>Ga0172379_10008911_pt1 | contig 12504 bp, 22 predicted proteins | sample GrowelOW334metaG_FD_119756 | JGI IMG/M metagenome (GOLD analysis project Ga0172379, IMG submission 119756) | Groundwater microbial communities from an aquifer near a municipal landfill in Southern Ontario, Canada - Groundwater well OW334 metaG | ecosystem: Environmental > Aquatic > Deep... | reverse complement strand
TTCAACAAAAACAGGAAAGAACAAAGGGCCTGAAGATGTTTGGCAAAACTTTTTTGAAAATAATCCTTGGATTTTCGGTTACGGCCTTAATTACATTTGGTGCCATAAAGTAAACATTGATGAAAAATTAGAACAAGTTGTAGTAGGAACTGATTTTTCAGAACCAGGGAAAAGGATTGATGCATTACTAAAGACAGCAGGGAGACTAAAACAGTTTGTTATAGTCGAAATCAAAAGAGCAGACACGCCATTAATGGGTAATGAATACAGACCAAATTCATGGGAGGCAGCAAAAGACTTAAGAGGCGGGATTGCTCAAGTTCAAAAAACAACCAGTAAATTGCGTGAAAAATATTTCATAAAATATGAGTCAAAAGATGCAGAAGGATATTTAGCCGATGCAATTTACAATTTTACACCTAAAAGCTATCTAGTTATTGGAAATCTAAGACAGTTCTTAAACGAAGAAGAAAAACTTCATGAAGAAAAATATGCTTCATTTGAAATATTTAGAAATTCGATAAATAATCCAGAAATAATCACATTTGATGAATTGTATGAAAGAGCCCGATTTATAGTAGAGCACTCCGAAAAATAGTAGGTATTTTGGCTCGCACAATTCACACACTAGCCCCCTCTTGTGCTCACAAAAACAGAAAAATCAAATTCTTATTTCAGTTAAAAAGTGATTTCTTTCAGAAATCAAAGGCTCAGAGTGCTAATATTAATAAGCTTAATCAATAACTAAAAAATATGGCGGATGAAAATAATGCAATATTCTCGATAACATCAGACGGAGTAAATAGTGAGATTACAATTAATACTCCTCCTGGAGCATCTGTAAAAACAAATAGTACAGAGACATACATGCAAAACATAGATCAAACTTCGACTTGTGGAGAAATAAGTCACAATTCCAACAATTTAACCCAAATTGGAGGTAGCCAATCAGCCAGCGAAGGAGGAAAAATAACAAATCGAGTTGAAAATGGAACATTATTTCAAGAAAACATTGACCAATCAGCGGAAAGCGGAGGAGAGATAATGAGTGAAGTAGTAACACCAACTAAACCTGAGATTTCAACAGAAGCATGGCACTCAACATGGTGGGGCATTCTCTCGCTAGCAATAGCAGGAGGGATAATTATTGCATTCATAGTATACAAACTAGGCTGGAATTAAAGAGTATTTCAAGAAAAAATCTCCAATTCTACCATGCAACCTCTCTCTCCCATATTGACTGATGATATGCCTCCGGCATATTTCATCATCAGTCAACATCGCATAATACAACCCGTTAGCCGCCATGTAATTCATATAATATGGAACTAAAAAGAAAAACAAAAAAAGCAATTATTATATGCACTTTAATTGTGTTGATCAGTGGAGCATTAACATTAATTTTATGGACATTTGTTAATGGAGAAAATCACTGGGATTTGTTTGGAACTAAAATAGATAAGATATTAGTAAATTATCATCATCTTTTAAAATTTCTTTTTTCTATCCCACTTGCAGTTCCTCTTCTTTTTCAAAGACATAAAATTACCATTCTAATGGGTTTATTAACTATCCCGCTTTTTTTATTTTTCCATTTTTCATTTATAGTATTTGTTGATTAAAAACTTACACACCGCCCAACAACGCGTTAGCGGTTCGCCTGCGGGCTCACCCAAGTTGACTGGCTGTGGCCTTCGACACATTATGCAACCAGTCAACTTCACCAACGCGCGGACGTTGCACGAAAAAATGAAAAAACATAACTAATTAATATGATATTCAAATTAGATAAAGCGAAAAAAGTTAAAAAAGAAGGGTTTACAGCTTTCTTATATAACCTCAAACAAGACTTCCCCTCATATAACGCAGTATATGTCGACTGTCACAAAAATCATGAAAAAGTTTATGTAAAGGCAAGTCACAGGATATATTTCGTCATTGATGGAAGTGGTAAGTTTGTAGTAGGAGATGAGGAAAATCAAGTTGAAAAAAATGATGTAATAGTAATAGAACCAATGACGAAATACGAATATGAGGGGAAGATGAAACTTTTTGAAATCAATTTTCCTGCAACAGATAGGGATGATGAAGTTGAAGTATAATATAGTACAACAGCGTATAACCGATTCGACGCCTTTTAGGCTAGCCCAAAAGTACCTCTCCCCTATTTGCTGGTGATGGCTCACTTCGTTCGCTATTATATCCATCGGCTATGCTCAACCGTTAAGCGAATTAATTCTTTTTTTTAAATACAATAATGAAAAACAATTTATCAAATATCGATTTAAGACTGAGTGGACAAAGAGCGCTTTGTGGCAATATACCCACGTCTCTAAGATCAGTATCCGCAGAATTCAGGAATAATAAAATTGTTTTTCAATGTATTTTTGACGGTAATCCTTCAGATGATGATAAAGAACTATTATCTATTGCTGCAACCGAGATAATCGCAGATTTTCCGGATATTAATGAAATCGATGAGCAGTTTCTTGCTGTCAAATATCCGGAAAAGTTTAAGGACTTAGAGAATCTGCTGTATTTAAAGTATGAGAAAATACAAAAATGAATCACATCACTTAACACTATACACAGACATTATCCGACATTATCCGACATCATCTGAAATTTCTCTCAACATATGAAACACATCCGAAACAATCCTTTTTTATCTCTTTCCTTCATTCCGACACTCAGTTTTTTATTCATTCTCGGCTCAACATTCATAATCAGCTTATTGCCAGATGCATCAATTAATACAAATATCCGTACTAATCTGTTAACTGCATACTATTCTTATTTATCAATACAACCCGCTATCGTTATAATTGGAGTGATTTTGACAATGATAGGGTTTAAAAGACATGAAAATGGGAAAGGATTATTCGTAAGCTTATTATTAAACATAATTTTCCTCTACTTAATATTGGCATAGCAACATCCAAAAAACATTATGCATGTAAACAAAACAAAAATTCTAAAAAATATTTGTTACACAGAACTTGTTTATCAAAGAATAAATAAAAAACTCAACACCAATCTTTCAAAGAACCAAATTGAAGAATTTATATTAAAAGTTCTAAAAAAAACTAAAGAAAAGTTTTTTTCAAAAATTGGAAAAAATTTTTACATTATAAATACAAAAAACAATATTAAAATAACAATAAATTCGAATACTTTTAGAGTTATAACTGTTGATAGAACGAACAATATATAACACAGACTAGCCGGTTCGCTCGCTTCATCGGACATTAGCCAAAATTCATCATTCCCCCAAAACCACTACACCTTCCTCACAAATTCCGACTTCAAATACATTTCTCCCATGCTATCTATTTTGCATGAGATATTATGACCGTCGAAGTTTTCAATTAGTTTTATGTTTTTTACCTTTGTTCCAGCCTTAACCCCCGATGAAGAGCCTTTTGCCTTCAGATCCTTGATTACCATTACGGAATCTCCATTATTTAAGACATTTCCATTGGAATCGAGGACCTTAGTTCCTTGTGATTTTTCCTCAACCGGTTTTGCCAACGCAGACGGATCCCATTCGTCATAACACTCAAGACAAACCCATAAATTCACATCTTGATATGTATTTTCGGAATTGCATTTCGGGCATTTATGTTCGTTGCTCATTAAGATTCTGTTAATAAATACACACCTATTTTAGCATATCACTCACTTCTTTCGCTCAAATTGACCACGAATAAACCTTTAGAGTATCCTACTACCAGCAATTTTTCTTTATAAACCGCCACCACATATGGAAAAAAACAAGAAAGAACTCGTATTTAAAATACTAAATACTATAAGCGTACTTATAGTCGTTTTTATTTTCACAAAATATTACTTAGGATTCCCTGAAAGAGAAATCAACCATGTACAACTACTTATAACGATTTTAGTTCTAACATTTTTCACAAGAACAATAGGGATAAAACAAGGTATAAATATATATGCACGAGCCATATTGATTGGAGTTGGAGGAGCTCTTTTAGTTGGAGCAATATATACATTAATAGGTATAGATGTAAAAAATGATTATATCGCTTATGCAATTACGCTCCCAATTACTGAAGAGATCGCAAAACTCTTACCGGTTTTGTTAAGCGCATATGTTATGTACAAAACGAATGGAATCCCACCAAATCTTTCCGACTGGCTTCTCATGGGTATAATCAGCGGAGTTGCATTTGGAATGTGTGAAGATTTTTACAAAGGAGACCTACTGGATATGTGTTGGAATTGCAATATGCATTACGGAATACATATTGGAAATTTATACCTTTTCCCGGAAGCACTTGGGTATTTCACAATGACAGATGGATGGGACTATAACGGATACATCGGGCATGGTGCAGCAACAGGGTTAATCGCAGCCACGATTGGACTTGGTATATTTCTAAAAAGGATGAAAGGAGTGAAATATCTATGGTGGATAATCCCACTTGTTGGCTTTTCATGGATAACATTTGAGCACATGGGGAAAAACAGTTACGAAGCGGGACGCAACGCAGATTTATCATTATTTACAAATATTTTTGTAACTCTTGGCGGAGGCACATCTACGCCATGGATTATGTTGGCAATAGTGGTTTTGGTCATTGGAATAGATGTATCGCTCATGGGAATCGCAATCCGTAAATCAAAAATGCTTAAAGGATTAGTGACTGAAAGCGCAAAGAGAATTAAAGAATTTTTCGCAAACAAAAAAATCCCATCATATAAATTCGTAAAAGCTTTATCAAAAAATTTACGATTCTTAAATCGTAGCGCATGGTACAATTATTTATATAATAACAACCAAAAATAATGGAAATATTAAATATCAACGAAGTAACTACTTTTGTAGAAAACGCGATATATTTTTGGCTTTTAGTTGCAAGTGGTCTAACTCCCGAGGGAGCAATAGCTACTATGAATTTCAGAGATTGGCTGGCAACACCTGTTAAAAACAATAGCCTTTCGGACATATTCACAACAGAAGAACAAAAAGCCCTTGGTTTTAAGAACTACTCACTAGGAGATATATTCACAGAACAAAAAACAAGCACACCTACAGATGGGTGGTACAGCTTTTATGGCTCAGACGGATTAGCAGGCAGTACCAACTCTAATTCCTAAGTTTTCAAAGAAACATTTGTGCAAATACAGAAAACCTTAGTATGAATAAAAATAAATATATTTATATTATCTTTATCACCGTAATTTTACTAACGATAGATTGTCAAAAAAACTTAACCGAATCCTCAGCCATTTCCATCCTGCAAACCGCCTACCCGGAATTCAACACTTACCCTAACGATAATCTCCCTCCTCAATCAATCAGAACAGAACAAGATACTAACGGTTGGCATATCGCATTTGTACAAGAAGGCTCAGGCGTGCCAATAATTGGAGCAAAATGTTATTTTGTAAATAATGATGAGAGTATTCAAACAATTGGAGAATTTACACCTTCGACAGACGATATGGATTTCTCGATTAAAACTTGTAAGAAATAATGAATAACATAATGTATTTCATAAACAAATTTTGGATTTTCGTTTCAACAATTCATCCTTTAAGTTATATAACAATAATTGTCATAATAGGACTTCTATTTTTCATAACAAAACTGACAATTAAGAAATTCAGACCACAAACAAGTGAACTAAACATAGTCGCAATATCACTCACGGTATTCCTAGAGTTACCAATATTAGGTTTAATCACGTATTTAATTATCGACCAATTACTCAAAAATCAACCGTTTTAACACAATGACAGATTCAAAATACAAAACCGGCGAAGTTTGGAACTATAAAACACGAGATGGCGAAACCAAATCTCGTATCTATATCGCAAGAATTGATACAATAGAAAAATATGGGAATATTTATCATATTTCCGTGGATAATTTAAACATCAAGAACAAGCACATAAAAAGCGGTATTCAAACCGTCTTACCGCATATTCCGGTAAGCCAAGAAGCATTAGACGCATCTGTAACAAATTTAACAAGCAATACTCAAAACATCCCGGATATTACAGAAGGATACAACGAATGGAAAAAAGACAGTGGCGGTGTTTTCACTATATCAATTAGCAAAATAATTCAATATATTGAGGATATAGTTAATAATTAAAACCATATAATCAACAATTATGAAAAACACAAACAAATGCCCAAAATGCTCAGGAGAAAAAATTATCAAGATACCAGGACGAAATAGAAACAGTTACTTCAACCTTATTAATGCAAAAATGTTTAGCGCTATATATGTGACTAGATATCTATGTAATAAATGCGGTTATTCGGAAGAATGGATAGATGGGAAAGAAGATATAAATAAATTGGTTGAAAGATACGGAAAATAAATAATTTTCAAACCACATGATCGACAAAATAAAAAAAGACCTAAACAAACGACTGCAGAAAGCACAAAAAAGCCTCCGCGCAAATAAAGAAGTTGGGATCAAAAAACTCGAACAACTCGGCGATGAAGTAATGGAGGCATTTGATCGTGCCATCAATTCGGATTTCAGAATCAACATTCTCAAAGAACTGAAAACAAAAAGGAATCAATTGAGAAAATGGAAAATCAGTTGGGTTAAAACGATTTTCCCAATCAGGCTGAAATATCTCTTAAGCGCACCATTCATTTACGGCATGATTATACCGGGGATAATTTTCCATATCGGGCTGGAAATTTACCATCAAATTTGTTTCCGGATTTATGGCATCCCTCGTGTAAAACCAAGCGACTATTTCGTTTATGACCGCCGCCTACTCCCCTATCTTAACTGGTTTGAAAAACTGAATTGCATTTATTGCAGTTACTTCAACAACCTTCTTAGGTACGCAACTGAAATAGCGGGAAGAACAGAAAGATTCTGGTGCCCTATCAAATACGCAAGTCGCGTAAATAAACCACATTCGCAATATGATAAATTCGTGGATTACTTGGATGCACAAACATTCAGAGAAAAATGGAAAAAATTGAGAAATTTTTCAGATATAGAACAGTGCAATTCAGCAAAGAAAAAACACCTGAAATCGGAATAATCTCACCATGCTAATAAAACTGAAAAGAAAACTAGGATACATAAAAAGAGGAATTTTTGGTTTTTTTCAAAATGATTTCAACCAACCACCCTCGCCACAACCGGAAATAATATCTTTCACTATAGGAGAATCTGTTAAAGAAAATCCAATCAAATGTTTTCAAATTGGGAACGGGGAAAATAAATTACTATATGCTTTCGGCATTCACGGAAACGAAGTAGGAACTATCAAACTTGCTTATCATTTTTTAAATTGGGCATATTCGAGTAGACAACAATTACAAAACTGCACGCTATTTGTAATCCCATGTTTAAATCCGGACGGATACAAACTGGCATGTATCAATCCGGAATATTTTAAAGGAGGGAAAACAGGACGGTTTAACGCAAATAATGTCGATCTTAATCGCAATTTCGATACCCCAAGCTTCAAACAAAAATCAGAGTGGTCGTTTGGAAAAGATTATTCCGAGAAAGAAGATGTCTATTGCGGCAAATATGGATGCTCGGAACCGGAAACGAAAGCACTTACGGAATTTGTAAAAAAAGAGAAAATCCAATCATTATTCATGTTCCATAATGCAGGAAAAGATGTAATGGCAAATGCAGAACAATCGGCTCAGAAGCTGGCAAAAATATATTCAGAAAAAACAGGATTTAGATTCGTAAAAAAAGGTCACTGGAAAGAATTGCAACAAACAGGCACGGCGGCGGAATGGTGCGATATCAATCATATTGCCTATGTTGAAATTGAAGGATCCACAAGATGGGGATCGGATTGGAATAAACAAAAAGAAGCAATCAAAGCTACATTATTCGCGAACAACATATAATTATGAAATTCAAAATTGACGACAAAATATTCGAAAAATTCCCATCTCTAAACATTGGAATTGTTATAGCCAAAGGAATAAACAACACAGGCGAAAACACCGATGTTCTCTCAATGATGACAGAGCAGTCAAACGCAATTAAAGCGAAATACAATCTCGAAACATTGAAAGAAGAACCAAAAATTCATGCATGGAGAAATGCATACAGCGCTTTCGGAGCCAAACCGAAAAAACATACATGCTCCGTTGAAAATTTATATCGAATGATTCTTGAAGGTGTCCAACTGCGACATATCAATAAGGTCGTCGACATATACAATTACATTTCACTAAAACACATGGTACCGGTCGGCGGTGACGATACTGATAAAATCGATGGCGATATAACATTACGCTTCGCAAAAAGTGACGAACCCTTTATTAAACTGAACTCTGCCGAAATAGATCATCCGAATGAAGGTGAAGTTGTATATGCCGATGACAAAGAGATTTTATGCCGCAGGTGGAACTGGAGAGAATGCGATAAATCCAAAATGACGGAACAAACCAAAAATGTAACACTTGTAATAGAAGGACTTTCTCCTGTATCGAAGGAAGATATTCAATTAATAACGGAGGAACTCGGAAAATTGGTTGAAAAATTTTGTGGCGGAAAAATTTCAACTCACATTCTTAATACGGGGAATAAAGAAATCGAATAAATTCATGGAATTCAAAAACCAAAACTTCGAAAACCAAACTTTTCACAAAATCCTTGCCCCCGGACAAGATTTGCAAAATAAAGAATTTTCGAATTGCACATTCGACAAATGTGATTTCAGCAATTGCAAATTCTCAGGGTCACTATTCGCCGACTGCACCTTTACAGATTCAAATCTTTCAAATATTAAAATCAACAACTGCAGTTTCCGAAATGTAACTTTCAAGAATTGCAAAATAATCGGCGTTATATTTTCAAGCATAAAAACAGTTTTAATAGAATGGTCGTTCCACAATTGCATAATCGAACTTTGCGATTTCGGGAATCTGAAAATGAACCATACGGAATTTTTCGAATGCACAATCCGGGAAACAGACTTTTCAAACGCAAATCTTACCGAATCAAACTTCTCAGGCTCCGACCTCCAAGGAAGTAAATTTCAAAATACAATCCTGGGAAAAGCGGATTTATCAAAAGCAAGAAATTATTATATCGACCCGACACAAAATAAAATCAGACATGCAAAATTTTCATATCCGGAGGTCTTGGCACTTCTGGATCCATTCGGGATTGTATTGAGATAATAATTCGCACTATCTAACCATGAATAAACCTCAAAATTACACAGTACTCACCACAACAAACAACATGCCTTTTAACATTGGAAACAATCAGAAATACACACCTTCAGATCAAGATATTAAAAACGGCCTACTGATTTTAGAAAATAACTTAAAAACCAACACCGCCCTTCTCGAATTGGCAGAATACAAAATCCAATTCTTCGGTTACATTAACGATAAAGGGGAAAAAATCCTTTTTGCAAATCATTTTTGTCGTAATTCAGGTATAGATTGGGAAAACAATTGGGTCGGCGTCGATGGCGGTGGAAACTGTTTTTTTGAAATAAAAGTGAATTTGAATAAAAAAAATATCTTTGATTTGAAAATTAATGACATCTATTAAAAAAATGACGCAATCTCTTCCAAAAAACGGCATTGTGTTTAATAGCGGTGGATTCATGTCTTCAAACAGACAAATAATTATCGACACTGACAATAAAACAATAAATTACAAGATAGATCCAAAAACAGAAGGAGAAATCAATCTTTCAGATGACAATTTGAAACAAATAATTACACTAACAAGTGAAATCCAAAGCGGTAAGAAGGATTTCAGTAACTTCCCACCAATAGCAGATTTCACAGTCAACTTAATTATTATAAATAACGACATACATAAAACAATAGAATCATATGGTCCACCTATTGACGAAGTAGACCAACTTTATACATATGTTTGGAATTTAACATCTTAATTTTTACCATGAAAAAAATAATCATCAGCATTTCACTTCTATTCGCATTCGTACTCGCATTTTCAGCACCTTGGCTTTGGATAGATAACGGAGAAGATATTATGGAAAATCGTTTCTTCCGCGGAAACGATGAGGAGAACTTCAAAAAACAAAAAAACACATGCGACTGCGATGGCTCATGTTTAAATGTTAAATGGGTCCCATTTGGGGTAAAAGTGGATGCATGCGCCGAAGATTATTACTTCGTTTCATTCTGGGGACAGAGATTCTACATAGATGGTGAATAAAAATCATATGCCAACCCGAAAAGAAATAATCAGGCAATACAAGCAAACCATTCAACCAATGGGGATTTATCAGATAAGAAACCTATCAAACGATAAAATATTTATCGATAGCAGTAAAAACCTAAATGGCGCAAAAAACAGATTTAGATTCCAGCTGGAACTCGGAAGACACATAAACAGCTCTCTCCAAGATGAATATACCGCCTTCGGAAAAGATAAATTTGTTTTTGAAATAGTAGATCAGTTATCACCAAAAGAAGATTTAACCTATGATTACACAAAAGACCTGGAAACTCTCAAATCGCTATGGATGGAAAAACTTCAACCTTTCAATGAAAAAGGCTATCATTCACCTGCCGAATTAACCAAATAAAAAATATGCTCACCCCAAAAAAGAAAATCTCATTCAAGCAAATTGCAGGCAAGATCGAATCAAAAGAAGAAGCGGTAAAAGTTATAAAAGACTGCTCAAATGCGTTTCTATTACTAGCAGCCATAGAAGTAATCGCAGGATTAGTATTATTAGGCACAGCAGCCATAATAGATGGTGTTGTTTTTGCAATTCTAGCCATTATATTGCGAAAATTTCACAGCCGAGTTGCCGCAATCATCCTTCTACTACTTTCGCTGGCATCGGTTATCGTTACAATAATGAACAATGTTTCCGGTGGAACAGGTGGCAGTAATATTATCCTGGCAATTGTGATAGTTTACGCAAGCGCTAGAGGAATACAGGCGACATTCAAATACAATGAAAAAACAGATACAAAGGTCAAGATTTAGACTTTTCGCAGGCACAATTTATTACACACTCAAAAAGCATTATTACTGGCATTTTTCGAGAACCGATTTCGCAAAAAAATCCACGAACAATTTGCCAATTGAAATTTTTACACACAAAACAATCCTGCGAAGGAAGCTGCAAAATGTTGATATGTGGATACAAGAAAATAAAATCACAAATTTAAAAATTGCAATTCGGGAACTTAACAAAATCGTAATTAAACCGGGACAAACACTTTCTTATTGGAAACAAATCGGAAAACCAACCAAACGCAAAGGCTATCTCGAAGGTATGATTCTACACAACGGAACTGTTACTGCAGACATTGGCGGAGGATTATGCCAGCTATCCAATCTTCTTTACTGGATAACGCTTCATACTCCATTAACTGTTATTGAACGATGGCGGCACGGTTATGATGTATTTCCCGATGTAAGAAGAAATCAACCATTCGGAAGTGGAGCGACATGTTCTTATCCGAATATAGATTTACAGATCAGAAACGACACTAATCAAAATTTCCAATTGCAACTCGAGGTAACTGACAAATATTTAGCTGGGAAATGGATGTCCGACAAACCGATAAGATTTAAATATGAAATTTTTGAGAAAAATCATGAGATAAGAAGTGAATGGTTTGGAGGATACACAAGAAATAACAAAATTTTTCGCAAAATTATTGATAAAAATACCGACAAAGAAGTAGGCGAAGAGTTCATTGCGGAAAATCACGCAATTATGATGTATAATCCATTACTGAAAAACAAGAAATAACCTTAATGCTTACAAATGAAAACACTTAAAAAAATCCTGATCGCAATTTTCTTTTCAACCCTGCTGGTTTCTTTCGGTTGCACACAAGAAACAACAACGGAACCAATCGACACAACTGAAACCACAACGGAAAACTCATCAACCGAAATTCCCCCTATCTCATCCTTGGACAAAACCGTCTACACGGCTTTTATCATAAACACACACGACTGGGCTAATCCGGAGGAAAGCATCGCAACAATAAACAAAATCATCGACCTACACGAAGAATATCAGATACCCGTAGATATTTATCTTGATGATCCGGTCATACAAATATATCAAGACCAGGCTCCAGAACTACTTGAACGCTTGAAGACATCACCTTATGTCGCAGTTTCTTATCATTTACGCCCACCTTACCCTTACTACTGGGACTACGACTGGTTTGGACTCGACAAACTAAGCGATAGCGAACTTGAAACATTATTATTAAATTACGAAGAGCATGAAATCGACCTTGTAACAGGCGAACCTACCGATAATCCCGGCGGATATCAATTATTAGAAGATTTAATGGGATATCCACCTTATGTAGCTGTTGTAATGGGAAGCCCGAATGTATCGGTAATTCTTGCCGAAATATATAAAGAGAAAGGCGCATTATTCACACTAACGCACTCCGGAACAACGGGATGGGGCGAATCGAAATATGGACTATGGATGAGACCGGAAAGTTTGGAAGTAAAAGCTTACGAATACAAAGACCGAAAGTCCGGAGA
>Ga0172379_10008910_pt1 | contig 12505 bp, 10 predicted proteins | sample GrowelOW334metaG_FD_119756 | JGI IMG/M metagenome (GOLD analysis project Ga0172379, IMG submission 119756) | Groundwater microbial communities from an aquifer near a municipal landfill in Southern Ontario, Canada - Groundwater well OW334 metaG | ecosystem: Environmental > Aquatic > Deep... | reverse complement strand
TTAAGTGTCGCAAACATACTTAACACCGCAGCGGGAAACCTCGATAACCTTTTACTCTTTCATTATTTGGGGGCAGTCGAAGTAGCGATTTATAATTTTGCGATTGCGCTTCCAAACCAAACAAAAGAACCGCTGGGCGCTATCGGGTCAATGATGACTGCACGTTTTTCAGAACACTCTGCTAAGACAATCAAGGAGTCAATGAGAAATAAGATACTATGGCTAACTGCAGGGTACGTAGTCATTGTCGCCGCGCTTCTTCTCATTATTCCGATTTTTTTTCACATATTCTTCCCTACATACAATAGCTCCATCCCTTACGCACAACTCTATACACTCTCACTGCTTGTTGGTGGCGTGATTATGCCGACGAGTGCATATCTATCTGCGCATAAACGAATTAAGGAACAATATATCAACACTATAGCAATTTCTAGTTTCCAAATTGTTTCATTATTTATTGGTATACTAACTTTTGGCATTCTTGGAGTAATTATCGCAAGAATCGCAACACGCGTAGCGTCCGCGATATTATCATACGTACTTTATCAATATGCCTGTACACACCCAATAGAGTCATAGTATGCACACGCCAGTAGTATTTATAATTTTTAATCGCCCAGAAGAAGCTTCCTTAGTTTTTGCTGAGATTCGCAAAGCACGCCCTAAAAAACTTTTCGTTATCGCAGATGGTCCGCGCACACCAGAAGAACAATCTCGCTGTGATGCCACAAGAAGCATTATTGACAGTATTGATTGGCCATGTGAACTTTTCAAAAATTTTTCTGATTTTAATCTGGGATGTGGTAAGCGCATCTCCTCAGGACTCGACTGGGTTTTCTCTCAAGTTGAGGAAGCTATTGTTCTAGAAGACGATTGTATCCCCGACCAAACCTTTTTCCCTTTCTGCGAAGAAATGCTCGAACGCTATCGCAACAACACTCGTGTAATGCACATTGCGGGCACATCTATGCAAGAAGGTAATAGCCGTTTTAATCCAAAAGACAGTTATTATTTCTCAATAATTCCCAATTTGTGGGGCTGGGCAACATGGAAACGCGCATGGAAATTGTACGATTTTGACATGAAGGCATGGCCAAAAGCAAAAAAGGAAGGCTCGTTAATTCAGTGGTTTGCAAACCCAGCTGCGTATGAGAGATTTAGTGGTGTATTCGATCGTTACTACAAGCATGAGGAAAATAATTGGGATAACCAGTGGGTATTTGCTTGTGCACTGAATCGTGCCCTCTGCATTAACCCGACATTAAACCTTATTACAAATATTGGATTTAATGATTCAGGTACCCATTTTAAAGGCGTGAAGACACCAGGCGACAAAATGCGTCACTCAATAACGTTCCCTTTGTTGCACCCGAATATTATAGCCCCCGACAGATCAGCAGACTCTTTCAAATATCGTGACACATGGGGCATTGATAAAAAGCTACACCACCGAATGCTTCGACCGATCAAAACATTGTTTCCTGACTTATACTGGAAGTTTCGAAATTTTTTTAAACTTAGATAGTTTTATAGAAAATGCCCCGTCCGAAGATGGGGCATTATGATTATCGTGTACTCCGCAAAATATTCGATGGAAACTGTTTGTTCTGACCCATCGAATGTTCATATTGCATTGCAGGAGAACCAGGATTGAACGGTATACCGAGAATTTCTCTGACTTCCCTCTCGGTTGCATCCCTGAGATTAACCAACTCCTCCGGCAAAAGTTCATCCGTGAAAACGTATGACCTGTATCCGCCGTCAGGATCGCCTTTGTAGTAGTCAGCGGTGGTAGTGTAATCCACTCCGATCTGATACAAACGATCTCCGGTTTTTTTGTACGTGTATACCCAGACGCCATCTTTTTGCGGATGAGGTACGGCCTCATCGTAGTATGGCGTCCCCGGATAGCACGTGATAGTTGTAACGTCGAAGTCCTGCGGTTTAACGTCTAACAGCCACTGCTTTGTCTCTCTAATGGTCTCGAGACTTTCACCTGGGTGGCCGACAGACATTAGTGCCTTCACTTTGAGGCCATGCCGTTTTGCTATTTCCATACAACGTGTATTCTCAGCACGTGTAGCTTTTTTATTGATGTTCGTGAGGATCTTCTCAGAGCCCGATTCAAAACCGACAAGTATCCACCGAAAGCCAGCCGCATACATCGCCATAGCTTGCTCGTCAGTGAATAATTGAGATTTTATAAATCCGCGAAGCCTCCATTCGACACCAAGCTCTCGCTGTTTTTGTGCGATAAGAAGCATGAGCTCAACCATGGCTTTATTTACATTAAGCTCATCATCGTAAAACATGAATCCAGTTCTACCAGTCGTTCGCCACAGATGCTCCAGCTCTGCCACAATATTCCCCGCAGTACGGGTACGAATATGTCGAAGCATCGGTGACTCACGTCCTCCGCAGAATCCGCACCCAAATGGACAGCCTAGTTGAGCAATCAGTGAGATTGCTGGGAACCCCTCGACTGTGTAACGGTAACTGTCGACATCCACAAGATGCCGAGCAGGCCATGGTAGCGAATCAAGCTGCTCGTTTGTGAGGAAGAACGGCGATTGCCATTCATCAACATCAATCAACGACGGAGAGTCTGGATGGCAGGCTATAAAAATAGACTCCTCACCGTCTCCAGCAACTACGACATCGAAGAGCTTCTGAAGTTGTGCCATTGCTTGAGCGCCGCGGCCACCTACAACGCCTCGTTTTTTTTCACCACGGTGTGCGGCATTTACAAGAGTCGCATGCGGGCCGCCGAAAATTATTTTTGCAGCAGGGCACTCACGACGAATCGCTTGAACGATATTTGTTGCGGGTGGTAGTTGTGGCGTTGTCGCCGTTATCCCAAAAACTTTTGTTCCAGCTGTTTTGACGTAGTCGACAACCGCCTCGGCATAGTTAGAGACACCGGACAAATCGAGCACGCTTACCTCTGACCCTGCTGATTGTAGCACCGCAGCGATGCGCAGTATCCCAAGCGACATAAACACTCGGTCGTCTAGGAGAAACAGCGATGGTGGGATAATAAGGCAGATATTTTTAGGCACGGCCCGACTCATTCCGCCCATCGGGTCCAAAAAACGAAGGCAAGAACTACTTGGGTTCATATGAATCCTCCCGGAAATTGGTTTACAGTTAAAGTGCGTCTATGTGGAAATTAGCACAAATTATCCAGTGAGTCAATTTGCTATTCGGGCCTAGATTAAACTGTTTTATCAAAAATAAACAAGAGATTATCAAACTGTTCACCCGCGAGTACTAGTGAATCGCCTTCCGCAATTTTCGTGATATCGCCACCCTCTGTAATTCGATAAGGAGTATACCCAATTTCAACCAACGCATGTGCTGCTTCTAGGTGTTGTTCGTTGTTTTCACCCCAAACCTCAAGTGCCACATCCGGGCGCACACCTCGCAACACATTCATTGCTCCGGCTACTACGGCTTGCTCGGCTCCCTCTACATCAATTTTGAGGAATGTTGGCTTTATGTCGTTTTCAAGGCAATAATCGTCTACAGACACACTAGGCACGAGAACCTCAACGAACGTCAGCCGCGCATTCGCTTCAGAATCAGCAAACGACTTATCGAGTGTACTCACTGTACGATTATTTTCGTAAAAAGTCACCGTGCCGCTCTTCGAGCTTACCGCTGCATTTATAATACTCACTCCGCTAAGACCTTTAATGCTTTTCCTAAGAATTTTTGTGTGGACTTGCGCTGGCTCAAATGCATATACTGGAGTAGCACCATTAGTTAAATCATGTACGAGAAGTGTGTACAATCCATGGTGCGCACCAATATCAAAAAATACCCCTTTTTCTGGGAGATGCTTAATAATATATCTCGTTAAGCGTATTTCAGCCGGAGACAATACCATTCCGCAAAACCACAAATGCGGCTCATAATTATTGACATACATTGTCCTGCCAAAAAATGTTTTTGCTTTTAAGACAAAGTGCCGCTGCTGATCAAAATAATCAACAATAATCTTCCTCAATAGGGCCTTTTTGGGGTTACGCAATGTGCGTAATATTTTTGATCTCAGGGACTCATCAAATAATGAGCGAGCGCAGGAAACTGCCCGGTCAAGCTTCTCAATAAAAATTTGTCTTTGATTATCCATTATTTTACATCCCCTAGCTTACCTTTTTTACTATTGCATACGAACTTCCATATATAATCTCATTCGTTGTAAATCGATCAAGGAAATCTGCGACCCTCATTGACCACTGGACCAAAGTCCATGTTCCGCGTCGTGGACGATGGTATGGGTTAAACCTCAACAATTTGATTAAGTCGAACAACACACTCCATGTTTTGCCATATGCGCCCTTTTCCACGATTTCAAAACCCTCCATTAAAAAAATCTGCGCTATCCCGTCGGTAGTAAAACGGTAGAAATCATGAGGGTCCGCATGCGACGCCTGCATAAAAGGAGTAGTTACGATACAAATCCCATCGTTGTCCAGCAATCTCTTAATCTCTTTTGCTGCGAGCCATGGCACCGGCACGTGCTCAAGTACTTGCGTACAAATTATTGTATTGAATGAACCACTGGTTAGCCCTGTTTCGTGTATATCCCCGACCACATCAATATTCGGACCAGGAAATTTATCAAATGCCACGTATGAAACTGCGGTATTTTTTATAATGTCTCTGTATTTTGCTGTGCCTGCACCCAGATCGAGCACCTTGCCTTTAATATGGGGCTTGCAATACTCGAGAAATTCTCTTGTGTTTTTAAAAGACGAGGAGATCATGAATGTAGTGACTTGTATAACAGCAATGTTTCTATTGCTGCTTTTCCCCAGCTAAATTTTTTTGCTTGGCTCAAGCAGTGATCCCTTAGGTTATCACGGAAACTATCATCTACCAAGATATTTTTCATTGCTTGGGATATGTCGTTTATGTCCGCAGGATCAACGAGGACCCCTGCTTCCCCAGCTACTTCTGGTAACGATGTAGTGTTTGAGGTAATGACTGGGGTACCACATTGTAATGCCTCAAGTACAGGCAACCCGAAGCCTTCAAAAAGAGAAGGGAAAACAAATGCCTTAGCCCCACTGTATAACTTTCTCAACAACTCGTCCTCCACCCGGCCCAGCATATAAACGTTTGAAGACAGCCCATATTCAACAACAATAAGATTCACCGTTTCTGCATACCCCCTCTCCCGCGCGCTGCCAACCATTACTAATGGGTGCTTTGCTCTTAACTCGTTAGGTAATTGAGAATATGCAAGAATAATATTAACAATATTTTTTCTGGGCTGGATTTGGCCCACATAAAGCAAGTAATCGCTGATGCTGAATTTATCTTTTAATTCCTGCTTACTCGTCTCCGGATAGTAAACTGCCCCCGCGGCCTCGTATATTACTTCAATTTTATTTGGGTGAATTTTGAAATTTTGAAGAATATCTTTTTGGGTATATTCAGAAACCGCAACGATTTTATCTGCCCTCGTCACCATTTCTTCAATTTTTTTCTTAAAAAAATTTCCTGACTGCTTTTTAGACCAGTTCGAGTTATACAAACTGCCTAAATCGTGAATGCTGATTATTAATTTCCTGTACGTGCCCTTCTGGTAATAAATCGGATTCGTGAAGTGGAAAATATCTAGATTATCGATAGCTGTCCAAATGCGAAAAGATACATAGTTCAACCACTCAACAACAAAGCTAGGCAGAGGTACGCCCAGCGAACTAAAATAAGCTGGGCGAAGATGAACTCTCTTGTTATGTTCGAGCGCGGTAAGTTTGCCTCTTAATACATCGTGCGCAAATGCATACAAATAGTAGTCGTTTAATTGGTCCGCGGCTATCAGTGCATTTATTAGATTTTGACTATATACACTATTGCCGCCATTGCCGACAGTAGCAGCGTAATCGATACCAATTTTCATATAATTATATTTTTTCCGCAACTACAAAGATTCTGTCGCCTAAAAAATTTTGTGGGAAGTAAAAAGTGAGCCAATGTGTCAGTGCCTTGAATCGCCCATACCACGAGCCGGAGAACTTCTCTTTTGGCTTACCCTCATAAATTTTCAAGTATCGAACTCTGAATCCATACAGCTTTAAAAAAGACCTAATTGATGCTCTGTTAAACATCAGCACATGATACGGGGGTTTATTTGCATAGTTCCTACGATGTTGCGCGGGTAAAAAATATTGATAGCCCCAATTCCCTTTCAACAAATTGACAAGGCCGATAACAATACCAGATAGAGTCAGGTTGTAAGTAAGCGGCAATTCTATCGCCACTTGTCCGCCTATGTTAAGCCGGCCGTTAATGGCATCCATAAAAGGTTTGGGCGTTGCGATATGTTCTAATACATCACCGAGATAGATAACATCAAATTTTTGCCATTCCACTGGAGCATCTTCAATTGATCCGCAAAAAATATCGAGCCCACGCGCTCTGCCCTCAGCGCACATTTCCTCCGACAATTCTACGCCGGCAACATCGTAGCCAAATTTATCTCGAGCGACTTCAAGTAAATAACCGCCGGCACATCCAATCTCAAGAAGTCGCCCCTTTTGCTCAAATCTGTGAATAATTGAAAGCGCGAGATTTGCTTTTTCATCTTGCTCCAACTTGTTTGCCAAATAGTTCACTGCTGCGCCTCCCCCGTACTCCGCCTCAAAATAAGAATGTTCATTATAAAAAGCGTCCATTTCCTGCTTGCTTAAACCATGGACTACATACATCAATTTACACCCCAGGCATCTCACGAGAGGCATTTCTATATTTTTGTAGTAATAGCCACCATATGAAAGTGGGGCGTAGCTTTCGTGTGAACAGGCTGGACACCTAATTTTGTCTATTGATTTCATGTAGTATTTCATCAGCTGAACTAATTACAGAAGATGCTTCTATTTCTTCGATCTGCCGTCTTGCCTCTATTGGATCGTAGAACCGGGCATTCATGATGTGTACTGCCGGGATGCGATTCTCAAGTTTAACAATCCTGTGAATTTTGCCAACTGGAGGTTGCTCTCGTTCATCAACGGGGCCGACAATATCGACGGTGGGGACCCCGAGAGCTTCGGCAATATAAATTGGTCCTGTATCGACAGCTATAAGTAAAGCAATCCGTCCAATGAATGCTTTCAACTCGTCCACAGTAAACTGCTCTAGCGCATTATATACCATAATGTCTGGCTTGAGAGCATTCAGAACCTTATCGGTTTCCTCTTTGTCGTACTTACTACCAATGAGTACGACCTTCGCATTATATCTCGAAACAAGATGTGTAATTAACTCTATCCATTTATCTGAGGGCCAGTTTTTTATCTTATTGCCTGCTGAAACCGAAATACCCACCACTATATCACCTTGAGAATCAATACTATTTACTTCCAGAAAATCCCCGGCTTTTTTTGTCGCCCGCTCTGAGTATGATAGGTGTTTTTGAGTATTGTCAGTAAAAATGTTGATTGGTTCAAGTAAACGTAAATATTCCCTTGGCGCATAGTGCTCCATCTGGTGCATTGCTACGATGACGAGCGGCCGCAGCATTTTGTAAGCCCTTGTTTCCCATGGGCAAAATCCATTTTCTATTTTTGGCGTTGCGATCTGGGGAATTCCTGCGAGATACAACATCGCTAGATATCCAAAATTGGGTGCAGTTTGGCAAGCAAAATCAATCCTTTCTCGACGCAACTGTTTCGCCAATTGCCAGAAATTGTACTTGTTGCTGATGATATATTCATCTACATCCTTACTCCCCTCAAGGAGTTCCCTGTTTAGTGCATTACCGATTACATATAACTTTGCGTGAGGGTATTTCTCTTTTACTGCACGAAACATCGGTGTGGTACAGACCATATCCCCCAGTTTTGCCATTTGGAGAATCAAAATCTTACTAGGATTCTCTATATTCTTTGTCGCCTTGCCACGGAAAGGAGCGTAAAGAAAGCAAAGGCCCAAAAGAAAGAGATTTTTAAATTTATCGGCCATATATTTTAAATTCTCCATCATCATATAATTTATTCAACAATGGATATTTATCGAGTTTCCATTCAGGATTTTTCACTGTATCCCATACAAAATAGTCTAAACGATACGGCAACAAACCCTCCTCGAGTTCTGCGGATTTTAGAATATTGTCCGGCGTGAAATTCCTACGTTCAGGCGAGAGCAAATAAAAAGCAGCATGCGACTCCCAGACGACGTTATCTGAAGTGTACACGGGGATAAGCTCTGACAAATCTTGGTTTGCCATAATTACCGATTCTTTTGGCGTTTTTTCTTTTAGCCATGCCAGGACTGGTGCAAATCTTTGTGCCATAGTGGTACTCGGTGCCCAGTGCTGGTACGAGGAAACTTGTACAAGTAGGGCGCTGGAAAACGCCGCGGCGCAGACACTTATTGCAATAAACATGCCAAGTGCATGGTACCTTTTTGCAATTAGATTGTAACCAACGACAGTCAAAATTAGAATAAAAATTGGTATATTGAAGTACCAGTGGTAGTGCCCCTCCTGAACAATGATCCCCGTTAAAACTTGTTGATTTATTACCACAAACGATGTCACCAACAAAGCGCCGAGAAACGGCATATCAGGATAATCTTTTTGCTTCCGTGCAAACCAAATAAAGATTATCGCCACGAGAACACCAACTGCGCTCACGATTGGACGGTGGGACGCAACAATATCACTAAGCGCTGCCATCTCTTTGTAATACGGGTGCGTGTATAGCAGTATTGTGTTAATAATAGCGGGCAATCCAATTACTAAACCGGCTACCGTTGCCAACAGCATTCCCTTCGCAACATTCCACTCCCTTTTTGCCGCAGAAATACAGAACACAATACCATTGAGAGCAAAAAGGAACGTGTAACTATAGAGATAGACATAGAACGAAAGACCGAAAAGCGCCCCGAGAAAGACAAACCATTCCTTTGTCTTCTCTCTGAGTGCCGAAAGCAGTATGTGTAGATATGCAAAGAATAGTATTGAGCTCAGTTCTGGATTCACAGGTCTCGAATAAAGCAAAAATTGTGTGTATACTCTCTCTCCCCTCAACAGATGGACGATATCTCCGAAACTCAACAACGTGGGCCCAAGCGTCAGCACAAACATCGCCGTGGCCGACCACAACTGATTTCCAATAAGCCGATATGCAAGCGCATATGCTAATAGAGCTATTATCGTTGGCAGTAAAAATTTGTAGACAAGATTAATATTTGGAATTGAAATTCCTAATATTCTTGCAGGCCAGGCGAGTATCGTTTCTGAGGTGTCATAAAATGTCGACGGGGCATTATTTTTATATTCATACACGAACGGGTTTCCCATCCCACCACCATCAATTGACTCTTGCATCCTCGCCAGATAATGGAGCTCTGCATCTGTCTTGGTTATATAGATACCACGATAATTGTTGCCCAACGAATGAATGAACCAAATCTGAGGACCCACGGTAATCACACCAATAAGAATACTGAGTGCAACAGCAATATAATGTTTACGGATAACCAAAACTATACTAGTTAAATACGGTTTCATTTTTATTATAGGATTTACCCTACAGTCCCACCCTACTTTTTGGTTGCGATGGCTATCCATCCGTTACCATTTGGAGGGGCGTGTACATCCAGTTCCGAGATATCAAGGTCATTAAACAATGTTACAACCTCGCTCTTCCTCCAATAGTTTGCAACCTCTGGAATAAGCTGGTCAAAGACGATACTGTGCAAATGCCAGAATTTAAAAGTGGACAGTTGTCTTATATATGAATTTGTTTTACTAAATAGTTTAACAAACAGCCAAAGTGGCACCGAACAAAAATAGCTCAAAAAATGAACAACGCTGACCGGCAATTTTGAAGTAATATTTTTTCTAATCGGATCTACATATTTAACGACCCATTCATTCCCTTCAAAACCGTAAACCCAAATGGCAACTCTCCCCGACGGTTTCACAGAAGAAATAAGGTTTTTAATCGCTAGTTTGGGATTCTTGAGGTGGTGAATAACACCGATACTAAACGCGATATCAAACTGATTTTTATAATCAATTTCGTAAATACTTCTGAGTTCTGCCTTAAAATTCGGAAATTTTGCAAGATTTAGCCTGGCGCGATTAACTGACCGATCGTCAAGGTCAAAAGCAACAACCTCACGGGCGCCATACAAAAGTGGCCAATAGGAATTCCTTCCCATCCCGCAACCTGCGTCTAACACCGCCTTCTCGGCAAAGTCGCTCTTTTGGAGTGGGTAAGTCCAATTATTAAACTGGCCTTCGTACCGTTCATCCATTGAGTGGTATTTATCCCACTCATATCCAAATCGTTCTTGTGAAGCCATGTTATTTACTGCACTTAAAATGAAGCTCTATTTCATCAAAACCACCGACCCAGAAACACCAAACTCTACTTGCAAATGCAGTAGAAAGGTTCGCAAAAAATGAAATGACTGTATTGATAATCCTCAAAAGAAAAATTGATATCGCTCCATAGCCCATGTATGGCATTAGATGGAAAAAGGCTAGCCACTGCATCCTCATGCTTTGAAGCTCAAATTCAACTCCAAAAAAACCTGAGCGAGTAAAATTTTTATTAAAGTAGAGTGGAAAAGTTACATCGAACCCATGCGCATGTTCTGCGTGTGTAAATCCGCGGCTAAAATGCGGAACTTTTATTAAAAGTGAACCGCCGGGTTTTAGAATCCTGTGCAACTCTCTCATGACATCGAATGGTCTATCTAAGTGCTCGAGTACGTGCGAGGCCTCGATAAGGTCAAATGTATTATCTTGAAATGGATACGGAAAATTGTTGAGGTTATGCACGACGTCTGGATTTGTCTCTTTTTGCCAATCAAGATTTACATACCCCTCTTTTCGTGACTCTCCTGCCCCAAGATTAAGTTTTTTTGTTTTTTCGCTACTCATATCTGTTTAATCCACCGATTATACCACATCTGGAAAACCATCAGATTCCAAAGCTGCTTCCGGTTATCGGTCCTCCCCTCAAGGTGATCCTTGATTAATTTGGAAACATATTGGTGATTAAACAGACCCTGACGCTCGACGACCGCGGGATTTAAAAGCTCTTCACACAACGGTTTTAGCTCATTTTTGAGCCATTTTGCAAGAGGTATGCCAAATCCCTTCTTTTTTCTATTGAGTATGTTGTTGGGCAAACGTCCTTTCATAAGTTTCTTTAAGAGCTGTTTTGTGCGGAAATTATGATATTTCAATTTTGACGAAAGAGAAAAAACAAACTCTGTAATACGGTGATCGAGCATTGGCGCCCTAACTTCAAGTGCGTAGTGCATACTTGCCCGATCAACCTTTACCAGCACCTCGTCCATCAAGTAGGAACGTAAATAGGTATAGAGAATTCGGTTGAGTGAATCTGGTTGATTGTACTCATTTCTATACTTGCCTATTTCTTCAAATACATCCGCATTTCTTGCAACTTCTCGAAGCGCACCATTTGTTAATGCGATTCTCTCGTCTTCCGGAAACGAGCCGAGCCACTCGCTATGTCGATATTCAGAAATTTTTTGTTTACTCGACAAGAGTTTTTTTAGATTATATACAAAACCAAAATTTCCATCGCCCGCTGGTAGCCAATTGATAATATTTCGTATCAATGATTTCAGCACATCAGGAACTGCGCGGTAAATTCGAAACACTGGCTCTGCTTGAAAGGTGGGGTAACCTGCAAATAACTCATCTCCCCCATCGCCGCCTAAACTCACCGTAACGTAGCCGCGAGCAAACCGCGATAGTAGTAATGTTGGGATAACCGATGCATCTGCCATAGGTTCTGTAAGTACATCAGGGATTTCTTCTATCATCGCTAGGGCATCCTTTGGTGTAATAATTTGCTCGTGATGTTTTGTCCCCAAATGGTTTGCAACCTCTCGTGCATATGTGGATTCATCGAAGTCGACATCGCTGAAACCGATAGAAAAAGTGTCTATTGGCCTATTTGAGTGTTGCTGCGCATACCACGCTACGGTAGAACTATCTATGCCCCCACTCAAAAAAACACCAAGCGGCGCATCTGAAATAAGTTGCCCAGCGATACTGTTATCAAAAAGCTCGTCAAGTCGAGCCAGCGCCTTATTTTCGCTGATTGCTAAAAGCTGTGTGGGCTGATGCCAAAATGATTGCTTTGTAATATTGTCGTTTTCATAGACGAGATACGTGCCCGGTTCCAGTTTATATACATCTTTCAAAATTGTCGCCGGGGTTGGTACATAGTCAAATAACAAATATTTGTTCAAGGAAACAAGGTCAATTTCCTTTGAAATAAGCCCCGAGTCCATAAGTGCACCCAATTCGGAAGCAAAAACGAACACGTCATTTTGCTTTGCCCAATAGAGCGGTTTCTCGCCAATTCTATCGCGCGCAAGAATTAGTTTCTTTTTTGAAAAATCAAAAATTGCGATAGCAAACATTCCCGCCATCTTTTCGAAACATTGCTCTCCGTAGAGATCGTAAAGGCAAAGTACTACTTCTGTGTCGGACGTA
>Ga0172379_10008909_pt1 | contig 12506 bp, 10 predicted proteins | sample GrowelOW334metaG_FD_119756 | JGI IMG/M metagenome (GOLD analysis project Ga0172379, IMG submission 119756) | Groundwater microbial communities from an aquifer near a municipal landfill in Southern Ontario, Canada - Groundwater well OW334 metaG | ecosystem: Environmental > Aquatic > Deep... | reverse complement strand
GTGCCGGTCACGGGCAATGCGCGCCGCGAATCCTACGCGCACCTGCCGATGCCGCGCATGACCAACACCTACATGCTCAACGGCAACAAAGACCCGAAAGAGATCATCGCCTCGGTGAAGCACGGCCTGTACGCGGTGAATTTCGGCGGCGGCCAGGTGGACATCACCAGCGGCAAGTTCGTGTTCTCCACCGCCGAAGCCTATATGATCGAGGACGGCAGGATCACCCATCCGGTGAAGGGCGCGACGCTGATCGGCAACGGCCCGGACGTGCTCACTCGTATTTCGATGATAGGCAATGACATGGCGCTCGATCCGGGTGTCGGCACCTGCGGCAAGGAAGGTCAGAGCGTGCCTGTCGGCGTGGGACAACCTACCGTGAGGATAGACGGTCTGACGGTGGGCGGGACGGCGTAGGCATTGCGATGCCTGCCCGTCTATTGACCGCTGACGGTTGGCCAGAACTGTTGTTCTATAAGTCCAGGCTTGCAGTTATGCCGGTTCTGTGATGACTTCAATGACACGAGACCCCGCTTCATACAATACTTTTATCTCGCTCATGAAGAACAATTTTGCCCGAACAGTTTGCACGACCAGCACCCCAAACAGAATATTGTCCTTTATGAGGGGTATGCCCAGGTAGCTTTGATATTTTTCTTCACCTGAACCCTGGATATGAAAAAACTCCGGGTGTGTTTCCGGGTTTTTCACCGACAGGGAGCGACGCGTTCTTGCTACGACGCCGGTTAACCCCTGCTTTATCGACATGCGCGCGCCGATAACGGATTGGCTCAATCCGCTGGTGGCAACAAGTTTAAGTTGATCGCCAGAGGGATTCATTGTGTACAAACTGCATACATCGACATTCAGTTCATCCCCGAGTGTTTTTACAATAGTGCTGAGGTAGTAAGATTCTGGCTGCATTTTTTTCCCGATAGAAGTGGCAAGGTTGAAGTTACGTCTAGAGTTGAGCACGTATCGTGCCAATAAATATCTGTGATGATTTTATGTCGATAAAGCGCTTGCTGAAATTAAGGATTTGAATGCAGAGGGAATAATCTTTCTGGCTTGCAGTCTGACAGGTATGTTTGCGCTCGAAGTTGTTTGGCAGGCCTGTTGTATGCACTTATTTAGAGCAACAAAGCACTGTATTTGGGTGAATGTGATTTTTCAGGGTACTTGGAGGAAAAGTAATGGATGTAAAAGATAGCAATGGCAACGTGCTCAAAGATGGAGATTCGGTGCAGGTCATCAAGGACTTGAAGGTAAAAGGCTCATCCGTGACGCTGAAAAGAGGAACGGTGATCAAGAACATTCGCCTCGGAGAAGGCGACGAGGCGGTCGAAGGGAATTCGGATAAGGTCAAAGGACTCCGGCTGAAACCGGAATTTTTGAAGAAGGTTTAATTTTGATTCGCATTGAGAACATCAATAATTTCCTCCTCTTCAAGCCCGCGTAGGATGGGTTGAGCGCAGCGATATCCATCGCCATCATGCCCGCATGACTAACTACAGATGGGGCGCGGTGGTGTTTGGATTGATGGGTATCGCTGCGCTCAACCCATCCTACGGTATAATTCGCGTCCATGAAAATCCTGCGCGGTCTCTATTCTCCTGATTCTCAGCCTGTTGCCCTCACCATCGGTAATTTCGATGGTGTGCATCTGGGCCATCAGGCTTTGCTGAACGAGCTGCTTGCGGCTGCGCAAGTGCGCGGCCTGAAGTCAGCGGTGGTGATCTTCGAGCCGCACCCGCGCGAGTTCTTTTCGCCGCAGCAAGCACCGGCACGATTGACCAGCCTGCGCGAAAAACTGGAATTCTTTGCCGCGCTGGGCATAGACTGCGTGCAGGTATGCCGTTTCAATGCCGGTTTTGCCAGGATGAGCGCGGCGGATTTCATCAATGCGCTGCATGAAAAGTTGTTTGCCCGGTTTGTGTTGATCGGCGATGACTTCCGCTTCGGCAGCGATCGCACCGGCGATTTCGCGTTGATGGAAAAGATCGGTGCAAGGCAAGGCTTTGCGGTGCATGCGGTACATAGCGTGAAGCATGGCGGCGTGCGGGTCTCCAGCACCGCGATACGTTCCGCTTTGCTGGCTGGACAGTTGCGTGAGGCGCAGTGCTATCTGGGGCGGCATTACAGCATCAGTGGACGGGTGGTGCACGGCGACGGGATGGGAAAAAAGATAGGGTTCCCCACCGCCAATATCCAGCTTAAGCACAATCGCCCCCCGCTGTCCGGCATCTTTGTGGTGCAGGTGCATGCCGAAGGCCTGGGCGTGCTGCAAGGTGTAGCCAGTCTTGGCGTGCGCCCGACAGTGAAGCATGATGGCAGGCCGGTTCTGGAAGTACATCTGTTCGAGTTTTCGCAACAGATATATGGCAAGCATTTACGCGTGGAGTTTTTGCAAAAGCTGCGCGATGAGGAAAAGTATCCAGATGTGGAAGCGCTGACGCGGCAAATTGCGCTGGATGTGGAACATGCAAACAAATGGTTCGAACAACATGACTGATTACCCATGACCGATTACAAGAGTACGTTAAATCTTCCCGATACCCCGTTCCCGATGCGCGGCGACCTGGCCCGCCGCGAGCCGCAGATGGTGGCGCGCTGGCAGGCGCAGCAACGCTACCAGAAGATCCGTGCGGCCAAGCGGGGCAAACCCGTGTTCATCCTGCATGACGGTCCGCCCTACGCGAATGGGGACATTCACATCGGCCATGCGGTGAACAAGATACTCAAGGACATCATCGTCAAGAGCAAGACGCTGTCCGGCTTCGACGCGCCCTACGTGCCGGGCTGGGATTGCCACGGGCTGCCGATCGAATTGCAGGTGGAGAAGAAGCACGGCAAGGCGATCCCGCCCGCGCAGTTTCGCGCACTGTGCCGCGCCTATGCCAAGGAACAGATCGAGCGGCAGAAGAAAGACTTCATCCGCCTCGGCGTGCTGGGTGATTGGGAGCATCCTTATCTGACCATGGATTTCAGGACCGAGGCCGACATCATGCGCGCGCTGGGCAAGATATATCAGCGCGGCTATCTGTACCAGGGCTACAAGCCGGTGAACTGGTGCCTGGATTGCCAGTCCGCACTGGCCGAGGCGGAAGTGGAATACGAGGACAAGGTCTCGTCCGCGATCGACGCGGGCTTCGAGGTGAAGGACAGGGCAGCGCTGCGCAAAGCGTTCGGCGTCTCCCTGCCTGCCGACGCGACGGTATATGCGGTGATATGGACCACCACGCCATGGACCTTGCCCGCGAATCAGGCCGTCTGCGTGCACCCGGATCTGCAATACGACTTGATCAAGACACCCAGGGGTTACCTGATACTTGCATTTGATCTCGCACCCCAGTGTCTGGCGCGTTACCAGTTGGGCGGCAGCAATGACCGGGGCGACGGCATGGCGGCCACCTGCAAGGGTTCGGCACTGGAAGGATTGTTGCTCCAGCACCCGTTCTATGAGCGCAGCGTGCCCGTCATCTGCGGCGACCATGTCACGCTGGAGGCGGGTACCGGCCTGGTGCATACCGCGCCTGCGCATGGCCTGGACGATTATTTCGTCGGCCAGAGATACCACCTGCCGACCGATAATCCGGTCGGTGACGACGGGAAGTTCAGCGCAGATCTGCCGCTGGTCGGCGGGATGTTCGTGTGGAAGGCCAACGATGTGGTGATAGCTGCGCTGCAATCCAGCGGGCATCTGCTGCATCTGGAAAAAGTGCAGCACAGCTATCCGCATTGCTGGCGGCACAAGACCCCGATCATCTTCCGTTCCACCCCGCAGTGGTTCATCGGTATGGATAACGTCGGAAATGCGGGATCGGCGGATGCCGAACAGCTGGTGCAGGAAAAGCGTTCCCACTCCGGTAAGCCGGAGAAACGCGATGGCGTGGCCCTGCGCGATCTGGCGAACAAGGCGGTTGAAGCGACGCAGTTCTTTCCGAGCTGGGGGCGCGCCCGCCTGGAAGCGATGATCAGGAATCGCCCCGACTGGTGCGTGTCGCGACAGCGCAACTGGGGTGTGCCGATGCCGTTCTTCATGCACAGGGAAACCGGCCAGTTGCATCCGCGCACGCCGGAACTGCTGGAGCAGGTGGCCATGCTGGTCGAGCGCGATGGCATCGAGGCGTGGTTCAGCCTGAACTCGGTGGACTTGCTGGGTGCGGAAGCAGAACACTACAACAAGCTCAGCCATACGTTGGATGTGTGGTTCGATTCCGGCGTCACGCATGCGTCAGTGCTACAGCGTCGTCCCGAGTTGCACTCTCCTGCGGATCTTTATTTGGAAGGCTCGGACCAGCACCGCGGCTGGTTCCAGTCCAGTTTGCTGACCGGCTGCGCGATCAACGGCCGCGCGCCTTATAACGCCTTGCTCACGCATGGTTTCGTGGTGGACGGCAGCGGCCACAAGATGTCGAAGTCCAAGGGTAACGTCATCGCGCCGCAAAAGATCTTCGACACGCTCGGTGCCGATATCCTGCGCTTGTGGGCGGCGTCTACCGATTATTCCGGCGAGCTGACCATCTCGGATGAGATTTTAAAACGCGTGGTGGAAAGCTACCGGCGCATCCGCAATACCTTGCGCTTCCTGCTGGCCAACATCGCCGACTTCGACCCGCAGCATCATACCTTGCCGGTGAACCAATGGCTTGAAATAGACCGCTATGCGCTGGCAAGTATGGGACTGCTTCAGGATGAAGTGAGGCAGGATTACGGTAGTTATGAATTTCATCTGGTCGCGCAAAAATTGCAGACTTTCTGTTCCGAGTTTCTGGGCGGCTTTTATCTGGATATCCTGAAGGACCGTTTGTATACCGCCGGAACTGACTCCGCCGCGCGCCGTTCTGCCCAGAATTCGCTGTACCACATCATGCATAGCCTGATGCGTTTGATTGCGCCTATCCTGAGCTTCACCGCAGAAGAAGCGTGGGAGGTATTGAGCGGCAAGGATGATCACAGCGTGTTCATTGGCGAGTGGCATAACTTGCCGGATGCACAACTGTATAGTGACGGAATCGAACCATGGCTTGATATCGAGTCCTGGCGCGCCAAGGTGAACAAGCAACTGGAAGAAGCGCGCACCGCGGGACTGATCGGTTCTGCGCTGGCTGCCGAAGTGGATGTATATGTCTCGGGCGCGGATTACGATGTGTTATCCCGTCTAGGCGATGATTTGCGTCTGGTATTCATCACCTCGCGTGCCACCGTTCATCGCGTCGCAACGGAAGCGGAAGTGCATATCGATGTCGCCGCCAGCCTGCACGACAAGTGCGAGCGGTGCTGGCATTACCGCGAAGATGTCGGTGCGGATGCGCAACACCCGACGCTGTGCGGGCGTTGCGTAAGTAATCTGCATGGCAGCGGTGAGGTGAGGAGATATGCTTAACCGCTGGTTATGGCTGAGTGCATTGGTCATAGCCCTCGACCAATTGAGCAAGGCGTGGATCATCAACCACTTTGCCTTTGGCGAGAGCTTCACCGTGCTCAGTGTCTTCGATCTGGTGCTGGCGCATAACACCGGGGCTGCGTTCAGTTTCCTGAACGATGCGGGCGGGATACAACGCTGGCTGTTCAGTATCATCGCCGTTGCCGCTTCGGTATGGATAGTCCGGTTGCTGGGCAAACACAGGGCGCAGCTGTTGTTTGCGCTGGCATTGAGCATGATACTCGGGGGTGCATTGGGCAACCTGATCGACAGGCTTGCCTATGGTTATGTGGTGGACTTCTTGTCGTTCCATTGGGGCGAACATTACTTCCCGGCATTCAACCTTGCCGACTCTGCGATCACCTGCGGTGCGTTCCTGTTGATTCTGGATAGTTTCAAGGAGAAAAAACATGGAACTGTTGCTGGCTAACCCGCGCGGATTCTGCGCCGGGGTCGATCGTGCCATCGAGATAGTCGAGCGGGCGCTGGCACTGCACGGCGCGCCGATCTACGTGCGCCACGAAGTGGTGCACAACCAGTTCGTGGTGGATGGCTTGCGCCAGAAGGGCGCGATCTTCATCGAGGATGTTGCGGATGTGCCGAGCGGCAGTATCCTGATCTTCAGCGCGCATGGCGTATCGCAAGCGGTGCGCCATGAGGCCGAAGCGCGCGGGCTGACCGTGTTCGATGCGACCTGCCCGCTGGTGACCAAAGTGCATATCGAAGTGTCGCGGATGCGCGAGCAGGGCAAGGAGATCGTGATGATCGGGCATGCCGGCCATCCCGAAGTGGAAGGCACCATGGGGCAGAGCAAGAGCGGCATGTATCTGGTGGAATCGCCGGAGCAGGTTGCCGGGCTCAAGGTGAAAGACGAGCAGAATCTTGCCTATGTCACGCAAACCACGCTGTCTGTTGATGATGCCAGCACGATCATCGCCGCGCTGAAGACGCGATTCCCGTTCATCATCGGCCCGAAAAAAGACGACATCTGCTATGCCACGCAAAACCGCCAGGATGCGGTAAAGATGCTGGTCAAACAATGCGATGTTGTGGTTGTGGTCGGTTCACCGAACAGCTCGAATTCAAACCGTTTGCGCGAAGTTGCCGCAAATGTCGGGGTGCCCGCGTATCTGGTAAACGATGCCGAAGGATTGTTGCCTGAATGGTTCGCCGGGAAGCAGCGAGTGGGTGTCAGCGCGGGTGCATCTGCGCCGGAAATATTGGTGCAGGGCGTGATTGCGCGCCTGGAAATATTTGGCGGGACAAAAGTGATCGAGTTGCAGGGCATCAAGGAGAACGTGGTGTTCCCTTTGCCCAGGACATTGATCCCGATTGTCGCTAAATCCTGAACTTGCAACCCTGATCTTCACTACCACATGCAAACGGATTTCCTGATCGTTGGTGGCGGTGCGATAGGGCTGACCAGCGCACAGGCGTTATTGCAGGCAGGCTATCGCGTGACACTGGTCGAACGCGGCACAACAGGAAGGGAAGCATCATGGGCAGGTGGCGGCATACTCTCGCCATTATGCCCCTGGGACTATCAAGAGGCTGTCACGCGGCTTGCGTTGCGCGGCATGCTCATGTTCAGCGAGGCTGCCGCCACTCTGCATGCCGCCACCGGCATCGATCCCGAATATCAACGCAGCGGCATGTTGTTGTTGCCACCGTACCGGGCGGAACTTGCCGCGCAATGGAGCGCGCAACACCAGCTGCTGTTGCAACCGGTGGATATTGCCGGATTCTTGCCGGAGGCCGGTGGGGCAGGGGGGCGCGGACTGCTGTTGCCGGAAGTCGCGCAAGTGCGCAACCCGCGCCTGTTGAATGCGCTGCGCAAACATGTAGAGATGCTGGGCGGGATCATCCTCGAACAACATGAAGTGCGAAAGCTCGATATCGAAGGCGGTCGTGTCGTTGCTTTACAGACCACACAGGGAAAACTCATTGCGGATGCTTACATAGTGGCGGCGGGCGCATGGAGCAAGGCGTTGCTGGGTGATCACGCCCTTAACATGGACGTTCGTCCGATACGCGGACAAATTCTATTGTTCAAGTTCGATACCCCGCCGTTCCGGCAAATCCTGCTCAAAGACAATCTGTACCTGATCCCGCGCCGCGATGGCCATGTGCTGGTCGGCAGTACACTGGAAGACGTGGGTTTTGACAAGTCCACCACCGTTGAGGCGCGCGACGACTTGTTGCGGCGTACAAGAGATATTTTCCCGGGGTGGCAAGACCGAATGCCGTTGCAACACTGGGCCGGTTTTCGTCCCGGTTCGCCGGACAATATTCCCACCATCGGGCGTCATCCGCGCCTCACCAATCTCTATGCCAACTGCGGGCATTTCCGCTACGGTGTGACCATGTCATTTGCCAGCGCAGAACTGCTGCTTAATGAAATAGAAGGTAAGCCCCAGCCGTTCAGCGTTGAAGAATATTGCTGGCACTGATAGAACCGCCGGATGAACCATCCAGCCAACCCCGATCCGACAGCCGTCAGGCTAAGCAAAGTTTGATAAATGTTTGAGGGTCCGGACATCGTCCCCTATAATCGCCCCTGATTTTTGCTGGAGTAGCTCAGTTGGTAGAGCAACGCACTCGTAACGCGTAGGTCGGAGGTTCGATTCCTCTCTCCAGCACCATCAAATCGTTTTTAGCATCCCTAGGCAGTGCCAAATTTGGTTTCCACCATGATGCCGATCTCTTTGAGGAAGGGGGTAGGCAGAATCCCGCCGGCACAGACGATGATTGCGTCATTGGCCAACTCGATATTCTTGCCTTGGAATTCCAGCGTAACCTTGTCTTTCGTGACGCCTTTCACGTTGGACTTAAGCATGACTTTTATTTTTCCGCGCGCTTCCAGAGCCTGCAAGCGGTCGCGGTTCTTTTGCTTGCCCCGCCCGAATGCCTCGCTGCGGTAAGAAAGCGTAACGGTCGTGCCGGGTTCGTCGGCTATGGAACAGGCCGCTTCCAGCGCACTATCCCCCCCGCCGACTACCAGGACATGCATGTTCCGATATTGTTCGGGATCGATCAAGCTGTAAACGACCTTGGGCAAATCCTCACCGGGCACACCCAGTTTTCGCGGTGTGCCGCGACGGCCGATGGCCAGCAGTACCGTGCGGGTGTTATAGGATTGTTTGCTGGTTTTAACCACGAATCCGTTGCCGCTCTTGGTGATGTTTTCCATGCGTTCATGGAAATTAATCTTCATGCCGGTCTTGTTTACGACCTTGTTCCAGAATTCAAGCAGGGCTTCCTTGCTGATCTCACCCATTTTGACCTGGCCGATGATGGGAAGCTTTACCGGAGCTGTCATGGCGATCTTGTTTCGCGGGTACTGAAAGATGGCTCCGCCCAGCGAGCTTTCCTGTTCCAGGGTCACATACCGCAGCTTGCCTTCTATCGCCCCCAGTGTGGAGGCCAGACCTGCCGGCCCGGCACCAACGATGACTACATCAAGGATATCGGCATTGCCTTTTTGTTTCTTGATGGTGTTGATCGCTTGCGCGCCCTGGGTCGCTGCCTTGCGGATCAGGCCCATGCCGCCAAGCTCCCCGGCAATGAATATTCCCTTCACATTGGTCTCGAAGTTCGGGTCGACCTTCGGGATATCCATGCCGCGTTTTTCGGTACCGAACACCAGGGAGATCGCATGGTGCGGACAAGCTGCCTCGCAGGCACCGTGGCCTATGCAAACCGTGGGATTGACCAGGTAAGCCTTGCCGCCGATCATTCCGATCGCTTCTTCGGGGCAGGCTTGGACACAGCCGCCTGCCCCCAGGCATTTGTTTGGATCGATAAACGGGTGCAGGGAAGAGGGTTCTGTCAGGCCGGCCTCTATCGCCTCCTTTTGCAGCGCCAGGGCTGTCTCCGTATTCCGGTTACGTTTCCGCACATGAAAAAACGCTATCAATAAGACAGGGATCAGATAAATGTAAACGGCGGACAGTCCGGAAAATGACATGGAAGATTCGGGGAGTGGATTGAATGACGTGTATTGTATAATCAGAACTATAAATTGTCTTTTGTGTCATACACATCAAGCTTACGGTAGCTTGATTTTGACTATATCAGTTAATGACCTCACAAACCTCATTCAAGCCAGCAGTGGACAGACGCAAGCCCAGACAGAAGAACCAGCCCAAAGACTATGGCTGGACGCTATACCTGATCATAATCACGCTGCTGATGTTCGCCGGGTTCTTTATTTCACATGGCCACCCATATAAGCCCGGAGACAAAGTGGGTTATAACCTGGGTCTGGCTGGCGGCCTGATGATACTGACCTTGCTGCTCTACCCGATGCGCAAGCGGATCGGCATCATGAAGAACTGGGCTCCCTTGCCCAAGTGGTTCAAGTGGCACATGGCATTCGGCATTCTGGGGCCCGCGCTTATCATGTTTCATTCCGCCTTTACTATCGGGTCGATCAATGCGGGTGTGGCACTCATTTGTATGCTGCTGGTGTCCGGAAGCGGTATCTTTGGCCGTTTCTTCTACACCAAGATACATTGTGGACTATATGGCAGGCATGCTACGCACAAGCAGTTGCAGGAAGATCTGGATGGCTCCGGGGATGTCAAATCCATATTCAGTTTCGCTCCCGGAATACAAAAAAAGCTCGTCGAATACCACGATTACGCCATAAACTCCTCCATAGCCGGGAAAGTCAAGGTATGGAATATACTGACGCTTGGTATTCGCGCAAAATGGTTATCAATAGTATTGATCAGGGCGTTGGAAGAAGCCATGTACGGGGATGCGCACGAAAAAAAATGGAATGATGCGCAAATGAAACGCCTGGACGAACTCTTTTACCAGAACGAGAAGTTTATCCGGTCTTATCTTTATGCCGTTCGCGATCTTGCCCAGTTCGGCACCTACGAAAAACTGTTTTCCTTGTGGCATATCTTTCATGTGCCGTTTGTTTACATGCTGGTATTCAGCGCGATATGGCATGTGATCGCAGTTCATATGTACTGATCATTCAAATACACTCTATATCATGCTGGCAATATTCAGAGCGTTCGTGGTTGCGGGTTTTGTGCTTGCATGTGGCATGCAGGCGCATGCCGATTCGATCAATGATTTACTGCTGCCCGGCCCGGTGATCCAGGGCCATATCAAATACGAAAGTGATTGTCGCGTTTGCCACAAGCAGTTCGACAAGGCAGCCCAATCCGGATTATGCAAAGACTGCCACAAAGAGATCAGGAAGGATATAGACGATAAGCGGGGTTTCCACGGCCTGATGAAAGAGGAAAAGTATTGCAGCGAGTGCCACACCGAGCACCGCGGCCGGAACGCCCAAATCGCAAAACTCAATACAATCGATTTTGACCATACGGTCACCGGATTCATATTGAAGGGCGGGCACTTAAAGGACAAGGTCCTGTGCAAGGACTGTCATTTCCCGCTGAAAAAATACCGCGAAGCCCCGACAAAATGCGTCAGTTGCCATGAAAGGGTAGACAAGCATAAAGGCCGGCTGGGCACACAGTGCGCGGATTGCCACGAGGAAAAAGACTGGAAGACGACCCATTTCGATCACGGCAAAACGCACTTCCAGGTACTGGGCAAACATCTGGAGGTCAAATGCAAAAGTTGCCACGTGAATGAAACGTTCAAGGATACCCCGCTGCAATGTAACGAGTGCCATAAGAAAGCGGACAAACACAAGGGTGGCTTCGGCCCCAAGTGCGAAACCTGCCACACCGATCGAGGGTGGAAGGAGATTCTGTTCGATCATGACAAGAAGACCAGATACCCGCTGCTCGCGAAGCACCGCGAAGTAAAGTGCACCAGTTGCCACAAGGGGAATCTGTACAAGGAAAAGCTGCCTACCATTTGCAATTCCTGCCATCGCAAGGATGACAAGCACAAGGGCAGCTTTGGCCCCAAGTGCGAAAGCTGTCACACCGAACGCGGCTGGAAAGAATTCCTGTTCGATCATGACCGGAAAACAAAATTCCCGCTGCTGGGGAAGCATCACGACGTCAAGTGCAGCAGCTGCCACAAAGGGGATCTGTATAAGGATAAACTGAAAACAGATTGCAACTCATGCCACCAGAAGGACGATAAACACAAGGGCGGCTTTGGTCCCAGGTGCGAGAGTTGCCACGTCGATCGTGGCTGGAAAGAGATCATTTTCGATCATGACAAGAACACCAAGTACCCTCTGTTGGGGAAACACCGCGAAACGAAATGTGTCAGCTGTCACAAAGGCGATCTGTACAAGGACAAACTGAAAACAGATTGCTACTCATGCCACCAGAAAGACGACAAGCACAAGGGGCAGGAGGGCAAGAAATGCGAATCTTGCCATCGCGAACAATCCTGGAATAAAACCGATTTTGACCATCGCATGTCCCGCTTTCCGCTTACCGGGAAACACTTGCTGACCGAATGCAAGAAGTGCCACCTGGTTGCCACATACAAGGATGCCAAGTCAGACTGCTGGTCATGCCACGAAAAACAGGATTACCACAAGCGCAAGCTGGGTGAAGATTGCGGGACCTGCCATAACACACGCGATTGGAAAAGCTGGGATTTCGACCACGATAAAACCAATTTCAAGCTGGACGGAAAACACAAGGATGTTCGTTGTACCGAATGTCACAATATTCCGGTGAAGAAGATCAGTCAGGCAGGTACTTGCGTCAGTTGTCATGGCAAGGATGACAAGCACGATGGTGCATTTGGAGACAAATGCGAACACTGCCATATCGGCTTGTCATGGAAGACGATCAAAGTGGGAAGCAAGAATTGGATCAAGAAATGACGTTCAGCCATAAAATTTGACCGCTCATCGACTTGTATCGGCCGTTCGCACTCAAGACCGGAAACGGACAGTCGGTTCTTCATTAGTTCTAACTTACTGATTACACTGCCGCCCTAATAACTGAGCTGATCAGGTTATGGTTATGAATGTATGCGCAGTGAATATTGGTGAATGCCGGGAGAACAAGATGAGTCGAATCATAAATAAGCTATTTGAAATCACATCGGCTGCGTTGATGAGCATGATGTTCTGCTTTGCACCCATAGTCCAGGCCGAACCGGTAACCATCTCCACCCC
>Ga0172379_10008908_pt1 | contig 12507 bp, 7 predicted proteins | sample GrowelOW334metaG_FD_119756 | JGI IMG/M metagenome (GOLD analysis project Ga0172379, IMG submission 119756) | Groundwater microbial communities from an aquifer near a municipal landfill in Southern Ontario, Canada - Groundwater well OW334 metaG | ecosystem: Environmental > Aquatic > Deep... | reverse complement strand
CGGCACGACCGGATGGTCCGGCAGAAAATCCACGAGATGCTCCGCCACGCCGATCGGTCCAACGCCGGGACCGCCGCCGCCGTGCGGGATGCAGAAGGTCTTGTGCAGGTTCAGATGGCACACGTCCGCGCCGATGAAGCCAGGCGAAGTGAGGCCCACTTGCGCGTTCATGTTCGCGCCGTCCATGTAAACCTGCCCGCCCGCGTCGTGGATGATCTGGCAAATCTCCCGGATGGTCCCTTCGAAGACGCCGTGCGTGCTCGGGTAGGTGACCATGAGGCACGCAAGGTTCGCGGCGTGCGCGGCGGCCTTCGCCCGGAGGTCGGCCATGTCAATGTTCCCCTGCGCGTCGCACGCGACGGCGACGACCTTGAGGCCGGCCATCGCCGCGCTCGCGGGGTTCGTGCCGTGCGCGCTGTTCGGGATGAGGCAGATGTCGCGATGAGCCTCGCCGCGGCTCTGGTGATACTTGTGGATGACCAGCAAGCCGGTGTATTCGCCCGCGGAACCGGAGTTGGGCTGGAGGGAGACGCCCGCGAAGCCCGTGACCTCGGCCAGCCACTGCTCCAGCTGCTGGAACAGCTCCTGATAGCCGAGCGTTTGCTTGAGCGGCGCGAAGGGATGGATTTTGCCGAACTCCGGCCACGTCACGGGCAGCATCTCGCTCGTGGCGTTGAGCTTCATCGTGCATGAGCCGAGCGGGATCATCGCCTGGCAGAGCGAGAGGTCGCGCGACTCCAGCTTGCGCAGGTAGCGCAGCATCTCGGTTTCGGAGTGGTGGCAGTTGAAGACCGGTGCGGTGAGGAACTTCGAGGTCCGCGCAAAGGCCGCGTAGTCGCAGGCTTCAGCTTGCGCGTAAAACTCCTCCAGCTTGAACGGCGTCTCAAATCCCGCGTTGAAGATGCGGACGAGCAACTCCACGTCGGCCAAGTCTGTCGTCTCGTCGAGCGCGACGCCGAGGGTGTCCTTGCCGAGTGTGCGCAGGTTCACACCGTGCTTCTCGGCGACGGTGATGATTTCCTTGCTCGTATAGCCCTTGAGACGGATGGCCAGCGTGTCGAAGCAGGTCGTGTTGAGCACCGCGTGACCGAGTTTCGTCACGCCCGCCGCGAGCACGCGCGTGTGCCGGTGGACGCGCAGCGCGATGGCCTTCAGGCCTTCCGGCCCGTGATAGACGGCATACATCGCCGCGATGTTTGCGAGCAGGGCCTGCGCGGTGCAGATGTTCGACGTGGCCTTCTCGCGGCGGATGTGCTGCTCGCGCGTGCCGAGCGCGAGGCGCAGGCCGGCCTTGCCGCGCGCATCCTTCGAGACGCCGACAAGCCGGCCCGGCATGTTGCGCTTGAAGGCGTCGCGCGTGGCGAAGAAGGCCGCGTGCGGCCCGCCGTAACCCAGCGGCACGCCGAAGCGTTGCGCGCTGCCAATACAAACGTCCGCGCCAAACTCACCCGGCGCGCGGAGCACCGTCAGCGCAAGAATGTCCGCCGCGACCACGACGAGCGCGCCCGCCGCGTGGGCCTTCGCCGCGAAGTCCGCGTAGTCCAGCACCGAACCAGTCGTGGTCGGGTATTGCACCAGCGCGCCGAAGACCGTGTTGTCAAACGCGAATGTCTCGTGGTTGCCCACGACCACTTCCAGCTTGAGCGCCGCCGCACGAGTTTTCACCAGGGCGACGGTCTGCGGATGGCAGGCGTCGGAGACGAAGAATTTTGCGCGGCTGTCGCCAGGAGCCATCGCGCGATGGCAGAGCGTCATGGCCTCGGCGGCGGCGGTGGCCTCGTCGAGCATCGAGGCATTGGCGATGTCGAGGCCGGTGAGGTCGCAGATCATCGTCTGGAAGTTCAGCAGCGCTTCGAGGCGGCCCTGCGAAATCTCGGCCTGATAGGGCGTGTATTGCGTATACCAGCCGGGGTTTTCGAGGATGTTGCGCTGGATGACCGGCGGCGTGATGCAGTCGTGATAGCCCATGCCGATGCAGGACTTGAACACCTGGTTCTTGCCGGCGATGGCCTTGAGCTGGCGCAGCGCGTCGAACTCCGAGAGCGGTGCGGGCAGGGTGAGCGGGTGCGACAGCCGGATGTCCGCAGGCACAAGCGTGTCGATCATCGCATCCAGCGAATCGAAGCCGAGTGTCTTGAGCATCTCGGCGGCTTCGGCAGGGCGGGGGCCGATGTGGCGGTGGACAAATGTGTCGGGATGGGCGAAGGCGGCGTGGGAGGCTGTCATCGAATCGGTTCCAGTCAGTTCTGAATTGTTACTGTGCGAAGCACCCGGCGAAGGTAGGAACGAGCCGGGGCAATGCAAGTTTGATTTGGGTTCAACCAACGAGTAGGAGACGACGTGAGGAGTCTCTCTTGTTCTGGACGGGAAGTTGGAGACTCCTCACGTCGTCTCCTGCGAGCAGGGAATGCCGGGCCGGAGGCTGGCGCTCCTTCTACTGCGGCTTACTTCTTCGAAGCCGCCTTCGCCCGCAGAAACTCCTCCATGTCTTTCTTCGGGTCGAAGTCTTTCGTGAGGCCGTAGGTGTCCCGGATGTGCGCCAGCGCGTTGTCGCGATAGCTTTCCTTGCCGGCCATCGGGAGCGTCACGGTTTCCCGCGTGGCATCCGTGCGACCAAAGCGCAGGTGAATCTCTCCGTTCTCGTGCGACATCGCGCCGCCCTGCCGGACGAACTCGGCGATGAAGTGCCGGAGCTTTTCGTCACTGTCCGTGCTCTTGTCAAACTCGGCTTTCGAGAGTGGAAAGCGGAAGCGCAGCTGCTGGCCGGTCAGCGTGAAGAATGGCCCGGGCCGTGTCAGCGAGGCGTGGATGAGTTCGCGCTCGGCGGCGGACTCCTTTGATTTGATTTCCAGTTCGAGACCACGCCGCATGAGTTCATTGCCCGCCCCAAGAATCTTGCTGACATTGCGGAGGGTGACGCGCTGCGTGCCGCAGGGCCGGCCCTTTTCGCCGAGGTAGAACTTCCCGTTCTCCACACGCACATTTGCGATGAACAGCGTCAGCAAATTCGTCTGAGCACGGCGAAAGGCTTCCTCCAGCGGTTCGTTTTTTGGGTCGGCTGCTTCAATAATGCCTTTTTCGAAGCCCTCCTTGTTCAGCTCGAAAATCCAGTTCGCGAAAAAGAACGTCCGCTGCCCCTTCATCACCGAGGCGAGCTGCTCGCGCTCCTGTTCGCTCAACTGCGTCACGTCATCCGCGCCGTAGAGGCCGTGGTAGGTCTGGTGGATGTGGAGCGTGTCGGCCTTCGCGTCGTGCTCGTAAGTCACCGTCTGCCGCTCGAACTCGATGCAGCCGGTCAGCGCGAATCCGAGCGCGAGGAGGGGAAGAAGTTTTTTCAGCACAACAAAGTTATAGGCGAGGCGGGCGGTGCAACCAAGTCGGAAAGCGTTTCCACCCGTAGTCGCAGGCTTCAGCCTGCGCTTCATAGTCACGCGCAACCTGAAGGTTGCGACTACCGCTCCGGGGGCAGCCCGAAATTTCCGCGTGCGTGCGTGATGCCGGACGCTACCTTCACCGTCAATTCTCGCACGCAATGAAACACATCCTGCCCACGCTCGCCGCGCTCTTGTTCGCCAGCCCGCTGCTGCCCGCCGCCGACACCTCCGCCATGACCACATCCAGGCCGGTCGCTCCCGCCCAGGCCCTCGCCTCGCTCAAGGTCGAGGCCGGGCTGCGCGTCGAGCTGGCCGCCGCTGAACCGCTCACCGGTTCCCCTTGCGCCGTCGCGTGGGATGACCGCGGGCGCATGTTCGTCGTGGAGAATCGCGGTTACCCGGTCGGCCCCGGCCCCGGCCAGCCGCCCGACGGTGTCATCGCCCTGCTGGAGAGCACGAAGGGCGACGGAGTTTACGACAAGCGCACGGTGTTCGCCGACGGCCTGACCTTCCCGAACGGCGTCATGTGCTGGCGCGGCGGCGTGATTGTCACCTGCGCTCCGGATGTTTTCTATTTCAAGGACACCAACGGCGACGGCAGGGCCGACTTGAAGAAGGTGCTCCTCACCGGCTTCGGCACGAACGCCACCACGCAGCTCCGCGTGAGCCACCCGATGCTGGGTCTCGATGGCTGGATCTACCTCACCAGCGGACTTGTGGGCGGCAAGGTCACATGTCCCGAGCATCCGGAGCGGCCCCCCGTCGCCGTGCTGCGCGGCGACTCACGCTTCCGCCCGGACACCCTGGAGTTCGAGGCCTTCCCCGGCGTCGCGCAGTTCGGTCAGTGTTTCGATGACTTCGGGCGCAAGTTTACGTGCTCGAACCGCAACCCGCTCCAGCACGTCGTCCTGCAGCCGCGCCACCTCAAGCGCAACCCGTATCTCGCTTTCGCCGAGACCGTGCAGGATGTCTCCCCACCCGGCGACGGCGCGAAGGTCTGGCCCCTGAGCGCGGACCACACCACCGCCGCGTTCATCCCCAGCCTGATGAGCACGCCGCACGCGGGCACCTTTACCAGCGCGTGCGGCATCAGCCTGTGGCGCGGCGGCGCGCTGCCGGCCGGCTTCGCGAACAGCGCCTTCGTCTGCGAGCCGGCGCAAAACCTCGTCCAGCGCCAGGTGCTCACGCCCGACGGCCCCACCTTCAAGTCCGCCCCCGCCACGCCGGGCCGCGAATTTCTCGCCAGCGCCGACACCTGGTTCCGTCCCGTCTTCAGCGCCACCGGTCCGGACGGCGCGCTCTACATCTGCGACATGTATCGCAAGGTCATTGACCATCCGCAGTATCTGCCCGAGTTCATCCGCGGCACCCTCGACTACGATGCGGGGAAGACGATGGGGAGAATTTACCGTGTGGTGCCGGCCAACTCGAAACTCCAAACTCCCAATCCGAAACTGGACAAAGCCAGCACGAAGGAGCTCGTCGCCAGGCTCAATGATGCGAATGGTTGGATGCGGGACACGGCGTTTCGGCTGCTGGCAGAAGATGGAAACCCGGCCAGCGTCCAGTTGCTCAAAGCAGCGTTAAACAACAAGCGGTTCTCACCTGCCGCCCGGGTCAAAGCTTTGCACTTGATCGAAGCCAGAGGGGCGCTCACGGAAGCCATGCTGGCTGCATCGCTCGGAGACGTAATGCCTGCCGTTCGTGAGGCCGCCGCACAGATAGTTGAAATCCGGCTCGCATCCGGCCAGATGGGACAGCCCGGAACACCGCTGCTGAAACTGGCGCGTGACAGCGACAGCCGCGTGCGATTCGCCGCGACCCTTGCGCTCGGCGCAACCAAGACCTCCGCGGCCCAAGGCATCGAGAATCAGACGATGTTCAGCGGCCTGGCTCACGCCGCGACGCTGGAAGCGGAGAACCGCTGGACCCGTGCCGCCGTGTTGTCTTCTTCCAGCGGCTTTGCCTCGCTGTTGCTTCGGGAGGTCGAACGTGAAGTTCACGGCGCGCCGAAGGGTTTGGAGCCGCTTTACTACGAGCTGGGCCAACTGTTGCTCGCAGAATCGCCGACAACGAGTGCGACGGGTGTTGCCACCGGCCGGCCGACCATTGAGCGGGAGTTGGCGAGCATTCTTGTCACGCACAGCGGGAAGAACATGCGTCCTGAACTGGCCACCGCCTTCGCCACCGGCCTCGGCAACGGCGCGCGCGCCAAGGGGCTCGGCAAGGATGGCCGTTCCGCCCTGGTTACAATTGCGTCGGCGAATCCCGATACCGCGCGCCGCCTCGGCGAGTTGTTCGCCACCGCCGGCCAGACTGTCGCGAATGCTTCCGCGCCAGCGCCGGAGCGGCTGGCCGCCATCGACCAGCTCACACACAGCGACTTCGCCACGTCGGGCGCGGCCTTGCAGTCGCTCATCGCCCCGCAGACACCGCATGAGCTGCAGGCCGCCGCCGTCCGCGCGCTGAGTCAGTTGCCCGGCGCGAAGGCTGGCGAGTGGTTCGTCGAGCGCGAGCGCTGGCGCAGCTACACGCCGCCCGTCCGCGATGCGGTCCTCACCGCGATGCTCTCGCAGTCCGCGCTGCAGCTCGTGCTGCTGAACGCCGTCGAGAAAGGCGTCGTGCAGCCGTGGGCCGTCCCTGCGAACCGCCGCAATCCGTTGCTCAAGCACCGTGATGCCGCCGTGGCGGCGCGCGCCGCGAAGGCATTCCAGCCGCAGGGCGCCGCTGATCGCATGAAGGTCTATGAGGACTGCAAGTCCGTGCTCGCATCGCCCGCCAGCGCGAAGAACGGCAAGGCTGTCTTCACGAAGATATGCGCCGGGTGCCATCAGTTTGCGGGCGAGGGCCAGCGCGTGGGCCCGGAGCTGACAGGGGTGCGCCTCCAGCCCGCCGAGGCCATCCTGTTGCACATCATCGTGCCCGACGCGGAGATTTACCAGGGCTTCATCGCCTACGAGGTCGAGACGAAGGACGGCCGTTCACTGACCGGACTGCTCGCCTCCGACACTCCGACGAGCGTCACCCTCCGGGCCGCGCAGGGTGTGGAGGAAACCATCCTCCGCTCCAACATTGCCAGGCTCACCAGCAGCAGCACCTCCCTCATGCCAAACGAGCTGGAGAAGACGATGACGAAGCAGGAGCTCGCGGACCTGATGGCGTTCCTCAAGGGGCAGTGAAGACGGACGGACGCATTATGGAGTGCGGTGACTCGTCACCGCTTTCCGCAGGCGACATGTCACCGCCGAAGTCCGCAACGCGGCTGCTTCCGCAATGTTACGCCCTGCGCAGTCGGTCAGCCGCACCCCAACGGGGTGCCGGAATAAAGCCCGGGGTTGGCGAAGCGAAGCGAAGCCTACCCCGGGAAAGCAGCCAAGTATGTGCGTGCCCTGAAGGGGCACTGGAACGCCACGCTTCCCCTCACCGTTCCACCGCCCCTTCAGGGCGGAGCTGCTTGTGGGCATGGCTACCCAGGGTAGCGCTGCGCGCAACCCTGGGCTGTATTCCAGTGCCCCGTTGGGGCACCGACTGCGGTCACGCCTTCCTATCCCTGCTGTGTCTTGTTGGGGTTGCCGTCGCGGCCGAGCCGCCCGTGCTCACCCTTCACGGCCTCACGATGGGTTCCACCTGGTCCGCCAAGTATCGCTCCGCCACGAACTCGCCACCGCCGCGCGTAGTCGAGCTGGCGTTTCAGGCTCGGCTGGATGACCTGGAGCAGCAGATGTCCACTTGGCGTGCGGACTCGGACTTGTCCCGCTTCAACGCCAGCCGCAACACCAACTGGTTCCCTGTCCCGCGCGACACGGCGGTGGTGGTGCGCGAAGCGCTGGAAGTCAGCCGGCTCACAGATGGCGCGTTCGACGTGACGGTCTTCCCGCTCGTGCAACTTTGGGGCTTCGGCCCCGGCGGGAAGAAAGGCCGCGTGCCCAGCGATGCCGAAATCGCCGCCGCGCTGAAACGTGTCGGCTGGCGGATGCTTGAAGCTCGACTCGACCCGCCCGCGCTGCGGAAGTCGCAGGCAGACGTGGCCGTGGACTTGTCCGCCCTCTGCCCCGGCTTCGCGAGCGATTGCCTCGGCGAATTGTTTGAAGCCCGTGGCATCCGCGACTATCTCGTGGAAGTCGGCGGCGAGTTCCGCGCACGCGGCAATGGCACGCTCGGCCCCGGCTGGCGCGTCGGCGTGGAGCGGCCCGAAGCCCGTGCCGGCGATTTGCAATCGCCGTCCAGCGCGCACGATCACGCCACCGACGGCGGTTACAAACCGCCGGCACGAGCACTCGCCGCCACGGTCACGTTGACCAACCAATCCCTTGCCACGTCGGGCGACTACCGGAACTTTTTCGCCGTCGCGAGCCGCCGCTACTCGCATCATCTCGACCCGCGCACCGGCTGGCCGACGGAGTCAACCATCGCCTCGGTGAGCGTGGTCCATTCATCCACAATGCACACCGATGCGCTCGGCACCGGTTTGACGGTGCTGGGCTTTGAGAAGGCCTGGGCGCTGGCGCAGCGCGAGAAGCTCGGCGTGCTCTTCATCCTGCGCGAAGGCGAACGTCTCACGCAGCGGGCGACGGCGTGGTGGCCGCACGGTCCAGAAGAGCGGCGCTGAAGCGACCGCAGTCCAGACGCTTCGCGAGGTCCGTGTATGCTTGGTGGTCGCGTCAGCGTTTGGACTGCGGTCGCTTCAGCGCCGCTTTTCGGGCAGGCCAACTCAGCGGTTGCCAGCCTTGCGGGGCTTGACCAATCTCGCGCCGTGAAAAGCCCGCTCTTCGCCTCGCTCTTGCTCGCCTTCGCCGCCGTCCTGCCTCTCCACGGGTGGGATTACGAGGGGCATCGCGTCGTGAACCAGCTCGCGCTGGCATCACTGCCGGCGAATTTCCCCGCGTTCGTGCGCGAGGCGGCGGCGCAGGAGCGCGTGGCCTTCCTCGCGGGGGAGCCGGATCGCTGGCGCAACACGACCGACCGGCCGCTGCGGCATTTCAACGGGCCGGATCACTATTTCGACGTTGAAGACCTTGCCACCCACGGTCTCGCGGCGACGAATCTGAGCTCCTACCGCTTCGAGTTCACCGCACAACTCGCGGCCATCCGCGCAAAGCATCCGGAGAAATTTCCCGCTGACGAGAAGGACCTTGACCGAACGAAGCACCTGCCCGGCTTCCTGCCGTGGGCCATCATGGAGAACTACGCGAAGCTCAAGTCCGGCTTCAGCTACCTCAAGGTCTATGAGGAAATGGGCACGCCGGAGGAGGTCTCCGGAGCCCGGCAGAACATCCTCTACATCATGGGCGTGATGGGCCATTACGTGGGCGACAGCACGCAGCCGCTGCACACGACGCGGCGTTTCAACGGATGGGTTGGCGAAAATCCGAAGGGCTATACGACGAACAAGACCTTTCACTCGTGGATTGACGGAGGCTATCTGAACAAGGTGGGTGGACTGAAGTTCGAGGAACTGCGGGCACAACTTCGGCCTGCGAACACGCTGACGAATGCCGGCCTCCCGGTGCGCGGCGCGGAGGAGGTCTTTGGTGTTCTGATGGCCTTCATCGTGGAACAGCACCGGCAGGTCGAGCCACTCTACCAGATGGACAAGGACGGCAGGCTTTCCGGCAGCGGCGAGGCGGGGATGGAGGGGCTGCCGTTCCTCAGCAAACAGGTCCGGCTCTCGGCGCAGTTGCTCGGCGATCTCTGGTTCACGGCCTATCAGAGCGCACCCGTGGACAATTTCCTGAAGAATCAACTCGCGAAGCGCCAGCTCCAGTCCGGGGCGAAGGACGGCAAAACAGAGGCCAAACCCAAGACCACGAGGAAGAAGTCCACTGAGTGAGGCTTTGTTGGATGGTTCGGTTGGCCCGCGAAACACGCGAATGAACGCAAAATGCAGAACCCCGTGCCGATGGCTTGCAGCCGCCGTGCCTGGGCCGGGAGCGCCGAGGACGTCGGCTGAAGGCAAGCCGGAGCAGCGCCTCCTCATTCGCGCTTTTTCGCGTATTTCTCGGGAAAACCGCTTCCTCCCATGAAACGCGCCGCCACATTCCGACTCGTCCTAGTCACCGCGCCGGATATGAAGACTGCCCGCGCGCTCGCCAAGGCGGCTTTGACCGCGAAGCTGGCGGCGTGCGCGAACCTCTTGCCGAAGGTGGAGTCGCACTACTGGTGGCAGGGAAAGCTGGAGTCGAGTCCCGAGGTGCTCATTGTCTTCAAGACGACGCGCGCGAAGCTGGCAGCGTTGGAGAAGCTCGTTGTGGCGAAGCATCCCTACGACACGCCGGAGTTCATCGCGCTGCCGCTGGCGGAGGGGAACAGCAAATACCTCGACTGGCTGGCCGCGAGCACGAGGGATTGAAAACCACCAACTGGCACTGACCTGCACTTACGACAGCAAGCCCCGGATGCTTCTCCCCATTAGTGCCAGTCAGTGCAGGTTAGTGGTTCAACTCTCAGCCCAATCCCAGAATCTTCCGCCCTTCCGCCGAGATCATGGACTGGTGCCACGGCGGATCCCAGACGACTTCCACGCTCGCGTCCTGCACACCTTCAAGCGCCAGGATTTTCTCCTGTGCGTCACGGGCGATGACCGGCCCCATGCCGCAGCCGGGCGCGGTGAGCGTCATCCTCACGAAAACCTTGTGGCCACCGGACGGGAGCGGTTCCAGGCCAAGGTCGTAGACCAGGCCGAGGTCCACGATGTTGACGGGGATTTCCGGGTCGAAACACGTCTTGAGCACGCCCCAGACGGCCTGCTCGGAGACGGCCTGCGGGGCGGGAGGGGCTGATGCGGCTGCTGTTGTCGGCAGGAGGCCCAGAGCATCCGCGTCCCGGCCATCAATGCGGAAGAGGCCGCCCATGCTGTGGACGGTGTAAGTGCCGCCGAGGGTCTGCACGATGTCCACTGGCGTAGCGGCTTTCAACGTGACGGCGGTGCCGACGGGAATCTGGATCGCCGCGCAATCGCGGACGAGGCTGACGGTGGTGCCTGCGCTCATGGGCGGGAATATGGCGACACCTGGCGCAAGCTCCAAGCTCCAAACGCAGCCTTCCGTTTCGCCCGCCGGCAGATGTGACTTGCCCTGCGAAACCCGCCTTCGGAAGGGCGACAGTCGGGCAGGGCCGCGCCTACGGCGCGGTGTCAAGCGAGGCCCAGATTTGATCCTGTGCCGTGTTGCAGGCCGGGCTGAGGGTGGTGCACTGGCCCAACGGCAGGGCAAAAATCGCGCGTTGCATCCATCGTGCCGAGCCGTCGGCAAACGTCACGTTGACCCCGGTGCGGTGGCGTGAATCCACACGCTCAGGCTGCCCAAGCCCGTCCGCCAGCAGGGCGGTGTTGGTCTGGAAATCCAGCCGGGGCCACGGATTCGGCGCGTCGCCCAGACCCCAGTCCACGATCGGACGACTTGCATAGCCGCCCTGCACGTTGACTCCGGGCGTGCCGGGCGGCCAGGGATTCGTCGCGGTGTTGAACGCCTGCTCCGGCGCCCGCTCGGCCGGGCAGTAGAGCACGCTCGGGGTGCTGACCAGTCCCGCCGTGTAAAGCAGTCCGAACAGGACAAACTTATCCGCCGTGCCGCTGTAAACCATCGTGTTGAACTGCTTCCGGCCGCTGCGGTAGCCAAGCGGCACCGCGTTGTCATTGTCGCCTGCGTAAACAGCGAACAGCAGGTGCGTCTGCCGCAGGTTGCCCAGGCATTTCGTCCGCAGCCCGCCGGCCCGGCCCCTGGCGAGCGCGGGGAGCAGCAGCGATGAGAGGATCGCGATGATGGCCATCACCACCAGCAGCTCGATGAGCGTGAATGCGCGGCGCGGGTTCACTGTTTCGGAAGGGCGAATGCCACATACGCATCACCCATGGGCAGGCCGAGTTTGCCGCCGCCGGTCGCCGCGATGACGACATGCTGGCGACCGTTCACCTCGTAAACCGCCGGCGGCGCGGAGGCGCCCCACGGGAGTTTCACCGACCACAGTTCCTCGCCCGTGTCCGCGTCGAACGCGCGCAGCTTTTCATCGCGCGTGCCGCCGGCGAAGACGAGGCCGCCCGCCGTCACCAGCGCGCCGCCGAAATTTTCCGTGCCCGTTTTTGGAACTCCCTGCTTCTTCAATTCATCGTGTTCGCCGAGCGGAACCTTCCACAGCAGCCTGCCCGAGTTGAGGTCAATGCAGTTGAGCGTGCCCCACGGCGGCTTGCACGCGGGGTAGCCCTCGGCGTCGAGGAAACGGTTCCAGCCCGTCTGCACGAACTGCGGGCGCTCCGGTTTCACGGGCGGTCCCTTGGGCGCGGGACGGTCGCGCAGGAAAAGGAAATCCAGCAGCGCCTGCTGGTCCGCGTCGCTCATGGGCGGTGCGACGGGCATCAGGCCGCGGCCCGTCTTGAGCAGCGCCACCACGTCGGCATCCTTGAGGCGGTGGCGCAGCCCGCGCAGGGGCGGCGCGACGCCTATGCCCATGCGGTCAAGTCCGTGGCACTGCACGCAGGTCACGCGGAAGATTTCCTCGCCGTGCGTCGGCTTCGCATTCGGGTTGAAGCGCGGCTCGTCATTGACCAGCAGCGACATGAGCCACGGCACCTCGTTCGCCGTGACGTAGAGCCGGCCGCGGGTGGGGTCGGCACACGCGCCGGTCCATTCCGCGCCGCCGTGGACGTTGTAAAACACCGTGACCTTCCGGTCGCTCAACGGCAGGAACCATCCGAACTGCGCGCTCTTCAACTGGTCGAGCACGCGTTCGCGAACCTCCTCGGTGCGTTCGCTCGCATCGGTGAGCTTGAATTCCTGCCTTGCGAACGGCTGCGGCAGATCGAGGTCGGGCTGATACGCCGCCGTGATTTCGCCGGGCAGCGTGGAGGTCGGCGCGCGGCGCATTCGAAAGGGAAACACGGGCTTGCCGGTCACGCGGTCCAGCAGCAGCGTGTTGCCGATCTTCGTCACGGCGGCGACCACATCCACTTTCTTCCCGTCGCGAGTGATCGTTGTGAGGATGGGAGGCGCGGGAACGTCGAGGTCCCAGATGTCGTGGCGGATTTCCTGGAAATACCAGAGCCGCTTGCCGGTCCGCACATCCAGCGCCACCACACAGTTGGCAAAGAGATTGTCGCCCCGATGCATCATCCCGAGGAAGTTTGGCTTGGGCGAGCCGG
>Ga0172379_10008907_pt1 | contig 12507 bp, 10 predicted proteins | sample GrowelOW334metaG_FD_119756 | JGI IMG/M metagenome (GOLD analysis project Ga0172379, IMG submission 119756) | Groundwater microbial communities from an aquifer near a municipal landfill in Southern Ontario, Canada - Groundwater well OW334 metaG | ecosystem: Environmental > Aquatic > Deep... | reverse complement strand
GAGCCCTCCTTGCGACCGCGGCATCCGCCCTTGCCTTTTTCAATTCGGCGGAGGCATCGGCCCGTATAGCGATGGGTTTCTGCGCGGCCTTCGCGGCCATCTGCGCGCTATCCGTTCTAGTCGTAAGCCGAGGGACGAAAAAATCTGTCGCGGAACAGGTCGCGCCGCGGACTAAAAGCCCCGATGAAACGCCAAGACTCAGAGAAGCCATAGTCGCCCTCGCGGAAAAAACCGCCGAAACGGCCGCCCTCGGCCCCAAAGGCACCCCGCTCAGGGAAGCCTGCGCCGCGATAAAAAAAGCCGCCTCTGGCAACACGGATGCTTTGCTTGCGGCCATTCGCGTAATTCCGGGCGCACAAGGAACACGAGGCGAGGAAGCCATCCCGCTTCGCGATCTCGGAAGGCGTCTGGCCTTCGCCCGCTCAATCGTGGGAGCGGTTCCGACGAAAACCGAAGAGGCCACCTTCGCCCTTTTGGAAAAATTCACGAGTGTGAGGGACAGCTCTTCCCGCGCGGCCAAGGCCGCCAAGGAAGCGCGCATGGGTTCGACGAAGGGAGGCGCCGCCTCGGTCGCGGATACTACGGAACGGTCCCGCCTAGCGGTACAGGCCGAACGCGAGGCGGTCGCCCAGATGAGCGCTCACAATCGAAAGAATGTCAAAAACCTGAAAACGATGAGCCTCGAGCTGGAATCCGGCATCGACCTTCTCAAGGGCATCGAGGAAATAACCGAGCGTTCCCGCCTCATCGCCTTCAACATGGCCGTCGAGGCGGCGCGAATCGGGGACAAGGGCCGCGGTTTTCGCGTGATCGTCGGCGAGCTTCGCTCCCTCAACGAACGAACGGCGGAATTCTCGCGCAAGGTCTCGGAGTTGCTCGGCCGCTTCCGCGACTACAACGCGGCGCTGGTAACAGATATGGCCGAGGGCTCGGAAGTGGCACTGAAGGATGTCGAAAAAGGCATGGATGCCGCGGAATCCGCGGTAGAATCCCTCATCGGGGCTTCAGACGAAACGGACCGCTTTTCGAGGGAGATCGCCGCGCTCGCGGTGGAAATCGACGGAAGCCTGGACGGCATACTCGAAGCGCTGCAATTCCAAGACGTCACTCGACAGATGATCGAGGGCGGAATCGCCGTGATCGAGGACGCGAAGGCGGACCTGGAAACCGCGATCCGGCTGAACGATGAAATTATGCCCGAATCGAGTTCTCTCGCGCGCGAGCGCTTTGAGGCGATTCGGCGCGATCTTATAGCGCGATCAAAAACAAAAGACGAAAAGGAAGCGATTATGGAGGTTAGGTCATGAAATTCCTTGTTGTGGACGATTCTTCGACCATGAGAAAAATCGTCTCTCTCGCGCTCACGGGCGCCGGGCACACGCTCAGCGAGGCGGAAAACGGCCGGGACGCCTTGGAGAAAATCAAAGCCGATCACTTCGATTGCATAATCCTCGACATCAATATGCCGGAGATGAACGGGATCGAGTTCCTGAAAGCCAGAGGCAGCGTCGCCGGTGCCTTGAAAATACCCGTGATAGTCCTTACCACCCAGGACGAAGCTCCGCTCAGGGCAGAGGCGATGGCCTCGGGCGCCAAGGCCTTCCTCCCCAAGCCCTTCCAAAAGCAGGACCTGCTCACCGCGGTCGCCTCGGTAATGGGCTGATCCTGCCGCGGGGAGCCGAACTCAGGTTCGCCCGAAAAGGCGTTCGAGTTCGACGACCAAGCGACGGAAGCGCGGAGGGGCCGGAGCCTTGAAATGCTCGGGCTCCTCGGTTTTTGTCCCCGGAATTCGTATCTGAAGCCGGTAGGCATGGAGCATGAGGGTCGCGTTCGGAAAGCGGCCGTCTTTCTTGCCGTAAATCGGATCGCCGAGTATGGGACAACCCAGTCCCGCCATATGCACCCGAATTTGGTGCGTCCGCCCCGTCCTCGGCTTGCAGAGGACGAGGGCATATTCGCCGTAGATCGCGAGAACGCGGTAATCGGTCACGGCGACCTTGCCTCCCTCGAGGACCGCGGCGAAGCGCTTTCGATCCCTGCGGTCGCGGCCTAGGCGGTTTTCAACGCGCCCGCTCGGAGCGGGAAGCCTACCGCGGACTAGCGCGAGATATTCCTTGCGCGCCTCGCGGCTTTTAAATTGAGCCGCGAGAAAAGCCTGCGCTTCCGCGTCCTTGGCGACGATAATAAGCCCCGAGGTATCTTTATCGAGACGATGGACGATGCCTCCCCTCGTCGCCGGCCCCCGCCCCTCCGCGGCGATCCCAGCCGCGCCGACATTGGCCTCGGCGTCTGCCTCGGCGAAATCAGATTCGTCCGCCTCCTCAAGCTTGGCATCCTCCCCCGCCATCTCGCGCGCGACGCGTTCCGCCGCAAGGCGTCCGAGAATGGCGTTGGCGAGGGTCCCTCTGCGATTTCCGTGTCCGGGATGAGTCACCATTCCCTGCGGCTTGTCGATCACGAAAACCCTTTCATCCTCATAGAGGATGACGAGGGGGATATCTTCCGCGACCAAGCCCAGCGGAGCTTCCTCGGTCCATTCGATAAGCAGATGTTCACCCGGTTTGAGCGGCCGCGAAAGCTTGGCCGACTTGCCTTCCACGAAAATCGCCGCGCCGCGGGCTTTAATTTGCGAACGGCTCAGAACGCCCAATATTTCGGCGATATATCGGTCGGCCCGCATGGGTTCGAAAGTAGCGCGCTCAGCGGAGGGCGCGGAGGGAGGGCTTTCCCCGACGACGCATTCGAAACGCCGCGCATCGGCATCGCCGATAGACCTTGCTTGGACGCGCGACTTCAAAGCGCCGGTTTGAACGGCCTTATGCCCGCCAGCTTTTTTCCCCTTTGAGCCTTTTGCCATCTTCCCCCCAGAGAGTCGCAATGCTATTCTCAGGAGCATGGATACGCAAGCGGTCGCGCCCTCGGTAGGCGAGGCTCCCGTGTTGGCCTCTGGCGCGGCCCTCGCCGCGACCGAACCCCTAACGGAAAAGACCGGCATGCTACAAGGGCTTTTAAGCCTGACATCGATCGAGCGAGCGGCCTATGTGGTCTTCGCGCTCCTGATCGGCTACGCCATGGTAAAAATCGCGCTCGCGCTTTCCAAACGCTTCGCGAGCAAGAGGCTAACGCGTCGCGGCGTAGACATAGTGGAAAAGGTAGTCAAGTACGGCGGGACCGCCCTCGTCCTTATCAATGCCGGCGAAATCGCGGGTATCGACCTCACGGCGGCCCTGGGCGCAGCCGGCGTTGTGGGAATAGCCCTTGGCTTCGCCGCCCAGACCTCCATCTCCAACATCATCTCGGGACTCTTTCTCTTTTCGGAAAAATGCTTCGAGGACGGCGACGTCGTGCAAATAGACGGGGTTACGGGTGTCGTGGAATCCGTGGACATGCTTTCGGTAAAAATCAGGACCTTCGACAATAGGCTGGTGCGCGTGCCGAACGAGACGATGATAAAAACGAACATCGTGAACGTGACGCATTGGCCCGAGCGGCGCATGGATATCAAGCTGACCCTGCCCTACGCGATGGATCTGACCGCGCTGGAGCGCTCGCTAAAGGAATGCGCCGTGACCGTCCCGAAGGCGTTGGCCGATCCCGAACCCTTTTTCGTGATCGAGGAATTCGGCCTCAACGGCGCCTCCGTCCTTTTCGGGGTCTGGTTCGAGCGCGACGATTTCGCGGAAGTGAAAAACGGCCTAATGCGGGCGATCGCCCAACGCCTAGAGGCGGAGGGAGTCAGGCCCTCGGCCCAGACCCTGGTCCTGGCCTCGGAAGACGAATCGCGCTTTCCCCTAAAATCGCGCATGAAAAGATCCGACGGGGCCCGGGCGAAGGTCGCTCGGGCGAAGGCCGCTCGGGCGAAGGCCGCTCGGGCGATTTCGCGTGCCCTATCCAGGGCCGCGCTCGAGTCGAAGGCGAAAAGCCCTCGCGCGGGCGACCTTGCCGGCCCGCGAGGCGCGGATGAGGATCGCGGTCGCTACTAGGTCGCGTTATACGACACGCTATTTCGCATTCGGCTCCCGATCGCCCTCCGTCTCGAACTCGAGAACAACCTTCGTTCCACGGCCTCGTTCGATCCGTATCTCCCCGTCGATCTGGCACGTCAGCGCGTCGATTAGCATGAGGCCGAAGCTTTCGGGGTGCCTGAAATCGATCGATTCGGGCAGACCGTTGCCGTCGTCCTCGACGACGAGCGAAACTCGGCGGCCTTCGCGCGAAACGCCGATCGCGATCGTTCCGCCCGCTCTGCCCTTGAAGGCGTACTTCATGATATTGGTTAAAAGCTCGTTGACGATGATCCCGAGCGGCTGGAGGATTTTCGCGTCTAGGACGAAATCGCATATCGTCTTCTCGACCCTCACCGACGAGCCGAAGGGGAAGCTCGAGATGATTTCGTCCACGAGAGAAGACAGATAGACGGCGGCCGAAAACGTCTTGGCGGCCGAAGACTGGTACAGTTTATCGTAGAGCAGCATCATGCTGCCGACGCGCTTGACCGCGTCCTCGAGCACCGCCTTGGCCTCAGAATCGCTCACTATCCCGGCTTGCAGCCCGAGAAACGAGGAGATGAAACCCATATTGTTCTTAATGCGGTGGTGGACTTCCCTGAGAATCAGCTCTTTTTCGGCAAGAAGGTCCGTTATCGATTTCTCCGCTCGCTTTCGATCCGTTATATCCTGGACGACACCGTAGAGCACTTCGTTTTCAGCGTCGTAGTCCGCGATCGAATGGATATCGGCCAAACCGCCGTCGCTCGGCCTGCGTATCCGGAATTCCAAATCGTAGGGAATGCCTTTTTCGATCAAATCGGCGTTAGCCGCGTCCAATTTGTCCCAATACTCGGGTAAATCTATTTTCCGAACCTCGTCCACGGGCAGCCGACGCTTATCGACGCCGAATATCTTCCTCATACCCTCCGAAAAGACGAGCTCTCCAGAATCGCGATGCAGTTTCCAATTCCCGATCTTGGCGACTTTCTCCGCCCGAATCAGGCCGAATTCGCTTTCGCGCAACGCCTCCTCGACGCGTTTTGCCTCGGTTATATCGATATGGGTCCCTAACATCTTGAGCGGCCGACCTTCGGCATCCCATTCGGCGATTTTACCCCGCCCGAGAATCCAACGCCATTCGCCGTTCTTATGCTTTACCCTGGACTCGAACGAATACGAATCCGTCTTTCCCCGAATATGGTTTTCAAGCGACTCTCGCACCTTTTCTATATCATCGGGATGCTTCAAACGCATCCAGTTCTCGAAGCAATCGGTCGACAGCTCCGACTGGGAGTAGCCGAGTATGGAACTCGATCCCAGATCCAGCTTCGCCTCGCCGGTTTGCACATTCCACTCCCAGGTGCCCGCGTTAGTGCAAACCAGAACATTGCGAAGCCTTTCCTTCTCGTTCCGCAACTCATTCTCCGCCTGCCTGCGTTCCGCCGCCTCGAAAGCCCGCGATGCGTGGACGGCGACGGCCGCCGCGAAAATTCGCTCTTCGCCGGTCCAACGCCGGGCTTTGGCGGTCCTTTCAACGCAGAGAACGCCGGCTAACTCCGCCTGTCGCCATATCGGCGTGTCCAGCAAGGAAAACACGTTTTCGGGCACTAAATACGAAGCGGCTAACTCCTTGGAATTTTCGTCCCGGCGAGCGTGGTCCGCCGCCACTTGCGAGCCCTGCAAAAGAGCCGAGAAATAGCCGGGGTAATCCTCCATCGCCAAGGGCGAATGGCCTTCGTGCCTATCGAGGCCAAGGAAATATAGGTCTTCGCAAACGATGTTTTCGCGCTCCCGCTCGAAACGCCAAACGCTCACGCGTTCGATATCGAGCGCGCGAGCCGTCACTTTCGTGATAGCGCGCAACGTGGAATTCAAGTCGGCTTCGTCGCTTTTCGCGAGTTCGAGGAGCGCCGATCGGCAGCGGATAAATCTCTCCTCCCGCACATCGCGTCTATCGCTTTTTATTTCGCGACTCTTGTCGGAGGATGAACTATCGCTCGGCTTTTTTTTCATGCTGGTTTTTACTCGCTTTGCGCTTCTCGCTTTTCGCCCAAAAAAGAAAGACCCTTCCCGCTCGGCTTTTATAGATCGCCGCCCGGTCCCGCTATAATTCGAACATCGGCAAAACAACACCGATCCTTTACTAAGCTCTTTTAGTAAAACACCGATTGGCGCGCTTGTGGGGAAAAATCGATCCTTGAGCGGCCAGATTCTACCGATTGGGAGAATTCGCCGACGAAGGTTATGTATTTATAATAGTGGTAATATCGTTGCGCGCGCTATTGCCGATAACACCGATAAAAATACGCGCTACTGTACGCCGGGCTGGACAAAGGCTCTTGCCGACACCAGTCGTTCTGGATAAACGCCGCGATCGCGCAAGACATACTCGTGACAATATCAAGCGGCGTGGCAACTTGGCTTCGGCCCGAGAATTGGTCGCCCCTGCCGCCGCGAGCGCGCCAGGGACTCTGCGATCGGACTCCCTCCACGCCTGCGCGATCGCTGATGAACTGGGCCCCTCAGCGACCGCGCTCAACTCACCCTTGTAGCCTCAACCTTTTTCCGCCCCGACGGTCAGGCCTTCGATGAAGTAGCGCTGGAAGACGAGGAACACTCCGAGGGGAGCCAGGGCGGCGATAATGGAACCCGCGGCGGTCATATTGTAGTACTGGACGAATTCGCCCTGCATGTTCGCCAGGCCCAGGGTAACGGGCTTGAGCGCGTCGGACTGGAGAAGGACGAGGGACCAGAGCAGGTCATTCCAAATCCAGGTGAATTCCAGGACGCCCAGGGCCGCGAGGCTCGAGATCGAGAGCGGCAGAATTATCTTTCTATATATGAGGAACTCTCCTGCGCCGTCCATCCGCGGGGCTTCGACGAGGCTGAAGGGTATCGTCCTCATGAAATTCCTGAGAAAGAATGTGCAGAAGCCCAGCTGGAACGCGACGTGGAAAAGGATGACGCCCGGAAAGCTATCTCTTACGCCTATCGCGTCGGAGAGGCGAAATACGGGGATCATCAGCATCTGGAAGGGGATGAGCATGCCCGCCACGAAGAGGATGAGCACGGCCTTGTTGAGCTTGAAGCGATAGACGGCCAGGGCGAAGGCCGAGAGGCTCGAAACGAGGAGAGCCACTAGCACAGAGGGGATCGCGATGACGAAGGTATTGAGCACATAACGCGACATGCCAACCTTGCCCCAGACCTCCGCGAAGTTGCCCCAGCGCCAGACTTTGGGCGGCTTCCACATCGCCGGACTGGACATGATCTCGTCCATGCTTTTCACCGAGGTGAAAACGGCTATGACGATCGGGAGAAGCCATACGAGCACGAGTGCGCTCGCGAAGGCATAGAATAGGAGGCCGACGACCGTCCTGTAGGTCCGGGATCTGGCGGTGTTTCTCATGGCCTGCCCCCTACCTGTCCGTCTCGTTCTTGAGGATGTTGGAAATATAGACCAGTATGAAGGCGAGCGTTATGAGAAACTGCACGACCGCTATCGCCGAGCCGTAGCCGTAATCGCTATAGGCGAAGGACGAGGAGTACATGTAGCTCGCCAGGACTTCGGCGGCGCGGGCCTTGGTGTTGGTCATCACGTAGACGATGTCGAAGGCGCGCAGCGAGTCGATGATGGAAATCGTAATGGCGACGACGGTCGCCGGGGCGAGCATGGGGATGACGACGTGGCGGAAGCGCTGGCCCCAGTTCGCTCCATCGATCATGGCGGCTTCCACTAACTCGCCGGGCACGCCCTTGAGTCCCGCCAGGTAAAGGATCATCACGTAGGGCACTTGCCGCCAGACGCCGACCGCGATGAGGGCGCCGGTCATGTAGCGTTTGTCGCCGAGCCACTGCTTCGCCCAGGCGTCGAGGCCCGCGCCGCGAAGGAAGGTATTGAGGACCCCGTAATCCGGATTGTAGATCCACATCCAGATCGTGCCGATGACGGCGAAAGAAAGGGTCATCGGAAGGTAAAACAGGGTCTTGTAGGCTCGCGTACCCGGGTAGTCGTTGTTGAAAAGCATCGCGACGGCCAGGCCGAGGGGAACCGGCACGAGCACGAAAAAGACGAGCCAAAGCACGTTGTTTTTGACCGCCGTCCAAAATTGCGGATCCTGGACGAGGCGGCCGAAATTCTTGAAGCCGACGAAGACGGTGCCGTAGACGATGCTGTCCCGTTTCGTGAAAGCGAAGAGCATGCTCTGAAAAATGGGGACGACGACCCAGACGAGATAGAGGACCAGCGGCAAGGCGAGAAAAGCCCAGGGAGCCCAGGGATAAGAGCCTATTTTCTGTTTCATTTCCGCCTCCGAAAACTAAGTTGCCCGTTAAAGCGGCCGAGCCGCCGCGCCATACCCTAAAGCCATGCGGGGCCTCGCGCCGCGTATCCGCGCCGCCGCGAGAGATAAAGCCGCCGCGGCATGCCGCGCTTCCGGGCGAAAAAAAGCGGACGGCACACAGAGGCCGTCCGCTTTCGAATTCTCGGGTCCGGCCTTACTTGAGGTCGGCGTAGATTCTCACGCGCTCCTTGTCGAGGGCGGCGAGAATATCGGCGGACTTGTCCGGGGTCTGGATGATGTCGACGATGGCGTTCATGCCCTTGGCCGCCATTTCCTCCGGCGCGTCGCGGTCGTAGAACTGGGCCGCGAAAGCGGCGCCCTTTACCATGTCGAGGCCGCGTTGCGCGTCGGCGTTGGGCACCGGCACGTTGACGTTGGCGGCGAGGCGGCCAAGCGGCTTGCAGAACATTTCCTGGGCTTCCTTCGTGCCAAGATAGGCGACGAAAAGCTTGGCGGCTTCCTTGTTCTTGGCCTTGGCGGGAACGATGAAACCGTCGGTCGGGGTATCGACGCCGTAGTCGTCTCTGCCGACCTTCGGGAAGGTGAAGAAATCGATCTTGTCTTTCTTGTCCGCGGGGGCGACGTCCTTGATGAACTGGCCCATGAGATACATGGCGGCCTTGCCGTCGAACATCACGTTGGCCGCTTCCTGCCAGGAATAGCTCGTGGCGTTCGGCATGATATAGCCCTTCTTGGAGAGCTCGGCGATGTAGCCGAAGGTCTTCTGGACGGCGGGATCGGTGTAGGCGACGGAGCCGCCCACGAGCTTCTGATGGGCCGGGCCGCCGTTGACCGCGACGTTCATGTTGTCGAACCAGCCGCCGGCGGTCCAGGTGTCCTTTGCGCCGATGGCGATCGGGGCCACGCCGTTCTTCTTGAGGGTCTCGCAGACGGCGAGGAACTCGTCCCAGGTCTTCGGAGTCTCGAGCTTGTACTTCGCGAAGACGTCCTTATTGTAGTAGACGGCCCACCAATACCAGGACTGGGGCATGAAATAGGCCTTGCCCTCGAAGGAGGCGGCGGGCTTAAATGCGGCGGGGAACTCCTTCTCGAAGGCGCCACCGGGGAAGGCTGTGTCGATCGGCTCGAGAAGGCCCTTCATCGCGTACTGCTGCATGCGGAAGCCCGCGAACCAGGTAAGGACATCTGGAGCTTCTTTGGCCGTCAGGTAGTTCGTGAGCTGGGTCTTGAATTGCTCATGGGCAACCGTGTTTACGGTAACTTTAATTTTTGGATTTTTCGTCTGAAAATCGGCGACGAGGTCGGCGAAGGCCTTTTTCGGCGCCTCGTCGGACATATAGGACTGAACGATAAGCTCGGTCGGGCCTTTTTTCGCGCAGGAAACGAAGGCGAGCGTCACGACCAAAAGAATGAGTACTGACTTCCTCATGGATTCCTCCCTCAAAAACGTGGCAGATACTTCGTATCCTACTGTAAGCGCTTACGGTCGTCAAGTTTTTTTCTGTAGAAAAGTAATAGCTCTATCGCGCGGAAGAAGGTCCGGTGGAATCGCGGACGACGAGCTCTGGGGACAGAAGCACGCGCAGGGGTTCCGAATCGATGCCATCCATCGCGCGGAAAAGCAGGTCGACGGCGGCACGCCCGAGGCTTCGCATTTTCAGGTCGACGGTGCTGAGGGCGATGTGCCCGCTGATGGCGAGGACGGAATTGTCATGCCCGCAGACGGAGATGTCGCCGGGTACGGAAAGGCCCGCCCTCGCTATGGCCCGAAGGACGCCTCGGGCCATAAGATCGTTGCAGGCGAAAACCGCGCTCGGCGCTTTGCCTTTGGCTAGAAGAGCGGTGAAGGCTTCGTCGGCCTCGAAAATCGCCTGCGAGCTATTGCCCTCGGGAACGATGACGAGACGCTCATCGGCCCGCTGAGCGCCGCGCTCAGCACGAAAGGCCCGCCAAACCGCTTCCTTGATATCGTAGGAATGCCCCACCCGCCCGCGCACGAAGCAGATATCCTTATGCCCTAGGGAATCAAGGTAATCCAACACTTTTCGCATCCCGAGGGCTTGGTCGATCACGATGGAATCGATGTCGTGTATGCCCAAATCGGGATGCACGAGAACGAGGGGCAGGCGGGCTGAAATGCGTTTCAAGAATCCCGAGCTATAGTTTTCCAGGAGCGGGTCCACGACGATGCAGCCGTCGACGCGACTCGACATAAGCTCGGCGAGATACTTCCGCTCGAGCGCCGCGTCGAGCCCGGTCGAGCAGAGCAAAAGCATATAGCCGCGATCGCCCAAGCGCTTTTCGATGGCTTCGGTGATCTCCATATAATAGCTATTGCTCATGCTCGTAATGAGAACGCCCACGGCGAGGGAGCGTTTGTTGCTCAAGCCGCGCGCGAAATAATTGGGCACGTAGTCGAGCTTTTTGACCGCGGCCTCGACCTTTTTACGCGAGGAATCGCGAACGGCGAGCCCGTTGAGGGCGCGAGAGACGGTCGCCGTCGAGACGCCGGCCTCCTTCGCTATATCGTTTATCGTCACCTTTGTGTTCCTCATGCGCAGTAAACGCTTACAGTTTATTGCGCCGCCGCGTCGCTGTCAACCAAAGCGGCAAAATCAACTTTCCCAGCGATCCTTGACTCCCGTGGATTCCTATTTTATTGTGAAAGGAAAGGAGCTCAACGATGGATAAAGAACAGGCCCTGACGAAAGTGGGTCTTTTTGAAAGCCTCAATCCTAAATACCTCAAAGGAATCTCGAGCATCTGCACCGAGAGAAATTTCAAGCCCGGCGAATACCTCATGAAGCAGGGGGAGAGCGGCATCGGGCTTTTCATCATTCTTTCGGGAAGAGTGCGCATCGAAAAGACCGACGCCTCCGGCAAGCAGGTAGAGATCGCGGAAAACGGCCCCGGAGACATTATGGGGGAGATGGCCGTATTCGACGGCTCGCCGCGCTCGGCGAGCGTCGCGGCCATACAGGAGACAGCCTGCCTCGTGCTCGCCTCCTGGGAATTCAATTCCTTCCTCAAGGCCCATCCGGAAGCCGCCCTCGAACTGCTGCCGATCGTGGTCAAGCGCTTCAGGGAGACGAACGACGCGTTGATCGGACTTAGATCCATTAAGAATTAAGCCTATCGGCGGACGACGAAAGCCCCGGACGCGCCGTTCGGGGCTTTTTTTCGCGGGGCGGAAAACCGCGCTAGAGGCCGAATTCCACGAGAATATCGAGAAGGGTCGCGGCGTCGACGGCATCGGGACCGCCCTCTATCAGGCGCTCGGCGCGGCGAAAGCGCTCTTCGATCGCGGAGCCGGGGGCGGGAAGGGCGACGCAGCGCATTCCCGCGCGACCGGCGGCCTCGATTCCCGGCTTCGCGTCCTCGAAAACGACGCAGTCCGAGGGCCGGACGCCCAGCCGTCGGGCGGCCTCGAGGAATACGTCGGGCGCGGGCTTGCCGCGCGCCACCTGAGAACTCGAAAGAACGACCTCGAAACGCGGGGCGAGCCCTATCTCCTCGAGGCAAAAAGCGATGACTTCGGGGCTCGAGCCGGAAGCGACCGCGAGGGGAAGGCCTCGCTCGGAAAGGCGGATGACGAGATCGCGCATCGCGGGGAAGGCCCTCGTCCGGCCCTTAGCGTAATCGAGATAATCGCGATCCTTGATGCTTTGCCGTTCGGCTTGGGGAATGGAGTGGAAGGGACTGTCGGGAAAACGCTCGGCGAGCACGCGAAAGTACTCGGCGCTGCCGCAGCCGGTCACGAGCTCCGCGACATGCTCGTCGTAATTGATTCCATAGCCGGCGAGAAAGGCGACGTCGCTCGCGAAATAATTGGGCTCCGAGTCGACGAGGGTCCCGTCGAGGTCGAAAATACAGGCCGCGACTCGGGCGCGGTCGTCGGGAAATCCTCTCATGTCATTCCTCCGCGTAACCGTAGCCGGGCACGAGGCGTCGGCCCCTGGAAGCCTGGGGTGGCTCGGATTCCTCGGATTCGCCCTCCGCGTACGCCGCCGAGCCTTCGCGCTCGGACGCCGCGGGCACGTCGGCGGCGGTATCGAAAGCAGCTAACTTGCCCGCGCCAAAAGCCGCGGCGGCGGGCTCGCCCCCGGGCTCGGCGACCGCCGTCTCGGCGGGCGCCGTCTCGGCGGGCGCCGTCGCGGCGCCGAGTTTTCGATCGGCCCAGTAAGAGCCGCGGCCGGGCTGCGTGGGCGAGGCGT
>Ga0172379_10008906_pt1 | contig 12507 bp, 13 predicted proteins | sample GrowelOW334metaG_FD_119756 | JGI IMG/M metagenome (GOLD analysis project Ga0172379, IMG submission 119756) | Groundwater microbial communities from an aquifer near a municipal landfill in Southern Ontario, Canada - Groundwater well OW334 metaG | ecosystem: Environmental > Aquatic > Deep... | reverse complement strand
CGGCCATTTGAAGCCCATAGCATGGGAATCCAGCCAGAAGACAGTATCCCTCTTGTTCAGCATCGGGTCTTTCTTCTCTATCAGATACAGGAATTCCGGCGAAGTTTTTTTCAGAAGGATGACGTCCTTATAGCCAGCGGCTTTGGCCGAGACGAACCTATACGTCTGTTTGTCCGGCTCGCAGCTGTAAATAGACATGTCTTTGAATTCTTCGGCGACATGGATCAGAGTAGAGCCTACGCTGGCGCCCGTCTCGATGAACTGCTCCGACCGCTTCAGGGCGGAAAATACGAAGCTCGTCAGATACGGATCACCGTGGAATCCCGTATCATGGAAAGGATTTATCGGGCGCGTCCGAAAGCTGTTGATGAAGTTGTAGATCGGATTATCTTTCGGGATCAGGGATTTCAAGTATTTTTTCATAAGAGCATTATATCAACCTTTGCAGGATCATATCCACTATAGGATTCGAACTCTAGTTGATTTTCTTATTAATTAATTTTTGCGATATTCATTTCAGTGGGTACTTTCCTAGAAGTTTGTTAAACATATCGTATGTCGGTTCAAGACCATAGATTTTGACAAATAATGCTGTGAAGTCTTTTTGTGAGACGATGGATTTAAGCCCTTTTATAAGATCCAGTAATTTTTCCTTTCCAAATTCTTTGATTAGCAGATATACGGCAAAACCGGATTCTGCATATACGCCCTTGCCACCATTTTCATGAAAATTAAGAAATTCTTTAAAAGATTCTACGGGGTGTTTTCCCATATTTTGTCCTGAGGTATATATAGCCACTCCTTCACAAAGCCAAACTGGTTTCATGTTACCCGCTGACAGGATTCGGTAAAAAGCATGGCTTATCTCATGCTTCAATAATGAGTAATACGACTCCGGTGAATATTTATGGGGAGCTTGGGACGATGTCCGAATGGAATTAGCTCGATTACTAATTATTTGACGACTATCGGTGATGAATCTGATTTTTTATGAATATTCTCATTTTCTGCCAATTTTAAGATCATACTAACAAAATCTTCCTTTCCTTGGTTATATGTCTTACTTTTTGATAGATCATAGAAATCTTCTTCCTGTGTAATCTCTAGATTCTTTAGCTTAAGCGCGTTATATTTCTCAACAAATTCAGGGTGCTCTCTTAAGTAATTTCTAAAAGTAATCTGCCTTTTCCAAAATGTATGTTTCGGGTAAGCTATAGATAAATGATATTCAACAGGATCGCCTTTTCGGAAAAAGATACGCTCCACTGATGACATGTCCGGTTTATATGAATATTTCAAGATCTTAAGTTTTTGTACGAAAAAATCTTTATCATCGATTGAATTAACCAGAACACTAATATCTATCAACGGCTTTGCTAACATTCCGGGTATGGAAGTACTCCCAATATGTTGTATATCTTTTACAACATCGCCTAAGACGGCTAGAATCTCCTTTGATTCACGCTCATATTTCTTTGGCCAATCTGACGAATATTTTTCAATACCTGTCATATTTGAGATTTCTTAAGCTTTTCGGCAAGCTTTTTCAATTTCTCACGATCAGCCTTTGGTCCGCTCGCCGATGATATCCAACCTTCATATTTATCAAACCAGTGTTCTTGACCAGAAAGAAATTGCTTCCATTCTCCTCGTTTCAGGTTTTCTGTGCCATGCATCGGCACGAGCTTGATATGGGCATGATCAATTCCCGTACCTTCCATTATCAATCCAACTCGCCCAACATCTCCATAGTATTTCTCAAGGATCTGCGAGACTTTTTTAGAGGCGATAATAAATCTTTGTAAAATGTCATCAGGCATTTTCAGTACATCACTTCCGAAATGCTTTTTAGGAATTACGCATGAGAATCCCTCAGTATTTGGATCAATTGATAAAAATGCCATGAATTCTGAATCCTCCCAGAATGAGGTGGTTTGTAATCTCCCAGTAGCAATCTCACAAAATGGACATTTATTTTCGGTTGTCTTTGCTTCGTAGTTTGTCATGATGCTCATAGTATAACTTATTTGAAAAAAGAGCCACACAATCTTCCTCATGCCATATTTCCAGATAATTAAAAGTGGCACTCCTATGAATGCCACTCGTGAACGCAAGATCTGTCACATCTATGTTCCAGTCTGTTGTTACTGCCTTTCCATCAAGTACTGGCTTAAATTACCAAAGTATTGGGTGATCTTATGGTTCTCAACCACCCAAAGTTTATCGGTAATCTGATCAATGAACATACGATCATGTGACACTAATAGCGCTGTACCTTGATATTCCTTGAGTGCTTCCACGAGGATCTCCCACGAAAGAGGATCTAAGTGATTTGTTGGCTCATCAAGTAGCAGTAGGTCGTTATTCGCCGCAAATAGTAAGCAGAATCTCAGCCTGGTTTTTTCTCCGCCAGACAAAGTCTCTATTTTCCTCATGCAAGCATCTGTTCCAATAAGGTACCGCGCGAGCAGTGACCTTAGCTGATGTTCTGGAGCTTTCAAAATATTGGCAACTGCCTCAAGTGGGGTCTGCTCAAAATTAAGTGTCCCCATAGCTTCTTGAGAAAAGTAACCAACCTTTATATTCACTCCGACTTTCAATTCACCAGATGCGATAGGGATTTTACCCATCACCGCATTTAGGTAAGTGGATTTACCACTTCCGTTTCGACCGACTACCGCGATTTTTTCCCCAAAACTTAGATAGGTATCTACATTCAGGAGGATATCATTTGCTCCATAGCGCACGGTGAGGTTTTGCGACATGAGCATTCGTTTCGAATGTTTCTGCTCTACATCGCTAATCATCAAATTGATCTGTTTCTGGGTTTTAGGCTTCTCTGGCGCTCGTTCCTGTAGTTTTTTTAGCTGCGTTTTTCTGGCGCTTAATTGTGCCCCCAAGTCAGGATTCAACTTGCACCACTGATGCATTCTCTTTATGAGCCTATCGAGCTGGTGGACTTTTTTTTCGTGCGCCCCCCACGCTCTCAATTTACCTTCCTCCATTCGTTTTTTGTGCTCGAGATAGAACTCGTAAGAGCCGGTGTAGGATTTTAATGTCCCATCCTCAACCTCCACAATTCTATTCGTGAGTATATTGATCACTTCCTGGTCATGACTTACAAAGACTACGCAGCCACGATAGTTTTTGACCAAGTTAATCAAGATCTGACGAGCAAAAATATCCAAATGGTTCTCGGGTTCATCAATGAGAAGATACTGTGGTTTCCTTGCAATGTTTGTGCACAAGTCAAGGATTTTCTGCTGACCCCCGCTAAGCGAGGATAAATTCTTGTCAAGGATCGCTTCGTCCATATCGAATTCATTCAGCAAACGTTTTACACCCCGAAACAGGGGCTCGTTCCCAAACAGAGTAATATAATCCCTCCCCGTCATCCCTTCATATTCCCTTACAGGGAATTCCTGAGGAACAAAACAAGTCAGGGTGTATTCATCTGTCGAAACGGTCCCGGTAGTCGGCTCCTCAGCTCCAGTACAGAGCCTCAAAATGGTTGTTTTACCAGCTCCGTTTTCACCCACCAACGCGATTTTCTCGCCCGCGTTAAATGAGATGCTGACATCCACCAATACCATATTGGCGTTGTAGCTCTTACTTACTTTCTTGAGTGTTATGCTCATAATCTAATTACCTCTATGGTTAATTGTTGAAGATCATTCTGATACAAAATATACCAAATATATGATACTATGTCAATTTTTCCGTTACAAATTCCATTTTTTACAAAGAATTTCCACCACTTCATCAGCACCAGAATAACCTAAATATTCTATCAATTTTACCTGTTTTGAATTATCTGGAATGAAAGTTGCTAGATTAACGAAATCTTTAACAAATTTTGCACTTAAATTTCTATCCTCATCAACGATTTTCGCATAATTATTTATTTCTGCTATTGCATCTTTTTCTATCATATCTCTTAAATCCCTTCTCTCGTCTACATATTTATTCCAGATCATATAATTTGGGGCACAATCATTCTTCAACAAAACATCCAATAAAGCTGCTTGGCTTAAGTTTAATGGAGGTAAAAACGAAGTCGGCACATTTAGGGAAAAAGATTCCAAAGTTGAGGAAACGCCTGCATTAGTCAATAGATGGGAAGACTGTGATAATTTCTGAATATAATCTTCTCTAACAAAAATTACCTTAGCATTATTTATTTTTTGTTTTAAATAATCAACAGCTTCTGAGCCACCAGAAAAAGTGATACCTTCGTAAGCGCCACTAATGTCAATTTCATTCAATCCTTTAGCGATAAGATTTAGATAAAAACGCGGCACTTCATTCAGTGGTGGGTATTTGGCTCCGCCTACGTGAACTGCTAAATACTTACGATTGGGAGTTTTTTTGACGGGTGTCCTGATTATACTTGAAACTAAGTATATGTTCTTTTTATCCTGCGGTATCTTCTTTTCAACCCCAGGAAACTTTATCCAAAATATTTCATCAGCCAAAAGATGATCCGGCGGTATTTCTTTCCAAAACCAGGCAAGAATATCAATAAATGAGCACGGTATATTTAATTTTCTAGCTGCCTTTATGCAAAATCTGTTTTGAGAGCCAATGACGAACGGATTCTCTACCGTTCTGAGATACTTTATTATTTCTTCCTCGTCCCTCTCATTTAGATAGACTTTTTTAACATTGATGCCCGACATAATTTCCATACAAAGACCACTACCGGCAAAAAGAATTTCAGAATCTTTTACCTTTCCTAGCAGACTAGTTAGTACGGGTATGGCTGTTCCTGTTGGTCCATAGCCAAAAGGATTAGAAAATACAATAATATTCTTTTTCATTTTTCACTTTTTTAATCATATCATCAGAAATCATTACCTCACTTTTATAATTAGATGCTGCTACTTCAATCAATTTTTTAATTTCAGTGTATTCAGAATTATTTCTACTTTTACTCATTTTTTGACCATCCCGAGCGATCAAAGTTGGACAAAACAACATAACAGGTTCCTTAGACTTGCGGAAATATTTGTGCATGAATTTTCTGCGAATATTATAATCTCCCTCGCTATAATGATCGCCTCCACTCATAGCGACTTGAACCTTCAATATTTTCAGCCTGGCTGTTAACATAGCCTTGTGATACCACCAGTAATTATATGATTCATATTTGCCTTCATTTTTAAAACCACAATCATTGCACTCCCATAATATTCTTCTTGCAGAATATACTGTAGTTTTACCATGAGCACGATTACATTTTGGACAAATTACTCCTGCATATTGAATCGGTGATTTTAAAACCTCTTTTCCGCTATATTTGGCAAAAATCTTAGCTTGTTCTTCTGGATTCTTTAATGTTTCAAGGAGTAACGATTTAAAATAATATTTGTTTTTTAATGAAGAATTTCTTATAAAATCTATCGTTACTTCAGGAAACGTTTTCTTAATATTTAAGATATTACTCTCTATAATCGGTTGCCAATGATCCACCACGTCCTTACAGCAACCAGCTTCATCAGGCATAAACTGAAGAGAGCTATTTTTGGGATAGATATTAAAAGGATATTTGCGGAAATCTGGTCCGTCTAAAAAATCTTGCTCATAGTCATTTATGGATATTTTGAATTTGAAATTTACTTCCTTATTATTTTTTCGCATTTCCCGACATAATAAATATGGGTAGACAACCAACGAAAGAACATTCCCAGCATGGAATCCATAAGGCCTTATGCCAATGTGGACAACCTCGTTACCTTTAAGTTTTTTTGCTAATTTTTCTAAACCTGGCAAATATAGATACGGTTTCATATTTATAAATTTGAAAAGAAAATATACTTCCTATACATATAAGACCGGATGATTTTCTTAGTTGAAGTTGAATCCTCCGCCAGATCGCAAAAATATGTCGCAGCATCAGATAGGGTGGTAAATTTAATCCAAGAATAAAGCTTTTCATCCTTAAGCCATTTATTGGTAGCCACTGAATTATATCCCTCAAGAAACGAATCAAAAAGGGTAAAATTTGGTTCAGTTTTTCCGTCAGGAAAAGACCACTCTACCACTGCTAATGCCAGATCTTTTATTAATGGACCGTTGCAACTCCAATCAAAATCAATTATTCCTGCAAATTCATCCTTATCATCAAAAAAGACATTACCGGGACGATAATCATTATGTATAAAACCCTCAATTTCTTTTTGGGCATTTCCGAATGTAATAGCCTGCTTCACTTGATCAATAAACTCCCTCCCTCCCTCAAATTGTTCTGCAAAGACTTTAGAATGGGTAAGCGCCCTTTCAAATTCTGAAAAAATATTGCGTTTTCTAGATGAGGAGGACTTAAAACCAAATGATATATTGCTCATAAAACCTAAGCCCTTACCGGCATTATAAGCCTGTGTCGCGGAAGGTAGATGATCCTTATCAACTTCAATATGATGACCATCTAGGAAATCAAATAACACGGCAATGTTACCGTTAATCAGCGTATAAAAATCGCCAGAGATAGTCATTAGCCACTTAGGAACAATCATTCCGCCATTCGAAAGATGCTTGACTGCTTCATATTCAAACTTAATATCCTCAATTGGTAATCTCCTGCTGATCCGTAAAACTTTCTTGTATTTTTCTCCAACTATATAAACAAAATTATCTCCGGATTCTCTCAAGAGAACAATTGGGTCTTTTTCTTTTATATTATAATTTTGTAAAGCCTTTTTTATTTCTTCCATGATTTAGTTAGTTAGTCTATCCCAGAGTTTTCCTGTTAAATCAGACCAAGGTTTAAAAGTTAAAGATTTGTCATAATCCTTGATTAACCGCTTATATAACCCTACATATTGGGGCAGTATGGTATCCCAGTTAAACCTTTGAGCATACTGCATTCCACCATAAATAAGCTTTTTTTGCAAAGAAGTATCTGTGAGTAATAGAGAAATCTTATCCGCCAATTCTTGATAATTACCCGGTTCAAATAAAAGTCCACTTTCACCATCTTTTACATATTCTGGAATTCCACCAACTCGACTAGCAATAACAGGACAACCAGAAGCTTGAGCTTCAACATTTACCAAACCACCACCTTCTGATAATGAGGGGACTACTGTAAGTTTAGCGCCTTTCAATAACGACATAGCCCTGGATAGTTTAACTGTACCAATAAAGATGACTTTTTCGTCCATGGAATAATTTCTAACAAGAGCTTTCAATTTTTCTTCTTCTGAACCATCTCCTGCTATCACTAGGAATAAATCAGGGAATCTATCGCTTACTATTTTAAAAGCTTTGATCAAAATATCAACACCCTTAGACGGATCCAGTCTTCTTAAGCAAAATATGTAATTCTCCCTCACTTTTTCAATTTGAGCATTATTTATTACAGAAAAATCCATTCCGGCGTATAGCGTTTCTATATTATCTAAACATGGCATTACCTCTTTTAAATCCTTTACTAAGGCTTTTGAAACACAATTTACGCAATCAGACTGTTCTAAGATGTTTGGAATATACGTTACCCCTTCATTCCATACCTTTCCTGGTGTCGGATCAATTTTATCCGGAATATCACCACCCGCAATAGTGCACATAATTGGAACCCTCCACCACTTGCTTAATAATAAGGCAATAAGCGGTAACGGTCTCCTAATACCAATAACATGAATTACATCCGCTTTTATTTTTGATGAGTTCAATCTTATCCAATCAATTACACTTAAAAACTCTTCATCTGTCCTAGCATTTAGCACTCTGTATATTTTGGTACCATTCAGTTCATCCTCCTCAAGCAATGTTACGGGCCATCTCTTTGTTAGTACAACAGAATCAATCCCAATCTTTTTGTAAAATTGGCATAATTCAGTGATCATTGTCTCAATACCACCAACATGAGGATAATATAACGAGCTTACAAATAAGACTTTCTTCATTTTTTTGATAATTTATATACCAACTGGCCACCAAAAATAGTCTTGCAAATCTTGCCGTTACGGTAATTAATTATTTCTCGCTTTTCTATCTTCAAACCAGCTGATCTAATTATCCTCTCAATTTCAAACGGGTTAAATATATGGACGGTTGTTTTAATCTCGCCATTTTTGGTCATCATACTTAAATTAAAATCACCGTTTGCTTTATTTGATGAAAAAATATCCTTTAAGACATTCTTCATGACCGCAAGAAAGCCATAATGACTGACATTATAACGATTATTAACATCAATAAAAATCAACCCATCATCGTTTACTAGCTTAGCCAGGTTTGTCAAAGCGATAGGTCTGCTCTCTCTCGGTATATGACCCAGAACATTCCATAATAGAGAGACTAAATCATATGTATGTTTGATTTCGAATCTCGGACTAGAGATATCAGAAAAAATAACATCCGTTCCATGAACACGTTTTGCCAGGGTAACCATTCCCTCACTATTATCAATTAAGGTGATCTTCGCAATACCTAAAATATCTCCAATGTACCTTCCTCTCCTGCCGTCGCCTGACCCAACATCAATCATAGATTCTGGTGAAAGAGCCTCGTTCTTAATAAATTTATTGACAGCAGAAAGATATTCCTTTTTGTTAAAGGAATAATCACGATAGGAAATAGCGAACAAGGTATAGAATTTTTCAGAGGTAAGAATCATTTTATATTTTTTAATGTTTTCTTGACGATTTTAACTATTTTTTCCACCTGACTGTAATTCATTTCATAAAACATCGGTAAAGCTAGCAAAGTTTTTGAGATTATTTCTGTATTTCGGCAATCCTTTTTGTGCCCACTATACATAGGAAAATCATAGATTGGTGGAAAATAGTTCTTACTCGATGAAATATTATTAGCCAAAAGAGATTCATAAACCATGTCTCGTATTTGTGATGTCTTAAAAATAAGAAAGTATAGAAACCAGCTTCTTCTATTGAAAGATATTTGATTTGGTATTGATAGCTTATCCATCCCTTTAAACCCCTCTGAATATCTTTTGGCGATAAGTTCTCTCTTTTTCAAAATCTTATCCATGTTTTTTAATTGTTCCCGACCAAATGCAGACTGGATTTCAGTCATTCTGAAATTAAAACCTAGAATGACGTTATTAATCCAATCCTTTTTTAAAGATCGCCCCTGATCTCTCATTGCCAAACATTTTTGCGCAATTTCCACATTATCAGTCACGATCATTCCACCTTCTCCCGCCGTAGTTAGTTGTTTATTTTCATGAAAACCGTACACAGTGGCATCTGCAAGATTACCAACAGTAAAATCATCGTCTGGTCTGCCCAGGGCCTCGCAAGAGTCTTCAATCACTTGAAGCTTGTATTTATTCTTTATTTTTAACAGCTTATCTTTATCGACAGGCAATCCTAATATATCGACCAGAAGCATTCCTCTCGTCTTATTATTTATCTTTTCCTCAATCTTTTCCGGATCAATATTTAGGGTATTAATATCTATGTCCACAAAAACAGGCTTAGCATTTTCAAACAATAGAGCGTTAGAAGACGCTATGTAAGAAAATGGAGTTGTTATGACCTCATCTCCGCTATTCCAACCCATCGCTCGCACAAGCAGATGAAGACCGCTAGTACCGCTATTCACAGCCACTGCATATTTTTTATTCGTATATTTTGCAAACTCTCTCTCAAAACCTTCAACCTCTTGCCCCCTGCTTAGTTTCTTTGATTTTAGGACCCTCAAAACAGCACCTATCTCATTTTTACTTATATAAGGTTTGTAAAGAGGGATTTTCATAATATTATGAAAACATTTTCACCAAGATATCGCATGCCTCTTCAAGGGTGTTGACCCTAAGGTGTGTATGGTAATTTAAAAAGTAATCCTTATTGTGGGCATTACCAAATATGATCACGGGCTTGTTTTGCTGAAAGGCATAAAAAACCTCCATTGATGTCCCAATCATACTGCAGTCGAGAAGAGTATCATTTACCAATAAAATATCAGAGTTTTTAACATCGTTAAGATCTCTTATGACCGCCGCTCTGTAGTCAGTAAAGTTTTCTTTTTCTTCACGACCTCGTAGAGCGTGAATTACTTCAAATTTTCCATACAAATATTCTGTAGCCTTTTTTCTCCAAGTAAGAGATTCCTGTCTGGATACACCCCTAATTGGACCGCTTAGAAATACTTGTTTTTTCATATGGGACAATTATAACACGGAATATGCTTATTTACAACAAACGCGCGGTTTCTTCGCCCCCGCTCTACTATCTTTGTTTTGGGGGCCAATTCTCATCATCTCGCTTCAGCAATTGGCCCATATGACTTTGCCGAGCATCTACTTCATGGAGGCTACAGCTATGGTACTCTGTGCAATTCTCAACATTCCAGCTGGAGCCTTAGCGGACATCATCGGAAGAAAAAAACTCTGATCATTGCAATGGTCTTCCATATCGCCAGCCGTGCCTTCTTTATCACCATGACCTCGCCGCTTGATGCTTGGATCGGAAACATCCTATGGGCATTCGGTTACTCATTACAAAATGGGGCTGATGTTGCCCTGCTCTATAGCAACTTGAACGCAAGAGGGCTTCAGAAGAAGTTCTCGCGGATAGAAGGGTGCGCTGTCGGTGGTCGGATGCTGCTTATCGCATTCTGCTCACTAGCAGTAGGACCATTAGCCAGCATCAATATGCGCTTGCCGTTATATTGCTGTTTACCGTTTCTCTTCATTCCCCTGATCGTCTCTTTCTACATGAAAGAACCGGTCGTGACAAAGAAGTTCAGTATCGGAGAACAGATGCGAACAATGATAGACGGTACGCTATATGCCATTCGCAAACCGGAGATTCGCTGGATCGTCGGATTCTGCGCCCTGCTCTTTGGTGCTTCCAAAATCTGGTTCTTCACCTACAACCCGTATTTTGTGATTGTCGGGATTGATCTCCGATATTACGGGGTGATCTTCTTTCTGCTCAACATTGTTGCCTGGGCCTCGAGCCATTGGGCTCACCAAATCCAGTTGAGGCTGAATGAACGATCTTGCATAGTCGGCATGATAATCTGTATCGGCTTACCAATCCTCATCATGGGAGTATTCCCTTTGGCCGCCATGGCTTACCTCGTCACCTCTCAAAATATGGTACGTGGCTTCATGAGGCCATTCACTGAAGGATTCATGAATCATCATATCAATTCAGAAAAGATCCGGGCGACAGTTTTGTCTGTGCGCTCATCCCTCTCCGACACGGTGACTGTTATCGCTCTCTTCTGCTTTGGAATAATGGATAGAAGATTGGGTTTGCTGAAGTCGTTAATCATCTTGGGCATCACCGTTCTCATTCTCGGTACGACAAGTTACCGTCGTTACTGCAAACTCTTCCCTCAACGCCGTATCCAGAGTCTGATTAGAGTAGCTTTGTAGCATCTTCACAGCCCGAAGTTTTTCTTCGGGCTTTTTTGTAACCATGACCCCGTATCCTTGAGGATAGGGGCTTACTCGAGGAACTTCAGAAGTGTGAAACTCTTATCCATGATTACAAGCTACTTAACCAACCAAAGAAGAATTAGTTGGCCAAAATACCTGGAATGCCCTTATTTCTTCAACGATCTGTTTCCAATCCCGTATTGTATAACCTTCAAACTAATCAGAATAAATTCCTTTGGTCCTAATTGTTTTTCCCAAACTTTTCTAACCTGGTCTAGTTTAACTTTCAATTCAGGATAAAAGAGTAATTCTTCAGCACCGATAGCCTTTTTAATAGACGGTAAGTTAAGAAATATTACATTGAATATTTCAGATAATTCCCATAGTGCTTTGCTATCTTTGATGCCAACGCTGTGGCAAAAGTCGTAAAAAGCAAAATGGGTCAGTTCATGAACAATCACCTCTTTTCGTAAATCAAATGGGCGTTTGTAATAAACTTGAAAACTTTTGTTTTCAATATATCTAGGATTACAGTCGAAAATTGATAGGTAACATTTGTAGTTTTCCTGACTATAATCATGATTGAAATATTCATGTAACTCAGAAAACAGCACCTCTTTCACATCATCAAAACATTGATTAGTCTCGCCCAAAACACCAGTCAATTCTTCAGTATGAGCGGAATAATAATCATCAATATATTTACTATGATTATCTATTGTTATTGTCGGATGACTATCACGAATTTTTTTACCAAAATCGACGCCGCCAACGAATGCCTCATGGAAGGCTAAATACACTTCTTTATCTAATTGTTTATTTAATTCTATTTTCATAAAAAGATACAAATTCAGTTGACATTAACTGCCAGTATACGACTGTATATTGATTTTGCAATATCGTTATTCGCGCCAAGCGGTTCATGCTCGCGCTTCCATTACCCAGTAGTAGCCACAAAATGTTGTCCGCGACCGTGTACGGCTTAGCGCGCCACAAAACAGTGATTAATTTTTGTCTTGCAGACTTTTCTCGACAATCTTCTTGTACTCCTCAAAACTTTCCATACCATACTCCGCACGTCTTTTTTCCAGATCTTCCGGCTTCTCAATATCAATATATTTCAAGACTCCATCTTTGTCGATATTATATTG
>Ga0172379_10008905_pt1 | contig 12508 bp, 12 predicted proteins | sample GrowelOW334metaG_FD_119756 | JGI IMG/M metagenome (GOLD analysis project Ga0172379, IMG submission 119756) | Groundwater microbial communities from an aquifer near a municipal landfill in Southern Ontario, Canada - Groundwater well OW334 metaG | ecosystem: Environmental > Aquatic > Deep... | reverse complement strand
TGCGAGAAGCGGACGTTGGGCAGGATCTTGGTGAGCCAGGCGGGGCTGTACCAGGCGGCTGCTCCGGTCAGGCGCAGCATGACGGGTAGCAGGACGAGGCGTACGAGGAAGGCGTCGAGGAGTACGGCGACGCCGAGCACGATGCCCATCTCCTTGGGGGGGAGGGGTCCGGAGAGTGCGAAGGTGAAGAAGACCGCGACCATGACTGCGCCGGCGGCGAAGATGACCCTGCCGGAGTGGGCCAGGGAGCCGACCATGGCGTCCTTGGCGTCGCCGGAGTGTTCCCAGTGTTCCTTGGCCGAGGCGAGCAGGAAGACGGTGTAGTCCATCGCGATCGCGAAGATCATCGCGAAGAAGAACACCGGGGCCCAGGCGTCGAGGAAGCCTTGGGACTCGAAGCCGAGGAGGTCGGCGCCGATTCCTTCTTGGAAGACCAGGCGGGCGACGCCGAACGCGGCGGCGGTCGAGAGCAGGCTGGCCAGGGTGCCGAGCAGCGCGATCAGGGGTGCTTGCAGGGCGAACAGCAGGAGCAGGAACCCGAGGGCGAGGATCACTCCGATCACGATCGGGGTGGAGTCGTCGAGCTGGGTCTTGAGGTCGAGGTTCTCCACCGGGGCGCCGCCGACGAGGGCGGAGTCGGGCAGGTCGGCGCGGAGCCGGTCGACGGTCTGGCCCAGCTGGGGGTCGGAGGGGTCGACGGTGGGCACGGCCTGGATCATCACCTGGTCGCTGCCGTCAGTGGCCGGCATCGCGGGCATCGCTCCCGCGATCCCTTCGTCGGCGTTGAGGACCTCGGTCGCGGCCGGGGCGTCCTTGGTGTCCATCACGATGGTCAAGGTGCCCGGGGCGCCGTCGCCGAAGGCGGCTTGGACCTGGTCGTAGCCGACCCGGGCGGAGGCGTCCTCGGGCAGGACCTTGATCGAGGGCATCGCGGTCTTGAGGCCGAAGATCGGGGCGGCCAGGGCGAGCAGGACGACCAGCGAGGCCAGGCCCCAGACCAGCGGGCGCTTCCAGAGCCGCTCGCCCCAGGCGGCGAACTTCGGGGAGCGGTGCTCACCGGTGTGGACCCAGGGCAGGGAGAGCTTGTTGATCTTGTAGTCGAGCTTGAACAGCACCAGGGGCAACAGGGTCAGGGTCGCGGCGAGCACGAACAGGACCGAGAGCATGATCCCTCCGGCCATCGACCGGAACGAGGGTGAGGGCACGAGCATCACCGCGGACAGTGAGATCAACACCGTGGCCCCCGAGAGCAGGACCGCCTTCCCGGCGGTGTCCATGGTCTCGGCGACCGCTTCCTTGGCCGTCTCGTGGTGACCCATCCGGGCCGCCCGGAACCGCACCACCAGGAACAGGGCATAGTCGATCCCCAACGCCAGGGCGAACATCATCGCGAAGTTCATCGCCCAGATCGAGACCGGCACCAGCTCGTTGATCAACACCAGCGACCCCGCCGAAGCGACCAGCCCGGCCAGGGTCAAGATCAGCGGCAGCCCGGCCGCGACCAGGGCCCCGAAGGCCAGCACCAAGATCGCCAGCGTCACCGGCCACGACACCATCTCGGACTTCAACATCGCGTCCAGGTTGGCCTCGTTGAAGTCCGACCACAGCAACGAGGCACCCGTCGGGTTCACCTCGACCCCCTCACGCGAGAGGTCAGCCAACGGGCCCTTGAGGTCGTTGGCCGCACGGACCATGTCGTTGGGGTCCGCGTCCGCACCCGCGAGCAGGATCGCGGTCGACCCGTCCTGACTCAGCGTGGCACCCGGCACCGGCTGCACGATCTCAGCGATCCGGGAGTCCTCCTCCAACAACGCGGTCGCCTCCGCAAGGATCTGCGCACCAGCACCCTGGGTCACCGGACCATCAGGACTGTGCACCACGACCTGGATCGCCGAGCTCGCGTTCCCACCAAAGCTCTCCTGCGCCAGCTCACGCGCCGCGACCGACTCCGAACCATCAGCCTGCCAACCCGCACCCGACAAGTTGTGCTCCACCTGCGGCGCGAACGCACCCAGACCAGCGATCACCAACACCCACACCACCATCGTCAGACGGGCATGCTCAGTGACCCACACCCCCAAACGACCCAAGGGGCCAGGGCTCCAGGGAACCTCCTCGGTGGGAAAGTGAGTGGAGTGCCGGGTGGTGGCCGTCGGCGACATGACGTTCTCCTCCGTGGGTCGATGCGGCCAGGCGGCCGCGGTGGGGCGTGGACGGCGACAGCGGCCGAGAGCCCGTGGATGTCGACGAGGGTGGCCGGCTCCCCGAGCGCGGCGGCGTCGGCGCGCAGACTCGTCCGGCGCCGGGTAGGGGTGGCCTGGGTGGCCATGTCTCGACGGTCCCTCCGAGGTGCGTGAAGCGGAAGGGTCGAACGGCCCTGGGATCTGGGACCGAGGCCCTGGGCGGGCTCGAGATCGGGATCGGGCATACTTGCCGACATGCTGTCGGTAACAAGTCAGGGCCGGTAGGCCCGTGTTCCTCGCCCTTCGTGAACTCTCCTTCGCCCGCGGCCGCTTCGCCCTCATGGGACTGGTGGTCTCACTGATCGCCATCCTGATGGTGCTGCTGAGCGGCTTGTCGGTCGGGCTCGTCAACGACGGCGTGTCCGGGCTGCAGCGGATGCCGGTCACCTCCTTCGCCTTCCAGGAGGACGTGACCAAGGACGCGGCGTTCTCCCGCAGCGTCCTCGAGCTCGACGCGGTCACGAGCTGGGCCGACCAGCCCGGCGTGGCTGACGCTGCGCCCTTCGGCAACACGCTGGTCAATGCCCGCACCGACCGTGAGGTGGAGATCGACCTGGCGCTGTTCGGTGTTGAGCTCGGCTCGTTCCTGGACCCCCAGGTCACCAAGGGTTCCGCCCTCGCCGGCGAGGGCGAGGTGGTCATCTCCCAGACCGCCGCCGAGCAGGGCATCGACGTCGGGGACGAGATCGTGCTCGAACCGTCCGGCGCGGAGCTGACCGTCGTCGGGGTCCTGCCCGACCAGCACACCTTCGGCCACGTCGACGTCGGATACCTCTCGCTGCCGTCCTGGCAGGAGATCAAGGCAGGGGTTCGCCCCGGCGACATCGTCCCGGACCGGGTGTACGACGAGATCACCGCCGTTGCGGTCCGCGCCCAGGACGGGGCCGAGGTCGACCTCGACGCGGGCGACAAGGGTGCTGGCACCACGTCACTGACGCTCGAAGACTCGTTCGGCGCTTCGCCCGGCTACACCGCCGAGACCTCCACGCTCCAGCTGATCGAAGCGTTCCTCTACGCGATCTCCGCGCTCGTGGTGGGAGCCTTCTTCACTGTGGTGATCGTGCAGCGCAAGCACGAGATAGCCGTGCTGCGCGCCCTCGGGGCCGGCACCGGCTACCTGCTGCGGGACACCCTCATGCAGTCCCTGGTCCTCCTGGTCCTCGCCGCCGGCCTCGGTGTCGGTCTCGGCCTGGCGGCCGGCGGGGCGATCGCGTCCACGTCGATGCCGTTCGCGCTCGAGGCCGGACCCATCGCCGCGGCCACGGTGGTGCTGGTGGCCCTCGGCCTGCTCGGCGCCGCCGTCGCGGTCCTGCGAATCATCCGGGTCGACCCGCTCACCGCCCTGGGAGGCAACCGATGACCGCGACACTCTCCCTCGCCGACGTGACCCTGGTCCTGGGGGACGGCGACGAGACCGTGACCGCCCTGGACCGGGTGGACCTCGAGGTGGACGGCGGCGAGCTGGTCGCGGTCGTCGGGCCGTCCGGGTCGGGCAAGTCCAGCCTGCTCGCCGTCGCCGGTGGCCTCACCAGCCCGACGTCGGGATCCGTCCGGTTGGGCGACGTGGACCTGGCGACCGCGTCGCGACGCCGGCTGACCGCGCTTCGCCGCCAACGGATCGGCTTCGTCTTCCAGAGCGGCAACCTCGTGCCGGCCCTGAACAGCCTCGACCAGGTGCGCCTCCCGCTGACCTTCGGCACCGTCTCGAACCCCAGGGACCCGCGCCAGCTGCTCGCGGAGGTAGACATGGAGCACAAGGCCGGCCGCCGTCCGCACCAGCTCTCGGGAGGCGAGCGCCAGCGCGTCGGCATCGCCCGGGCGCTGGTGACCAGGCCACAGCTGCTGCTGGTCGACGAGCCCACCGCTGCCCTGGACCGCCACCGAAGCCAGGAGGTCGTCGCCCTCCTGGCCCGCGAGGCACACCAGCACGGCGTCGCCACGATCATGGTCACGCACGACCACGACGTGCTGCACCACTGCGACCGCGTGCTGGAGATGATCGACGGACGACTGGCACCGGTCGTGGCCGAGCGAGGCTGAGCACTACCGTTCGGGCACGGCCACAAGATCGGAGGAACCGTGCCGCGCATCCAGGCCGACACCGTCGCCGAGCACCACGCCCAGCAGCGGCGAGCCCTGCTGGACGCTGCCCGTGCGTTGTTGGCCGAGACCCCCGAGGCGCCGTCCATGGGGGCAGTAGGGCGCCGGGCCGGCCTTGCCCGCACCAGTGTGTACCAGTACTTCCCCTCCGCCGACGCTCTGCTCGCCGCGGTCGTCAACGACGTCTTCCCCGACTGGGCGGACCGGGTCACGGCCAAGGTGGCGGCCGCGGCCACACCCGCGGCGCAGGCCTGGGCCTACGTCGAGGCGAACGTCGACCTCTTCGCGAGCTCCGAGCAGGCCGTGGCTCGCGCACTGAGGCGAGTCGTCGAGCCCCATGTGCTCCAGGGACCGATGGAGGCCTTCCACGCCCGACTCCAGGTACCACTCCTGCAGGCGCTCGCGGACTTCGGCGAGCCCGAACCACGTGCGATGGCCGAACACATCGACCTGCTGATCCTGCACGCGTCCCGCGGGCTCACCGGTGACTCGCCCAGCAACCAGGCCGACCTCGCTCAGGTCGCCTTGGCTCGACTGCGGAGGCTGCTCGGCGGCTACCTGCGTCTCGACGCCGACGACTGAGACAGTGGTGCGTCCTGGTCACGAACAGGAGGCAGGTGGCTCGGTCAGGACACGCAGGGCCAGCTGTGTGGTCGAGGGAACCCCGAGGTGTCCGACCACCCGCGCGACCCGGTCCGGGTCGAGGGGCAGCAGCCCGGGAGACCCCGGGACGCCCGGTGTCAGGCCGAGGTCGAGGTCGGTGTGCCCGGACATGATCGAGTGGTTGAACTCGAAGCGCTCCCTGGCCCCCGCCGCGGTGAGCTTCCTGAGCAGCCCGGCGCCGATCCGGCGCCGGCCCGACTCGTCGCAGAAGGAGTCGAGGGTGGCCACCAGGGTGGCGCCGTCGCAATGGTCGATGTCTGCCCAGACGGCCCGCATCGAGCCCATCTGTGAGAGCAGGACCGGCGCGGTCTTCTCACCGATCCCCGGCACGCCCGGCAGGTTGTCGCTGACGTCGCCGCGCAGGGCGGCGTACTCCAGGTAGTGCTCGGCCGCGATGCCGTAGAGGGTGTGGAGCCGGGCCGGGTTGAGCAGGGGGGAGCCGGAGATCCCACCGGTGATCAGGCGCAGCACCTGGGTTCGGGCGCTGATGTGGGCGAACGAGTCGCGGTCGGAGGTGACGATCACGCAGTTCCATCCCGAGCGCTCCGCCCAGGCCGCGGCCGACGCGCTGACGTCGTCGGCCTCCAGCCCAGCGGGGGTGACGGTCTGCAGGCCGAGGGCGTCGAGCAGGGCTCCCGCGCGCTCGAGCTGGTCGACCAGCGCGGGGTCCTTCTCGCGGCGCCCCGCCTTGTACGCCGGGTAGGTCTCCGTGCGCACGGACGCGACGCGGTCGTCGAGCCCGAACACGACGGCGTCGGGGGCGAACTGGTCGACGACCTCGAGGATCTGGCGCAGCATCCCGTGCAGCGCCCACGCCGGGCGGCCTCCGGCGTCGCGGAGCGCGGAGTCGACGCGCGCGTGGTGGTTGCGGTGGAGCAGCGACGGCGCGTCCACCGCGAGCAGCAGACGCGGGTGGTCGGAGGGCGGGCGAAGTGGCGGCATGGGGTGAGCCCAGCCTAGACGCGGAGAGGCTGCGTGGGAGCCGGGTCAGTCTCTCCGCGGTTCGTTGATGCCGTTCTCGTAGGAGAAGATCACGGCCTGGATCCGGTCGCGCAGGTCGAGCTTGTTCAGCACGTGCTTGACGTGGGTGCGGATGGTGGACTCCTCCACCACCAGGGCATCGGCGATCTCGCGGTTCGACAACCCTTGGGCGAGGTAGGACAGCACCTCGCGCTCGCGGGGAGTGAGCGTCTCCAGAGCGCGGGTCCCGTCGAGCCGGGGCATTGGCTGTTGGGCCATGCGGTCGACGACGCGCCGGGTCACCGAGGGTGAGAGCAGAGCCTCGCCGTCCGCGACCGTGTGCACGGCGGCGATCAGGTCCTCCGGCCTGGTGCGCTTGAGCACGAAGCCCGAAGCCCCCGCCCGGAGCGCCCCGAAGACGTAGTCGTCGAGCTCGAAGGTCGTCAGGATCAGGACGCGCACCTCGGGCATCTCCGCCACGAGCTGCTGGGTCGCGGCGATGCCGTCCAGACCCGGCATCTGCACGTCCATGAGTACGACGTCCGGCCGGTAGCGCCGGGTGAGGACGATCGCCTCGGCGCCGGTGGCCGCCTGGGCGACCACCTCGAGGGTGGGGTCGATGGTGAGGAGCTCCGCGAGCCCGGCCCGCATCAGGTGGTCGTCGTCGACGAGCAGCACCCGCACCCGGCTCACGGCTGCGCCTCCTGGCGGGGGAGGCGTAGCTCGACCCGGAACTCGCCGTCGGCCTCGTCGGCGATCAGGGAGCCTCCCAGGAGCCTGGCGCGCTCGCGCATGCCGGCAAGGCCATGCCGTCCGCTGTTCCCGGCTCTGTGGGGCTCGGCGACTGGGTTGGTGATGGTGACCAGCACGGCGTGGGCAGTTGTCCCGATGGACACGGCGGTCGGGCCGCTGCCGTGGCGGGCGGCGTTGGTCAGCGACTCCTGGATGATCCGGAACACGCCTTGGTCCGCGCCCGCGCTGAGCCCGGTGATCTCCTCGGGCTGCGTGAGGGCGACCTCGTGGCCGGCCGCCCGGAACTGGACGACGAGTGCCTCGACGGAGGCCAGCCCCACCGGAGCGCGGTCGGCGGGGGAACTCCGAAGCGGGCTGACGATCTGCTCGATGTCGGCGGCGGTGTCCCGGGCGATCGTCTCGATGTCGGTCAGGGCGTTGATCGCCGCATCCGGGTCCCGACGTAGCCGGGCGGCGCCGGCGCGGACGGCGATCAGGGTGAGGGCGTGGCCGACCGAGTCGTGGAGGTCCCGGGCGATCTGGGTTCGCTCCACGGCCACGGCCAGCTGCAGCTCTCGCTCCGCGGAGTCCTCCGAGCGCCGCATCCGGTCGTGGAGGTCCAGGAGCTCTTGGCGACGAAGCCGGGTCCGTTCGCCCGCGAACCAGGCGACCGCGCAGGCGAGCACGGCGTGGCCGAGGTCGGTGGACACCGAGTGCGACCCGGCGACGACGACACCGAGGTAGACGACGAACAGCCCGGCCGCCGCCGCGATGAGGCGCGCGTTCCAGCGACTCCTGTCCTCGCGGCTCGCGGCGAGCAGGTAGAGAGCGAGGCAGGGACCGAGGGGTGGCCAGAGCACCTCGCCGCGCCAGGCCAGGGCGACAGCCGGGAGCGCCGTGACGACGAACACGGTCAGCGGGGCCAGGCGCCACACCGCGAGCGGCGCTGTCGCTGCGCCCAGGAGGAGCACATCGGTGAGGTCGGGGCTCCGCTGCTGAGCCAGCAACGGAACCCAGATGGCGAAGCAAGCGATGGCGAGCAGGGCATCGAACCCGAGCCGGCGTGCCCCGACGAAGCCGCTCTGGCGCACGGTGTATCCGCGTTCGAACGTCGTTGCTGACACCGAGCGAGCCTAGCCCTCGGGCGACGGACCCGAATCCCCCGTGCGGGGGACATCGATCCACACCGTGTGGACCCCAAGGATCCGTCGCGCGGGCGTTTCGAGCCGGTGCCGGCGCTCCTAGCCTCGAAAGCGTGATGACCTCCTCAGCGTCGAGCGCCGGCTCCCAACCACTCGTCCACCTCGCCATCCTCGCCGTCGTCGTCGGCGTCGGCCTGGCCGTCTACCTCCTCCGCCGGGGGCGGTCATGAGCGCGCCCGTCGCCGAGGTCGAGGCCCTGACCAAGAGCTTCGGCGGCGTTCCGGCCGTCGATGACCTGAGCTTCGCCCTGCACGGCGGGGAGATCGCCGGGTTCCTCGGCCCGAACGGTGCCGGCAAGTCCACCACCCTCCGGCTCCTGCTCGGCCTCGCGGCACCGACCAGCGGCACGGCACGCGTCTTCGGTCGCCGGTACGCCGACCTGGACGAGCCGACCCGCTCGGTCGGTGCGGTGCTCGAGTTCGCTGACTTCCACCCGAACCGGACCGGCCGCAACCACGTGCGAGTGCTCGCCCTGTCGTCGGGGATCGACGAGCACCGGGTCGCGGAGGTCCTTGAGCTCGTCGACCTCAGTGCGGCCGCGGACCGTAAGGTCGGTGGCTACTCCCTCGGCATGCGGCAACGGCTCGGGTTGGCGACGGCTCTGCTGGGCGACCCGAAGCTGCTCATCCTGGACGAGCCGATCAACGGCCTGGACCCTGCCGGGGTTCACTGGCTCCGCGCGTTCCTACGCCGGTTCGCCGACGGGGGTGGCGCCGTCCTGGTCTCCAGCCACGTGCTCGCCGAGGTCGAGCAGTCGGTCGACCGGGTCCTCATCATCAACCAGGGGAGGCTCCTGGCTGACCAGTCGATGACCGAGATCGCCAGTGGCGGTGGCTCGCTGGAGCAGACCTACCTGGCGATCACTCAGGCGGTGGCGCGGTGATCCGGCAGCTGCGCAGCGAGACGGCCAAGGTCACGACGACCACGACCACGGTCGGCCTGCTGGCTGCCCTCGCCGGGCTCGTCGTACTCGCCGTAGTCGTCCACGTCTATGCGCTCCCGGACGACCAGCTCGCGAACGGCGACAGCCAGCGACAGCTGCTCACCGACATCGGTATCAACCTGGGCGGACTCTTCGCGGCCCTGATCGGTGCTCTCTCGGTCACCACCGAGTTCCGGACCGGAACGATCCGGCCCACCGTGCTGGCCTCGCCGCGGCGGGCCCGGGTCATCGCGGCCAAGGCGGTGGTCTCGGCCGGGGCCGGCGCGCTCGCGGTCCTCGTCTCGGTCGGGACCGCGTCCGTCGCCGCCCGGGTCACGCTCTCGGTCCGTGACCTGGCATCGACGCCGAGCGCCGGCGACTACGTCGAGCTCCTTGCCGGCGGCGCAGTCGCAGGTGGGCTCCTCGGGGTCATCGGGACCGCAGTCGGGGCCATCATCCGGGCCCAGGTGCCTACCTTCGTCGCGCTGTTCATCTGGCTGCTGTTCATCGAGAACGTGCTCGTCGAGCTCCCGGGCGTCCACCGGTTCGTTCCCGGCGCGCTCGCGCAGGGGATCGCCGGACAGAGCCGGGAGGGAGTGCTGCAGGACATCTGGCTGGCGGCGCTGGTGCTGTGCGCCTACGCACTCGGAGCCCTCTTCTTCTCGGTCGACGCGACCCGCCGCCGGGACATCGCCTGACCGTCCGGCCCCGGCGATGCGGCCGTCGGGGTCCGGCCGGCGGTCGTCTAGATTCGACCCGTGAGTGCTCAAGCCCCGTCCGCCGTCATTCTGGTCCGCGCCCAGCGGTTCGTCCCCAACCCCGCGACCGCCGCCGACAACGCGTTCCAGGCGCAGACGCCGGCGGGGCAGTCCGCGGAGGCGACGGCGGCCAAGGCGCTGGCCGAGATGGAGGCCGTGGCCGAGACCCTGCGCGCGGCCGGCGTACGCGTCCACGTGTTCGACGACCAGGACCACACCCGGCCGGACAGCGTGTTCCCGAACAACTGGCTCTCCACCCACGCGGGCGGGATGGTCGCGGTCTACCCGATGTATGCCTCCAACCGTCGCCACGAGCGTCGCGCCGACGTCCTGGAGATGCTCAAGTCCGGCTACCGGGTCCAGACCATCGTCGACTACTCGGGCCTCGAGCCCGATGGCATCTTCCTCGAAGGCACCGGCGCGATGGTCCTCGACCACGTCTCGCGGGTCGCCTACACCGCGGTGAGCCATCGCGCCGACACCCACGTCCTCGAGCGGTTCTGCACCGACTTCGGCTACGAGCCGATGGCCTTCGACGCCGTCGACTCCGGGGGAGTGCCGGTCTACCACACCAACGTGATCGCCTGCATCGGCACCGACGTCGCGATGTTCGCGCTCGAGATGATTCCGGACAAGGCTCGTCGTGAGCAGGTCCGCGAGCGCCTCTCGGTCAACGGACGGCAGGTCATCGAGCTCACCGAGGCGCAGATCCGCGAGTTCGCCGGCAACGCCGTCGAGCTCTGCGGTCGTACGGCGGACGGTCGCCGCCAGCACCTCATGGCGATGTCGTCCAGGGCGCGTCGCAGCCTGCGCCCCGACCAGGTGGCCGTGATCGAGCAGTCGTGCACCATCGTCGACGTCGACATTCCCACGATCGAGCTCGCCGGCGGCTCGGTGCGGTGCATGATCGCCGGTGTCCACCTCGACCGCAGGCCCCCGGGCGTCGAGCCCGAACCCACTCCGGCCGTCGAGGCGATCGACCAGGACCCCCACACGGCGGACGGGCGCGACGTCGCCGGCGACGACTGAGCGTCGCCCCGCCGACTCGGGTCGAAGGCCTCTTGCCCAGACGCCGCCCTGGGGCGATGGTGGAGGTGCCGATCGCGTGAGGAGGCCTCGCGATGTCAACTCAGCCGGATGGAACCGGGTGGGATACACCCACCATCGAAGTGCGCGTCTACCGAGGCGGCGAGCTCGTACAGCGTGAGCTGTGCGAGTCGGAGACGGAGGCCGGACAGGTGCTCGCCGCCTGGGCGGAGATCGACGACGTCACCTGCCAGGTGGACGACCTCTCCTACCACCACCGGCCCGGCGACGTGCTCGAGCCGGAGCCCGCCGTCCTCGGTGACGAGGACGATCCGCGCGACGTACCAGAGGGATCAGACCAGGGAGGTTGAGCCATGACTACCCATGAGCGGGTGGAGAACGCCCGCGCCGCCACCGAGGCACGCGAGGCCCAGGCCAGGCGAGCCGGCGCCAGCCCCAGCAGGGCGGAGGACGCCATGATGCGCTACCTCGCATCCGAGACGTTCCACGAGCGTCGCCGCGAGGAGCATGATCGCGAGGACGCGGCGCCCGAAGAGGGCTGACGCCCGCCCAGGCTCAGCCGGGCTCAGAGAGCCGCGGTGCGGCGGACGAGGAAGTCGGTGCTGGACGACATGGTCGCGAGCTCCGGATAGTCCTCCTCGTCGATCCGCACCCCGGCATCGGTGCTGAGCATCTCGACCAGGCTGAGGAAGTCCAGCGAGTCCAGCTCGAAGGCACGGCGCAGGTCGGTGTCCGGTCCGATGCTGTCGAGGTCGGCGTCCGGCACGATCCGCCGGATCTCCCGGCCGACCAGCTCGGCGGCCTGTTCACGGGTCATCATCACAACTCCTCCGGTTTCTGCAGCAGCTCGTCGACCAGGGCGAGCAAGCGGGCGCCGACCTGGCCGTCGGTGGCACGGTGGTCGCCCGACAGCGTCATGCGTACGACGGGGCGCACCCCGAGTAGGCCGCCCACCGCCCAGGGTCGCTCGACGATCCGGCCGATGCCGATCAGTGCCACCTGGGGAGGTGTGATCACGCCGATGACCTCCTCGACGCCCTGGTCCCCGAGGTCGGTGACGGTCACGGTGGGATCCATCAGCTCCGCGCGGGTCAGCCGACCCTTGCGGGCCCGGCGGACCAGGTCGCGCAGGCCCGCCATCATCTCCGGTAGTCCCAGGTCGGTGGCGTCATGGATCGCGGGGGCCACGAGGGCTCCGTTGCGCACGCTGATCGCCACGCCGAGGTGGACCCCGTCCCCGGGCACGAACCCGTCGTCCAGCCAGAAGCCGTTGAGCTCGGGCACGTGCCGCAACCCGAGCGCCACCGCGCGCAGCAGTGCTGCCGCCGGCACGATCCGGTGGGTCACCGGCAGGTCACGGTTGACCTTCTGCAGCCAGGACGTGGTGGTGAGCAGGTCGATCGTGGTGGCCACGTAGTAGTGGGGGATCTCCCGTTTCGACCGGCTCATCAGGGCCGCGATCGTCGCGCGCTCGTTGCGCTCGGCAGGAAGGGCGCTCGGGGCAGCCGAGGGTGGGCTGGGCTCGGGGGTCGCGGGCGACCCGGCGGCCGCCCGCACGTCGGCTTCCCGGATCTCGCCGCCGGGTCCGGCGCCGTGCACCCGGGCGAGGTCCACGCCGAGCTCCGCAGCCAGCCGGCGCGCCAGCGGCGAGATCCGGGCCCTCGCCCCGGTCGGGGCAGGCGCCGGGGCCGGGGCCGGTGCGGGTGCCGCCTCCCGCGGGGGCGTCGCCGCCACGGTCGGCTGCCCGGCCGCGGCCGCGGCGCGGGTGACGTCGCCGCGGGTGATCTGGCCATGGCGGCCGGTGCCGGTCAGGGTCGCCAGGTCGACCCCCAGCGCCTCGGCATGGTGGCGGACCGGCGGCGTCGCCTGGGACGTGACCAC
>Ga0172379_10008904_pt1 | contig 12509 bp, 12 predicted proteins | sample GrowelOW334metaG_FD_119756 | JGI IMG/M metagenome (GOLD analysis project Ga0172379, IMG submission 119756) | Groundwater microbial communities from an aquifer near a municipal landfill in Southern Ontario, Canada - Groundwater well OW334 metaG | ecosystem: Environmental > Aquatic > Deep... | reverse complement strand
GTTCCTACGGCGATTCTCTCACGCCAAACTGCTGGGATTCGCGGCTGTAGTCTTATTATCAATCTTCCGGGAAAACCAAAATCAATCCGCGAGTGTTTGGATGCTGTTTTTCCTGCGGTTCCGTATTGTATTGATTTGATTGGTGGGGATTATTTGGAGTGTAATGAAGAGGTGATAAAGGCGTTTCGTCCGAAGTAGTTCGTGCCTCTTCCAAAATAGAATGTACCTCATTGCGGTGTACGAAATTCTATTTTGGAGAGATTCTTTTAAAGGCAATGTCGTAGGCACTCATATCTTGTCTTTCACCAACACAAACAATACTGACAATTTTTGCCACATCATTTTCAACTTGGATTATGATTCGATAGGCTGCATTCGCAACGTATGTCTTCCGACAACCGCGAAGATCTCGAACACCTTGTTTATAAAGAGGTTGACTGCATTGAAATGGCTCTGTTTTATATCGCTCGAAAAAAGATAGTACTTCTAGTAGAACCTCTTCTGGTAAAGATACTAAATCATTTTCAACATCAAGAGAGGTTTCGACTTTATACATCTATTCCCCTTTGTCTTAATCGACCCATCATCTCCTCAAGCGGTATTGTTTTCATCACTTTGCCTTCGGGCATTCTTTCGTTTATGATGGCTTCGCATTCCATATCTTCGATATAGTCAGAAATTGCTTTCATTCTCTCATATTCGTTAATAGGGAGCATTACTGCAACCGGTACGTTATGACGAACAATTGCTAGTTTTTCGACATCACGGTTTACAACCTTATCAATAAAACCACCAAGACTTTTCGCAAGTTCAGTTGAACCTACAAGCTCACGTTGTGTATATGCAACCATCTGATTTCCTTTATATGGGTTAAGACCCGTGTTATTATCCGCATTATAACACATCACTTCCAAGAGATGTCAAGAGATTTTTAGGACTATTTTAGACCGTGAAGTAAGGGATATTTTTTAAAGGGGCATAATTCCCGTGTATACGGGAATGACGAATATTATACGAAATCGACTTTTGTAACGTGGTGATTAAGTCCTAGTTCTGTTGGAGTACATCCCAGTGCAAGACCTACCATTTGTGGCATGTGTAAAACAGGAAGTTTCACATCACGACCGATAGCTTTGGATGCTGCATGATGCTGTACATCGAGTTTGAGATGACAAAGAGGACACGGTGTTACCATCCAGTCAGCATTCGCATCCATAGCACCTGCAATGGCATTACCTGTAAGTACTGCTGCGGTGTGAGGTGATTGAAGCTCTGCGTGGAATCCACAACATTTATTCTTTTCGGCATAATCAACGTTATTCCCACCACACGCAATAATAAGATCATCGAGTGACGTAGGATTGTACGGATTTTCACCACCGTTTGAGAGGTTTTGAAGCTCTGATGGGCGGATATTATGACAGCCGTAAAACGGTGCAATATTGAAATGGCTAAGAGGTACTTTGACCATTTTAGCCAATTTTTCCAAACCGAAATCTTGAACAAGGGCATACAAAAAGTGGGTTACTTCGGATGTCCCTTTGTATTCTAATCCCACTTCGGCTAGCTTGGCGTTGACTTTTGCTTTGAGCTCAGAATTGCTATCAAGGCGGTGTTTGGTCATAGCAGTATTGAGCTGGCATGTATTACAAATAGTCACCATGGTCAGTCCCAATTTTTCCGCATAACAGATATTCCGGGCATTGAGTACCAATGACAGAAAATCATCGTAATCTTGCAAATGGGAAGCCCCACAACATGATGCTTCATCCAAAAGTACGAGTTCGATTCCCAATTTGTCAGCAATCGCCAAGGTTGATTTGAGAAGTTCAGGAGTACTTTCACGAGCCGTACAGCCCGTATAAAGTGCGTATCTTAATTTTTCCATTCGGGTACTCCTAAAATTTAACGGTTGATGAGGATTTCACCAACTTTTTGATTTCATCAAGATTTTTTGATTTTGGCATATTCCACGGCATAACGATTTTTCCATTTTTGAACATCGCAATCGCTTCTGGGATATGCTTCATAACACCAATATTACCCTCAGAATAACGCACTAATTCACCCTCATCCAAAAGACCGTGCTTCATAATTGAATGGGCAAAACCAACAGCATGACGAGTTGCTACGTTGTTTTTAGCAATACCTGCTTCAAAAATCATATTGTGAAGTTTCGTAATTTTCTCAATCGGATTAACATCTTTGGGACATGCTTCCGCACACTCCATACATTTGACACAATCCCAAACACCCTCTGCCTCTTGGTTGACGATGTGAAGACGCTCTAATGCACCTTCATCACGTACATCGGCAGAGAAACGGTATGCGGCTGCAAATGCGGCTGGTCCCATGAATTGCTCATTGATAGCCAAAGCAGGGCAGGAATAATGACACGCACCGCATTGAATACAATAATCAGCTTCATTGAGCTTTTCAGCATCATGCGGGCTTACAAGATGCTCTGAAGCTGGAGTTTCTTCGATGTCACTGACCAAATACGGGTTAACATGTGCGTGTTTTTCCCAGAAATCTTTTTTGTCAATAATCAAATCTTTGATAACGCGTTTGGTACTTAATGGCTCAATGGTGAGATCCGTACCAAAAATTTTGATAAGATCAAATAAACGTGATTTACACGCCAAAATAGCTTTTCCATTAATTTTGATCGAACAAATACCACAAATACCGTGGCGACAGCTTCGACGATACGAGAGACTTCCATCGTGATCCCATTTGATACGGTTTAGAATATCTAAAACAACTTCTTCATGCGTCACGTTTAGGGTATACGTATTGTAAAAAGGGAGGTAATCAGTCTCTTCGTTGAAACGAAAAATCTTAAACGTCACCTGTTGTGATGTAATTGCATCCATAGTGTACTCCTTAATAAGTTCGTGCTTTGACTTCATGTTTGCCAAGGGTGACATTCAAGTAATCAAGGGTAATTGCGCCATTTTTATCCATGTACGCCATGGTATGTTTCAAGAAATTTTCATCATCACGGGTAGGAAAATCTTCACGGAAGTGAGCTCCACGACTCTCTTGACGATTGAGTGCACTCGCAACAATAAAAACAGAATAATCAAGCATATGCCCAAATTCGATTGCTTCTTGCAGTTCGGTATTGAAGATTTTTGATTTATCTTTGATACTGATGTCTTTATACCGTTTTTGTAAATCACCCAAAATTTCCATTTGAATAACCAATGTTTCGGCACTACGGAAAACACCTGCATTATCTGTCATTGATTGCTGTAGTTCGTCACGTAATTTTGAAACAGACTCTTGACCGTGGTTTGTAAGTACCCAGTTGAACTCATCGACCATACGCTGTGCATCCGCTGATGTAGCGGTTTGCAAAGGGATTGTATCGATTTCATCTACCATAGTTTTACCCACAAAACGACCAAAAAGCAATGCTTCAAGGACAGAATTCGCACCCAAACGGTTGGCTCCATGGACAGAAGAGCATGAACACTCACCTGCTGCATAGAATCCTTCGACAAATTCGGTGTTGTTTTTACGAACATGTCCGAGTTTATCCATTGGAATACCACCCATAGAGTAGTGTGCAGTTGCTGAGATCAAAATAGGTTCTTTAATCATATCAAGCCCCAAGAACGTGATCGCAAGGTCACGAAGTTCTGGGAGACGTTCCATGATTTTTTCTTTGCCTAAGTGGACAAGATCGATGAAAACAGCATCTTTACGAGGGCCTACTCCACGACCTTCACGAATTTCTTGGATAATAGCACGGGCAACAACGTCACGAGATGCAAGCTCCATAGCATTAGGAGCATATTTTTCCATAAAACGCTCACCCAAAGAGTTGAGAAGTTTCCCACCCTCACCGCGAGCGGCTTCTGAGATCAAAACACCATTTCCTGAAAGTCCTGATGGATGAAATTGTACAAATTCCATATCTTCGAGTGGAAGACCATGACGGGCTACGAGTGACAAGCCGTCACCGGTATTGGCATGGGCATTAGAATTAATTTTAAATGCGCGTGCGTAACCGCCTGTTGCGAACATTACAGTTTTGGCATTGAAAATCGCTTTTTCACTGTTACGGATGTTATACGCGGCAACACCGTATACTTTTCCCTCAGCGTACAAAAGATCAGCAACATACCACTCGTCCCAAAACTCTACACCCTCACGAAATGCTTGCTCATAAATCGTTTGAAGCAATGTGAGTCCTGTACGGTCTTTTGCAAAACACGCACGAGGAGAAGATTGTCCTCCAAATGGACGTTGAGCAATAGTACCATCAGGATTACGGCTAAATACAGCACCCATGCGCTCAACCCAACGGATGGTTTCAGGTGCACGTTGACACATAAATTCAACTACATCTTGGTCTGCCAAATAATCGGATCCTTTTACGGTATCAAATTCATGCAACTCAACGCTGTCAGCATCACTAAAAGCGGCATTAATCCCCCCTTGCGCTGCACCTGAGTGAGAACGTAATGGGTGAAGTTTAGTAATAACGGCTACTTTTTTGCCTGCTTTTTGCAATTCGCGCGCTGCGGCACATCCGGCCAAACCTGCACCGACGATGATCGCATCGTACGTATGAACGGGAATACTCATACACCATCCTTTATATAAGAGAATATTTACAATACCAAATTTGGCATAAGTGAAAAATATTATAGCGTTCTAAGTCTTGGATAGAATTAAAAAGGGGGTGTCGTGGAAGAACTAATTATAAGAACAACGAATTGTCCAAAAAGGTAACAAAAAAATATAAAATTTTATCATTCTTCCTTGATTAATGCAATTGCGCAATACGATTGCCACCTAGTTCTTTTGCTTTTTCTATAATTTTTTTGGCATCTGTAAGGGAGCTTTCTAATGATTTTGCAGGGCTTTTAAGGATAAAACCTGCACTGAGTGTAATCTTGACAGCCCCTTTTGAAGTGGTGAAAATAGAGTCAGCAACCGTGGCAATAATTTTTTCTATTTCAGATAGGGCACTTCTTTTGTCTTTTCGAGAGAGTAAAAAGCTAAAACGGTCATCATCAAGATGGGCAACGATATCCAACGGCTGCGCATATAGCGTGATAATATTAGCAAGCTTTTTGAAAAGTGCCCCCATATCCTCTTTGGAAAGCGTATCGTGTAAATGGGCATACTGGTCAATTTCAAAAACAACGAGAAAAAACGAATTTGTATTTTGGGGAGCGCGTTTGGCAGCATGAGCCGTTTGCATCCCTTTTTCGGTATTAATCCCACTAATCGAATGGAGCAATGTTGGATTGGTACTGGTTGTGGAGGATTTGTGAGAGAGGCGTGTCATAAGATAATTGATTTCATCCGTTATTGCTATCGCTTTTGTTGTACCCGTATCGAGATAGCATGCGCCATGGATGTCACGGTAAACTTGATTGAGACGGAATCGATAGAGTAAAAAAATGGCAATAGTCAGCACGATTAGAGCTATGGATGTTATTTTTGCTCTTTTAATTGAATCATCGATACATTGGACTTTGTAATCGAACATCTTGTCAATTTCTATAAGATAGGGGGTTCGTGCGGTGATCATCCGTTGATACATTGCTTTTCGAGAGACAGGCATTGCTTCAATCCAAAACAAAGCTGCCTCTTGAAAAGATGTGGAGGTAGCGATGAGGGTTTGACTGAGTTTATTTTCTTCTTCTTTTGAGACAGAAACGAAATCAATGAGAACTCCACTTTTAGAAAGTTGTGCATAAAGAGCAAGTTCGGATATTTCTCCATTGATTTTAATAGTTGCCATATCAAAATCAGTTAAATTTGTTGTCATAATTTTTTTGATTAACAAATGCTGATTTTTTAGAGCTGATAGTTGATCAGAGTACTGTGAAATTGTAAAAAGTTGAATACTAAGGACAAAAAATCCGAGGATCAATAGGATAAGAGCCATCTTTATATTGAAGAATATTTTTCGGATAGAGAGTTTCATAGGTACTTTCCTAAATAATAAATTTGCACATAATACGTATTTTAACGTAATTTTCAGATCTTAACCCTCTCATAACGTCAAATATCCTATAATTCAGTTTTACTTAACATCATTAAAACGATTGGACTTTACGTGAATATTGAAAATCATTTCATCTCTCTCATGAGTCAAAAACATTCTCGTATCGGAGATGATGGGGCAATTGTCGGAGAATGGATCTATTCCAAAGATATTTTTTTTGAGAATGTCCACTTCAAACGTCAATGGCTTACACCTTATCAAATTGGTACAAAAGCGATGATTATTAATATCTCGGACGCGATTGCGATGAATGCAGAGCCTAAATACGCTCTCGTTGGTGCTGCGATGCCCCGTAAGATGTCGTTGGAAGATATGTCTGAACTTGTACGTGGGATGCGAGAGTGTGCTGAGTCATTTGGGGTAGAGATTATCGGAGGGGATACGATTAGTAATGTTAAGCTTGACCTTTCTATCACAATTGTTTCTCAAAGTAATCATCCTCTTTTACGCAAAGGATTAAAAGCAGGAGATTTGATAGCCCATACTGGTCATATCGGGGAATCACTGCGTCAATTGCGTTATTTAATGGCAGGGGGGAAAGTTCATTCGAAAAGTCGTTTTGTTTCTCCCGTGTTACGACAAAAGTTCATTCAAAAAGCACGTCCCTATTTACATTGTGGGATGGATATTTCCGATGGACTCTACAGTGATTCAACCAAATTGTGTAGTGCCAATAATTTAGGGCTACAGTGGAGCCGAAAGCTTCACAAAAATGTTGCGTGCAGTGGTGAAGAGTATGAGATGCTTTTCGCCTTTCATCCCCGCCACAAACACGCACTTATGAGAATTTCAAGATGTACGAGAACCCCTTTTACCGTCGTAGCAACGGCAAAAAGAGGTAAAGTATCCAATCGCTGCAAAGCACACCATTTTTAGGAGTACCACCATGGAACGTCAATATTATTTACCCCATAGTCCGATCGATTTTCATTTTCGCCAAAGTGCCCGCGATTTCGTTGTTGACGAGATCCCTCTCTATCCATTTAGTGGGGAAGGGGAACATTTGGTTCTTCATATCCGCAAGAAGAACCTTTCTACGTGGCAGATGCTGGATATTTTCAGCAACCATTTGGGGATCAAAGCTCGCGACATCGGTTATGCAGGTCTCAAGGATAAAAACGCGCAAACGAAACAATACATTTCAATTTTGAAAAAATTTGAGCCAATGCTAGAAAACTTCTCCCATGAGGGGATTAAAATCCTTGAACGTCAGTATCATGATAATAAAATTCGCATTGGTCATCTCAAAGGAAACCGATTCTTTATCCGTATTAAAAAAGTGAATCCAACGTCAGCGATGAAAATCCAAGAAGCCCTTAAAGCGATCAAAAAAAATGGAATGCCTAACTATTTTGGATTTCAACGTTTTGGGAACGATGGGGAAAATTATCTCAAAGGGAAAGCGATTTTGGAAGGGGAGTTGAAAGAGAAAAATAAGAAGCTTAATCAGTTTTATATTAACTCCTATCAAAGTTACCTATTTAATGCGTGGTTGAGTCGTCGTATTCAAATCTCCAAGCTCACAGAGAGTTTTAGTGCCGAGGAGTTGAGCACGGTTATCAATCTTCCCAAAGAAGAATTGGCATTGATGAAGGGGCAAAAACACCCTTTGAAACTCATTCACGGCGATGTGATGATGCACTATCCGTACGGTAAAATTTTTCATTATGAGAGCGAAGAGGAGATTGAACGTTTTACGAAACATGATATTTCTGTTACGGGATTACTTAGCGGTAAACGTGCTACACGAGCAGAGGGGTTCGCCCGTTCGATTGAAGAGGAGTTTGATACCATTGAAAAAGGAATTGATGGAGCACGCCGTTATGGATGGATTTATCCTGAAGAAGTTGAGGGGCAATACAAAGAGAATGAGGCATGGTTTGAATTTCATTTTACTCTTCCAAAAGGGTGTTATGCTACCGTACTACTCGAAGAGATTGCTAAGCGACAACTTCAAAACGATGAAAGTCAGGAGGAAGAATGAATCAACATTTCACCTCTTCCCTTTCAAAAGTTTTTGGTAAATTTGCTTCCAAAAAGCATTCCAAGAAATTTCAAATTTTTATTAACCGTACTTACGTCAATATGATGGGATTGGATATGAGCGATTTTAATGCGCCTGAATCGTATCCTACCCTTAATGCCCTTTTTACCCGAAATCTTAATAAACCGCGTAGTTTTGAGATCAATCCATCTTTGTTGATTAGCCCGTGTGATTCGTTGATCACTGAAGTAGGAACTATCCAAGACGATAGAGCGTTACAAATCAAAGGGATGAGCTACAGTGTGGATGAATTTTTAGGGGATGATATTTCACCTGAGAATAAAGGACGTATTCACGGTGGGGAGTTTATTAACTTCTACCTCTCACCTCGTGATTATCACCGTTATCACGTCCCTCTTGATATGCAAGTAACAAAAGCAATTCATATTCCCGGCAAACTTTATCCCGTTAATATTCCGACATTGAAGCGAAAAATAAATCTCTTTATCGAAAATGAGAGAGTCGTATTGGAGTGTTTGACAACCCACGGTAAACTTTTTTATCTTGTCCTTGTGGGGGCATTAAATGTGGGTAAAATGGAAGTTGCTTTTGAGCCTCGTATCCAAACTAATACAACTTTCGGGGGAGGGGTATATGAATATGCCAATCTTCATCTCAAAAAAGGGGATGATTTTGGATGCTTCCAGATGGGATCAACAATTATCTTCTTGAGTGAAAAAGGGATGATAGAATCAGACGTTATGGTCGGATCAAGTGTTAAATTTGGTCAGACGGTTGGGAGAGTTTTTTAGGAATAATTTTTCAAAAGGAGAGAGTAATGGAAGCATTAGAATATTACACCTACGATGATTATAAACTGTGGGAAGGAAAATGGGAACTTATTTGGGGGATGCCTCTCGCAATGTCTCCCTCTCCGATGATTAGTCATCAAGCGATAGCCTACGAAATGGCATATCAGTTGAGATGCGCTATGGAAGAGTGCGAACGGTGTTTAGTATTGGGTGAAGAGGATTGGAAGCTGAGTGACGATACAGTGCTTAGACCCGACGTTGTCCTTATCTGTGATGAGCCTAATGAAGCTTATATCACTAAAGCACCTGAAATTATTGTGGAAGTTATCAGTAAATCAACCGCTAAACGGGATGAAAAAACCAAGTTTGAGATCTACCAAAAAGAGAAAGTCAAATATTATATCATTGTCTACCCCGATGATCTCAAAGCTAAAGTGTATAAACTGGTCAATGGAGAGTATGATAAGCAGGGCGATTTTTCCAAAGAGTCATACGACTTTACCGAAACAACGTGCCCTGCCAGTATCAATTTCGAAAAAGTATTTAAACGGTTTCGGAAATAATAACCGTTTTAATACGTCGAAGCAATCAACGCATTGAGTTTCTCCACCTCTTTCGTCGAGGCAAAACAGCTATTTTCCCCACAAATCAAAAAGCTGTCCAATGTTTCATCTCGTTTGAACAAAGCAAAGGGGTGCATCAACGTGCCACATTGTTCTAACATGGTTTTTGGTGCTTTTACACTGCGATCTCCCATTAAATAACGAATCGTTTGTTCCGTCAACTTCGGGGTGTAAATGGGGCTTTTCATTAATTTGATCGAAACGTATTCCAAACTTTTAAAGGCGAAATGGCGATATTTACTATCCGTCAGCGTGCCTAAACTCAATAAATTATCTACCATCATCGCCATAGCACTGGGGTAGGAGCCATCATCAAGTTCGCACATCGTCGGAAATGCTCCACGGCTAAAATACCACGCACCCCCTTCATAAAACAGTTCTAACGCTTTGTTACTAAGGCGTTGCGCCTCGACGAGGTATTGTTCTTCAAAAGTAGACTGATAGGCTTCGATTAGGGTATTGGCAAGATAGGCGTAATCTTCTAAAAAAGCTTCCACTTTTGGCGTTTTATGAATAAGGGTCGTATGGTAGAGTTGCCCCTCTCGTATCATTGTAGAGAGGAGGGTGTTAAGAGAGATAATCGCTTGTTGGGTATAACGCTCTTCTTGTCTACCAAGGACGAAGAGGGCTTTTATCATCATCGAATTCCACGCTACATTAATTTTACGATCAATAAAGGGATAAAGGCGTGAGGCACGGATTTTTTGACATTCACGGGCGAAATTTTCAAACCACTCTGGGCGTTCCAATGATTCGAGGGTGATAATACAATCCCCTTCAAAATTACCTTCAGGCGTTGCACCGATGAGACAAGCCAACTCTTGGGGATTTTCAATGTTGCACGTACGCAGTGCGCTTAGAATTTCTTCGTAGCTGTAAACAAAGTATTTCCCCTCTTCACCCTCGGTATCGGCATCACTTGCACTGTAAAAAAGATCATCTTCCATCATAAATTTCATCATAAAATCGGCAGTTTCGGTGGCAACTCTTAGATAGTGAGGATTATTAAACTGAAGAGCTGCACGGGCATAAAGTTCACACAGGAGAGCATTATCGTAGGTCATCTTCTCAAAATGGGGGATAAGCCATGTTTCCTCAGTGCTATAACGACAAAATCCTCCGTCGATGAGGTCATTCATTCCGCCTCTCGCCATAGCGTTGAGAGTATGGGTTATAATACTTTGACGCTCATCATTGGGTTCAAGAGATTCTTGAGTCATAAGGGTTTTCAGCGTAGAGGTGTGGGGAAATTTAGGGGCTTTGGAAAAACCGCCGTTCGTAGTATCAAAATTATGAGACGCTTGTTTGAAAAATTGGGTAGTGATTTTGAGGTCTAGGAGAGTGGCTTGGGTGGGTGTCGTATTGGGTTTCATGAACCCCATAATTTCATCAGCATTTTGAAGCAGTTTTTCATCATTTGCCGTCACTTTTTCAGCGATGATAGCGGTAAGCTCACTAAAACCCATCATCCGATCACGATTGTAAGGGGGAATATAAGTAGCCGCGTAAAATGGTTTATTTTCAGGGGTACAAAAAATCGACAAAGGCCATCCGCCTGCCCGACGGTTGAGGAGAACGTGTAGCTCTTGGAAATGTTTGTCAATATCAGGACGCTCTTCACGATCGACTTTGATACAAATAAAATGTTTGTTTACAAATTCGGCTATCTCTTCGTTCTCAAAAACATCGTGTTCCATTACGTGACACCAATGACAGCTACTGTACCCGATGGAGATAAAAATAGCTTTGTGTTCACGCTTTGCACGTTCAAACGCCTCATCACACCACCCATACCAATGGAAGGGGTTGTCTTTATGTTGTTGGAGATAGGGGGAATCTTCGAGTGCGAGGCGGTTTGACATTGTGTAACTCCGAAATAAAATAGACTACTTTACCACAAATCAATTCCAAATTGACGAACAATAAGTGAAAAGAGTATAAAACAAATCATGCTAATGGCTATGGAAGCAAGAAGAGAAGCCCAAAAACCGATTTTCTCTAATAGTAGTGGAAACGCCAAAAACATCGGCAATGTCGGTACGACATACCAAAACGTATACCACGCGTGATTGGCTATTTTTTCTGTAGGCTGATTCTCAACATAGAGCCAAATCAGTGCCAAAAATGTTACGAGGGGTAGTGCCGCAATGAGTCCGCCGAGTTTATCACTGCGTTTTGCCATTTCAGAGACGAGGACAACAATCCCAGCGGTTAGTAAATATTTTACAATGAGCCACGTCATTTTTTCTCCAATATTAAAATAAATAATCGGCAATGATACGGGTGTTAAACTCGTCATACGCACGAGTTTGATACAGATTCGTACTATCAGGAATATAGTCGATATACGCGAAACGGCATCGCAATCGTATTTGTTTTGTCGGTTGATATGTGGCATCGAGGTTGTATTCATTTGAGTCAGGGCGTGGGTTGTCGGTGAGAGAATTTGTAGCACTTTGTTTTACGTCGCTTTGGTTGATTCGCAGATATTTCAGCGATGCTTCGAGTGTTTTGTCAAAATGGTGTGTTACAACCGCTCCGTATGCGAGTGCTCCTGCATTTTCAGTCTCGCCGTCGATTTGAAAATCGGTATAGGTGATAAATCCTCCCCAACCCATTTTGGCATAACGACCTCCTGTCCCTGCTAGCGATTGGTCACCTATTTTAGTGAAAAGACCAGTTACACTCCAAGCATCGTAATGTAAACCTATTTTAGTCCCGATCAGATACGTAGACGAGAGTTTGATAAGTTCATCTCCCACACCATCTTCTTTTAAAAATTGTACTGCACCCGAAATATTGAAAGGGGAACTTTCCGATAAAAATTTAGGCGTTTCACTTTGAAAGTACAGAGCATTCATCACATCTGGGATATAGTAGTCATATACTTCATGCGTACTGCCAGCTTTCTTCATCACGCCACCAAGCATCACTATATCACGATGGAATCCGTAGTTTTCAGTTGGTGAGATAAAACGGTCGGAGTCTTTGTACTTCCATTTGGTGATATAAGCGCCTTTGAACGTCACATCGGCTATTGCACGGTTTTCGAGAGT
>Ga0172379_10008903_pt1 | contig 12512 bp, 11 predicted proteins | sample GrowelOW334metaG_FD_119756 | JGI IMG/M metagenome (GOLD analysis project Ga0172379, IMG submission 119756) | Groundwater microbial communities from an aquifer near a municipal landfill in Southern Ontario, Canada - Groundwater well OW334 metaG | ecosystem: Environmental > Aquatic > Deep... | reverse complement strand
CTATGGCGAACGGCTGCTTGCCGGAAAAGTGGGAAGTATTGTGGCCATCGAACCGGCTACTGGCGAAATTATGGTAATGGCAAGTTCACCCTCTTTTGATCCGGGCATGTTTGTTGGTCGGGAAAGGAATAAAAATCGTTTTGCACTACTAAACGATCCGTTGAAACCCATGCTTAACAGGGCCATCACCTCCTCCTACCCTCCCGGTTCGACTTTTAAACTAGCCGATGCCATCATCGGACTCGAGGAGGGATTACTGGGTCCTGAAATTCGGTATTACTGCAATGGGCTACGATCGACACCGATAAAATGCACACACAACCATGAAAACCCTCTTCCGTTGGAAAGCGCCATTCGTGAATCCTGCAACTCCTATTTTTTCCAGGCTTTTCGTGCCATCATCAACAAATACCCGACTGCAGAGGAAGGGTTTGAAGCCTGGCGAAACCATTTGATGGATTTGGGTATTGGACACCGTATTGGAGGGGACTTGACAGCTGAAAATGCCGGCAACGTCTCAAAAGGGACCTATTTCGATCGGATTTACGGGAAAGGCCACTGGAACGTGATGACCATCCGGTCATTTTCAATCGGGCAGGGAGAGTTGTTAATGACACCGCTTCAACTGGCCAATATGGTTTCTATCATCGCTAACAAAGGATATTACATTGCACCCCATGTGGTACGCAGCATTCAGGATTATGACCGTACCGAAAGAGTACTCTCCTTCGAAAAACATGTTACACAGGCAAATCCCTATCTATTCCAGATTATTGCTAATGGTATGGAAAAAGTAGTCGATGGAGGTACCGCAAGGATCGCCAAAGTTGATGGGATAGCCGTTTGCGGAAAAACCGGTACAATCCAAAATCCGCATGGAGCAGCACACTCAGCCTTTGTTGCATTTGCACCCAAAGATGATCCGAAAATTGCCATATGTGTTTACGTCGAGAATGGCGTTTGGGGTGCCCGTTATGCTGCTCCAATTGCCAGTTTAATCATCGAAAAATACCTGACTGACTCCATCGCACCCAAAAGAAAACCACTGGAAGCCGCTATGCTGAGTGCTAATTTGATTTCAGCCATGCATTTGACGGGAGGAGACTGAGGGAAGGATAAAGGATAAAGGATAAAGTTAAAAGGATAAAGTTAAAAGGATAAAGTAAAGAAGTGCGGTGGGTCGGTCCTTGTGGCTGTACATCATGATAACAGTGATTGATTGAATAAATGAAGAGTCAGAACAACATATTCCTTAATATAGACTGGATAACCATCTTTCTTTACCTTGCATTGGTTATGCTGGGATGGATCAATATCTATGCTGCCGTTTACAGCGATGAACATCAAAGCATTTTTGACATTGGTCAGCAATATGGAAAGCAGATGATCTGGATCATTGCCGGGCTATTTTTAGCTATCTGTGTCCTGATTGTAGACAGTAAGTTTTATGTAGCCTTTGCCTACCACATTTATGTCTTGATTCTCATTCTATTGGTGGCTGTACTCTTTTTTGGACGCGAAATAAATGGAGCAAGAGCCTGGTTTGAAATTGGAGGGTTAGCCCTGCAACCGGCCGAACTTGCCAAATTTGCAACCAGTCTGGCAGTAGCCAAATACATGAGTCAGTTTGGATTTAAGATGGCCAGGACCAAATCATACATCGTTCTCGGAACCATGATGCTGTTACCCGCCTTGTTAATTTTGTTACAGAATGATACAGGATCAGCCCTCGTTTTTGCCGTCTTCTTTCTGGTCTTCTACCGGGAAGGTCTGCCGGATGTGATTTTAATTGGAGGGTTTACAGCCATCATCCTGTTTATTCTTGCTTTGCTATGGACCCAGTTTCAGATACTCATTTTACTGATCATCGTCTCATTGATCCTATTCACAGTCATAAGACAAAGCATCAAAGAGGGTGTGATAGGATTTGTCATGGTCACTTTGATCTATGGAATCATGTTTGGATTGAAAAACATCATAGGATTCGATGCCACACCTTTTCAACTGATGATTTTTACGGCCATCCTTTCAGTCCTGATTTTCATTGTTTATGGCTTTTCCAAGCATATCCGTCAGGCCTGGTTTGTATTGCTCTTTTTCATATTTTCAATTGCGATTTCATTGTCTGTAAACTACTTCTATCGAAGTGTAATGGTTTCTCACCAACGCGACAGAGTTGACAATCTCCTGGGTATTAAAAACGACTTGTTGGGTGCCGGATACAACGTTCATCAATCAAAAATTGCCATTGGCTCGGGGGGGATTATTGGAAAAGGATTTCTAAAGGGAACACAAACAAAATACAATTTTGTGCCGGAACAAAGCACGGACTTTATTTTCTGTACAGTTGGAGAAGAGTGGGGATTTTTAGGAACAACAGTGGTAATACTTCTCTTCCTGATACTGCTTATAAGATTGATTTATTTAGCGGAGCGACAACGATCGACCTTCAGCAGAATATATGGCTATGGCGTTGCCTGTATTCTCTTTTTTCACATCGTCATCAACATCTCCATGACCATCGGTCTGGCTCCTGTTATCGGCATCCCGCTACCCTTCTTCAGTTACGGCGGATCTTCTCTGTGGTCATTTACCATCCTGCTCTTTATCTTTATCAAGCTGGATGCCAGCAGAACGAAGAATTTGAGATGAAAATAATACCTTGAAGGTTTTGAAAACCTTCAAGGTATTTTATATAATTTGCAATTCTATTCAACATGATTTACCAATTCAAGATTCAACTCAAAAACATTACCAAACCACCGGTTTGGCGACAAGTGCAAGTACCCGAAAACCTTACATTCCATCAATTCCACCAGCTTATACAGATAGTTTTCGGGTGGGAAAATTGTCATCTTTACCAGTTCACGCCATCAGGTTATGGATCGCGTCCGGTCATTGCAATACCGATGAAAGATGATTGGGAAAAACCAGATCTTGATGCGAAGAAAACCACCATATCAGGAATCTTCACTGACGAAAAACAGACATTTAACTACCTGTACGACTTTGGCGATGATTGGGCTCATCAAATCCTGCTTGAAAAGATCCTTCCCGGCGAGAGAAAGTATCCAGTCTGCGCAGCTGGGAAAGGAGCATGTCCACCTGAAGATTGTGGTGGTCCAATTGGATACGGAAATGTGAAAGATATCCTGGCCAATCCAAAACAAAAAGAGCACATGGAGATGAAAGAGTGGCTGGGATTAGATGATGACGAAAATTGGGATCCCAACTACTTTGATTCCGATGAAGTCAACGAAATACTTAAAGGTTTTAAATAAAAACAATCGATGCTTTCCCCCCCTGAATGGCCTCCAAATCCAATCGGGGGTTACGCCAGAAACAAAACGCACCACCATGTCCAAAACCACTTTAAAAAAACACCTCCAATCGCTCACCAAAGAGCAGATTATCGGGCAAGTACTCGGCCTGTACGATACCTGTAAACCGGCAAAGGAATATCTCGAGTATCTGCTCAATCCGAATGAAAAGGAAAAATTCAAAAGTACAGGTCGGTGATTATCAATGAGTTTTATCCCGAGGCGGATCGTTTTGATCCTTCGCTTCGCTTTTCTGTAGCTAAAAAGGCGATCTCCGATTTTCGCAGTCTGAACCCTTCGCCTGAGTTGTTAGGTGATTTGATGCTAACACTACCCGAAATGGCTTGCAAATTCACTTACGAATACGGCGATATGTGGGAACAATACTACACCAGTGCCACAACCAACTTCGAACTGGCGTTGAAGTTCCTGCAAAAATACAATCTACTGGTGCAATTCCAACTCCGTTGCAAAGACTGCGTGAAGTATGCGGAACCATGCGGCTATGGTTTTGCTGACGAAATAAGTGACTTGTTCAGTGAGTATTATTAATACCTTTATCATTTCGTTTTTTAACGCTCAAGGTACCCAACACCTGGAGGATTTAACCACCTATTAAACTATGCGATATGAATCCAAATCAGTTGTTAAACCAAATCCTTCCGATTCTTCATTCTGTAAAAGAGGACGGGAAAAAGCTTCAGCAGATCCTGGATTTTCTGCTCGAAGAGATTTACGAAGAGCCCAACGAAACAGTCGTTATTCCCGAAAGACACCGGGAGTTGGTGCGCAGGATAGCCGAAAATATTGACTGCGGTCTTGTATGTTTCGTCAATCCAGATACGTTCGAAATGGAAGATGTGCCGGGAATGATGGTTAATGATCCTCACGAATACAGAATGCTTACCGGCATGAGTGGGAAAGATTTAAACCTTCATCATAAAAAATGGGAAAAGTGCATTACGGTAGAGCCGCCCGAATCGTCGGAATCATTTGGCATCATGGAAAGTTTTATTGATGAGGTTGACGATAACAACCTAACAAAGAGATTGATCAATGCCCTGAGTAACCGAAAACCCTTTGCAAATTTCAAAGGCCTGGTTGAATCCTCAAATTACCGGGCACAGTGGTTCGCGTTTAAACAGAGAAAGTTGGAAGAATATGTTTGGGAAAACCTTATCAACGAAAATTTTTCTTTAAACCAGGAAGATTAAATCTTGCCGGTTTATCAATATAACTTTTTAATGTATACACCATGTCCGATCCGCAAATAACCCTTCAACCCGGTAACTTTTACCACATCTACAACCGAGGGATCAACAGTTGCAACCTGTTCTGCGAGCCAAAAAACTATGAACATTTCCTGGAATTGTACGATAAATACATCTCGCCGGTGGCCGATACGTATGCATGGGTGTTGATGCCCAACCATTTTCATTTCCTGGTAAGGGTGAAGGAGGATGTTGTTTATAAATATTCAAACGCTGACAGGTCTGTCAACGCTGTCAGGTTTGAAGAGCAAAAATGGCAAACCACCTGCCTGTCCGACCTGTCAGCGTGCGAAGCACCTGACAGCGTCATAAACCACAAAATCCCCAAAGCCCATCTACATTTCTCCCATCTGTTTAATGCCTACTCTAAATACTTCAACACCTGCAACTGCCGCCACGGAGCCCTCTTTGAACGCCCCTTCGAGCGAAAGGAAATAACCGATAAAGAGTATTTCAAACACATGGTTCTATATATTCACCATAACCCTGTCCATCACAAATTTACAGAACACGCGATGGACTATCCGTGGTCGTCATACCTGACCTGCATTTCTGTAAAACCCACTAAACTGCAGCGGAACACCGTTATCGGTTGGTTCGACAACGAAGCAAATTTTAAATATTTGCACGATCAATTTATTGACAATGAAGAAACTGAAAACTTATTTGAATGATCACAGGAACCCATTTTAACTATTACCTCATCTGTCACCGTAAACTATGGTTGTTTGCCACTGGTATCAATATGGAATCGACATCCGATCTGGTTTATGAGGGGAAATTGCTACACGAAACCTCCTACCCCCGCCGTAGTGAAAAATACCAGGAAATTGAACTGGATGGCATCAAAATCGACTATTACGACCCGAAAAACAGGGTGGTCCACGAAATCAAAAAGTCGGACAAGCACGAGGATGCCCACGAATGGCAAGTGAAGTATTACCTGTACGTCCTGGAACAAAACGGTGTCGAAGCTGTAACCGGATTACTCGAATATCCACGCTTACACAAGATTGATGAGGTTTTACTGATCATTCCCGACAGGGAAGCAATCCGGGAAATGCTTACTAAAATTGAAAATCTTATTCAGGATGAACATTGTCCTGAGCGTATCAAAAAAAGCAGGTGCAAAAATTGCAGCTATTTCGATTTTTGCTGGAGCGGTGAGGAAGGAGAAGATTGAACCAGATACAATCTTCTCGAACTAACTCAATCCTTTTAATCTATCTCAATCCTTTCATGCATGAAAAAAACTTACTACCTTTTCAATCCGGGACGCCTGCAACGCAAGGACAACACCCTTAAATTTACACCTTACGATGAGAATGGGCATGAAGAGGCCCCCCGATTCCTGCCTGTAGAAAATGTGGGTGAGCTTTATTGTTTCGGAAACCTGGATGCCAATTCAGCCTTGTATAATTTTCTGGGACAGGAGCAAATCCCGACTCATTTTTTCGATTACTACGAAAACTATACCGGCTCGTTTATGCCGCGCGAAACGTTGATTTCGGGAAAAATGTTAATTGCGCAGGTGAAGCTTCAGCAGAATAAAAAGAAACGCATAGACCTGGCGCAACGAATTCTGGATGGAGCAAGTTTCAACATGGTCAAGAACCTGAGATATTACAACAGCCGGGGCAAAGACCTGGAACCGATTATTGGCCTCATGGAAGATCTGATAAACAAAATTCCTGAAACAACTGCTGTTGATGAATTGATGGGGATAGAAGGAAATATCCGCAAAAACTACTATGAAGCATTCGAGTTGATTATTAACGATTTCAGCATGGATGGACGAAGTTACCGGCCACCGCAAAACGAAGTAAACGCACTTATCTCATTTGGCAATATGATGTGTTACAGCCAATGCCTGAAGGCTATTCACCAGACCCAACTGAATCCCACCATAAGTTTCCTGCACGAGCCTGGCGAGCGGCGTTTTTCACTGTCGCTCGATTTGGCTGAAATTTTCAAACCCTTGCTGGTTGACAGGGTAATATTTAAAGTGATGAACAAGAAGATGATCCGAACCGACCACTTTGAAGAAAACCTGAACCGCGTTATCCTCAAATCGAACGGGAAAAAGACATTTGTTCAGGCCATGGAAGATCGGTTGGAAGAAACCATTAACCACCGTACTTTAAACCGATCGGTAAGTTATAAACATATGATAAAGCTTGAATGTTACAAACTTCAGAAGCATATTCTTGAAATTGAAGAGTACAAACCCTTTAAAATGTGGTGGTAATGTATGTAATTGCCATGTATGATGTTGGACAGAAGCGAGTTGGAAAGATGCTAAAACTTTGCCGCAAATACCTGAACTGGATACAGAATTCGGTATTCGAAGGGGAGATTACGGAAGTAAAACTACTGGAATTGAAGCAGAGAGCCATGCTTATTATGGATGAAGGGACAGACAGCCTGATTGTTTTTAAAACCCGGCAAGAGAAATGGCTGGACAAGGATATTATTGGACACGAACGCCAAAATCTCGATACATTTTTGTAAACAAAGTTGTCGATTCGAGAAGAAAAAGCAAAAACAGATGGGAATTTATTCTTGCCAAAAAGAATCGTGTTCTTTGACATATTGGAAATGAATTACTTATATAACATTGTCGATCTACCGGGAAAAATACTTTTTGACTAATCGACAATTTTTTCGGCTAAAAATGCTATTATTGTAAAAGTTAATCCATTGAGGATGAACTTATTTTTTCGAGTCGTCGAACGGCTCCCAATCGAACCATATTGGAATTGAAACCTGCAATCGGAAACTGCGGCAAAGGACTTGAAACATCTCCCAATCGAACCATATTGGAATTGAAACAGGGATTGATTGTGCGCATCGTTGTGACAATCAACTCCCAATCGAACCATATTGGAATTGAAACAAAATCATCTATTCAATCATCATTTTAGCCATAGCTCCCAATCGAACCATATTGGAATTGAAACTGTTAGAGGTAACCATTTCAGCGGCCTGTGTTTTCTCCCAATCGAACCATATTGGAATTGAAACGTTCATCTTTTGCCTTTTGCAGTTCGGCCTTTAGCCTCCCAATCGAACCATATTGGAATTGAAACATCCTTGCGTGGCTTTGAAATAGATTTGCTTTTCGTACTCCCAATCGAACCATATTGGAATTGAAACTTCACATTGCAACATATGTTTATCTATTTTTATCACTCCCAATCGAACCATATTGGAATTGAAACCTAAAACAATCGTTCCCTTCGATTTTTCGCAGTGGACTCAAGATTGAATAATTAACCATAATTAACTATCAGATATAGTTATGTTTAATTTTTTCTTTTACCTTAGTTCTCTGAATCGCGAAATATTCATAAACAAGATTTAGTCTCTATACTTTGACACGAATTGCAGCCTGTCTTTGATTTAACAAAACCTTTAAATAAACCATTTACAAGCAATAATTACAATCTATAACTTGTAAACAGATCCTAAATATTCCATTCAAAATTCAAAATTATTTACCGTTAAAAAAAATTATGAAAACAAAACTCATTTCACGCAAATGCTTTATTAGCGCAATTCTCTGTTTTATGCTTACTCCTCTGGTATACAGCCAGGACAAGCTTATTAGCATTCTCGATGAAGAGGTGCAACGTGAATTTCAAATTTTAAAGCAACAGGAAACTCCAGCTTACTACATTGGATATCGGGTTGAGGAAAATACCGGATACTCAATCTCATCAAGTTTTGGTACCTTAACCTATTCCCACGATAGTAAAAATTGCAGATTAACAGTAACAATCAGGGTTGGCAGCTCTCAACTAGATAACTATCATCCTGTACGCGGCGGTTTTCAGAACTATTTTTCTTCCTCTATTGAATTACCTTCTTCCGATGAACCACAAGCTGTCAAACAAGTACTATGGAATGCAACCAACGAGGCATACCAACAGGCCGTATCGGGTTTTGCCAAAGCCAAAGCCAATGTTGCCGTGAAAGTTGAAGAAGAAGACAAATCACCTGATTTTACTTTGGAGGAAGCTAAAAACTATATCGAACCCCAGATAAAACCTGAAGATTTCAAATTCGATATTTCATCCTGGGAAAATCGTATAAAAAAGTATTCTGCAGCATTTCTCAAAGATTCTGCCATTTTCAACGGCTCGGGTAACTGCAGCTACCAGATCACCCGTAAATATTTTGTATCAAGCGAAGGAGACAAGATTGCCCAAAACAGCACTTTCGTCAGGGCAGGATTTAATGGCACCATCAAAGCAAAAGATGGTATGGAAATGCCTTTGTATGAATCGTATTTCGCTTTTAAACCGGAAGGCCTTCCCTCTGATGAAATGATGACCAAAGATATTAATGACCTTGTCAACAACCTGATTGCTTTGAAAACTGCCACGGTTGCGGAACCTTATTCGGGACCTGCATTACTTACCGGAAGGGCCGCCGGTGTTTTCTTCCACGAAATTTTTGGCCATCGCGTTGAGGGACAGCGCATGAAAAATGCAGATGACGCACAAACTTTTAAGAAAAAAGTTAACGAACAGGTATTACCCACTGCTTTAAGTGTTTACTGCGACCCTCAAATCAAAACTTATGAAAACATGGAATTGAACGGCAGTTATGTTTACGACGATCAGGGTTCAAAAGGACAACGGGTAGATGTTGTAAAAGACGGTGTACTAAAAGACTTTCTAATGTCACGTACCCCTATTAATAATTTCCCGAAGTCCAACGGGCACGGACGGGCAATGTCAGGCATGCAACCAATTGCAAGACAGTCGAATCTGATTGTGGAGACTTCACAACCAAAGACCAATGAAGAATTGCGCGTTGAATTAATCAAACTTACCAAAGAACAAAACAAACCATACGGGTATCTTTTTGATGATGTTGTGGGTGGCTTTACAACAACAGGAAGGTTCATGCCAAACGCCTTTAATGTCACTCCGACCTTGGTTTACAAAGTATATACAGACGGCAGGCCTGACGAAATTGTGAGAGGCGTTGATCTGGTTGGTACACCGCTTGCTATTTTTTCGCAAATTGACCAGGCCGGAGGAAAAATTGAAACATTTAACGGCTATTGCGGGGCAGAGTCAGGATCGGTGCCAGTTTCCTGTGTAGCTCCTGCGGTAGTGTTAAAACTGATTGAAACACAGAAGAAATCGAAATCCCAGGAACGTCCGATTGTATTACCCCGCCCCGATAGTAAATAATTAATCAGCAATTTTCAAATATCCTGTTTGGGAATGAATGTTGACTTTCCTTATATATAATATTGTAAATCACACAAATAAAAGATATCAAATGAAAACCATAATAAGAATATTCGCTATACTGGCAATATCAATCTTGACTTACCTTCCTGTTTTGAATGCACAAACCAATGCCGACGATGTCATTTTTAAAGCCATGAACGATGAGCTTAGCCGAAGTATCTCGAAGCTGGCACTTGATAAACGGCAACCTCCGTTTTTTATTTCTTACCAATTGAGTGACGCAAAATCCCTTTCGGTCAAGGCCGCTTTAGGAGCGCTTCTGTATTCCAATGAAAATCCGTTACGATCTCAGAATGTTAGGCTCATGGTCGGGGACTATTCGCTGAACGATGAAAATTTCATATCCGGAAACCAAGCCTCTTCAACCGGAGGCGGCTTCCTGTCATTGCCTCTCGACAATAATTATGATGCTATTCGTCGATCCTTCTGGATTGCGACTGATCAGAGTTACAAAAGAGCAATTGAAAGCTATGATCAAAAACTTTCAGCATTAAAACAACAGAATAAATCTGAAGATGATAAGCTTGATGACTATTCAAAAATTACACCGGTTAGCCTGATCATGAAATCCATACCTGTAAAATATGATAAAGCCAAATGGGAAGCTGTAGCCAAAGATGTTTCCGGTGCTTTTAAAGCTTATTCTCAATTTAGAAATTCCTCTGTATTATTAGCTTCGATGAATGCCAATATTTATGTTACTACCAATGAAGGAACAAAGCTTAAAGTTCCGTTCAGCATTGCATGCCTATGGATTAATGCCAATAGCCAGGCCGAAGATGGCGAAATATTAAATGACCAGCTCTTGTACTATGCCTTGACACCTGAACAATTGCCTGTGGCCGACAAGATAAAACAAGATATCAAACAAATGGCCGATAACATCTTGGCCTTAAGCAAGGTTCCTGCGATTAAGGAGGCTTATTCAGGACCTGTTATTTTTGAAGGCGAGGCAGTTGCTGAGCTTTGTGCACAAAAACTGTTCAAAGGCAATGGTTTAATTGCATCCAGGGAACCTGTTTTTGCCGTTGAACGCCCAAACCAGGGAAGCGTAAATAAAATGGATGACAAAATAAATCAGAAAATCTGTTCCGAGAACATCACCATTAAGGCGACCCCCAGATTAAAAACTTTCAATAATATCCCTTTAATCGGCACATTTGAAATTGATGCTGAAGGTGTTGTACCTAAAGATGAACTGATATTGATTGATAAAGGTATTTTAAAAACGATGCTTAATGACCGGGTGCCTACCAATAAAATTAAAGAATCGAACGGACACAGACGTTTTCTCCTGGGTTCTGCCAATTCTCAAAAAGCTCCGGGTGTAATAAACATTTTTTACAACAATGGCGAACCTGCCAAATTATTGAGAAAAGCTGTTTTAAAAGAAGCTGAAAAAAATGGATTAGAATTCATTTATGTTATACGCAAACTTGAAGTATCCAATCCTGGTCAAACCAGATCATTATCGTCCATGATGGGAGGAGCCAGGAATTTAGCTGTATCAAAACCTATCGGCGTTTATAAGGTTATTGTAAAAACGGGTGAAGAACAATTGGTTAGATCAGCTGTAATCAGTGAGTTCCAGATCAACAAATTCAAAGATATAACAATGGGAAGCAAAGAACAGATTGTGTACAACACCTTGCTAAATTTGTCGGTACCGGTATCATTTATTGTACCCCAGGCACTGGTCTTCAATGATGTTAGTATCGAAAAAGACAGAGGCACCAAATCCAAACTACCAATTGTCTCAAATCCATTACTATCTCAAAAATGATAATGTACTTTTCCAAAGTTCTAGTTACGAGCAAATTTTGATCATCAACCACTATAACTTTCCCAAAGTTTATAGATACGATCGATTAATGATGGTATCTATAAACTTTGGGAAAGTTAACCATTTGATTAATACTCCTCTGCAGGAATCAAATTCAACTCCTCCTTGCTGAATACCGGGCCATCCTTGCAGATGTACAATTTCCCAACATTGCAGCGGCCACATTTGCCAACACCACATTTCATTCGGTTTTCAAGCGTTGTATAAATCTGGTCATCTTTGAAACCCAGCTTTTCAAGTACGGGGAAAGTAAATTTGATCATGATCGGGGGGCCGCATACAATGGCTATGGTATTTTCAGCAGATGGAGCAACCTTTTCCACTACCGTAGGGACAAAGCCAATCTCTCCCTTCCACTCGGCATTCTCGCCACCCGGATCCACGGTAGTGACCATCTTTACATCGGGGCGATCAGACCATTCTTTCAGTTCTGATTTGTAAACCAAATCATTGACAGTTTTGGCTCCATAAACAATAGTGATATCCTTAAAATTTTCGCGCAAATCAAGTGCATTCCAGATCACGCAACGCATCGGAGGCAAAGCAATTCCTCCGGCTATAAAGAGCAAGTTCTTCCCTTTCCACTCCTCCATTGGGAAAACATTGCCATAAGGGCCCCGGAAACCCATGGTACTCCCCTCTTCCAGTGAAGCCAACCCAGAAGTTACCCTGCCGGTATCCCGGAAAGTACATTCGATGTAGCCCTTTCTTGTTGGCGAAGAGGCAATGCAGAAGGTGGATTCGCCCTCACCAAAAGCTGAGTACTCGCCAAATTGTCCGGCTTTAAACTCAAAGGCTTCGGCCTCCG
>Ga0172379_10008902_pt1 | contig 12513 bp, 12 predicted proteins | sample GrowelOW334metaG_FD_119756 | JGI IMG/M metagenome (GOLD analysis project Ga0172379, IMG submission 119756) | Groundwater microbial communities from an aquifer near a municipal landfill in Southern Ontario, Canada - Groundwater well OW334 metaG | ecosystem: Environmental > Aquatic > Deep... | reverse complement strand
TAAGTATGATTGGCAGCCAATTGCCCTAGGTCTACCCTTTTCAAGGCTTTGCCGCGCACCAATCTAAGACGCACCGTCATGGCTCCCAATTCATCCACCCGCCTCTGGGGAAAGGCCAGCGCCAATGGCAATTTAAACTTTCCAGAACCTAGCTGATCGTTATGGCTATCATCATTGAACCTTTTCATTCCGCCCTGCCAATCCTGAGCCATTTGCACCGGCGATCCGTCACTAAACACTCCCGAGATCAAATATAACTGATCATATCCAATAAAAGAGGTTCCTTCCTCTGAAACAGGTAAAGCGGCGGCCACAGCCACGTCAAGCGTTGACTTGAAGCTGCTCATCCCCACACGCTTATACCGATTGAATGACGCCTCTGTTACCTCAGCCCCGGATGAATTCAACACCGGATAATCGGCAAAATTATACTTAATAACCTCTCTCTTGATCGAATGCCCACCGAGCTTCAAGCGGCTGGTCCATACGATTTCTTTTTCTGTCTCATCGCCTGCATATTCATGAAAAAACTCAATCGCATTCCCCGATTGAGCATCAACAATCCTGATCGTTTCCTGGGGATAAAAACCCGCCAGCACCTTGCCTGTTTTATCGGCTTTTCCTGTTGTTTTAACAGATGGGCCAAATCCGCTCTCCTGCGAAGAACGTTTTACCTTAAACTCGACGTCGTCGCCATCAACTGTAAAATCAACACCATGCAGCATGGAGCGTTGCGGGTCAACTGTCAGCAAGCGATTGATATCCTTGAATCTAATTACTGTTTTGAAAAACAGCTCGTGCTCATCTGCCGTCTGGTCAACAATATCAAAATAAGGTGGCGGAAATTGTTCTGCCAGCTTTTCCCGGCTGTATCCCGAATGCATATTCGGATCATTCAACAAAGCCTGCACCTGCTGACGCTGGGCTAACGACGCATTATCGAAGTCAACGGTCGTGGTCACAATCCCGCTGCCATCAGGATTAAGCTCCACCACCGTCTTACCGTGATAACACCCGGAAAGAAACAGCGCCGCGACCAGGACAAGAAAAAAGTTAAGGCGATACATCAATATTCTCCAGCGTCAATGTCTTGGATTGATAATCAGCCTTATCAACGGTTTCGATAATCAGGGTAAACGGCGGCCGAGGTATTTTGCTGAACCCGATTTGGTACTGGTATATTTTCCCCTCTGGAAATGAATCATGAACAAAAGCTTTTATCTTTGCATCCCAGAAATCATCCGGCTTCATGATTTTTGTAGTTATCTGATTTGCCTTGTACTCCAGGCCGTAATCCGTATCCAAATAAAAGGCGGCTATTGATTCGGGAGCCGCGGAGGTCAACAAGATTATCCCCCCGCCTCCAAGAAAACCAGACGCTTTTTTATCGAGGCTGACAACCGAAAGATCTACCAACAAAGGATTGTCTTCTTTAAGGGCAACCTTCGCGGGAAAACCAACGGCGGGCACTTCAACAACATTCCTTCTGGTTTTCTGAACCACATTCACATCCATGCCGATCTGCAACCTGTCGATCCGGCTGATCCACGGATCAATTACCGGGAACGCCACACTGAGAGGAAAACCTGATTTTTCCTGACCCCACTGGTCTTTTCCATTGAAGGAACCCGATGTTTCAGACTTTAACTCTGGCTTGACACCTTGCCCATCGACGACCATTGACTCAACATGCAAGTTCCGATAACTGACAGGAAGCGTAAGATCGCCGATTGGAAAAACCACCTGAAGGTCGGCTTTAGGCGGCTCATTGACCACGCTTTCCATTATAGGAAAACGCGCCGAAAAGAGTTCCAACGGGCCAGCCTCCCGGTTCTTTGAAGAGTTCCTGACCTCATCAACCAACCGTGGTTTAAGATCAACTTTAATCGCCGCGGCCGGAATACTGGCCTGAATTAGATTATCTCCCATTTCCAAACCTTGAAACTTTTTTAAATCCCCGGTGTTAAACGCCCAATGAACGGTTGTACCCTCCACTTTACCGTTAGAAGATTCCGGCTCGGCCGGCAGATCGAGTGTTAGATTCAAATAATCATCTTTCGTATCATCTGAAGTAACACCGTCCCATTGTTCCTGCTCACGATCCCTAAAGATCACAAAACGTCCATTGCGATACGCATATCGCGGCCCCATGGGAATTAAATTCTCCAACGCCGGCAAGGCTTCTCCCAAATTGGAAAAAGAATAGACACTGGTTTCATTAAACTGCCCTGCAGTACCAACAGCAGCAACGCTGTATAAGGTGCGTTTTAACCCGCCCGGGTAATCGAGACGAATCTCTTGCTGTTCGGTTAGCGCCTTTTCCCGCAACTCAGGGGACATGTTAGCCACCAAAGCATTTTCCATCCGGGACATATTTCTCTTAATAGAATACTCCCCGCTTCCATCCGAATGAAGAACAATGCGCACATCCTGCTGGATGCAGCCGGAAAATAAAACCATTAAAAAAAGAATAATCCACGGTCGTTTCAAAATTAGCTCCAACTTCATCGTTAACATCAAAATATGTTTACACATCTTCTAAATGAACCCGAATTTTTCGAACGTCATTGACCGTCGAGCATTCTCGACTCCCGATATATTGCAGAACCATCAGTTCTACATTAGATCATTTTGGACAATACCTCATACCATTTCATTATCTACAATACAGAAATTGACCGGCAAGACTCCTGTAAACACGAAAGGCCCCGCTGATCCAGCCATGATTGCCCCCTCCAAAGCGGAAACATCAGACCAGAACAACGGGGCCTTAACACCGGACGGGGATTGTTTGTCCCAGCGTCCAACATGGCTGTCCCGCATGGATTCGAACCATGGCTCACGCCTCCAAAGGGCGGTGTGCTACCATTACACCACAGGACAATATTTTTTATGCCGTTCGTACCACAAAAACCTGCGCGTACGAACGACGGAATATTTTGGCAATACGTTCGGCTTCGGCCTGGCTGACCGTCAACGCAAAGATGGACGGACCGCTGCCGGAAAAACACACTCCACGCCGCGCCGCTTCTGTTATACGCTGCTTTAACTTCAACAACTCCGGGCGAAGAACGCCAATAGGGCCGGCGAGGTCATTAAAAACAAGCTCTTGGGCACGGGCCACATCGTTTTGCTTCAATGAACGAGCCAGCATCCTAACATCCGCCGTTTTCTTTGTCAAACCCTGCTTGTTAATAACGAGAAATCTTTCCGCGTAAACGCGATAAACTTCTTTGGTCAGCAATGGGCGCTTTGCTGTGATGAGAACATGCCAGAATCGATGCGCAACTGCAAGTGCTTTTAGCTTATCCCCGCGGTCTGTGCCAATAGCGAAAGGAATATCCTGCAAAAAGAATGGAACATCACTGCCGATTTTCTTTGCCAACGCAGTTAACTGCACCCGTGAAAAACCACAAGCCCATAACCGGTTTAATCCCAGAAGCGCCGTCGCGGCGTTACTGGAACCCCCGCCCAACCCCGCGGCCACCGGGATATTTTTCTGAATATGAATCACGGCTCCCTTGTAAATCCCCGCAGCTTCACGCAACAAAACAGCGGCTTTATAAACAAGATTGCGCTCATCACAAGGCACGGCTCGATGACTGCAGGTAATGCTCAGACACTCATCTGCTGACGGAGAGAATGTAATAATATCCGCGAGATCAAGGCGTTCAAAAACTGTATTTAAAGTATGAAACCCGTCCTCACGATGACCCGTCACCTGAAGGGCCAGGTTAAGTTTGGCGGCGGATCGCAGAACAAACGGTTTAAGGAGTTTCCTTATTCCTGACATTCAGCGTTTGCTCTTTTTCCTGTTGATATTTTTTGGCTTCAGCGCTGTTCCCGAGTTTGAGCAGCACGTCTGTCAAATGACCAAGAATAATCGGGTCTTTCAAAATTGCATCCGCACGCTTTAGCTCGCGCAATGCATCTTTATACCGGCCCAGACGATAGTACACCCATCCGAGCGTATCAAGATAAGCCGCATTGGCTGGTTCAGCCACCAGCGCAGCATTTACATATTGTAACGCTTTATCCAAATAAACATTATCCTCAGCATAAGAATAAGCCAGGGAATTAAGACAGTCCGCATTACCCGCATCAACGTCAAGGCACTGCTTGATCAATGCAAATCCTTCCGTCCTGCGATCCCTGTCCAGGTAATACGTACCAAGAATATATAAAAGAGAGCAATCTTTCGGGTCCAATTTCAATGCGGAAGCAAACTGCTCCATCGCCTGTTCATCTTGACCGTTGGCGTAATACACCTGCCCCAGATATTTAGGAAACTCACTGTTCTCCGGATTCTTTAGCGCCAGCCTCTTGAAAATAAATTCATACTCGGCTGCCGATCTTTTCCCATCTTTTAGGCGGGTATGTAAAAGCGCCAAAAAATAATGAGCCGCAAGATCTTCCGGATTCAAGCGCGCCGCTTCTTCGGCAGAACGGATCGCATCAGAATAGCGGCCCTGCTGGGCAAGGACTTGTGCCAGGCGCAAACGTACCACCCACGATGAACCATCCTCTTGAACTGACTGGCGATAATAATCTACCGCCTCATCAACCGCGCCCAACAACTCGGCGTTATAGCCCATAACGTAGCAGGCGACACCCCGTGCCGAGCCAAGACGTGAATCCCGGCCTTCGACTGGTGCCGCCCACCCGTTGAGAGCTGTTAAAAAAACACAGCCCGCGGATAAAAAGAATATAAAACTCCCCTTATACCGCATATAGACAGTTCATTAACGCGTTTCGCGCTTCTTGAGGTGACGCAGTGACTTGCGCAGCTTCTTGCGTTTATGCGTCTTGATCTTGCGAAGTTTTCGTTTTCTCCCGCACGGCATAGTGTTATGTCTCCCTTGGGTTTAATAAATTAACTTATTGATCGAATATTCCACGATACCCTGCGCACCGGCATGTTTTAACGCCGGGATAATCGTGCGTACAACACTTTCGTCGATAATCGTCTCCAGTGCCACCCAACCCTCTTTGGTTAACGGCGCAATGGTCGGATTCTTCAGCGCCGGCAAATTATCAAGCACCGACCTTAAATTCTTTTCTTCAATATTCAGCTTCAAGCCTACCATATTATTGGCCGCCAAAGCCCCCTTCAATAACATCACGATCTGAGCCATTTTCTTGTGCTTCCACGAATCTTTTACCGCTGACTTATTAGCAATGAACTGGGTCGAAGATTCGCACAATGTTTCAACTATCCGCAGTTTATTCGCGCGCAAACTGCTGCCGGTTTCAGTTAACTCAACAATGGCATCCACCAGCCCCGATGTCACTTTCGCTTCAGTGGCACCCCAGCTGAACTCCACATGCGCCTTCACTTTATTCCTGGCGAGATATTTCTTTGTTATACCCACCACCTCGGTGGCGATCTTTTTCCCCTCAAGGTCCCTGACCGACTTGATGCCGCAATCTTCAGGCACCGCCAGAACCCAGCGAACTTTATTAGACGTAGCCTTGGAATACTGAAGCTCCGTAATGACATCGACCTTCGAACCGTTCTCCAGGATCCAGTCCGCCCCGGTGATCCCGCAATCAAGCGTGCCGTCCTCAACGTAGCGCGACATTTCCTGAGCGCGCAGAAGCACCGGTTTGATCTCTACATCATCAATATGAGGAAAATATGACCGGCTCGATACTACAACCTTGAAGCCTGCTTTTTCAAAAAGCGCCACAGTTGCATCCTGTAAACTTCCCTTGGGTAAGCCCAGCTTTAACACTGTCATGAAATTATCTCCCTGTCTCGTACAATAAAAAATACGCCGTATTATATACGAAAGTTTAAAAAAATGTAAATAAAATCAAAACCCGGGCTTCTGCCGCACTTCTGCCCGGGTTGATCTTTCAGAAACAGCCCATTAACACACAAACCGGATTAAGTCCCCCCTAAATAACAACTCGGTTGTGGAACCTGCCAACCGGTATAGGAAGTCCAGATACTCGAAGTGCAAATCATCACATGAAAGAACGTACTCTCACGGCCCGCACAAAATGAAGTATAGAACTCCGCAGCCCTGCCCCATAAAGCAAAAACCATTTTTTTGTCAGGAAAACAATACCCGAGGAAATAAGCGCCGTAGCAATCCACTCCCTCTGTACATGGGCGCATACATGAATTCACCACCAGGTCTGGATATAAAGCAATAGAAGTATCACAGGCTTGCCAGGTGGGCAATGGTGGTGGTGGCCCTGGTGGTGGTGGTGGTGGTAGCGGCCGAACATTAACAGTGAATACATTGCTGGAAACAGCGGCTCCCGCGGTTGTCGTCCCAAAAACCTGCACATTGTACGCGCCGGCAGGATTCGATCCCCCGCAAGAATCTTTATTATCACATGGGGTATACTGCGCACCGTTAATCGTCCAATACCCCGATTGCAGGTCAACATAATTGGCCGTACAGATAGCCGTTTCACCCGCCAGCGGAGACGCCGGGCAAGAAATATCCACACCGCTGACTGTGACCGTTTTTACAGCACTAGGTATCGTCGTTCCCGTGTTCGCATCTATACCAACGACCTGAAGATTGAAAATGCCCTTCGGGACATTTGTAAATGTGCAGCTATACTGATCTTTACACCCCATCACTGGAACCCCGTTAACAATCCAATCCCCCGATGAAAGCCCGACGCCCGAATAAGTCGCGGTGCATGTAACCGTACTGCCCGCCACAACCGAAACGGGGCAATCATTGGTAAGGGTAACACAAGAACCTGCCACACAATATTGATCAGGCCCCGCGCACGACAACGTCGCTGACTCAACACTGCTGCCGGCACAATCCGCCCCGCCGCAAGCCGGAGAAGGGTTAGTACACAAACGTGTGCGTGAAACATTACCGCAGCTTGCCGACCAACCGGACCAACCGGACCAGCCGCCAGCCAAGGGGTCACAACACGATTGCGAATTGCTTCCGAAGCAATTCGCACCGCCATGAGCAGGTGCCGGATTGTCGCACGTCCGTGTCTGTGTACCCAAAGTTCCAGCAGCAGCACTGCACCCCGACCACCCCGACCACCCTACATTTACGGCCGGTATAACGTTGCCAACCAGATGCGGATCTAATACCAGTTCCTGCAGCGTTAGAGGGTCGATTAAACTCCCAGTCGGTCCAACAACAAGATCTGTTGAAGGACGCGTAGCGGTATATCCGGAATAATCCACTCCATTTTCAGTTACTGCGTAAGTAACAGTAGCTGTCGCGGTACCTGGTGGCACGTTAACTCCACATTCCACAGGATCAACACCAGGCGACCCGGCCCTGGTACCAGGGGGACACGCTGCACCTGCGATCCCTGCGCCTGTCGTCATGAAAGAACAAACCAAAACCATCACCCAATAAACCCGCATTGATCGTTTTTTCATAACGCCTCCTGAAAATGACCCCGCACCTTGCTTTTTTGCGTGACAGTTTTTTTTAAGATTTCAATTTCTTTTTGCTGTTCTTTCAGCGCTTCGATCAACACAGCCACGATATTGCCGTACGCCACACTTTTAATACCCTTACGATCCGTATCCACCATTTCCGGAAATATCTTTTCCACATCCTGGGCGATCAAACCCACAGAATGAACTCCGGAATCTTTCCAGTCAAACATGACACCGTTCAACTTTCTGACTTTTTCCAGCGCATGTGCAATCGGCTGAATGTTCTTCTTAAGCGTACGATCTGAAGAATAATAATAGGTACTCGCGTAAATATCCCCTGTCAACCCAACATCTCCTTCTACGGACAGTTTTCGAGCCGGAGTAGCTGTCCCGATGCCAACATTAATACTGGTCACTGCTCCGGCAGCAATTACCCCGTTAAAAGAAATAGCCTCCATTCCTGACGTAAAACGATCAGGCTGAAGAAAAATCCTGAAACGATCAGACAGATTCTGAAGATACCACGCTCTTCCCGTATCAACCGTTGAACCGCTGCCGTTCACCAAAACCAACCACGGATTCCCGGCGGCACCAAAGATATTCCCGTTAACATGAAGAGCTTGAACAGGATTAGTTGTCCCTATCCCCACACGGCCACCACTAATACGCGCACTTTCGGTATTATTACTGTAAAAAGCAATCTGTCCATTGCCAGCACCTGCCCCGGTGCTAAACATCCCGGTATCCCCATCCGGGCCAAACGCGTACCCTCTGGTTGAAGCGTCGGCACTGTCAGGCCCTCCCTGATTACTACGAAAACTCCCTGCTGTCGCCACAATATTACCCGCATCAGCCGTAACGCCGCCTGCCGTGGCGATGAGCCCGGTGCCTCCGGTAACAGTACCGCCTGTCGCCACAATATTACCCGCGTTAGCCGTGACGCCGCCTGCCGTGGCGATGAGCCCGGTGCCTCCGGTAACAGTACCGCCTGTCGCCACAATATTCCCTGCTGCGGTGACAGTAGTACTGGCCGCAATGCTCCCCGTAACATCCACCGTTGCCACCGGCGCCGCATTACTCCCGACACGCAAACCTTGTGTCACCCGCATATTGGTGTATTCCCCGTTAGGCACAGGATAATACGCTGTCAACGTGACTGTCCCTGCAAAAGCAACATCCGCCAAAACACACATCAAAAAAAGTAACCAGATAGTTTGTCGCATACCTCTCCTTGTAATGACCATACAACCGCTACTCAAGTTTACCCTTTTCTTCCCCCAAATGCAAGGGTCTAAACTGATATATTCAGAGAAAAGGTTTGCAAGGCGGTCGCATGCGCATTATAATCGCCTTTCATTCTTCCCGCCCTAATTCTTCCCACAAGGGGAAGTTTCTTTCGGCCGGGTACAAAACACGGAGTTTGCATTATGTTAAAAATTCTACGCCACAAAGGTGTGGCCCAAAAAGTGTTATGGATCGTTGCCGGTATCATCATCATTTCTTTCGGATTCGGATTCGGTATTTCCAATTTTTCCGGGCAGGTATCCCTGACTGACAACGCCGGAAAAGCTTTCGGGAATAAAATCAGTATCCGGGAATTCCGCGAAGTACTGCTCGATACCCGTGACCAGGCTATCATGATGTACGGCGACAACTTTCGTAAAGTCAGCGCGCAGATGGATCTGGACGGCGAAGCCTGGACCCGCCTTCTTTTGATCAAAGAAGCAACCCAGCGCAAGATTTCCGCGCACGATCCTGAAGTGATCGCCTTCATCCAGGGCATCCCGCTATTTCAACGCGATGGGGAATTTGACCGCAGCCTTTACAACAATGTCGTCAAGCATGCCTTTAACCGCGACCCGCGCGCCTTTGAAGAAGGAATCCGCGGACAGGTTAAGATCATGAAAATGTTCCGTGCCGAAACAATGGGGCTTAATATTCCGGATGAAATGATGCGCAAAGAGTACGCGCGCCGTAACCAGAAGATCCAGGTCAATTATGTCCTGATCGACCCCAAAGATTTTTCTGACAAAGTTGAACTTAATGAAAATGAAATCCAGGAGTACTACAACTCACATCGTGAAGACTTCCTTGAGCCTGACTCGATGAATGTGCAATTCGCCACATTTCCCCTTGCAAAAGACCTCACTCCCGAAGAAAAGAAAGCCATCCATGAAAAAGCCTCTGTTCTGTACAAGACAGCTGCGGCCGCTCCTGATTTTACCGTTGCCGCCAAAGCCGCCGGTGCCCAAGTCAATGAAACAGGGCTGATCAGCGCAGAACAGCCTGATTTCAGCATGAAATGGCCGCTCGAAGTTCTCCAAAAGATCGTGACCGCTAAAGCCGGGGCTATTCTTGAACCTGTTGAAACCGCTGACAGCATTCAGGTCTTAAAGATCGCTGAAAAGAAACCAGCATTTATACCTGAATTCAATAAAGCCAAAGATGCGGTAAAAGCAAAGATCATTGACGAAAAGACCCTTGCTCTCGCCAAAGAAAAAGCCATCGAAACCCAAAAGACCATTGCCGTGAAAACCGGATCGGGAGTCGCTTTTGCATCGGCGGCTCTTGAATTGAGCCTTAATGCAAAAAAGACACCCTTCTTCGGCCTGGGAGATTATATTCCTGAAATCGGAATCTCTGATGACTTCACCACCGCGGCATTTACCTTAAACAAGGAAAAACCCTTAAGCGATACCGTGTTGACGACGCGCGGCCCGGTTATCCTTGCCTTTGAAGCCATTCAACCAATCGACGAAAAGAAATTCGAAGAAATGAAAAAGGAGTTTTCGAACTCACTCCTTGAAGAGAAGCGTGTGGAAACCATGAACCGCGTGATCAAAGAAATTAAGGAAAAAGCAAAACTGGAAACATACCTGGATAAAACTAAAAAGCAACACTCTCGTTGATCCATTTAAGGTAATTCTCGCTCCCCGCAGTAATGGGAAGCGCTATGATTTCAGGGACAGCATAACGATGAAGCGCTGTAACCGTCCCTTTTATCTGCTCAAACAATTCCGCACGACTTTTGATCACCAGCAAAACTTCCTGATCATCGGCAATCTTCTCCTGCCAGTGATACAAAGACCGCACTCCGGCTATGATATTACAGCAAGCCGCCTGCCTGGCTTCCAGCAAAGCCCTGGCAATGCGCTCGGCATCTTCACTACCCGCAGTGGTTACGAACACAACAATATGCTCTGTCATTCTTAACTCACCCAAATAGGGCTGAACCTCTCCATTAATCAACCAGGCCTCTTCAGCATGATCACATGAATCAGGCGGCCTGAGGCGTCACTATCACGCCGGAATGAATGCCATCGGGCATTAGCGTAGGTATCCTCGCCGCAATCAAAAATATTGGCCGCACGTACACCTTCACTTAACAGCTGGCGGTGATTTGCAGCACTGATGTCAAAACACAAGCATCCGGCGGATACCTTGACCTCAGCCGGAAAGAATTCTTTAAAATCCGGCCCCACCGGATAACTCTGAGGACGAATACAGGGACCGATCACCGCTTTGATCCCGGATGGATCGACGCCATATTTTAATTTCAACAGCCGAACCGTCTTCATGGCAATTTCCAAGCGGGTACTTTTCCAGCCGGCATGTACCGCGGCGATCACGTGCTCTTTCGAAGCAACCATTAAAAGCGGAAGACAGTCAGCCGTACGTACCGCTATGGCCAGTTCCGGCGTGGTTGTTACTACCGCATCCGCTTCAAACACGCCGCTTAAAGCAACATCCTTAGGCAAAACCTCCCAAATGACATCCCCATGAACCTGTTTTGGAAAAATCACCTCTCCGGATATTCCCCCCGCCGTTAAAGCCTCCCGCTGCGCGATAGTTAATTTGAACGCAGAAAATGCAGGCGCAGCACTTTGAAGGAAATCCAGGCTGGAATCTGACGAAAAAGAAAGAACACCCTTTCCCGTGAAATTTTCATAATGCAATAACGGCATGGGAACCCCTGATAAAATCAAACAGGAAAAATAATATTCATAGTCGAAAACAAAATGTCAAAATTAACCGGTTTAATGAGATAATTTTTAATGTTTTTTCTGGCAAAAATACTTTTATTTTCTTCATGCGAAGTAAGTACGATGACCGGAACATCTTTAATCGAATCGATCTTTCTTTGCTCTCCTACAAATGTATAACCGTTCATTTCAGGCATTTCGATATCAAGAATGATCAATGCCGGAAGAAACTCCTGGGCCTTGGCAAGCCCCTGCTCCCCGTTAACAGCCCGAACCACTTCGTGACCTTCTTTTGACAACCGGCTCACCATCAACGCCCCGCCAACGGGATCATCGTCTATTACCAGAATCTTTTTACCCATATCACTACCCCTCGATTAAATAAAGATCCATCATGACAAGCGGCCAAAGCACCTGAAAAAACCGCTCTACTCTTGAGTAACCCCGGTCAAAGCCCCTTTAACGTCAACTGATACATAAACCTTCGGTGAATGAAAATAATCCACCTGCCTCCGGTACAACCATCGTTCAACCCCGGATATTCCTTTTTGAGGCATTTTAAGCACCGGCTCACCGAAACGGTGTTCCAACTCAGCCGCGGTCTTGACAGTCTTTTGGAATTCCCCCGTCTTTACCGCCAACAACAACTGCTCAAAAAGAGCGTCACGCCGTTTCACATCAACCCTCTGGGCCTCCTGCTCATCAGCATAGCCCTTCAGGGTTAACGCCGGGCCGATATGCTGCAATTTCGAACAGGATGCACAGAAAAAAAGAACTCCCGCCATAAGCATGATCTTCAAGTTGCGCATGCCAGCACTATACCATAGAAACTTCTTGCCTAAACCCAATTTTCTAAATAAGCTTAACCCACATGAAAAGCATGTCTTTCTGGATAAAAACGGCAATACTCTCCGGCGTGGGCTTTCTCCTTTATGCCAACTCCCTGAACGGTGAATTTCATCTGGACGACATTCCTTTTATCGTCAGAAATCCGACTATCCGTGATATTTCCGATCTTGCCCTTATCAGTAAAAGCATCCTTGGCGTACACGCACGACATGTGGTTTTCTGCTCACTCGCACTGAACTATCATTTTAACAAGCTTGACGTGTTCGGCTACCATGTCTTTAACACCATCATCCATATCCT
>Ga0172379_10008901_pt1 | contig 12514 bp, 13 predicted proteins | sample GrowelOW334metaG_FD_119756 | JGI IMG/M metagenome (GOLD analysis project Ga0172379, IMG submission 119756) | Groundwater microbial communities from an aquifer near a municipal landfill in Southern Ontario, Canada - Groundwater well OW334 metaG | ecosystem: Environmental > Aquatic > Deep... | reverse complement strand
TGCCTCATTCCACCCGCGCGTTTCCTGAACAACTTTTCCACCGCTTTCGAGAAGGTCGATATGGCGCGCGACTTCATAGGCAATCGCTTTTTCTACCGTGCGGAAAGAATTGAGATTTTTCACTTCGCATTTCGTACCGAACGTATCGGTTTTGGAAACGGAAATATTCGCTTCGACGCGCATCTCTCCTTTTTCCATGTTCGCGTACGAAACACCGAGATAGCGAAGAAGAAGCTGAAGCTCACGCGCAAAATTGACCGCCTGTTCAGCGCTCGTAATAACCGGCTCCGTGACGAGTTCCATGAGAGGAACGCCGGCGCGGTTGAAATCCACGAGAGAATAATTTCCGGCATCGTGTGATGAACGCGCGGTATCTTCTTCCAAATGCACACGCGTAATTTTTACTCCGGCGAGTTCCCCACCTGAAACGAGCGGATATTTGTATTGGCTGATCTGATACCCTTTAGGTATGTCGGGATAAAAATAATTTTTTCGATCAAATTCGGTGAAATCCGCGAGATTCGCGCCGAGTGCTTTCCCTACCCTGAGCACATGTCTCACCGCCTGTTTGTTGATGACAGGCAGAGTCCCCGGATACCCCATACACACGGGGCAAATGTTCACGTTGGGTTTTTTTTCTTCGGGGTCATTTTTTGAATTGCAGAACATCTTCGTTTTCGTGCGAAGTTCCGCGTGAATTTCCAAACCGATGGTTGTTTTGTATTCCATAGCGTGAATAATATCACGAAAAAGCGCCAAATAAAAGCCCCCGTAAATATTTCGTAGGGGCTTTTTTCTTCTATATCCCGCTAATCGGGTCAAACTATTTTTCCAACCAATCAATATGTATTTCGTCGAAGAGAATGTTTACGTCCTCATAAACCCTAACGATAATATCTCCACCAACATCGGTCATTCGCACAACTTCTCTTATTTCGGAAAATCCTATCCCGCGGATCAAGCAATCCTTCGTGCACCGAACTTCATCTCCAATTTTTAGTGTAATGTTATGCCGATTGGTCGCCTCGGTTAAATTTTTCTTGATATCAAACATTTTTCGCTCCAAAACCTAAACCTAAACCTAAACCTAAACCTAAACCTTAAAAAATATACCACATATTTTAAACTTATGCAAACAACAAAAACCACTTCAGCATATTGAAGCGGTTTTTGAAAATATTTTTTAAATCGTTGCCTTGTTTACTATCCCCAAAATAGTAAATTCGCTTGTTCCATCTCTTTGATTGTCGGCGCTCGTTTTATCTTTTCCGTCAGATGTCGGCATTTCGAATTTACCATCGCCATTATCAATATAAATAGATGCACTCAATTTCTCACCCGGAGTCACTTGCTTTTGCAAGACAATCTTTCCTCCAGAATACAGTCCCGGATCAAGAAGGTGACTTGTCGCGACAATTTCCTCTGTCTTCACATCCTTGATAACCAGAAAACCTTTTTCCTTCAAAGAAAGAGACAGCACCGCTATATGAGTTGACGGGTCCTGGTCAATTATATATAAATGATCACTGCCGTAATACTCGGTTACCAGCGCCGCGGTCGGAGAAACCGTCGGTTGAACGTTCTTGACTTTTTGTTTTATTGGAGTGGTGGCTGCGTTGAGAAGCAGTGTGAGGATATAAATTCCGACAATCACAATGATTGGCATCGTGTAATCTTTTTGTGGTGTAGACATATATTTTTGAGCGAAATAAATAATATCTCTTATTTCTTCATTATATGTCAAGTACAAAAAATACGGTAGTGGAAAACTATTTTATTGAAAGAAAAAGTAACAAAAAGACACTGGACAATAATATATAAATATTGTAGCATTCTAATTAGTAAGCAGACAAAGAACGTTGACAACAAGTATGCGTTGCGATTCAGTAAATTTTTCTCATAAGGAGAAACAATGCCGAATGACATTAGCTACATCAATAGCCCGGAAAGAAGAACAAAAGAAAGAAGGAAAGGGGTCGAGACAGAAGTGCAAAAAACAATAATTTTTGATACGAATGTTTTTATGAGATATGGAGAATCTGTTATTTTCCAGTACAAAAAACATAATATCGTTATTGATGAATCCGTTCGGGAAGAATTAAATCACCAAAAGATCGAAAAAGGAGAAAACGGAGAACTTCCCCGGAGACTTCGGAACTGCCGAAGTGTCATCTCTTTTTTTGATGCAGTAACGGAAAAATATTCGCCAGACGAAATCAAAAACGGAATACCTATCTCTTCCCTGACCGAACTGGTTTTTGGCGATTTTAGAAAAGTTCCATCAACCGGTCGCCTCTTTCTGCAAATGAGCAAGAGAAGAAATGATATTGCCTTGTTCTCAAAAGAATTCAAAACAAGCGAAATTGTCTCAATCACGGTAAGAAACAAAAATAACGAAGATTTAACCGTCAACATATCAAAAGAGGTGGAGAGTCGTATAAAGAGAGCACTGTGGGATATCCAAGACCGTGAAATCCTCGCTACTGCGATCCGGTTCCAAAAAACAGGTGATGTCGTACTTCTAGTAACAGAAGACGAGAACCTTCGAACAGAAGCGAGACTGAAGGGAATTCCGTCTCAAAAACACGAACATAACGATCAAATATTTTCAACAAAAAACGCTACCCGAAAAAATCCCGGTCGAATCCGGCACCAAAGAGATAAAGACTGGAACTAAAACATTGGAACGATAGAATAATAGAGCAATGCCGCTGCGGAATCTCCGTGGCGGCATTTTTTTCGTCCGTATTCTTAAAATCGTAAATCATAAATCCTAACTCTTCGTCTAGTAGTACGGCAATTTTCTTCTCTCTTTTTTTTCTTCTTCTTTTCTTATTCTCTCCTCTTCTTCGATCTCGGCCATTTCTTTTTCGATGACAAGCAATCGATCGTATTTTGCGCGCCGTTCCGGCTCGGTATGTGCACCGGCTTTGATCCCGTAAGCTCCGACCCCAACAGCAAGATCGGAAATAAAAGTATCCGTGGTCTCTCCCAGGCAATGAGAAACAATAACCTTCCAGCCGAATTTTCGAGCTTCACGAATTGCTTCAAATGTCTCATACATCGTTCCAATCTGATTCGGTTTAATAAGCACGCCGGACGCAAGAGCCCGAAGTCCGTACTTATTAATAAGCAGCGGATCTGTAACAGTAAGTTCATCGGCAACAATTATGGATGAATCGCCAATCCATCTCATTGTTTCTTCAAAACCTTTGAGATCAAGCGCGGCGAAAGGATCTTCGATACTGCGAATATTAAATTTCTCAACCAAACCTTTATATAAAAGAAGGAGATCGCCACGGGAGATCGTTTTTCCCATTATTTCATATTTATCACTTTCTTTTTTATAAAAGTCGGAAGCAGAAGCGTCTATACCGATAAAAATATTCGGGTCACCGGCAACACATTCGTCCAGAATCTCGAATGGTTTGTCGATCGAAGAAAGCCTCGGAGCAAATCCCCCTTCCTCCCCGAAATAGTAGCTGATATTTTTTTCATCAAGCTTCCGGCGCACTTTTTCAAAAAGAGCCAGAGCTGCATCGTTCTCAGAAGAAAGAGTTTCACCGGAAATCACAAAAAGATATTCCCCGAAAGGCAATCCGAAATCTGTGCGCACTCCACCATTTAAGGCATTCATAAAAAGACTGGGTTTTGCCGCGGAAAATCGGCTTTTTTCGGAGATCAGTTTCCAGAGTGGAATTTTTCGAATATTGGCTTCAAGACGAAGAATAGCCATACTCACGCCGATCATCGCATTTTTACCGAGGTATTCTTTTCCCCTACTGATATCAAGTGTGAGCATTCGGTGATCAAAATCTTCCGAATCAACTTTTTTAAACATGAGGGCAGGAGCAATTTTCTTTTCGATATTTTCAATTGCAAGGAGAACACCATCTTCAGCATCTTTTGTTTTCAGTATAGTGCCCGCCATTGTCTTCCCCGAAGGTACCGAAGCTTTTGCCGACACCTCCTCCCGTCCAAACTCGGCAGCCACCTCAACTTCAATCGTCGCATCTCCGCGAGAATCAGTGATCTGTTTCGCCATACATTTAATTAATTTGGCTTCAGGAATTGGTTCGGTTTTCATAGTAGCAGTATATCACGGCGAAGGAATTATTGACAAATATATTATAATATGATATACTGGAGTTCAATTTAGTTCTTAATCAACTTTATACATACAGAGGAGTAACACAAAATGACTTCAACGACAGAAAGAGCAAAAAAAATTATTGAAAATCTTAATGCCGAGCTACAACGACGTGCGACGAGATACGTTCCCAAAAATGGACAAATTTACGTCTACGCGGATATTGCATATGCAGACATGACTATGGTAGCTGCATTTGTCAGGCTGGTGGAAAAATTAACGGGTGCCGACAGAAAAACCTTTACTGGCTGTAGATTCGTCAGAGCAGACAACGATACCGCAACATTTCAGTTCAAGGACGAATATTATGACTGCGCTCTAACGTTTGACCGCTCCAAAGTTGTAATAGTCGGCGAATAAATTTTCTTCACTTATACACCAAAAATCCCAAGCTTCACGCCTGGGATTTTTATATAATTATTCGTCGTGACTTTACAGACCTTATAGACTTTCGACTTTATGGACTCGTTTATCCTCTATTCTGCAAATCTTCTTCCTTCTTCACTTCGAACGTCATCGGAACTACCGAGTCTGAGTTGAGAGAAACGGAGTCGATGTTTTGGCTGATGAGGAATCGTAAGAAATCGGGATAATCGCTCGGGGCTTGGCCGCAGAAGCCGATGTATTTGCCGCGGCGGTGACAGGCTTCGATCGCCATGGTAATGAGTCGCTTTACTGACGGGTCGTTCTCATTGGAGATAGCAGCGATCACAGCGTTATCACGGTCCATGCCGAGAGTGCATTGCCCGAGATCGTTCGAACCGATAGAGAATCCGTCAAAGATATCAAGGAAGTCGTCGGCGCGAAGGACGTTGGTCGGAATCTCGCACATGACGTACACCTTCAGATCTTTCTCCCCTTGCGTGAGTCCGAATTTCTTCATGATGTCAATGACGCTCTGCCCTTCTTTCGGCGTGCGGCAGAATGGGATCATCGTCTGAACATTCTCAAGTCCGAATGTTTCGCGAACGCGTTTGATTGCCTGACATTCGAGTTCAAACGCTTCGGCGAAGTTCGGGTGCGCATAGCGTGAGGCTCCGCGCCAGCCGATCATTGGGTTTTCTTCTTCGGGTTCATATGCTTCTCCGCCGAGCAGCGTGCGATATTCATTCGTTTTAAAATCGGAGAAACGGACGATGACCTGATACGGATGGAACGCCGCGCCGATTTGAGCGATACCTTCGGCAAGTTTCTCGATGTAAAATTCTTTCTTGTCGGGATAGCCCGCGGTGATCTTTTCGATCTTTGCTTTCAACTTTGCATCTTTGAGCTCTTTGAAATGGATGAGTGCCATCGGATGGACCTGAATGTGCGAAATAATGATGAATTCTTCGCGTGCGAGTCCGACGCCTTTGTGAGGAAGGAAGGAATGACCGAACGCTCCTTCCGGCGAACCGACGTTGAGGCAGATCTTTGTTTTCACTTCCGGAATGTTGCCGAGATCGAATGTCTTCTTTTCAAAAGCGAGTTCGCCTTTGTAAATGCGTCCAATATCTCCGAGCGATGCATCAACAGTAATGATATCACCGGTTTTTACTTTCGAGAGCACTCCTTCCGCGCCGACGACGGCGGGAATTCCAAGTTCACGCGAGACGATCGCCGCATGCGATGTGCGTCCGCCTTTTTCCGTCACGATACCCTTTGCAATTTTCATGATCGGCTCCCAATCCGGATCGGTAATCTTCGTAATAAGAATTTCTCCTTCTTTGAATTCGCCCAATTTCGCTGTTGAAAGAATGACTCGTGCTTTGCCCGTGACGATTTTCTTTCCAACGGAAACTCCCTGCGCGACATGAGGCTTTGATTCCTTGAGCGTGTATTCCTCCATAATAAAGCCTTTCTTTTCAGCCTGAACGGTCTCCGGTCTCGCCTGTACTATGTAGAGTTCGTTTTTGATTCCATCTTTCGCCCATTCAATATCCATCGGCATCGGATGTCCGGAGCGCTCAGTGTAGTGTTTTTCGATCGCCATTCCCCATTTCGCAAGCGTGAGAATTTCCTCATTGTTGAGCGAGAATTTCTTTCGGTCAGGATATTCGACGGCAACTTCTTTCGTCGGCTTACTGCTTGATCCGGAGTAGATCATTTTTACCGCTTTTCCTCCGAGAGACTTTTTGATGATGGCGGGATAGCCTTTTTCGAGCGTCGGTTTGAACACAATGAATTCATCCGGAGTAACTTTTCCTTGGACAATCATTTCTCCGAGACCGTAGGAAGAATTGATGACCACAACATTTCTGAAACCGCTTTCGGTATCAAGCGTGAACATGACGCCGGAAGATCCTTTGTCGGAACGTACCATTTTTTGAATACCGACGGAAAGCGCGATAGACATATGGTCAAATCCTTTGTCGGCGCGATAGGAAATAGCGCGGTCGGTATAAAGTGATGCAATCGCTTTTTTGACGGCGATCATGACTTCCTTGTCTCCCGAGACGTTGAGATAAGTTTCCATTTCGCCGGCAAACGATGCGCCGGGCAAATCTTCGGCGGTAGCGGAAGAACGAACGGCAACATCCGTATTCTTTTCTCCCGAATCCGCCGAGAGTTTGTGATATCCTTCCAAAATTTGCGCCTGCAAATCGGGCGGGAACGGAGTAGCTAATATCATCTCGCGAATCTTTTTTCCGCATTTTGCCAGATCTTTCAATTTTTTCGTGTCCAAACCTTCGAGCGCCGCGGTAATTTTTTTCTGTAAACCGGTGTTATCAGCAAAATATCGATACCCAGCGGCGGTCATTACGAGCGCATTCGGTATACGAATACCTTGCGGAACAAGAGCGTTCCACATTTCCCCAAGCGAAGCGTTTTTGCCTCCCACGAATTTGACATCGTCATTGGAGATGTCAGAGAGCCACAAAATATATTTCCCTTCTTTTTCGTTCATATGTTTTTTCTTATAAAGAATAAGCTTGTAATTTTATTATTACAGATACAAAGATTATACCGCGCCGGAAAAAATGAGGAAAGGGATAAACGGCGAGGTTTTAGTTTTTAGGTGTTAGCTTAACGATGACGAGATACAACAAAAAACCACCTCGGCGTGACGCTGAGGTGATTAGAGTTATTCATCGGGAGAAATTTCTCTCACGAGGGAGTATTCCGCAACGATATCTTTCATGATTTGAATTACGACTAAATAATCCTCTTTTGATTGAATGCTTTCTATTTTTTTTATCAAAGCCGGAAAAGTCATGTAAAATTCAAACCTTTCTTGAGGCGTAAGAGTTCGGGATAATGGAGTTCCCGTCACATTAAAAGACTGAACACCCTCGCCGAGCGTGCCGTGGCTGGTTTCTTTCATGCTGATCATTTTATTCTCCTTTCACTGAAAACATTTTTCCAAAAACAAATCCTTGTTTAGAATAATTCATATTACTTACGATGTCAATAGCGCTCGAAGTTCGTCGTATTCGTATCCATTCGACTATTGATATCACTATGCCTTCAGAATAAAGTAGAGGTCGGCGATGTTGGCGCCGGTCGGACCGGTGTGGATATGTCCTCCGGTTTGGTTGAAATACTCGAAAGAGTTGTTGGTCGCAAGAAAATCTTCGGGTTTGAGTCCTGCTGCGATTCCCTTTTCAAAAAGTTCTTTGTCTCCGATCGCTCCGCCGGCGTCGCTGTAGTCTTTTCCGTCGCTTGACGCGCCAACCAAAACTGCACCCTCTTTAAGATACGGCAAACCGCCGAGCACGAATTCCTGATTCCTTCCGCCGATTCCCGGATTCGCGACGACGTGAACAGTCGTTTCTCCTCCATACAATAGACAGGTTTTCGAAGGAAGATCTTTTTCTGCGAGTTCTTTACCGAATTCGCGAGCAATTCCCTGTACGTGATTGCTTTCGATCTTCGCATTATAGCCAAGTTTCGACGCTTTCACTCTCATCGCTTCAAGCGCGATATCGTTCGTGACAATCAATATATTTTTTACATTTTCAAAATATTTTTCTTCTTTTGGTGTTTCGATCGTTTCCAAATTTGAAAGGTTGCAGGCGATACGAATAGTATATTTCTCAAGGATCAGCTCCGCTTCTTCACGAGTACTGGAATCAAGTACCGTCGGTCCGGAAGCGATTGTGGCAAGATCGTTACCCGGCACATCGGAAAAGATAAGAGAAACGACTTTTGCCGGATATGCCATTTTTGCGAATGATCCGCCTTGAATATCCGATAGGTGTTTGCGAACGATATTGAGTTCGCTGATCGGCGCGCTTTTGTCCATTATTTCACGAGTAATCTTTGTCAAATCGTCGGTTGATATCCCGTGAGGCAAAGAAAGTAATGAGGAGCCTCCTCCTGAGATAATAGTGATAACCAGGTCATTTTTGGTAAGATTCGAGATCATTTTTACGATCTCTCTCGCCGCCACAACATTTTTCGCCGATGGATACGGGTGCGTACCGACGAATGAACGCAGTTTTTTAAATTTCCCCGGCTTCATATCAATCACGATGCCGTCGGTGATTTTATCGCCGAGAATCTCTTCAATTTCCTGTCCCGCATCAACGGAACATTTTCCGACAGCGACGACGAATACTCTCCCGGTAACCGGTACGGAAAGTTTTTCAAAAACGATCGCGTCTTCTCGGGAATTCACCGATCTTTTGATCGCTTTTTTCGTAAGTATCGCCTCATAACCCGCCTCCAAAATTTCGAGCGCATCGTGGCGAATCGGCGACGTTGCAATCTCTTCAAAGTTTTTTATGATGTGTTCCATGGTTTTTATTATATCACAGTTCCACAACATGAAAAAACTCAAAATCCGAAACAAATCCAAATATTCCAAATACAAAAACCAAAACACGGACGTCGTGTTTGGAGTTTTGGAATTTGGATTTGTTTCGGATTTCGGGTTTTGAAGTTTACGGGAAATATCCTTTTACTTTTGCAACAAGACTGTCAAGTTTCCAGTCGATTTTTACAAGATAATCATAGACACCGTGGGAAACCGCCTCTGCGACTTTTGCGGAATCAGAAAGATTGGTCAGTAAAATAACCGGAACATTTTTTCCATTTTCGAGTTCGCGCAATTCTCGAAGAACCGTCATCCCATCTTTTTCAGGAATCACCACATCAAGCAAAATTATGTCGGGCATATCTTCTTTAATACTTTTCATCGCCTCTTCGCCTCCGACGACAGCGGTCACATAAAAATTTTCTTCTCTAAATCGATGAGCCAGCGTATCAAGCACCAAACCGTCATCCTCGACTATGAGCATTTTTTTCTTATCCATAAATTTAATTTATTATATTAGCACTTCCAGTATACCACTACAGGTTGATAAGGAAAAGGAAAAATCCAAAAAATGTAGAAATGTTTGGATTATGTGTTATACTGTACTCACTTAGTTTCAATGAAATCATGGATTACATAATAGACACAAACGCGGAACATGAACGGGGGAAAGAAATCGCAAAATGCGGTGATTTTCATGAAATTCGCCGATTACTAGAAAAGGAAGGGATTCTCGAAAAAAATGTAAATATATTCAAAAACCATTACCAAAATTTCTTCAGAGAGAAAGAAATGGAACTTCCGGAAAACATTTGGGAAACGATCGCTATTCTCGGTCTCTATGATGGCGAAACGCTCGAACACAGCATACGTACATTCAGCATAGCCAAAGATATCGCCACAAAAAAACTCATCGGTCCGCACGGAGAGGAGTTGGTTCTTCTGAAATATATCGAAGAAGCGGGGGTTTCCCTCTACAATCTCTGTGTTGCCGCACTCGGACACGATATCGGAAAAACAAAACTTCCCTCCGAAATTATTCACAATTGTCTTACGGATGCGGAAATGGAAAACCTATTGATCGGGATGATTAGATGCGGCAAACCGATCCCCGAGATGGTGAAAAAAACCGGATTCACTGAGGACGAATTGCGAGAAAAAAGCGATGAAGAAATTATCGCGATTTTGTACCAAAAAGGAATTCGCGCAGTAAACATCGTCCCCATTCATGAAGCGTTTCCGAATGCAAACCATTCGGGATTGATCTCGATACTCAAAGCCCGGGGTTTTTCTGGGGATGAAACTATCATGGCAGTCACCAGGATTCACGAATCCGAAGGTGAAAAAATATTTAATGAGCTCGGAGAACCGGTCATCGCCGATCTGGTCGGTCATCATCACAACTACAAAAAACATGCGGAACACGAAGTACAATTCATTATGAACATTCCCCTGCTTAAAGATGACGGCTATGTGCCATTCTTCGGCGTCTATAATGTGATCAAGATCGCTGACAGTATGGACTCCCTCCAAAGCAAAAGGCCATATAAGGAAGGTATGTCAAAAGTTGCCGCGCTTGCCGAACTCGCGCACCAAGCACTTACGAACCGACTCGAAAAATGCATTACGTATATTTACATTCATACGGAATATGAAGAAATAAAACAACTTATCGAGAGCGCGGGGTCACATATTCACGACGAGAAGTCCGTTGAGATAATCGAGAGGTTCTTGAGCCAAACAAAAGCAGAGTTTGCAACCAGTTCATCAAGTTTGTAAAGTCCCATCAAGTAAAAATCCGCCAAAGCGGATTTTTTATAGTGCCCAGGGGCAGAGTTGAACTGCCGACCCTTGGTTCTTCAGACCAATGCTCTAACCAACTGAGCTACCTGGGCATTTTACACTCTCTTTTAATTATTGTGCCTTTCTCATTAAAACAGAAGTCTTTGCACCGCTGTTTTTTCTTCGTCCTATATTTATACTCGTTTTTTGTCTTTTTGTAAAGAATATCTCTATTTTTCTGTCGATACGGGGAGGAAACCGGAAACCTGATTGTATGTCCGCATCAGTTTTTCAATGTAAGGCTGAGCGAAATAATATGAACCGAACATGAGAACGATAATGACCGTCCAATAAAAAATTCGAAACACCCGTTCCCACCACATGCTTCGATAGAGCGTATGCAGCATGCGATTGTTCTCCTTCTCTATTTTATATGTTTCTTCGAGGAGTTTTTCCTCTTCTGGCTCAAGCATAGGGATATGATACCAAATAATGACGAACGAATCAATTTGTACTATAATCACTTTTATGATAATCAATGGAAAACAAATTTCGGAAGAAATAAAAAACGCGCTCAAAGCGGAGGTTGCAAAACTGGCGCGCGCGCCGCAGCTTGATATTGTCTACGCGGGAGATGATCCGGTCATTGAAAATTTTCTCAAGATCAAAATGCGATTCGGAAAAGAGATCGGAGTAAAAACGATTGTTCACCTTTTTTCAGAAACGATCCCCGAAGAAACACTGCTTTCGATAATTGATAAGATTAAGACAGACCAAAATTCGAACGGAATAATTATTCAACTTCCACTCCCGAATGGAATCAATGTTCAAAAAGTTCTGAATGCCGTACCGCCGGAAAAAGACGTTGATGTTTTGTCGGATGAGGCATTTGAACTGTTTGTAAAGCATAATGACGCCAACATTCCACCCGTAGCAGGTGCGTTCATGGAAATTCTGGAACGAAACAATGTCGAAGTACAAGGGAAAAAAGTGGTGATCATGGGTAGAGGTAAACTTGTCGGAAAACCGTTCAAAGTGTGCATGCAAAAAGCCGGCGCGGAGATCGTGGAGTTAAACAGTACGACCGGCGACCCGACAGAATACCTCCGCGCAGCCGGAATAATCGCCGTCGGCATCGGAAAACCTCATTTCATAAAACCCGGAATGATCAGGAGAGGCGCCATACTCTTAGACGGTGGAACGAGCGAAGAGAACGGCAAAGTGGTAGGCGACGCCGACCCAAGCTGCGCCGATAAGTGCAGTATCTTCACCCCCGTCCCCGGAGGTATCGGACCTATCACTGTGGCGCTGTTGTTTCGAAATCTAATTAAGTCTATAAAGTCATAAAGCTTACAAGGTCCGTAAAGTCACGGAAAAAAAATTTGACAAAATTGTTGTATTTTGATATAAAGAATACGGAACTTGCTTCGGCAAAAAAATATTTTTCACCAAGTGAAGGATTAAGAAAAAATGAAACTATTGCCGTCTAATAAAAATCTCGCTATTTATGCTGTATCCGGTGCGATAGGAGGCCTCTTGGCAGGGATTGTCGCGGAGTCCTATTGGTTTTGATTACACCATTGTTACCACTATCGCCGCAGTTCTTACTGTGAGTATTACAACTTACTTTGTACATAAAAAATAAAACAGCTCCAACGACCGCCTCGATATTCTCGAGTCGGTTTTTTATTTTTTCTACACCGCGATTATCCCTTCTCCTTATACACACCCCTTATCCTCGCATGTGTGCCCTCGGCAGGAATCGAATCTTACAGATTCAGTACCCCAATTGGATATTTTGTTTCGCTCACCGCTCACAAAATCTCTCAATCGGGCTTCGATTC
>Ga0172379_10008900_pt1 | contig 12516 bp, 12 predicted proteins | sample GrowelOW334metaG_FD_119756 | JGI IMG/M metagenome (GOLD analysis project Ga0172379, IMG submission 119756) | Groundwater microbial communities from an aquifer near a municipal landfill in Southern Ontario, Canada - Groundwater well OW334 metaG | ecosystem: Environmental > Aquatic > Deep... | reverse complement strand
CTTTTGGCACTTAATGAATCAGCAGTTCTGCGCCCATTATCAGAATATTTTCTCGGCATTGCTATGGTTTTCAAGAGAGTAGCTGGTGGCAATGGAGCCTACTTTATGGGTCAAGTTTCTTCGACTGCTTTCCCGGCTTATTTCCCGACTGTTTTTGTCCTAAAAGAACCGCTGACTATGCTTTTTCTGATGCTCTCAGCGCTTGTGATTGTTTTTTGGAACAACCTCAAGTCGATTGTCACTTGTAGCAAAAAATCCGATAGTGACCATCCTTGCTATATCGCCTTTCGCGATTATCTCAGACACCATATTGAAAGTATCGCGATGTTTAGTTTCATTCTTCTCTACGCCTACATCAGCATCACCGGCAACCTTAATATTGGTTTCCGTCACCTCTTCCCGATTTTACCCTTTGCCTATATTCTCACCGCCAAAGTAATTGTGGATTTTTGTCAAAAAAGAAAAAACCAACCGACCAAAATCACTTTTCTTTCTATTACCTTTATCCTTGCCTCTTTGATTATTATTGAAACTGTCACCGCCTATCCAGCCTATATGTCGTATTTCAACCGGATTGCCGGCGGACCGAAAAAGGGTTACAATTTTGTCACCGATTCCAATTCCGATTGGGGGCAAGACCTGAAAAGACTAAGAGTTTGGATTGATGATTATAATTCTTGCGCTCAAAACTTATGCGATCCCAATTATGGCGGTTGCTCGTCGAATTGCTACTCTCTCGCAAAACCGTTTCCCACTCCCGGAAAACCGATCGAGAAAATCCGTGTTGATTATTTCGGTGGAGCGGACATCAGGTACTATATCAAAGACCAATATCTGATGTGGTACGATTCTAAGCGACCACTCGAAGCCGGCTGGTACGCCATCTCCACCAACTTCCTTCAAGGCAGTATCTATGACACAACAAAAAAAGACCAGGACAGTTATCGCTGGACAAAAAATATTCAACCCGTGCATCAAGTCGGTACCTCTATTTTCATCTACTACATCAGCACGGATGATCTGAAGAAAATAACCTCAGGACTTACGAGTTTGCCGAAATAAGCTTATATATTAGCCGAGGTTAGTCGAAAAATAAGCTTTCGCTTCTAGGGTAGCCAGAAAAGGTAAAAGCAACTTGAAACGTCCGCGCGACTTGAAGATTATTGAGGTAAACGCGTAAGTCCTCAGATTAGTCTTCTTTCCTATCCTTCTTCTTTTTTGTTTCGGACACAGGAACGTCATCCACTTCTTGCGCTTGCTCCGTTCCTTCTTTGAATTTATAAAAAACTTTATTGGCAATTCGCAAGTCGATATACTCCAAGTCTTTTTGACGTTCCTTTTCTATCTTCTGCTCCAAAACAACTCTCAACATTAAAATCTCTCGTTCCATTCCCGCCTCTTCACTAAAATATATCTTCCAACCGGCTTCGGTTTCTGCTTTCAAATCTCCCGACATTCGACTAGGCGTTTCATAGGACTGCTTTAGTCTAATTCCAACATCTTCCCACACGCGCTCTCCCAATTCAACCGCAAATTTCTGAAAATCTTCTTTCAAGGGAGCGTTTTCGTCATCAATCCGCGCCCCGCTCAAATCACGAAGGACGGGAAGATCTTCCTGCGCTAATTCTTCTTGGGTAAAATTTTCAGCCGGATAGGGCATCCCTTCTTCATTCAACAGATAGCACTTCTCCGATTCGCAAAGAAGCATCACGAACTTTCGCTCCTCAATCGCCAACTCGACAATATCGGGGAAATGCTTTTTGATCGAAACAGTTTGAATCCGCTTGAATTTTTCCAGAAGTTCTTGCTCCAAACTATTTTGCGGAAACAAAATCAAATTGTTCTTTTTCATAAAGTTGAAATATTTCCCCTCGATTTTTTGATTGGAGATATCTCTAATCGGAGCTTCTTCTAATCTGTCTAAGCCGGAAATTTTTACTTCGTTCACCAGCAATAAATCAGAAAAAAACAGCACAAAAAGGACTGTAATTAAAAAAATAACTCCCGTCAAATGGAAAATCCATCTGCCGGAAAAAATTTTTTGTTTTTTTTGCAATTCACTATTTGAATTGTTTTTTTTGCGTTTGATTATTTTTATCATATTTATCACGCCGTAGTCCCGACATGGCGTCGGGACGAAGGAGGACACTAAAAAGCTAAGAGTAAATTCTCCACAACGAGCCGCACATTAGCATTCGTATTTTCGATTATTTTTTTGCTTTCCTCCATTTTTTCAATCAAGCGTAAAGCTTGCTCAGGAGAAACAGAAAGAAAGCTTTTTGGATTCAAAATCACATCACGAAAAAGCATCACCCAAAAATCCATTTTTTTCAAAAGCACCGGCACATTCTTACTGAGCTGTTCCGCCAAAAATAATTTCTCGTTTCCGGTCGCCAAAAAGATGCTCTGCAATTCCTTAACAATCTCTTGTTTTTCTACCAGCTTCGCATCATCATCCAACAACTCTTTCAAAAAACCAGGCCGACCAAATGACCAAAACAATAATTCCTCTTTATTGGATAAATTTGTCCCAAGCATTTCCCCAAACTCCTTTTCCGCAAGAAGTTTGAAACGCTTGACCTGACAGCGAGAAACGATCGTTGGCAATAATTCCTGCTCATTCTCCGCGACAAGAATTATGATCGCTTTTTTCGGAGGCTCCTCCAAAATTTTCAAAAGCGCATTTTGCGCGGATACATTCAAATTTTGTGCGGTGCGGATAATCGCCACGCGATAATTTTGTCCAACGGCAGTCAGGCTGAGTTTTTTTTGCAACTGCTTGACCGCTTCTAATTTTATTTCCTTTTCTTTGGAAATTCCCTCTTTTTCTTCTATTTCCGGCTCAACTAGAAATAAATTTTGATCAAGCGCGCCATCTTTTCCACCAGTCAATTTTAGTGCAAACTCCTTGGCCACCAAAAATTTTCCCAAAGCCTCTGGACCGCAAAAAAGATAACTCTGAGCCAAATTGTTTTTTGCCAGCGCCCGCTCCAGTGAATCAACTATTTTTTTGTTGCCCAATATCTTCATAATAATTACTCTAATACGTATTTTTCTAACTCTTTTTTTTCTTTGAAATATTCTAAATTGGTTCGTATAAACTTATTATATTCCAAAAAGTTATTATCAAACTGCCCCAAAATTGTTTCTTTCGCGCAGAGCTTCCCCTCTCTCTTCCCAGTATAGTCTAAATAACTAGAATAGGGCCAATCTTTTTCGGAATAGTTATGAATAGCGTAATTGGCGTTGACATAAACCGACAAATGCAAAAGATATTCGTTGGAATCGATGCTAATAGATTTGAATGGTCCTTGAAAAAGTGAACCAGAGCGGTTGTGTTTTTTGTTAAAATAATTAGTGTAACCCATTCCTAATTTATGCATAAACTTGGAAATTCCGTTATCCATTTCTTGGCGCAAGATAAAATGAAAATGGTTAGGATTTAGACAATAACAAATAATTGTAACCAAACCTGAAGGCACTAAGTGCCTCAAGCTTGAGGCACTTAGTGCCTTCAGGTGCTTCCGCTTATTATCCAAATGAAACAAGCTACCAATCGCTTCCTTTTGATTAAATTCTCTCATGCCCACCAAAAACCTCAAATAATCCTTCCCATCCAAAAATACCTCCCGCTTATCTACTCCGCGATTATAGATGTGATAGTATTCGCCATTAGCGAATTCCGTTTTGCGCATAATTAATCCTTTGAAAAATCCCTACTGATCTTGCTTTCAATAAACTCTTTTAATTCTTTTTTAAACCGCTCTTCGCCAAATTCCCTCGCTCTTGCTCTTATCATTTCTCGATCATACCCATGCTCATTTTCCCGCAAACGCCTCACGCCATCGGCAATTACTTCCGGCGTGGCCGCGTCAAAAAATTCACCGGTTTTTCCCTCTTGGATAATTTCTTCTATTCCGCCACGCCTGATTCCCAGCACTGGAACACCACAAAGCATCGCTTCCACCGGGGCAATGCCAAAATCATCTACGTTCGAAAAAACAAAAGCGCGCGCGCCGGCATATATTTTTGGCAAATTTTCATCCGGCTGGAATCCGAGAAATTGGATATTTTTTTTCGCGATTGATTTCAAATATTTTTCCTGCTCTCCTTTGCCTACTATCACGAGTGGCAGCTCTAATTTGTTAAACGCCTCGATTATCACATCGATATTTTTATACGCCGAAAGTCTGGAGACGACCAGAAAATATTTTCGCCCAGTTTCCTCGTCAGACCTGCCCGAAACACTTTGCGTAGCAATGTGGACGGGCGGGTAAATCACAATTGCTTCGCGCCTATAATATTTCTTGATCCGTCCCTTAGTGTATTGCGAATTAGCAATCAAATACTCTGGCCGATCAGTCGCCACAAAATCCCAAAGACGGATATAGTTCAAAACCAAGCGCGTAAAAAGATTCACCATCTTCCCTCTTTTTTGCCCGCGCAGATATTCGTCGTGCATATCCCAAGCAAATCGCATCGGGCTGTGCAAATAACTGATGTGAATGGTATCAAGTCGCGTCACAACTCCCTTGGACCATGCCCCAGAGCTGGAAATAATCAAATCAAATTCACGCAAATTGAAAGTTTCCGGCGCTATCGGCAAAAATGGCAACAACCACTTTTTTCTTCTCAACAAAAATTTCGGCCATCTCTGGAGAAATGAGGTTTCGATTTTTCTGTCTTTCAGCCAAGCCGGAAAATTTTCTTTTTCCGCCAGTATTGTGTAGATCGGCGCCTCGGGAAACATTTCACAGAGTACGTTGAGAACCCGCTCCGCTCCGCCGAACTCAACCAAAAAATCATGAACAATGGCAATTTTTAGGTCTTTTTTGTTTAGCATAATATCAAATGTCATCCTGAGCGGAGTCCGTTCCGCCAGCCGGCAGACGGACGCAGTCGAAGGATCTGCTTACGATAATTCTAGTTTTTACAATTTATCACAAAACCTACATTAACCAGAGGCAGATTCTTCGACTCCGCTCCGCTGCACTCAGAATGACAGTAATGTAATTCTAATTTTACCATACCCTGCTATATTTTGCACTTGAGCAACAAAAAAAGACCTTTAGGTCTGTAAAATAGTGTCCGTCCCCCCTCGTAAAGCTTGCGAGGGGTGACGGTTCTGGCCGATGGAATCTGGCCGAGGTTTGATCGATTTATCGGCAGGTGGCTCCGGTCAGCGCGGTGATGGTTGTGGGAGCGGCTCTGGAAAAATGACCGAAGGCACCGTTGGGAATAATAATATGGGCACCAAGATTTTTTTGGGTGAATCCACCCGTACTGCCTTTGTTGAAAAACATGACTACCTCCTTTTGGAAGGATACCAATACCAGCGACATCAAAACGCTGATAGATACACTTCCCGCTCATGCAATAAAAATGGTCGGCGTGCGGACAAACCCGGGACGCCAAGGATAAGATAATCCCCGCCTAATAGGCTTGCCATATACCACTTTTCGGCGAGGATTTTCACGAGGTACTACGCTCAGGCAAGGTCTTCTCCTTGCCGAAATGAATCTCAACTCAAACTACCAAAAAATTATGTCCCGATCCGTGACAGTTCGCGTCTATTGGATGGACATGGCGCCGGAAGCTGAGTTGCACTGCACCGAGTACTGCATCAGATTGCTACGCACATTTTTTTCTCCCGCCGCGGGAAGCACATCAGCATTAGCGGCATAAGTACGGGCAACGCCCACAAAAGTTGAAGTATTCATAAGCCATACTCCTTTCAATCCGATTTTTTCGGCGAAGAATCTCCGCCGATTGATAATGTACTACAAAAGGGCAAACTCTTTAACCTCCTTTCTCCCTTTCTTTTGGGCACCGGCAAAACTGGGAACGACCAGCAATATCGCGCCAGTGCAGGTTTATGTTTATAATTAAATAATATATTACAAGATTTTAAGTGTCAATAGCGATACATATCCCCTTCTCCCCTCGGGAGAAGGTGCCCGAAGGGCGGATGAGGGTGCTCTTGAAAATATCAAGGCTTGATTTTAATAGATAGCGTTTCTTGCATAGGTGAAAACCCTCATCTGTCCTCCGGACATCTTCTCCCGGAGGGAGAAGAGGAATTAAATTTAGTTCTTTGATTTTTAGAATTTTTTATTCAGTCAAAACCGTCGCGATTAGGTCGGCGCAGTTTTTCCAGCTGAAACGTTTAATGTTTTCATAGCCTTTCTTGATCAGATCTTTAGCTTTTTTTTCATCTTGCGTAAGCGTGATTATGGCATCAGCAATAAATTTTGCTTCGGTCGGATCAACCAGAAAAGCACTCCCGCCCGCCACTTCGGGGAGCGAAGAAGTGTTCGAGGTGATAACCGGCACACCTTGACTTTGGGCTTCCAAAACTGGCAAACCGAAACCTTCATATAACGTGGGGAACAAAAACACAGTGGCATTCCTAAATAATTGCCACTTTTTTCCATCTTTCACAAAGCCGGTTATGATAATATCTTTTTGATATTCCGACTTTTCAATCCGCGCTTTAATCTCCTCTTCGCCATAACCGAATTTTCCGCCCAAAACCAATTTGTGCGGAGCACCAGTTTCTTTCTTGAACAGATCAAACGCTTCAACAATACCCAGGATATTTTTACGCTTTTCCAGCCGTCCGACAAATAGTAAATATGGCTTCAGCTTTTCGACTTCTCCGGCGTCTTTCAGACCAAACTCGCTCGTCCGATCCTCATAGCCTTCATAGACAATATTGATTTTTTCTTCCGGAACGTCATAGAGCGCGATCAAATCCCGCTTAGTATTTTTGGAAACGCTGATAATTTTCTTCGCCCAACGACAAGAATTTTTGATGGAAAAGCGCATATACAACCGTTCAAAAAAAGAATACGCCTCCGGCATAAGCTCATATTCCAAACCGTGCACGGTGACAACCGTTTTTTTGGGATGAAAAAAAGGCGCGGTGTGCGCTGGAACAAATAAGACATCGATGGGGCGAAGAAAGAGTTCGAGAGAAAGTCCGAGCTGAGTCCACAAGCGAGGAAAATGCACTTTTCGGATTTGCCAATTTGGAGGCAAAGAAAAATCCACTTTTTGATAGCTACGCAAATACAAAAACACCTGATGCTCTTTCAACCTGTTTCGTAACTGACCAATCACTTGATAGGAATACTCTTCAATTCCTGTTCTTTGTTTGAGAAAAGCCCGCGAGCCGTCAATTCCGATTTTCATTAGTTTATAATTTTTATGAATTTATTTTAGTAAAGTTTATATCCCCTTCTCCCTCCGGGAGAAGGTGGCCGAAGGCCGGATGAGGGACGGGCTTATAAAAATATCAATGTCCCTTTTATTTAAAAGCCTTATGTGCATTAGCAAGAACCCTCACCTGTCACGTGCTCGTGACATCCTCTCCCGGAGGGCGAGGAGGCAGAAAGTTATTTACTCAGCATCATCGTCCTTTTATACAAATCCAGATTTTCCAATGCGATTCCGATTCCTTTGATTACACAAAATAACGCATCATCCGCCACATAGCAAGGCACACCAATCGTTTTGGTAATCAATTGGTCAAGATTACGCAAAAGCGCGCCACCACCGGAAAGTACCATTCCCTTGTCCATGATATCGGCTGCCAACTCCGGCGGGGTTTCTTGCAACACCTTTTTGATGGCACTGATCACTTCGCGAAGCTCATCCTGAATCGCTTCCGTCACTTCATTGGAAGAAATACGCACAGTTCGTGGAAGACCACCAGTCAAATCGCGGCCACGCACATCCACATAATCTTCCTTGACTTGCGGTAAAGCTGATCCAATCTTTATCTTCACATCCTCCGCCGTCCGGTCTCCGATAGAAAGACTGTGTTTTCGTTTGATATAATCGGCAATCGCCTGATCGATTTTGTTTCCCCCAACTCGTGCGCTATGCGCCGAAACAATGCCACCGAGAGACACGACCGCCACTTCCGATGTTCCTCCTCCGATATCAATAATCATATTCCCCGCCGCATTATTGATGGGAATGCCCGCTCCGATTGCCGCCAAAATCGGCTCCTTGACTACATAGGCCATTTTCGCTCCGGCGCGAATTGTCGCGTCAATCACTGCTCGCCTTTCAGTTGAAGTCACTCCTGCTGGGATAGAAACCATCACCTCCGGACGCACCAAGCGAAATCGTCCACTAACTTTATTGATAAAATATTTCAGCATAGCCTCCGTAATTTTATAATCCGCAATCACACCATCTCGCATCGGACGGCTCGCAATGATTGTATCGGGTGTGCGCCCGAGCATTTCTTTCGCTTCATTGCCAATAGCCAAAACTTTATTTTCCAAAAGCGAAATCGCCACCACAGACGGCTCATTGGCAACTATCCCCTTACCGGGAACAAAAACTAAAATATTGGCTGTGCCCAAGTCTATCCCAATCTTTCGTACAAGCATAAAATTTGAACAAATATAATTTACTTAAATTCACTCACGCGATAATTTCCATTCTCCAACTTCCTCTTCTCACGATTCATTATTTTTTCGTGCTTTTCAAAAAAGGCTTTATCAATTTCTTTAATTCCAACACCCAGACTAATAAAATTTCCCAAAACCAGATTCAAAAGATCAATATTTTCCTCAATAATCTCCTTGCGCGCCTTTCCTTTCGTCACAGCTTGTGCCAATTCTCCCAATTCTTCAATCATCAAATTCAACCGAAATTGCATATCTTCATTGTTCGTTCCCTTCATCTTATATTTTCGATGAAATTTTTTCGTCGCTTCAAGATATTCTTTCATAATTAGCTTAGTTTAATATATTTCCCAGCCAAATAATTCTTGACCGATTCTCTGGTTGGCTGAGCCAGCTTTTTGGGTAATTTTTTGAGACTAAACCATCTAACATCATCGAACTTATCTGGTTCCATATTCTTCGCTATTCCTTTTTTCACATCAGCGAGATAATTAAAGCCAACCCAATGCTGTTTATCTTTTTTAATGATGTGGTCACTATGCGCAAGATAGCCCCAGATATTAATTGTTATGCCAACCTCTTCTTTCGTCTCTCTTTTTATCATATCAATAACTTTTTCACCATACTCCACCTCTCCACCTACTTTATTCCAATATCCGACTTCGTTTTTAGAATTTTTCCCGCGCTTCATTAATAGTACTTCTTTCTTATCGTTGAATATTAAAACACCACCGCCCACACCGATATAATCTTTTCCTGGTTTTGGTTTGGTAACTTTCATAGAAATAAACAGTTTTTATTCCACTACTCTCCTAATTTCCGCCCCCAATTTTTGCAATCGTTCTTCAATTTTTTCATAACCTCTGTCAACTTGATAAATTTCCTTTATGGTAGTTTTGCCTTCCGCAATAAGCGCCGCAATAATTACTGTGGCACCAGCGCGCAGATCAAAACTGGTAATTTTCTTGCCGATGAGCTTGGTCGGGCCACTGATAATCACTCTGTGCGGATCGAGAATTTTTGCTTTGGCGCCCATTTTTTTGAGTTCGCTGATATAGTTGAATCGACTTTCATAGAGCGAATCGTGAATCAGCGTCTCACCCTCAGCTTGAGTTGCCAAAATTCCAAACGGCGCTTGCACGTCAGACGGCACACCCGGATAGGTGCGCGTGTCCACTTTGGAAACCGCTTTCAATTTTTTGGCCGGAATAACTTCAATCGTATTTTTGCCAATCTTAAAATCCGCTCCGAATTCACGCAGTTTTTCCAAAACCAGATCCAGATGTTCTTCTCTGGCATTTTTCACCCTAATCGCACTGCCGGTCGTCACTCCTAAAATTAAAAATGTCGCTGCCTCATTGGCATCAGGAATAATTATGTGCGTGGCTCCCTGCAATCTTTTTGCACCAACAATTTCCAAACTATGCGTTCCCAATCCCTTAATTTTCGCCCCCATTGAAACCAAAAACTTGCCTAAATCTTCAACATGCGGTTCGCAAGCACAGGCTTTGATGATTGTTTTTCCCGGAAGGGCGCAGGCCAACATCATCGCATTTTCCGTCGCCGTCACTGACATTTCCCCCAAAGTAAAATTAGTCGCCTTTCTTTTTTGAGCATCGACTGAATAACTATTTTCATTTTGCGAAATATTCACCCCCATCTTGCGTAGCGCCTCAAAATGCGTGCCAAGCGGACGCGCTCCAATCACGCAACCACCGGGACGGTAAAATTTGAATTTGTCAAACCGAGCACTGAGTGAACCCAAAAGCAAAACCGAAGAACGCAGTTTTTTCACCGTTTCCAAATCCATTTTAGCCGGATCAATTTTGGCATTTCTCACACTGATTTTTCGCTTTCCCAACCACGTAATTTCCGCTCCCATGCTGGAGAGGATCTCTAGCATCCGATATACATCTTCGATCAGCGGAAGATTGGAAATGACACATTCCTCTTTCGTGAGCAGTGTCGCGGCTAAAATCGGCGTAGTGGCATTTTTGGACCCGCGCACCTCAATCTCTCCTTGTAATTTTCTCCCCCCAACAATTTTAAATGTTTCCATAATTTTAACCTTATTTATCGCCCCGTATTAACTATATAACAAGCCTAGACTTAAGGCAACTAGGCGTAAAAAAAGCCTTCCAGCTGGCAGACTTTTTTTTAATTTCATTTTCACATCCACAAATTGGTTAAGCCTAATTATTCTAATTTCTAATTGTTCTAATTAACCTAAATAAATCCCAACTGTCAATTACTAAAAAATTTTAGAATAATTAGGTCAATTAGGATAATTCTACCTGTTTTTGACTTTTATGTAGATTGAATTGAAAATGAGGTTGAGTTCCTTAGCTTCATTCCAAAGAATTCTCGCGTCTTTCTTGAGTTCGGCTTCTGCCATAACTAACATCCGAAACCAATGCTTGCACTCGCGGGATTCTTTCTTGCAAATCCCAATTTTATGCTTAAAGTCTTTTCCTGACTCAGCGTCATCCGCTTCACAATAGTTAGCACCAACACTAGTTCCGGCTCTGACTAGTTGGGAAATTATCGGAAGAGTGATTGTGTTTTTGGGAATTTTCTTGCAAAAAACTATCACATCTTCTCCAAACTTTGCGGTTCTTTCCTCTAAATCATAAATTTTTTGAGCTTGAGGCATTGGAGCTTGTTTAGAACAATTAGGTTAATTAGAAATTAGAATAATTCTCTTGAGTTTATTAGAACAATTAGGTTAATTAGAAATTAGAATGATTTTCCAGATTAGATCAATTAGAAATTTTCTACTTCCCCACCCCAATCACCCCATAATCCAGCTCTGTTTTCAAGCAAGTTCTTACCTCCGAATAGCGCCCAAAAAATTCCGGATCGTCTTTTAAAGAAAATTTCTCCGGAGAAAAACAATAGCGGAGGATTTTTTCCAAATACTGCTCGGACACTGGACCGTAGGATGGTTGAAAGTTTTCCATATTATCCGCCAAATTCATCAAAGATGAAAGTGTGGGTCGAATATAGTTTTCGTCACCACAGCAAGTCGGAAAAAAACCCACCCGGTCGGAATATTTTTCGGCTAAATCTCCCCACCATTTCCGGGCCGTGGCTTCGTCTGGGGCGCAATTGGGACCGTCCGGAGTGTGAGGCGCGCCACCGGCCTTGGCTATCACAAATTTTTCCTCATCCTTAAGTCCGAAGCTGTGCCCAAATAAATGCGCCAACAAAACACCATTACCATAGACCTCGGCTTCTTCGATTTTTTTAGGAACGCTGAAAAAAATCCCACTGCTTTCCACTCGGGAAAGGTTGGCCCAAGATTGAAAATCCTGGCGGGAAAAGACCACCAAGCGGAAGTTTTTCAAAGTCATTTTTTCCAAGTATCCATTAATCTCTTGGTCGCAACGCAAAACCGGCTTCCTTTCATTTTCAGTTTTCACCTGACATAACTCTTTATCTCCGGTCGGTTTGATTTTATGCACATTAAAATATTGGTAATTCGACCAAGGAGAAAATTTTTTCAGTCCCGCTAGTGCCACCGAGACATCTTGATCAAATTCTTCCCAAGAACCATAGCCATCAGCAAAAAAAATCAAGTTCAAACCTCGCACCGTTGACTGTTCGGCCAAATGATAAATTTCTGGATCAAGCTTGACCTCTTGTTTCTCGACAGAAAAAAGATCCTGCCCGACTTTTTCTTTTTTCTTTTGCTCCGGCAACCAAATCGCCAGAAAGAAAACCGCCACCAATCCAATCGCCATGGCCAAAAAAACCATTCTTTGGCGAAAAACCGACTCGTCGGCGATTATAATTTTGGTTTTTTTGTTATCAGCTCTTCTTCTCCCGAGTTGCCAGCCCAAAAAAGCCGCCAACAAAATCAGCGCCAAAATGTTTTCAACAATGAATTTGGAAAATGCGTCCATGCAAAAAAAGTTAAAAGCAACTAGCAACTGCTATTTTTTCTACCGAAAATTCTCCCGAATTAGAAAGTGCTCAATAATTATACCGAAAATTAGTTTTTCAATCAAACGACTATTCTTCTTCCACAATCCACCAGTTGATCTTTATTTTTTCAGAGATTGGAGTTGTGGGTTTGATGAGGATTTTGAAT
>Ga0172379_10008899_pt1 | contig 12517 bp, 9 predicted proteins | sample GrowelOW334metaG_FD_119756 | JGI IMG/M metagenome (GOLD analysis project Ga0172379, IMG submission 119756) | Groundwater microbial communities from an aquifer near a municipal landfill in Southern Ontario, Canada - Groundwater well OW334 metaG | ecosystem: Environmental > Aquatic > Deep... | reverse complement strand
TCCCACGTTTGAGTACTCATTAGACAATGGAAGTACATGGAACCCGATAGCAAGCAACCTCTCGGACAATGCCACAACCACAAAATCAGTAGACGCCTCTTCGTGGAATTCATACACCGTCACGTGGAATGCAAAGTCCGCGATTAACGGCATTTCTTCCCAAACCGCAAAGATACGGGTAACGGTAAATGACTCCGAAGCCGCCAACAACACCGCTTCTCTCTCCAGCTCCGCATTCGTCTTAGATGTCGCAAACCCCACCCCTGGAGCAATCCCCGTTAAAGTGAAAGCAAACTTCTCTCCAGCTCAAATTACCCTCGACGCGACCGATGATTCCGGGCTCCTTATGAAAGTCGGCACCAACTCTTCTCTCTCTTCCTCCGAGTGGGTTCCGTACAACGCAAGCACCACTCTTCAAGTTACCGCTATGCCCGCTACTGTCTATGCGCAGTTTAAAGATATTTATGGAAACCAAACACAAATTCTCTCTGTATCCACTCCTCAAACTCCACAGAGAATGGTTTACCGCGACCTCTCCAACCCGACAGCAGAACCTGTTGACTACCGTCTCTTTGTTTCTTGGAACCCCGTACCGAGTTCCGGAAGCGGTTTTGCTCATTACCGTGTCTATCGTTCTCTCGATGGTGTCGACTACACCCTCTTCCAAACCGTAGACACAAGAACCTTAAACTATGTCGTTGACGGAACAAGTGCCGAACCTCTCGACCCAAACACCACCTACTACTACAAAGTCTATGCCGAAGATGCAGACGGAAACACTTCATACTTCTCGGGCATTGTTTCCAAAATGCCGACAGGCCAGGGCGGTACCGACGGTACCCCTCCATCCATTACCGAATTGAACGTCGAGACACAATCTCAAACCGCCATTGTCACTTGGCTTACCGACGAAACGGCAAGTGCTGCCGTCAGCTACTGCCTCTCCTCTTGTGCGGAAAACCAAACAGTCACTCAGTCGATAGATACCGTCGGTCTCTCTCATGAAATTGTCATTACCGATCTTGTCCCCGATACAACATATGAATACACCGTCGGTTCTGTCGACCTTTCTTCCAACTCAGCTTCTTCTACCTCGAGTACCTTCCACACCACCCCGGGGCCACAGATCACCAATCTCTCGATCATTAACGTTACCAATACCGAAGCGACCATCACCTGGGACACTATCGGAGAAGAATCCACCTCTGTCGTCACCTACGCAGCGGGAACTTTCCCGAATGAATCAAACAAAGTCGAAAAAACCACTCCGGGAAGCACCATCAATCACTCTGTCATCCTAACCGACATCACCCCCCAGCAAATCTACTACTTCTACGTCTCTTCCCAAGACGGCGGAAGCAATCTCTCCGAAGACCGCAATGTCATAAACGGCATCCGTCAATACTACATGTTCATCACGACCGGAGACATCATTCCTCCTGTCATTACGAACGTAGACGTTCCGCAATACAACGATACCCAAGCCCTGGTTTCCTGGAGAACCAATGAACCGGCCAACTCTAAAGTGGAGTGGACCACAACTTCCGGCGATTATGCCACTTCAAGCGTGGGCGCATCGTATGACCTTTCTCACTCCCTCTTGCTTTCAGGTCTTACCGCTTCCACAAAATATTTCTATCACGTTATCTCTTCCGACAAAGACCGAAACACCGCAACTTCCACCGAATTTGATTTCACCACCAAAGAGAAACAGTACGGCGAAGCGGAGGTACTTGTTGCGACTGAAACAGCGAGGGAGGAAGGGGTAGCAAGTGTTCCCAGGTCTCCCGGAGGGGGCGGGGGTTCCGTTATCATCGGCATTGCGAAAGAAGAATACGATAAGGTTGTCGCACAGCTTGCCGAAAAAACAAAAGCATTTACCGACAATCTCGCGGAATTGAATGCTATTAAGAGTGAGGTTCTGGGTATCGCAACAGGGGAGACAACAGATCCGAAAGTATTGCTCCGCGCGGTCTCTGAAAAGTTCTTGGCTCTTACGAAGACGTATCAGGAGGGGACGACGCTTGATATTACCGAAGCTGATATTGAACCTGTTATTACAACCCTTCGCCAACTTGCTCAGGCCGTTCCTCCTCCCGTCATAAAAGGAGCGCCAAAGATCGATATCTCTTCAGGAAAGGTTATTATTTCTTGGGTGACGGACAAAGAGACGAGTTCAATGATCGCTTATGCTAAAAAAGACGATTATGATCCGTCAAAATCCGATTCATATTCTCAACAACTCGGTTCCTCTGATGTGTTTACTCTCGACCACTCGGTTACTATAGAAAACCTCCTTCCCTCAACTGAATATCATTTCCAAATCCAATCCACTTCTCTGTCTGGAAGCACCATAAAGACCAAAGACTATATGTTCAATACCCCCGCGCAATTTCCTGTCATCTCGGATGCAAGGATGGAACGCTTGGAAGGAAGTATCGTTAAATTTGTATGGGCGACAAATGTTCTTGCCAGTGCGACCGTTCGTTATACTCCCGTTGTGAACGGAAAACCGATAGAAGCACAATCTGCCACTTTCGGAAAACCGGACTTTGAAAATTCGCATGCCGTAATTCTTGAACAGTTGAAACCGGGCGCCGTCTACAACGTCGAGCTCATTTCTTCCGATCTTTATGGGAATAGTGCACGGCGTGAAATGCCGAACATTACGACGGGGAAGGACTCGGATATTCCGGAAATCACCCAGGTGAGGACGGAAGTCGCCACTGTTTCCGATACACAAGAGAAAATACAGGTCGTCGTATACTGGAAAACAAACGAGCTTTCCACTTCTCAGGTTTTCTATGAAGAAATGCTCGGTGCGACCTCGACCCCCGGAACAACAACCGAACGCCCAAAAGAATCCACCGTTCAGTCTCTTGATATGTCTACAAACCACACGGTCGTCATTACCAGGTGGAAATCTAATACGGTATATCGTTTCCGTGTTCTCTCCACAGACGCATCGGGAAATGTATCGGAATCAAAAGATTTTGTTGTTAAGACCCCTCAGAGAAGAGTTTCTATCGTCGACGTAATCGTTAACAACTTCTCTTCGACCTTTGGTTGGACAAAGAATCTAGGATTTTAGAATGGCTTAATCAAAAAACACACTCCGAGGAAACGGGGTGTGTTTTTTTGTGTATATTCCCCCGTTCTTTTTCTTGCGAGACATTGTATAATAAAAGAAATGGAGGATGAACATACAATTAAAAGAGACTTATCTGAACAGGAAAAGCAAGTAAAGAATGTCGTTCCGATAACAAATGGAAAGCCAATCAAAAAGGTTTTTTTAACTTCGTTTGGAAAGATTCTCCATATGCTGAAATCGGAGAATTTGGGTTTTTTTAAAAAACATGTCTCGTTTGTTCATACGAAGTGGTGTTTGAAGAATATTTTAGGTTGTAAAAAAACTCAAGAAAAAAAACATTTTTTGCCCGAAAAGTTTTTTCTTTTTTGGCGTCGGCTTTTTCAAAGACCACAAAAAAATACTCTTGAAGATGAAAGAGAAAGGGTGCTTGTCGAGAAAAAAGAAAAGGAGGAACATATTTCTACGATTCTTCAAAAAATAGAAAAACTTGAAAACCACATAGATATTCTTTCACAAAGAGAACAAAATGTTCAAATGGAGCTCGATGCTTTGGCTAAGAATGAAAATCTTGCTGAAGATTCAAGAGAAAAACAAAAAACCGAAAAGGCGCGTTGGCGTTCATATAAAACATTGCACTTGATAGAGGGCGACCGTTTTGATGTTTTTGATGTGTTAAACCGAGCAAACAACAAGCTTCGTTTATTGCGGACGGAGCTTCTCGATATGGAAGCAATGGAGGCTTCGATAGAACAAGAAATAGAGAAGCAGACTATCTTAAAAGCTCAAAAAGGGCATAAGCCCGCTTCGGAAAAAACGTCGGAGTCAAAGACTCCCGAAGTAAAAATATCGAAAGCTTTTCATTTTTCTTCGATTCTCTCAAAATTTTTTGGACGAAGACCGGGTGTTCATTTTCATGATCTCTTTTTGCTTTCGGTAAGAACTTTTCGAACGAAATTCGCAATGACGATGATGACGATACTTGGTATCGGCGTCAGCTTCGCGACTATCTTTTTTCTGGTATCTCTCGGATACGGTCTCGAAAAATTGTTATTAGATCAATTCGCGTCGCCAATACTCATGCGCTCGCTTGATGTGGCAACACTCAGCCCCGAAGCTATTCCCTTAAATGAAGAAGCAAGGGGGAGAATAGCGATGCTTTCCGGAATAGAACACACTGAGCCGATATTCGGAATATCCGGTCAGTTGGAATTCGATACCGTTTCCTCCGAAGTGGAGTTTCGCGGAGCAAGTCCAAAGTATTTTGAGCTCTCCGGTAAAGCCCTTGATTCAGGACGTATCTATGAAGGAGATGAACATTCGATTATTCTTTCTTCAAGTTTTTTGCAAACGACAGGCAAGGCAACTCTCGAAGATTTTGACAAACCGGTCTCCGTTGTTGTTTACCGTCCTTTTGTCGAAGAAGGAGCTGAGGGTACAGAGATAGTGAAGCTCGGAACCGATTTTAAGGTCGTTGGAATTTATAAAGACCCCGATAATTCATTTGCTTATCTTTCTCCCAATTTTATTGATAAAATGATCCCCCAATACAGTTCGCTTAAGGTTGTTGCTAGAGATACAAAAGATATCCCTTTGCTTCGCGAACAGATTTCGGATATGGGTTTTGTTACAAGCTCTGTCCTCGATACAGTAGATCAAGCCACGAAAGTCTTTGGGGTTCTCGAAATATTACTGACCCTCTTTGGCGCCGCGTCTCTTCTCGTTGCGACAATCGGAATGGTTAATACCATGACCGTCTCTTTACTCCAACGCACCCAAGAGATCGGAGTTATGAAAGTTTTGGGCGTTTCAGATAAGGATGTTCGCAAGCTTTTCCTTCTGGAAGCCGCCATTATCGGCGGGCTTGGCGGTTTAAGCGGTATTATCATGGGTTTTATTTTTTCACAGGCATTCAATTTTGGCCTTAACTTCTTGGCTCGAAACCTCGGCGGACAGACGGTATCTCTCTTTTATTATCCGTTGTGGTTTGTCGTAAGTGTCGTGAGTGCGTCTTTCGTTATCGGTGTTCTTACTGGGGTTGTTCCCGCACAAAGAGCCGCAAAAATGGATCCGATAAATGCCGTTAAATATAAATAATTATGCAAGGAATACTTGGTACGGAAAATTTAACAGTCACTTATGACAAGGGAACCCCGAAGGAGTTTACCGCTTTAAAAAGCGTAAGTTTTTATGCTGAACCCGGTGAATTTGTTATCGTTTTCGGCCCTTCCGGATGTGGAAAATCAACTCTCTTATATATGCTTTCTTGCATTGAGCGTCATATTTCCGGCGGAGAAGCTTGGGTTAATGGAAAAGATATCGTTCATATGCAGGGTGATGATTTGTTGGATATTCATCGTCACGATATCGGAATGATCTTTCAGGCCTATAATCTTATCGGAACACTGAACGTTATAAGCAATGTCACCCTTCCTCTTCTTGCAATGGGGATTCCCGACAGCCAAAGGCCCGAGCGCGCAATGGCTCTTCTTGAACGTTTTGGTGTTGCTCATCTCGCAAAACGCTATCCCTCGGAACTTTCCGGCGGTCAGCAACAACGTGTCGCTATTGCTCGCGCCCTCGTTACAAATCCCGACATTATCTTTGCCGATGAGCCGACCGGAAATCTAGATGCCGCCTCAACCGAGATTGTAATGAAACAGCTTTTAAATCTTCGCTCTCAAGACAAAAAAACTATTCTTATGGTTACTCACGATCCGACATTTTTGCATTACGCGGATAGGGTCGTGTGGTTGAAAGACGGAAATCTGACAAAGGTTGACGTTCAGAAGGGAACCAAAGAATTCGCTTCTGCTCTTTCGGACTCTGAAGAAAAAGAGAATAAGGAAACACCCACCCTTTCTCTTGAAACGAAAGAAAAACAAGACGAACTTATCTTTGGAACCTCTCCTTTTGATAAAGAAATGAAAGAGGAACTGTCGTTCGAAGAAATGGAAAAAGCTTCTATTGTGCCGAAATTCGCACAATATGTGAGGAAAGAGCCCAAAAATGTTCTTACGAAAAGATTTGAGAGAATACTTTTTGAAATTGCTATCGGAAAACTTTTGAAGAAAGAAGCTCTTTTATTATTTAAAAAACCCACAATTGATGGAGGGCTTGGCATTGAACATTCGAAAGTAATATCAATCCTTGTGGAATTTGACGAATTGTTTGAACTTCGAGAATGGCTTGGAAAATATCCCCCGAAACACCGATTAGACCCCCTTTCTATGGTGCATATCACTCGTTTTCTTTTAGGTTCGTTGTTTGGAATCCTCTCAACTTCTCAGGATGTTCGTTTACGAAAAGATCTTTCCTTGTATCTTTCGGAGGAAATAAAAGGAACCGAACTTTTGGAAACTCTTGGAAACCCTATCGAACAAGGAGGGCTTGGTTTTTCGGGGGTGGTCCTTGACCATATCGTCGAAAAGGCCAATCTCATAAGAGACCTCATACCCAAAGAGGTGACAATCTAATATGTCTATGGTTAAAAGTCTGGCGTATTTTTTCGACCGATAGTATAATAAACGTATATGGACGAAATAAACATAATCCCGGATGATACCAATAAACGGCAAAGCACGGAAGTTCCCGGTGTTATTTTTGATATTCCCAAAGAAGAGGATTTAAAATTTTCCATCCCGATGCCTGAAAAACGACAAGAAAACGAGGTCCCGCCCGTTGCTTTAAAAGAACAAGAAGAAACTCCAAGCCTTTCTTACGAAGAAGAACTTTTAGTCTTAAAAAAAGAGCTCGAAACAATAGAGCTAAAGAAAGAAACACTGCCAAAATTGATTGCTGAGGAAACTATTCGTTTGGAAAAAGTCGGAAAAGATATTACTTCGGTGTCTGAAAAAGAGGAAAAAATAAAGGAAGCGCTTAAGAAATCATCCGAAGAAGAACGTCTTGCAAAAGATATCGAGGGAAGGCAAAAAAGCGAGCAAGAACGCTGGCAACACGTCGAAGAATGGTATGCTATTGAAAAAGAAAAATGGCAAGCGGAGGACCAACACACCGAGACGAAAAATTCTCTCGACTCACACCAAAAAGAACTGAAAGACCTTGTCCTTAGAGAGACCGGCATAAGGACTGAAATGGAGGGGGTAGAGATTGCAAAAGAGAAAGAAAAATCAACCACCGTTTTGCATGTTATTCTTTCAGACAGAGATCAGGCGGAAAGTAAATTAAAGACACAGGAAGAGAACAGAGAACACATTACCAGAGAATTCGATTTGGTCCGCCAAAAAGAAGACGAAATCGAAAAGAAAGAAGAGGGCGTCGAAGAATTGCTCGCATCTGCGAAATCTCTCGGTGAAGAAAGAGAGCTTTCCGAAAAACGATATCTTTTGGAGAAAGATCGCCACGAGATAGAGACATCTCGTTGGAAAATAGAAGAGGAGATGGGTACGGTGGCCGGAGGTGTGGCGGAGTCAGAAAAAATGCTTGATGAGCTGAAACGAGAGGAGTCTGATATTAGAAAGAAACTGCAAAGTCTCGCCGAAAAAGAAAAAGCTCTTGAAGAAAAGAGAAAAAGTATAGAGGCCTCTGTCCCGCCTTTGTCCTAAAATCAATATTTAAACCCAAAAAATAAACGCCCATTTGGCGTTTATTTTTTTGTTGAGATTATTTTCCGGCGTCTGTTCCTGCGACCCAACCTGTCGTCCAGCACATTTGGAGAGAAAAACCTCCTGATGGTCTGTTGATATCCAAGACATCTCCGAGAAGGTAGAGGTCGGAGTGGAGTTTTGACGTCATATTTTTAAAATCCACTTCTTTGAGGGAAACTCCGCCGTCTGCGATGACTGCTTTTTCAAATCCGAGCGTTCCGGTAATGGGGAAGGAGAGATCTTTCATTTTTTTCACCAGCTTCTTTCGTTCTTCTTTCGTAACTTCATTCGCCGGTTTTTCCGCGAGGTTTATGTCGGGAAGGGAAAGGATTTGCTCGGCAAGTTTCGCATCCATCATTTCGGGAATGATATTCTTTAAGATTTTATTTTTATTTTTTTCAAAAAGTTTGAGAACGCGTTTATCAAGATCGTTTTCTTCCGTATCCGGGAACATGTCGATAGACGCTTCCACGGGGCCCTTATCCAAGAGCTTTTTTACTTCAAACGAAGAGTTAAGAACGAGGGGGCCGGAAATTCCGAAATGAGTAAAAAGGACTTTCCCCAGTTTTTTAAGCTTTGTTTTTCCTTCCTGTTTGAATCGAAGGGTCATAAAAGAAAGAGAAATACCGGAAAGCGCGTGAACCCATAAGGCATCGGTTGTAAGGGGGACGATATTCGGATTCGGTTCTTTTACGGTGTGTCCGAGTTTTTCAAGCATTGCAAAACCTTCTCCTCCGATACCGGAAGCAAGGACGACCTTTTTCCCGGTGAATTCTTCGCCTCCTTTCGTCTGGAGAGTAAAACCACCTTCGGGGAGTTTGTGGAGGGCTGTTACTTTCGTATCTGTTTTAATCTCTACGTTGTTTTCTTTTACGTATCGCTCCATTACCGCTACAACGTCGTTTGCGTTTTGCGTGTTCGGAAAAGCGCGTTTTCTCGCTTCGATAACCAATGGGAGGCCTTTTTCCTGGAAAAAATCAAACGTATCTTGCACCGAGAATTTGGAAAAAGGGGAAAAGAGGTAGTCTTTTGCTTCGGGGAAGTTTGCCAAAAACGCACGGTTATCAAATTCCGCGTTGGTAATATTGCATCGTCCTCCGCCGGTAAGGGAAAGCTTTTTGCCGAGAACTTTGTTTTTCTCAACCAAAAGCACTTTTTTCCCAAGGCTTGCGGCGCATCCTGCGCACATCATTCCCGAAGGGCCTCCGCCGATGACGATAAGGTCAAAAATACGTTTTTGTGACATTCTGATAGACTAGCATAAATTGTTGACAAAAGCAAAAAAGAATGACAAAAATATAACTTTCCTTATTTTATCTCAAACACCTCCTCAATCCGCTTCTGCCCGAGTGCTTGTGTAATCTTATGCGCCAAAAGCAGGGAAGGGTTGTATCGCCCCGTTTCAAGAGAAATGATGGTTTGTCGCGTTACCCCCGCTCTCTCGGCAAGTTCTTCCTGAGTCATTCCGATCTTTTTTCGCAATTCGGCTATTTTTGTTTTCATTATATTCCTTACATAGGGTAGTCCTATGTAATTACCTTTTTTAGTCTTTTTTATCGAGATAGATATTTGTGACGGCTTTCACGATAAGGCCGGTGAATATCGCTGTTAAAATAACGGGGTCGACGGTGGCTCCCGTTCCGGAAGCTACGGAGTGAGACACTTGAAAAGCAACGCCCATGGCGAGAACAGCAATGATAGCCCAAAGAGCGTTCCTTTCCGCAATCGCTTCATGAAGGATTTCCCTTTCGTCTTTTGCTACGTGCGCCATTATATGAATAAAATCTGCCGTAACAACAATCATCCATATCCCCAAAAGAATAAGGGTTGCGGTGTTGACCACAAACGCCTGAAGAACGATAATCGGCGCCACAATAAGAAGGGTATATACCCAGCCTTGCCATGTTTTTGGCACGAGCCCCCAGCCCCCATATTTTCTTCTGCTAAACCATTCAGGTTTTCCTATCATACTATTTTATAAATTAAATATAATAATGTAATATATATTATACGTAAAAAATATATTACATTATCAATATACACCCGGGTAAAAAAGAATGCAAGTCTCAATCCCGAGTGGCTTAAAATGTTTTTTGTCGGTAAAATTCTTTGGACTTTATAGACTTTACGACTTTTGTAGACTTTATAGACTTTAGCGCCCCCGTTACGATATACTATATTCATGGAATTACTTTACTTTATAGGGCTTCTTCTTTGGGTGAGCTATTGTTTTGCAAAAGTGGAAATCGCCATTGAGGGCGAGCATGGCTGGGCGGACGATCTTCCCACGTGGCGCTTGTCCAAAGAACATATCTTAAGTCGAATGCTTTCGGGGGGAAGAGAACTCACCGGATATCATTTCTGGATACAGACATTTGTTTTTTCGCTTCTTCATGTTGTTTATCTATTCCATGTTCCGAGCTTTGCGATAGAGCTTCAGATTCTCTCTTTTATTTTCGCCCTTTGGATTATTGAAGATTTTTTGTGGTTTCTCTTAAATCCCGCATACGGAATAAAAAAATTCAAAAAAGAATATATCTGGTGGCACGAACGCCATTGGTGGTGGTTCGCACCCATGGAATATTTCACCTTTTTACCTGTATCGATTTTTCTCTATTGGCTTTCGTACTTCATTTCTCTCTAAAAGAAAAAGACGCTTTACGGAAGCGTCTTTTTTGTATACTCTGGGCACAGATTGCTGTTTTTTTGAGAGGAGAAAAAAATGAACGAGAATATGACGTATTCCGGTGTCGGAGTTGATTACGAAGCGATGGACCCGTTCAAACGGATGGCTCAGGAAAAAGCGAGGGAAACATCCCTTAACCTTGAACGCTTCGGTTTTTCGGAAGTTTCCAAAAGCCGGGGCGAAAGCGCGTATCTTATCAAGACGCCGTTTGGGTATGTTGCCCACGTTGAAGAGGGTCTCGGGACAAAAAATCTTGTTGCCGACGAGATTCGCACTTTTATGGGAAGAACCTATTATGACGCTCTGGCACAAGATACCGTTGCGATGATTGTGAACGATATGATCACCTTAGGGGCGCTTCCTGTTTCTCTCGCGATGCACCTCGCCGTCGGGTCTTCCGAATGGTTTTCCGATGAGCGTCGGGCGCGGGATTTGATAGACGGTTGGAAAAAGGCCTGCATCCTTTCCGGGGCAGTATGGGGAGGGGGAGAGACTCCGACATTGAAAGGAATTATCGGGCCGGAAGCCTCAGTTCTCGCCGGTTCCTCGTGGGGGATTATTCAAAAAAAGAAAAACCTTATCCGGGGAAATATTCGGCACGGTGATGCGATTATTCTTATCGAAGGATCAGGAATTCACGCAAACGGCCTTACTCTTGCGCGGAAGATTGCAGAAAAAGTGACTGACGGTTACGAAGCCATTTTGCCCGATCGAAGAACCTACGGGGAATCTCTTCTTGATCCGACGCCCATCTATGTCCCGATTGTTCACGCTTGCCAATTATCGGGCATTCATCTTCATTACGCCGTAAACATTACCGGCCACGGCTGGCGAAAGCTGATGCGCCTTCAGAAAAATTTCGCCTATGTCATTGAAAAAGTCCCGTATCCTCAACACGTTTTTCGTTTTATGCAAAAACACGGAAACATTGATGATTCGGAAGCTTATGGCAATTTCAATATGGGTGCCGGCTTTGCTCTTTACGTGCCGAAAGAAGAGGTTGAGACGGTACTCGTTCTCGCAAGGTCTTTCGGATTTTCCGCTTTTGAAGCGGGACATATCGAGAAAAGCAAAGAAAAGAAAGTGGTGATTTTGCCGAAAAATCTCGTTTATCTCGGCGACACTCTCGCCGTGCGATAAATAAAAAAACACCCGCTCCGATTTTATTCGGAGCGGTTTTCTTTTTTAAAAAATTTTTGTGATATAATATAAAGTATTATAAGAGTCTAAACTTTCAATATATGGCAAAAGGAATATCGCATAAAAAAGAAGCGAAGAAACCGAAGAAGGGAGGAACAAAAAAATAGCTTTTAAAAAACCGGCATAAGCCGGTTTTTTGTAGCGTATTTTAGTTTATTGCTTCGGTTTTTCTAAAATCCTTTTCACTGTTTCTCGGAGCTTCACTCCGGGAACCATATCGAGAGTATATCCCTTTTCTCCTTCGGAAATCGCCGTAATAGTGCGGGTAATTTCACCTACTTGTGTTCGGGAAACATTCCCACCTTCTTCGTCTAACTCAAGCGTTCCGTCTCCCCCGTACGCAATATCTCGAAGGCGCTGTTTGAGATCTTTGAGGTTATCAAAACTTGCAAACGTATCTTCAAACCCTTTTGTTTCCTCAATGTTTTTCGGAAGCGGACTCTTTTCCGCCATCGGTTCTTCAAATTTTTCCATGGTTTTAAGTGATTATCTTTTTATAGATTATACCACGCTTGGAATAAAATGAAAAGCGCCCGAAACCGGGCGCATGGATCACTTACGGAAAAGATCAAACGCCCATTGCATGTTTTCCAGCACTTTTTTCCGGCAATAGGCCATCGCTTCGTACGGTTCGCCGTATGCGTTTTTTGGTTTGTCGGTCATTTTTCTTTTCTCCGCCGAGTTGTCCCAGAGAAAGAATAGCATCGGCGCTCATTTCCCGCAAGCATGTTTTTTGATTGGGGGGAGGGAGAACCTCGGCTTACAGCCGCAGTACCCGTTTCCCATTTGCTCAGACTGCGGTCTTCACAAATATGGGAGAACGGCTTCGATTCTCCCACGCAAGACAAGCAGTTGTCTTGCTCATCTTCACCTAAAATTTACAAACAAAAACACCGGCTTGCGAGCCGATGCTTTTGTGTAAATTTTGGTGGAGAT
>Ga0172379_10008898_pt1 | contig 12517 bp, 9 predicted proteins | sample GrowelOW334metaG_FD_119756 | JGI IMG/M metagenome (GOLD analysis project Ga0172379, IMG submission 119756) | Groundwater microbial communities from an aquifer near a municipal landfill in Southern Ontario, Canada - Groundwater well OW334 metaG | ecosystem: Environmental > Aquatic > Deep... | reverse complement strand
GAAGCCCGCACAGTCTGTGTGGGCTTTTTGCGTTGTGGGGCGGTTGGCGGATTTATTGGGCCAGGGCGGCGTGTGCTGGCGACAGTTTTCGATTGCATCAAACTCTTCTACAACTCAAAACGCCGGCACGGACACGGCAGCAGCCTGTCTCCGATGCTGTTTGAACAACTGCAACAAATTTCCAGCTCTTGAGTGTCTGGAAATTCGGCAGTGATTCAATCCTGACGAAACGGATGGCGACAGGGCCACACCGCGCCGACCGGCTTCGCGAGCGACTCGGAGCCGTGCATCGGGAATGACGAAGGCGGCAAGCTAAAGGGAATGCGCTGGGCACTTTCGAGTGTCTGACCGCGAGGCATGACGAACTGGTCGGGCGCGCCCTGCGGGAAATCGCTATGAAGTTCCGGCTTCTGGCGGAAGACCCGCCGTGGTGAGGATGCAGTCAGGCGTCCGGCAACGGAGCGGCCAGGCTGGCCCCGGCGGTAACATTCACCTTTGCGCCAAGCGAGGGCAGCGGCCTCAGAGCATTTGCGCAGATTGACCGCAAGTCGACTTGTCTACATTCTGTACAAATGCCCTCTACAAGAAGTCCAGCAAAGCCTCGCGCCGATGGCCGCCAAATCGTCGGTTTCAGCCTACTGCCCAAGATGCCAGCCGAAGTCAAAATGGCGGCGTCGCGTCGCGACAGCTCCTTGAAAATGCTGTTCGAGGATATGTGGACGCTCTATGAGAAAACACCAACAGAAGCGGCTAGTGCCGAAGGATCGAATGCCCGTCAATCTCAATAAGCCCCAAAACTGGAAGGCAGACGTTGCCCTGTCTGTGGACATGTACAACGAATGGTTCATGCAGTTTGCACCCGTGACGTTCCGCAACACTCGGCTTCAGACCACGAAGTCCGTTGAAGCGGCCCTCTACGCGACCGGGAACCTGACGGATATCAAGCCGGCGACGCTGCGGAAGCACCCCGAAATTCTGTCTACGCTCCGCATGTCGACGTGCCCGCCGCTGGCGGTTGATCGTCTCATCGGCTTGACCGGTGTCTCGTCGAGCTTGGTCAAGCGCATGGAAGGTGAACAGAAGCTGCCTGTGCGTATGCTGACAGCGCAAGTCGACCTCGAACTCGCCAAGATCACCACGATCATCGAAAAGATGGCTGATCCAGATATTTTTATCTGGCTCGGTCGCGCCCATGCTGCAACCGATGCTGAAGTGCATCGCGCGGCGACCATCGTCGCTGATCGGCTATGCGGCGCAGTGGCAAACCCCATCATTCGCAACGCGCAAGAGAAACGGCAGCTCCTGGAAATCAAGAATTGGCTTGAGGCGCGAGGCTACAAGCCACTACCGGGTGTGGATGGAACAAAGTTCAACGCTATGCCGCCTGGCACGTTCAGCTTCCGCATGAACGTGCCAATCAAACTTGAAGGCGGGGGGCAGTCGATCAACATTCCGATTGATGCGGTCATCATGCCGAAGACAGGCAAGGCCGGCGGCTTGCCGCTGTTTTTCGAGGCGAAGTCGGCGGGTGATTTCACCAACACCAACAAGCGCCGCAAAGAAGAAGCGGTGAAGATGGCGCAGTTACGCAGCACCTACGGCTCGGCTGTCCGCTTCAATCTGTTTCTGTGTGGGTATTTCGATAGCGGTTATCTCGGCTATGAGGCCGCAGAGGGCATTGATTGGGTGTGGGAGCACCGCATTGATGACCTCGCCCTTTTTGGACTCTGACGATGGCACTCAACCTCGACGCTCTCGAACAACGCCGCTGCGCACTGCAAGCTGAACTGGACGGGCGCAAGACCCAAGCTGAACGCAATAGACTGGGGCAGTTTGCAACTCCGACGCAGCTCGCCCGTGATGTATTGGCGTATGGCTTGGAGTTGGTTCCGAAGACGACGCCTGTGCGTTTCCTTGATCCTGCTATAGGGACGGGTTCGTTCTATTCCGCGCTCATGTCGGAGTCTGCAGGTCGCCCGGTGCAATCGGCAACGGGCTTCGAGATTGATCCGCACTATGGCGAGCCGTCCAAGGCACTTTGGAAGGGGACACCACTCAACATCACGCTGGCCGACTTCACTCAGCAAGCTGCTCCGGTTCACAACGCGGAGCGGGCAACCCTACTCATCTGTAATCCGCCCTACGTTCGGCACCATCACATGAACGGTGCGGAGAAAGTACGCCTACAGGAAGCGGCGAGCACCGCGTCAAATGTCGAGCTTTCCGGCCTAGCCGGTTTGTATTGCTATTTCATGGCCTTGGCGCATAGCTGGATGAGCGAAGGCGGTGTTGCGGGCTGGCTGATACCCAGCGAATTTATGGACGTGAACTATGGGCGCGCGCTCAAGGCGTATCTGCTGCGCGAAGTGACGTTGCTGCACATTCATCGCTTTGATCCGAACGACGTGCAGTTTGATGATGCGCTCGTGTCGTCTGCGATTGTGTGGTTCAAGAAGGCGAAGCCCTTGGCAGACCACAGCGTTTCGTTCTCCTACGGCGGCACGATGCAGGCCCCGACGATCAGCAAAAGCCTGAGCGTCCGCGACCTCGAACGCACCGACAAATGGACACGGTATCCGCGACAGGCCGTTGAGGCACAGCACGACGGCTACAGGCTCGGCGACCTGTTCGCAATCAAGCGCGGCTTGGCTACGGGCGACAACGCGTTTTTCATCCTCGAGGAAGACCGGGTGCGCGATCTCAAACTGCCGTCGCAGTTCCTCAAGCCAATCTTGCCGAGTACCCGCTACATCAAGGCCGATGAAATCAACGCGGATGATTCAGGTGTACCGCTCTTGGAAAAGCGGCTGTTCCTGCTCGACTGCGATTTGCCAGAAGATGAAGTGGAGCGCGACTATCCGTCGCTATGGGCATATCTACAGACTGGCGTGGATCTTGTCGCGGCGCGCTACCTGTGCCGCACAAGGCGCCATTGGTACACACAAGAGCGTCGCGCCGCCTCGCCGATCGTCTGTACTTACATTGGTCGCAGCGACCACGCTGGACGGCCTTTCCGATTCCTGCTGAACAACACCAAGGCGACGGCCACGAACGTTTATTTGTGCCTCTACCCGCAACCGCTGCTGGCCAGACAGCTCCCACTCTACCCCGACGCGCTCCGCTCGCTGTGGCAGGGGTTAAACTCCATCAGCCGGGAAACACTGCTCGGTAATGGCCGGGTCTATAGCGGCGGGATGCACAAACTCGAGCCCAAGGAGCTGGCCAACGTGCCAGTTGATGAACTGGCCGCGCTGGTCGGCCTCGGCGTAAAGCGCACTCCGCGACAGCTAGAGCTAGAGGAAAAAATGTCTGCCTAGGCGCCGCCGTGCCGGGGCGCTGCATCGAGCGATAGACCGTTGCGCGTCCCCGCGCCACCAACGAATCAAGCATGAAGCCCGCACGGTCTGTGTGGGCTTTTTGCGTTGTGGGGCGGTTGGCGGCGTTTTGACTGTGGCTTTTATGAATTAGCCCCAATACACGGCATCTGCGGCGGCGGCCATCTTGTTGAGCGCAAAAAAATTGGCTGCAAACCGTGCGCCGATACCGATAGCGCAGCGCAAATTCCCGAAGCCTATTCGTTAAATGCCGATGTTGGGGGCAGCACTTACGCGTGCAACGACGCCAGCGGTGACTTCGGCTGATCGCTGAGGTATTCGCCTATCGGTGGCGCCTTTTAGACAAGAATACTTTCCGAGATCAGGTCGATAGCGTTTCGCGCATTGCCGCTTGTGGATCGTTGGTTTCGAATAAATTCGGGAATAAGTACGCTGCGGCGTAAATTGGAAAGGCTGGTATTAAATCGGCCTTTGAACGCGTTGCTGTTAGCAGTCCATCGGCGAGGCACTCTGAAACTACGGTTCGCGCAGTGCGCGCGCCTAAGTCAATCAGGCGACCGGCCGCGCCGCGTTCTAATCGGCCCACAAACATCGCCTTGATCGGTAGCGGGGCGGCGCGCTCATCGTGCCCTGTTACGAGTCTGCGCTCGACGCCGAGCTTGTGCCACAGCCTGTGGCACAAGCCAGGGCACTCCCAGGCGGCGCGGCCGACTTGCCGCCAGCGGCGCAGGACTTTCCCGCCGGCCTGTTGCTGGCCGTGCCCTGGGGCCACCACGCGGTGCTGATGGAAAAGCTGAAGGACGCCGCCGTGCGCCAGTGGTACATGCGGGCTGCGGTGGAAAACGGCTGGAGCCGTGATCTGCTGCAGGATCATATCGCGGCTGCCAGCCACCGGCGGGCGGGACAAGCCGCCAGCAACTTCTCGTTGCGCCTGCCCGCGCCGGATTCGGCCCTGGTGCAGCAGACGTTGAAAGACCCTTACTTATTCGACTTCCTGACGCTGGCGGATCCCTTTCACGAGCGCGAACTGGAAACCGGGCTGATCGCGCACCTAGAGAAATTTCTGCTGGAGTTGGGGCAAGGCTTCGCTTTCGTTGGCCGCCAGTACCATGTGGATCTGGGTGAACAGGACTTCTACATCGACCTGCTCTTCTATCATCTGAAGCTGCGCTGCTATGTGGTGATCGACCTTAAGCGCGGCGCGTTCAAGCCCGAATACGCGGGCAAGATGAGCTTCTATTGCAGCGTGGTCAATGACCGGCTGCGCCACGGCGACGACAAGCCCACCATCGGCCTGATCCTGTGCCAGCAGCACAACCGCGTGCTGGCCGAGTACACCTTGCGCGGCATGGACAACCCCATTGGTGTTTCCAGCTACCAACTTACGCGGGCCTTGCCCACCGAGCTGCAATCCAGCCTGCCGAGCATCGAGCAGATTGAGCGTGAACTCGCTGGCGAGGCTGCCGCCGACACTTCCAAGGACGAAGCGCAATGACCAACCCCACCAATACCTACACCGTACCGTCGGTATCCATCACCACGGCGCGCACTGGCGCATCTAGCAAAGCGAATGAACTGGGCATGCGGGGGATGCAGGTGCGAGCCTATGCCAAGCGCGGTGAGCAATACCTGCTGATCAAGTCACCGCCGGCGTCGGGAAAATCGCGCGCGCTGATGTTCATCGCGCTGGATAAGCTCAACAACCAGGGCTTGAAGCAGGCCATCGTCGTGGTGCCGGAGCGTTCCATTGGCAGCAGCTTTGCCAATGAGCCCTTGGTCGAGCATGGCTTCTACTGGGATTGGCAGGTTGCACCGCAGTGGAACCTGTGCAACGCCCCTGGTGTGGATGAGCCCCGCATCGCGAAGTCCAAGGTGGACGCGGTGCGCCAGTTCTTGGCGAGTGCAGACAAGGTATTGGTTTGTACCCATGCCACTTTCCGCTTTGCTGTGGATGAACTGGGTATCGAGGCGTTCGACGACCGCCTGATCGCCATCGACGAATTCCACCACGTCTCTAGCAATCCGGAGAATCGACTGGGCAGCCAGTTGGGGGCATTCATTGCACGCGACAAAGTGCATCTGGTGGCCATGACGGGCTCCTACTTCCGTGGCGACAGCGAGGCGGTGCTGGCACCCGCAGACGAAGCCAAGTTCGAGACCGTGACCTACACCTACTATGAGCAGCTCAACGGCTACAGCTGGCTCAAGGTGCTGGACATCGGTTACTTCTTCTATACCGGTCGTTATGTGGAAGCGGTCGCTAAGGTTTTGGACCCGGCGCTGAAAACCATTGTCCATATTCCTAACGTTAATGCGCGCGAGAGCTTGAAGGATAAGGAGCGAGAGGTCAGCGACATCATGCATGCGCTGGGTGACTGGAAAAGCACCGATCCGACAACGGGCTTCCATCTGATTGAAACAAAGGATGGCCGAAGCTTGAGAGTGGCTGACCTCGTGGACGATAGCGATCATACCCGGCGCTCCCGCGTGTTAGCGGCGCTGAAAGATCCGGCTCAGAAGAACAATCGTGATCACGTCGACGTCATCATCGCGTTGGGCATGGCGAAGGAAGGGTTTGACTGGATTTGGTGCGAGCACGCGCTGACCATTGGCTACCGCAGCAGCCTGACTGAAATTGTGCAAATTATCGGCCGCGCCACCCGTGATGCCGTGGGCAAGGAGCGTGCGCGCTTTACCAACCTGATTGCCGAGCCTGCAGCCGATCGGTCCGCCGTGGCTGAGGCGGTGAATGACATGCTCAAGGCCATCTCCGCCAGCTTGCTGATGGAGCAGGTGCTGGCGCCGCGCTATGAGTTCACGCCCAAGAACACGGGGCCATTGACCGGCTTCGATTACGGCGAGGGCGGCTACAAGAAGGACGGCGGCCATAACGTCGGCGTGAACAAGGACACTGGCCAGATTCACCTAGAGATCAACGGGCTGACGACGCCGCAAACCTCTGAAGCAACGCGCATCTGCAAGGAGGACTTGAACGAAGTCGTCACCAGCTTCCTGCAGGACAAGACCGTGCTGGAGCGCGGACTGTTCGACAAGGACAACACCTTGCCGGAAGAGCTGACCCAACTGCGCATGGGCAAGATCGTGCGGGAGCGTTACCCGGATTTGAGTGAGACCGATCAGGAGGCCATTCGCCAGCACGCCGTCGCCGCCATGAACGTCACGCAGCAGGCCAAGCTGATGCTGGCCCAGGCCGATGCTGCCGGCGGCGGCACAGCGCAAGGCAACACGGCCTTGCTGGATGGTGTGCGCAAGTTCGTGAATGTGCGCGATCTGGACATCGACCTCATCGACCGTATCAACCCCTTCGATGCCGCCTATGCGATTTTGGCGAAAGCGATGGATGAAAAATCATTGCGCCAAGTGCAGGCCAGCATTGCCGCAAAGAAGGTGAGCATCCCCGTGGACGAAGCCCGCGAACTTGCAAAGCGCGCCTTGCAGTTCAAGCACGACCGCGGCCGCCTTCCGGATATCAATTCCGCGGACGCATGGGAGAAGCGCATGGCCGAGGGTGTGGCAGCGCTGGCGCGTTACCGCGCTATGACAAAGGCAACACAAGCGCAAGAGGCATCCAGCAATGGCTGATATGGACGACGACGAACTATTGGAGGCGCTGGGTGTAGAAGTCGCCCCACTCAAAGTCAGCGGCCGAACGCCGCGCGAGGAACGCATCATCGCCGGCTTCGAGGATATTCTTCGCTTCCATCAAGCGCACGGTCGCCCGCCGCTGCATGGCGAAGATCGCGATATCTTTGAGCGTCTGTATGCCGTGCGCCTGGACCAGATTCGCAAGCTGCCGGAAGCGCAAACTTTGCTGGCTGAGCTGGATACTCCCGGCCTGCTAGCGCATTCAAGCGGCATGACGATAAGCGATGCGGATGATCTCGATGAAGACGCGCTGCTGGCGGAGCTAGGCGTTAGCAATGAGTCGGTGGAGAACGACATTACGCAGTTGCGAAATGTGCGTGCGTATCAGGAACGCCGAGCAGCCGAAGAAATTGCGGATCGAGCTAAGTGCACGGACTTTGAGCAATTTGAGCACCTGTTTCAAACGGTACAGCGGGAGTTGAAGTCCGGCGTTAGAAAGACTATCTCGCTGGAAACCCGCACCCTCGACGAAATTCAGAAGGGGACCTTTTTCATCGTCGGCGGCCAGATAGTCTATGTGGCTGAGGAGCGCGGGGAGTTCACCACCCAGTACAACCGGCGCGACATGCGGCTGCGCGTCATCTACGACAACGGCACCGAAAGTGACGTGTTGCAGAGATCTCTGCAGCGCGCGTTACATCGCGACAAAGTGGCTAGGCTCATCACCGAACCCGCAGCCGGACCACTGTTTGGGGAAAGCGCTGAGCCAGACGACATCGAAAGCGGCACCATCTATGTGCTGCAGAGTCTATCCAAGCACCCATTTGTGGCTGAGCATCGCGAGCTGATTCACAAGATTGGCGTGACTGGCGGCAAGGTGGAAGCACGAATCGCTGGCGCTGAAAAAGACGCAACCTACCTGCTGGCCGGCGTCGATATCGTCGCCACCTACACGCTGCACAACCTGAATCGTAGCCGGCTAGAAAACATCTTCCACCGCCTGTTCGGTACAGTTCAGCTCGACTTGACCATCGAAGACCGTTTCGGAAACCCGGTCAAGCCGCGGGAGTGGTTTCTGGTGCCGCTGCAGGTGATTGACGAAGCGGTTCAGCGCATTCGAGATGGATCGATTACCGACGTTGTGTATGACCCCGAATCGGCGCGGTTGATCGGCCGTTAAATTTCTAGGAGCGTCCTCACGCGGGTGCCGAAAGACGACGGCGAGTGAGTCAGGTTCGGGCCGGCCATCACGCGCGTGGCGGCGATCATCCGAGAATCAAGCACGAAGCCCGCACAGTCTGTGTGGGCTTTTTGCGTTGTGGGGCGGGATGGCGGCATTTTGACCGCGTTTTTTCAAATTAGCCCAACTGCCCGATAGCCGCGGCGGCGGCCATCTTATTGATCGCAAAAGTATTGGGCCGTAAACCGCGCGCTGATATCGCGAGCGCAGTGTGAATTCCAGAAACCTATCCGTTAATTGCCCGATGTTATGGGCGGTGCGGACGTGCGCAGATGGGTTCGGCGATGGGCTCAAGCTGCCGTCATTAACGCCGTTGTGTGGAATAAATATGAGTTGTGACTCCGGTCATATCGAAGGCCGAGGCAGGATAAAGGCGCGTCGGGGCGGCTGATTCGAGCCCCCGGCGCGCCGCAAGCGCCGGCGGTGAAGCCGGTAAAGGCGCTGTTTCAACCACCGTTGCGGCGGTGGCCGTTGTGTGTATTTCGGCCGAGGTGTTGGGCGCGGCCGTTTTTATCGCTGCAAACAAAATAATTCCGTCAACTTGTGATCGAGGAGTGTTGCCGTGACGCCAGAGCATCCGCTACACCGATATGACGATATTCTAAGTCTTGCCCCGCAGCCTCCCCGGCTGCGTGCCGCCGCCGGCACCGAACGCTGGGGTTTCCGAGCGTTGGGCGCATCGACGGCTTGGCTGCGAGCGCGGGCCGAGTCTGCCGCCGCCGCGCGCATCGCGCGACGCTTGCACGATGGTTTGGCGCAGTCGCTGACGTTGGCGCTGATCCAATTGGATGCCTCGCGCGACCCACGAAATCCGGCAGCGGATCTGGCCGTCGCCAATAGCCGTACGTTGATCAAAGATGCTTTGCGGGCAACGCGCGAGACGATTCGCGACTTACAAGGAACGGGCGAGCCGCTGCCGAATTTGGCGGCTGCGCTGTCGGCCGCGGCGCAGCGGTTGGGCCAGTTGTGCGGACAAGTGATTACGATTGAATGCGGCGCGGCGTTGCCGGTGCTGCCGGATGTCGTTGCGAAAACCTTATTCGACGCAGCGCATGAGTTGCTGATTAACGCCTGCAAGCACGCGCCTGAAGCGCATGTGCGACTGGCACTCACGCCGTTTGGGCGCGGGGTGCGGTTGATTGTGCAAGACGATGGCCCCGGTTTTGACGCAGTCGCTGGCGCCGCCAGTTACGGCTACGGCCTTGCGAATATGGCGGCCTGGCTGGCGCGCGTCGGCGCCCAGCTGACACTGACCAGCGCTGCGGGCGGTGGCGTTCATGGCGAGATTTGCTGGCGACCGGCGACGCAACTGCAGCGGTCGGAGGTCTTATGATCCGCGTCGTTATCGGCGACGATCACGGCGTCGTCCGCGAAGGCTTGGTCGCGCTATTGCAGCGTGAGTCGGATATTCAGGTGCTCGCACAAGCACAAAATGGCTTGGACTTGGTCCGCGCGGCGCGCGAACATGGGCCGGATGTGGTTGTCGCCGATGTCTCGATGCCGGTTATGAATGGTGTCGAAGCCATCCACCATATTCGCCATGAGTCGCCGCGCAGCAAGGTGTTATGCCTTTCGGTGAGTGATCAAACTCGGCAGGTGTTAACGGCGCTTGAAGCCGGTGCCGCTGGCTATGTGCTGAAGGAAAACTCTTTTGAAGAACTGGCGCGCGGTATTCGCCGCGTGGCTGCGAATCAGATGTACTTGAGCAACGAGTTGGTCGGCGCCGTTATGGCGGCTTCACGCCACGGCGCAAGTGGCGGCGAAACGCCGCTGACAGCGCGCGAGCGGCAAGTGGCCCAGCTGTTTTCCGAGGGCTATTCGACATTGGAAATCGCCGGGCGCTTGCACGTCAGCAGCAAAACCGTGGCGACCCACCGCGAGCATTTATTCCATAAGTTGAAGATCCAAAGCATTGCCGAACTCACGCGCTATGCGTTGCGTGAAGGCCTGAGTGCGTTGGACTTGCCGAGCCGACAACTGACAATCTGAATGGCTTAATGATGCGCCGCTGCTGTCGGTCTCAGCGGCGCATCAAAATCGTGAAATCATCCGGCAGATAGCCGCTGACCAACTCGGCGCTTGGGCTCAGTTGCCGGCAGTAGGCGTGTACCGCATCGGGGTCTTGGCCGCAGAGTACGTAGTCGTGCGCAAACTGGTTGGCGTCGAGCAGGTTAAACGCCAAGCCGCGACGGCAGGCGCGCCACATCTGCCCGATCAACGCGTATGGGTAGTCCGGCGATTTACTGCGGTAGCTCAGCGCGCCGGAACAAAACACGTAGTCCGACGCCGGCAGCCCCGCATTCAAAAAATCCGCCTGCACAAACTGGGTCTTCGGCAGGCTGCCGTAACGCGCCTGGGCGGCGGTCAGAAACTCCGCCATTTGGTCGACGCCGAGGTAGGTGAAGTCGGTGTAGCGCTGATCGAGAAACGGTTTGAAATCGCCATAACCGCAGCCGAGATCGAGCACGGTACAGCCATTGAGATCGCCGACCTGGCACAGCACGTCGAAGCGCCGCTGTTGGCTCTCAACATCGCGCCAGCCCAGCGCCTGCAGTGGCGCCAAATCCAGCCGGCGGCGGTGGTAATGCAGGACGATGGCTTTTTCGATTAGGTTCATGCGCAGCCACTACGCGGAGATGCACCGCTGGCGCTCATTGCGGGTAAACCGTATCGCCGACTTTGGTTATCCGGTCGTAGACGTTTTGCCCATGCTGGATATACGTCTTCGCGGCGTCTGCATCGAGATCGCCAGCGTTGACGCCGTTTGCGCGCACGGTGGCGTATTTCAGCGCGATAAGCGTGTTGACGTGCGGCCGCGGCATCCAAGACGGGAACATCGTGCTGTCTTTATTCGGTCCGCCGGCAGCGGCGTGCCACGTCAGCGTATGAATCCGCCCGGCTGAGCCTTGCCGCCCGACTGCGGCAACGGCGGCCGGCAGCGCGCCGTTGGTATACGCGTGCAGGCCGGTGGGATTGGCCGGAACCAACGCACCGCCAGCAACCGGCTGGGCGTTGAAGATGTGATTTTGCAGGCTGGCGCGAACGTTGTTGCCGAGTAGCGCAATCGTCTGCTGGGCACGGGCGCCGCGGCGGTGTTTATCGGCGCGCTCGGTCTCGTCTTTTTTCGCCTGTGCGGGCGCGCCCGCTGAAGGTTGCAGCCGCCGCAGCTGCGCGGCCTGGGCCTGCTGCCGCGGCGATTGCTGCAGGCGTTGCGCGGTAGAAGTCGCGCGCTGCGGCGTCGAATCGTGGCTGGTGGCAGCGGCTGCTTGGCGCTGCGACGGGGCTGGGCGTGCGGCGGTATCTAAGCGCATCGTGAACTCCTGCGAAGGACCCTAACTGTGCTCAGTTTACGCCGTCGTTATGGTGCTTTGTCGCCGAGCTGAGGGCCGACAAATCGATAATAATTTCGATTCAGTCATTCCTAAAGGGAATGATAGTTATCGCCAACAGCCGCCTTCTGGAAAACGGATAAGACACACAGCATGAGCTAGGGCCTGTTAACACTTATGCGATCACTGCGACCGCGGACGTAAACCGCCAGTACAACGAAGAAGGAGCAGCAAAGGGTGGTTCCCTTGGCGCGACGACCGAGGCCGCAATGGCGGTTCACGACCCCGTCCCGAAGGGTTATGGCGAAAAATCCGCCTGTCGTCGTTGCGATCCTTGGCCTTGGAATTACCAAGGCCGGCGGCTCGCGCCTCGTCAGGCGGACTTTTGATCTATAACGCAGCGACCGCATAAGTGTTAACAGGCCCTAGTTCAGCGCCGATGGGCGTGTCCGCCACACGCAGCGATGATTCTGCTCATGCCGCGCTTGACGGGTACTGCGGCGCCGATCACACAGTCCACTGCCTCGGCTTAAAAGCTGCGCGCCGCTGGCAAGGGGATATTCCGAAATAGAGCCGAAGGTTGGCAATCGTCAACGATATAGGGAGAATCTTATGCGTTATCAACTGCTAGGGCGCCGTCCGTTGCGCCATATTGTCGCCATCTGTTGCACCTTAATCATCACTAACTGGGGCGCGGCTGCTGCTGCACGTGCCGAAACCACCCCGACGGATATTGCTAGAGCTGAAAATCTTTGGGATGTCTTGGTCACCAGCGCTGGCACTAACGGCAATAGCGCTGTGTTGCGATTCGACGGCCGTAGCGGGCAAGCGATTGGCACGTACGGCTGCGCCGGTGGAATTGTCGACCCGCGCGACATCGTTCCGAAACCACCATTGGGTGGCGTGCTCTATGTGAACAATGGCAACGATAGTGTTCTGAAATTCCGCTCGCGCACCGGCGAGTTCCTCGGCATTTTCACCTCGTATCCGAATCTTAATCCCGGTGG
>Ga0172379_10008897_pt1 | contig 12518 bp, 18 predicted proteins | sample GrowelOW334metaG_FD_119756 | JGI IMG/M metagenome (GOLD analysis project Ga0172379, IMG submission 119756) | Groundwater microbial communities from an aquifer near a municipal landfill in Southern Ontario, Canada - Groundwater well OW334 metaG | ecosystem: Environmental > Aquatic > Deep... | reverse complement strand
GCGTTGACGCACTGCCGCAATTCCATCTATAATCGCCGTTCTCTGACGCGGGGTGGAGCAGTCTGGCAGCTCGTCGGGCTCATAACCCGAAGGTCGCAGGTTCAAATCCTGCCCCCGCAACCATACCCAGAATCACCGGCCGCTTGCAGTAACAGGCGGCCGGGATCAGCGGCAAAAGAGGCCCAGGCTTCGTCGCCGGCGTCCTCGATGGTGATCTCCCCAAAGTAGTCCTTTAGCGCCGCCCGTGCGCGTTCCGGCTCGCCGGCGAGGTCATTCTCCAGATTGGTCAGGTGGCGCTTGTAGCGCGCCATGATGTCCTCGATTTTCCACTTCACGGGGGCTACCCTCTTCGGCGCCGCTTGCTGGTGGAGCATTTCCCGTCTGGCTTCGGCGTCCCTCAAGCGGGCCGACAGCGCGTCGGAATGGCCCATGGCCACGATCGCATTCACCAGGCGGTCTATCTCCCTCTCCACTTCCGTCAGGGCCGCCCGCGCCGTTTTCTCCGCGCCGGCGTCGATTTTTTGACTACTGGCCAGCAGCAGATCCACCTGCTGCCGGAATTGGACGATCGCGGCTTGCGACAGCAGATCCTCGCGGATCGTCGTCATCATGCGCCGATCGGTTCGCGGCCGGCTGACACGCACACCAGTGCAGACGGCGGTGCCGCGATCCTTGTGCGCCGTGCAGCCATAGGTTGATGCGCTGACGGCGATCACGGCCGCGCCACACTTCCCGCATCGCATCAGTCCGCCGAGCAGGGTCTTCGGCCGCGCGCCCTTTCCCTTGCTGCCACCGGCCAGCCGCGTGCCGTCCATTCGTGCACGCACCGTGTGCCACAGATCGTCCGGCACGATGCGCAGGCCCGGGCGCTCCTCGACGATCCATTCCTCGCGTGGACGCACCAGACGAATACGCTTGCCGTTGTCCGGGTTCTTGACCCAGTGACTGCGATTCCAGATGTAGCGGCCGAGATAGAGTTCGTTGTTGAGCACGCCGCTGCCCTTGTTCGGGCTGCCATAGAGGGCCGACACCGACCAGGTGCCGCCGCGGCCGGTTTTGACGCCCTGGTGGTTCAGATCGGAGGCGATGCGCTGGCAGCTCCAGCCTTCGCTGAAGCGCTCGTAGATCCACCGCACCCAGCGCGCCTGGTCCTCGTCGACCTCGAGCTGGTGCACGTGGCCGGCGTCGATCGAGCGATACCCATACGAGAGGCCGCCGGCGTGGCCACCACGGAACACCTGCCCGGTCAGGCCGCGGTGCGTCTTCTTGGCCAGGTCGCGCAGGTACTGCTGATTGAGCAGGCCGCGCACGCCGCGCTGCAGCTCGCGATCTTCGTGGCGTGTGTCGTAGCCGTCGCTGGTGCCGACGATGCGGATGCCGAGATGTTCCAGCCGGCGCAGCACCTGTTCCTGATCGACGATGTCGCGCCAGCAGCGATCGAGCGCCTCGATCACCAGGACGTCGAAGGCCCCGCGCTCGGCGGCATCGAGCAACTGTTTGCCGCCGGGGCGCAGCCGCACCGGCGTGGATGCGGATATCTCCTGATCGGCGTAGTGGGCTGCGGGCTGCCAGCCTTCCGCCGCGCACCGCGCCGAGGTCAGCCGTTGCTGATCCTCGATCGACGTGTCGCGCTGGTTGTCAGAGCTGTACCGGCTGTAGGTCGCGGCGCGGAGGGGGGCTGTCGTTGTCATGCGGCGCATTGTCCGTCTTGGGTGCCTGCTCGGCAAGCCACTCCGCGACGACACGTTCGGCGATGAGCCGAATCAGCATGTCGCGGCCGGTGGCTTGGGAGTGGGAATGGGTCATGGTCAAGTAACCGGCTTTACTGGACCGCGAGGGAGAACACCACGGCCAGGCCAACAACGAGGAAGGCGAGGAAAAGGATCGTGCGGCGCATGATCACAGCCAGACCTCGGCAGCGCGGAGATACCCGATGCCGGTCTTTTGGCCGTCCTCGTAGCGCTCTGCGCAGTTCTTTATTTCGTCGGCGAGATGGGCTTTGCAGTTCGCACTGGCACACGCGGGGGAGGTGATGACGTGGCACTGAGACTGCCAGCGCCAGACGCAGGCGGTAATCCACATGCCCGGATTCAGCCGGGTCGAAATATTCCGATTGACGGCCCGGCATTGCGCGTCGCTTTCGATGAACGTGCCGACAGTGGTGATTTCAATCGGCAGCGCGCCGCAAGCCGACAGTAGAACCGATAGGGCAAGAGCAGGCGCAAGCCGCTCGATCAGGAGAGTCATGATGCCTCCGGGTAGCCGTTGTGTTCGATTCCGTCGAGCAGGCGCCCGGCGGTCCGCTTTCCCACTTTTGCCATGAGCTGATGACCCTCGATAGCTTCGTCGCCGAACAGTCGAACGCGGCGTGCAACGGCGGTGCCGTTGGGAATCTCCAGCCATTTCTTAAGCGGGACGCGATGCCCGTTTTCTCCGGGGCCAAACTCGCCCCACTGCTTGAACAAGAACGCTACGTCGGCCGCCGCGCACTGATCGCGCAGCGAGCGCACCCAATCGGGATGCATCGGCCGCGCATTGGTGCCCGACTCGCCGCCGACTACGACCCAATCCACGTCCGGACGGCTCATGTCTGCGTTTGCGAACGACCAGTCGAGATAGGGGCGCAGATCGACAGCCCCAAGCAACGGCTCCGCACTGACCCAGCGCACCGCCGCGGGCGTCTGCAGGAGCTGCTGCACTCGTTCGTCGGCCGTGGGCTGATCCTCGATCGATACGCCGAGATGCACGTTCGGTAGCGGCCACCGCATTGCTGGCGCGAACTCGCTGTACTTGATCGCGTCGCGGATTTCCATCTCGGATTTCGTCAAATAGGCGAGCATCCGCGCCGGCCGCTTGGTAAGCACCTGAAACGTGTGCTGCGGGCAGAGCGCCATCATTGCGAACACGCGATCCAGCCACTCGTCCGGCACACCCTCGTGGAACAGGTCGCCATGCGCGCAGACGAAGATGCGGCGCGGCCGGCACCAGCGCAGCGGCTGGTCGAGCCATTCATTGTTGAACCGGACTTGTCCATTCCAGACCGGGCCGGCTGCCGTGTCGATCGTGAGGCCAGCGCGTGATGGATGGTGCTGCAGTCGGGTGCCGGCCAGCTTCATCGCGTAGCAATGTTTGCAGCCGGCGGAGACAACGGAGCAGCCGGTGATGATGTTCCAGGTGGCGTCCGTCCATTCAATCTTGGTGTGATCAGCCATGCTTGTCTCCCATAGTCGGCGCCGGCGACACGGCGGCTTTGCCGGCGTTCTCCAGAATCAGCCTGTGGTGTGGCCACATCCGGTATGTCAGATCGCGGACGGCGCGCAGGTGGATCAGTTCGGTCGAGGGCGGGCCTGATTCCTTCATGCGCTTGGCCAGCATGCGCAGTCGTATCGCCGTGCAGAGCGCGTCATCGTGCGCGGCCCGGGCGTCCGGTTCATCCTTCCAGTCCGGGTGCTGCGGATCGACGTTGTGGCATTCGCGCAGGCTGGTGGCGTCGATCACCAGAAGGTCGGCGGCGTGTTGCAGCAGGTCGGCGTCGGTGGTGGTCATGGCAGCTTCCATGTATCGCGGCAGCGAGCGCAGGCGCCGCCGACCAGGCGACCGCTGGGCTCGCCGCAGCGTTCGCATTCGCCCGGCTCGCCGGCCGGCATTTTCGCGGCCTCGTCGCGATGCGCCTTGATGCGGCGCGCCTCTTCGGTGTCGCGGTGATCGTTGGCGATATCGACGACGTCCATCACCAGATATCCCAGGAGTTGAAGGCGGGCCGGCCGCACATGGAGCAGGTGGCGGAATGGACCGTGCCCATGCCTGATTCGATTTCCTTGAACGGTCCCCGGTTGTCGCATTCGTGATCCGTCGGCTTGGGTTCCGGGCCGCAGCGGAATTCGGTAATGCGGCCGTCGTCGGCGCGCTTGATGTCACAGCTCATCGAATACCTCCTCGATGGACTGGTCGATCTTCAGGCTGATCGCCAGCACTACCCACGCCACGTTGCCGGCGACCAGCAGCACGCCGCCGGCAAAACTGAACCACTGCCCGAGCGCTGGGTAGTAGATGAGGTTCCACAGCCCCCATATCGAAAAGAAGGCGGTGGTGGGCCAATACACGCCGTGCAGTTGGCGGTCGCGCCGCAGCTGTTGAAAGTTGCGCCAGGTGAAGCCGGCGCCGACGAGTTCGATGCTGCCGTTGATGAGGTCGGGCCACATGATCAGAACGGAATGTCGTCTTCGAAGTCGTTGAAGTTGCCAGCGCCGCCGGCGGGCGCGGCTGCCGGTGCGGCACCCTGGGCCGGCCGGCTTGCTGCAGGCGCTGCGGCTGCGCCTTCCGGCTTGTTGCCCAGCATCTTCATCTCGTCGCCGACGATCTCGGTGGTGTAGCGCTCGACGCCTTCCTTGTCGGTCCACTTGCGCGTCTTCAGGCTGCCTTCGATGTAGACCTGTCGGCCCTTCTTGAGGTACTGGCCAGCCACTTCTCCGAGCCGGCGAAACAGCACCACGCGATGCCATTCGGTGGCTTCCTTCTTCTCGCCGCTGGTTTTGTCTTTCCAGGTGTCGGTGGTGGCCAGGCGCAGCGTGGCCACGGCGTCGCCGTTGGGCATGTAGCGCACGTCGGGATCGGCGCCCAGGTTGCCGACGAGGATGACTTTATTGACGCTGGCCATTACGCGGCCCTCCGTAGGTGGGTGGTGATTTCGATGTAGCGCTTGAGGAAGATGGCCTGCGCGCGAGCCGGCTGCATGGCCGTGATCCTGCGTGGCAGCGGGTCGATGCCTTCGAGGATCTGCCAGGGGGTGTCGTCGGCCGGCATCAGGTCGCGCCGTTCGGTGGCTAGCAGGATGAGGTCGGCGCGCTTGACGACCTGGCTCATCGTCAGCGGCAGGCCGAAGGCGGCGCGTACTGCGCCGGCGCCGCGATCCTCCAGTTCCCGATAGTCCGGCAGCAGATCCTTCAGCGGGGTCGGGATGTCCTTGTAATACGCCTCGTGGCCGTCGTGCAGCAGGGCCTCCAGGGCGTGCTCGATGGGGACGATCTGGCTGGCCAGCCACGAGTGCTGGGCCACGCTGTAGAAGTGCCGGGTGTGGCCACCGAAGCGTGGTTCGTTGGCCAGCGCCTGGGCGATGTCGAGGATGTCGATATCCTCGGCGCGGGGGTCGAGGTAGCTGAAGTGCTTGCCTCGCGCGGTGAGTATCCAGCTCATGTGCGGGCACCCATCGGGAAGGGCCACGCTTGGACCGGGTTCAGCGTCGGGGGTTTAAGCGGCGCAGCCGCTTCGTTCGCCGGCGAAGCCGGCGCTGGATTGCTCTTGACCTTGGGCTTCTTCGGCGTTGCCTTCTTCGGGGTCTCCGTTTTTGCATTAGCCGGCGCAGCCGTTTCGAATAAATCGGTTGCGCGCGCAGCGTTGACAGGGGTAGAAACGGGTTTCGCAGAGAGCTTGTCGAGTTCGTGCCGGCGCAGGTTGGTGACAATCTCGTGCGCTTTCGGGCCGAAGCGGACGATGTAGTAGGCGTCGTCGTCTTCGCTTATCTCCTCGATTGCGCCTTCACGCCCGCAGCACTTGCGCAGGTGGCCAGTTGGGCCCTTGACGCCGTCTTTCACCCGGACGCTATCACCGACCTGCAGCGGGCTGGCGGTTAGCAGTTTGTCGAGTTCTGAGCGGTCATAGCTGGTGGACATGCCCTTGTTCGGGAAGGTCACCATGAAGGCCTTGCCGATGAGACTGGTGACCTTTCCTTCCTTGCCGATATTCGCCGACCCGAGTGGGGCCTTGACGCTGTCATTGACGCGCACGCGGTCGCCGATCTTGAGTGGTTCGTCGGCGGGAAGTGCAGTTTCCGGCTGCACTTTCGGGGTCGCTTTGGCCTTCGTTGCCGGCTTGGTCTTCGCCTTCGCCTTCTCGCGCATCTCGCTGATCACGCCCTTCTTGATGGCGCCGGCGTCGATCTCCAGCGCCTCGGCGGTGGCCAGCAGATTCTCCGGGGTGTGGCTGCCGTAGCCTGGCACGATCTCGCCGACCAGGGTGGCTTCGAGCATCAGCCGGGCGCAGTCCTTGCGTTCCATGGCCTCGATGTGCTTCTTGAGTTGGCGCACCAGCTCGTGGTCATCGGTCTTTTCGGTGGGGCCGATCCACAGCCGCGCCAGCCGTTTCTGATCTTCGAACTGCAGACCGTGATACAGCAGATCGGTGACCTGGCGGAACTCGCGCAGATCCAGCACGCTGTCTTCTTCCCGGGTGTCGAAGCTGACGGCGATCGCGCCGCGGGTGCTGTCGAACAGGCGCTGCCGGTAGATGCCTTCCTGTTTGCGCTTGCGCTCGGCTTCCTTCTCGGCATCGCTCTTGCCGCGCCGCGTGACTTCGGTCGGCACCGCCGCGCCCTTGGCCGCCAGCTTTTCCTTGATGGTGGCAGTCGAAACAACTTCGATCACCTTGCCCTTGGTGTGCGGATCGATCAGCAGCGCCTCGGCGGCCGGCGCGTCCTTGCCCAGGATCTGGCGCACCGTGCGGTTCTTGCTGTCGGAATACATCTTCTTGTCGAGATCGATGTAGCCGCCGGCGAGATCGTCGTTGTACGAGTTGGGCTTGATCTTCTTCGCCTCGGCACCGTCGATGATCTTGATGTTGTTGGCCTTGGCCAGCGCGCGCTGCTTGGCGACGTGCGCGGTTTTCTTCGCGTCGAAGCAGCCGGGGTCGGTGCACATGTCTGTACTCGTGACGTCGGCGAACAGGTCGGCGCTGTTGCCGGTGCGTTTTGGGCAGGCCTGGCAGGAGCCGGCGGCGGGAAGCAGCTCGGCGTCGGCGCGGGAGAAGGGCGCCTCGGCGAGCTTGAGCATGTACTGCCGCTGCATCAGGTCGCGCGCGCGGCGATAAGACATCGCTTCGTCACCGGCATAGTGGGGCGCCATGTCCTTGACGGCGGCGATCTGCAGCTTCTCGTCCGGGATGCGGGCGGCCAGCATCATGAGGCTGGCGTCCAGGTTGTGGTCGCGGGCGATCTTGAGGGCGGCGGGGCACAGATCCAGCAGCTTGAGGCTGTTGTAGATCGCGGAGCGGCTCTTGCCGACTTCGGCGGCGATGGTGTCGGCCGTGTGGCCGTGGTCGTCGATCAGGCGCCGATAGCCCTGCGCCTCTTCGAGTGGGCTGATGTCGTCGCGCTGCAGGTTCTCGATCAGCTGCAGCTCGACGGCTTCCTTGTCGGACAGATCGCGCCAGAAGAAGGGAATGTCTTCCTTTCCGGCCTCGATGGAGCCCAGCCAGCGGCCTTCACCGACGACGATTTCATACAGGATGCCATCGGGTTGCGGCCGGCTCACTGGCCATGGGCGGGCAGTGATGGGCTGGATAACCTCGTGATTTTTGATCGACACGGCGAGGTTGTTGATGTGCTCGGTGCGGTGCTTGCGGTTGGTGAGCGAGGCGCCGAAGTGCGCAAGCGGCGCGCGGGCGACGAGCAATGCGCCTTCGGGTTGAGTGGTAGGAAGTGGGACATTCATGGATATCTCCTCAATTGAAAACGACGGACCAGAAAAAGAATTTGTCGACCTTGCGCAAGTCGATGCACTGCGCGTGATCCTTGAGCCAGCGACGCAGGCCGTCGCGGGTAATCAGCCATTCGTCGCCGCCCTGGGCGGCGGTGCGATCAGTGCCGCGCTTCTTCGCCGGCAGGCCTTCGAGTGGAATCCAGCGCTTGCTGACGGTGCTGGAATCGACGCCCATCAACTTGGCCAGCGCGGTGGCCGACCAGGCTTCGGTGCCATCGCCGCCGCGCGCGATGCCGATGCGTTTCATGCGCACCACGCAGGCGGTTTCGGTACGATTAAAGCCGGCCTCGCGCATCTTGCGGGCTATCACCGACGTGGTATGGCCACGCGCGGTCAGCGCGTCGAGGCGGGTGTCTTCCGCCTCCGTCCAGGGCGGTTCCTTGAAGCGCGGAGTGATCAGGCCCAAGGTGGTGGCGCGCTTGCATACCCACCAGCGCGGGCGCATGACGCGCCGCGCCAGGTCATTGACTTCGCCGCTGCCGATCGGTGCCTGGTAGGTGCGGCGAATCTCGGCGTCGATTGCGTCGGTGGTGCGCCATTTCGCTTTTCCCGGCGCCCAGCGTCGTGACACGGCCGGTGCCTTGAGGCCCATCGACGCGGCGCGGCTGTAAATGGATGCCAGCGTGCGATTCGGCAGCCGCTGGGCGACGGCTTGCGGCCCCTGTTGCGGGTAAATCTCGCGAAAGATCGCATCCTCGGTGGTGGTCCAGTGCTTGAACTTGCTGCCGGCATCGCCGATGCGCAGGATCTGTTCGGGGGCGTTCATCGCGTCGCTCCGGTGTGAGCCAGCGCGGCGCGGTACGAGCGCAGCGCCTCGGTGCGATCGCGGCCATGGCGTTCGTGGTCGCGCAGGCGATGGTGGTAACGCCGGCGCAGGTACTGGCCGGCGGAGAGGTGCTGCGGCCAGACGACATAGCCGAGGAAGGGGATACCGGCGCGCACGGGCGCCAGGCGCACCTTGTGCGGGTGAATGGTCAGCCCGAGGGCATCCATGCGCTCGACGATCCGGGCGCCGATCGCGCGCAGCTCGTCGGCACTGCGGCCGAGAATGACCAGGTCGTCGACATAGCGGATGTAGTGCCGCACGCGCGGGCCTTCCTTCATCCAGTGATCGAAGTCGGAGAGGTAGATGTTGGCGAAGAGCTGACTGGTGAGGTTGCCGATCGGCATGCCTTTGGCGGGCGTCTGCCGGTAGGCGCTGTTGGGTGCGAACAGATCGTCGTAGCGGCTGTCGGTGCGGTAGGAATCGACCAGGGCGCCGATCAGCCGGCGCAGATCCTCGTCGCCGACGTAGCGCAGCACGCTGGCCTTGAGCAGCTCGTGCGGCACCGAGTGAAAGTATTTGCTGATGTCGAGCTGCAGCGCCCAGGTGTTGGCCGGCCGCCGTGCGAAGTCGGCCAAGCGCTGGATGGCGGCATGGGTGCCGCGGCCGGGCAGGTTGCCGTAGGTATCGAGGATGAGGCGCGGCTGCCAGATCGGCAGCAGGTGGTCGTAGAGCATCCAGTGCACCACGCGATCCTTCATCGGCGCGTCGATCACCTGGCGGAATTTCTTCTCGCGGACGGTGAAGCTGCGGTAAGGGCCGAAGCGGTAGGCCCGATTGCGCAGGCGCTGCTGGATCAGGCTGAGGTAGTGCAGCGGGTCGGCGGCGAAGCGCTGCACGCGCAGGCTGTGGCTCTTCGCCTGCTTGGCGTGACGCCAGCAGGCGAAGAGGTTGTCGAGGGCGGTGAGGGTGTGGAAGGTGCTCATGCACCGGACCCTGTCAAGCCATCCGCGATCGCGTCGCGTAAGCCGCGCGCATAGCCTTCTTCCTCAGCCCGTATCAGCGCTTTCGTGTGTTCGCAGTTCAGCCGGTGAATCTCCCGGTGTAGCTCGGTGTCTTCTTCTTGGTACAGTTCGAGCCGCTTCTTCAGGTGGTAAATCTCGGCATCAAACGCCCTTGTTGTCCTACAGGCTGGGGCACCGTCTGCTGGGCTGTAGCCGAAATGATTTCTGGCCTGAATCCAGTCCGTGAAGGTCTCGTCACAATGGAAGCAGCGCCAATGAATATTGCCGCATTCCACGGCGGCACCCGTAGGCCCCGCCGTGGTTTCCGGTGGGGCATGGTGCCGTGCTTTCGGAGAGGGCTCTCCGCGCGATGCTCGACCAAGAAGTGTCCCTTCGCCGGGCATGCCGGCGCCTGGGTGCTGTGTCCCTGGGTCAGCGGAAGCCGACGTTGTCGTTGCGGTTGTCGGGCCAGTCGTTGTTGAGATTGAACGCGCCGGCATTGGCCTCCGAGTTCCAGTAGCCGCCCCGGATGAGCGCATTGCCGGACCTTCCAGAGCATCCCGCTTAGTCGTCATGGCGCGCCTCGCTGCGAGCGGATGAGCCCGCCGACCAGGCGGCCAAGCTCGACAGCTAAACCGGCGCGATGCTCGAAGGCGAGCTTGATCCGGTTTAGCTGCGGGGCCTGAGCCAGGTAGTGCTTGAGGCAATCGATGTCGGTGGAGATCTCGCGCAGCAAGGCCGGCTTGTTCTCTTCCAGCCCGTAGGCCATGACGCCCCGCACGATGCGCGCCAGGCACTGGCGCAGGACCTCGCCATAGGTGGTGCGCCACTCGCGCGGCATCTTGACGATGTCCTGCAGGATCTGTGTGTCGAGTTCCTGCGTCTTGGCCTTGAGCTGGAAGCAGGCTGTGTCGGGGTGCGTGAGCAGCTCGCGCGCCGCCAGCTTGTTGACCTCGTTGCGCTGGCGCAGATCCTCGATGACCTCCTGCAGCACCTGGTCGGATACACCGTCGAGCACCTGACTGTTTCCGGTGGGTTGCGTCGAGACATAGACGGTGTGGCCGCTGGCCTGAGTGCCGAGCGCGACCGAATAGGGAATGCCGAAGTCGGCGACCATCGACCACAGCCGACGCTTGAAGTTTCCGGCCGGAAAACCGACGCGGATGTGCGGCGCCTCACTGGTGCCGACCAGCTTGAGCTTGTAGCCCTTGAGCGTGGCCAGCGCGTAGGCCGTGCGGTCGTAGCCGTGGAGGAACTTGCCGGCCTGCACCAGCACCAGGTGGCCGGGGTGCTGCGCCTCGAGCTTGGCCGCGATGGCGGCGCCCGGGTCGGCCTGGCCGAGCCCCAGCTCGATGCCGCGATAGCTGCGGATCGCGAGCTGGGTGGTTTCGTCGGTGGTGGGGATCTGTGCGCTCATAGGGTGGGTGAGGTCACCGCTGACGCGGCGACCCGAGACCAGGGATCAGAGACCGGGTTGGGTGGTGCAGCGGAAGCCGACGTCGCCGACGCGGTAGCCGGGCCAGCCGCTGCCGAGATAGAACGCGCCGGCATTGGCCCCCGAGTCCCAGCAGCCGCCCCGGATGAGCGCACCGCCGGACCAGTCGCTGCCGGCTTGTGGCAGCCAGCCCTGCCCTTTGTCCTCGGCTGGATAGGGAATCACCAGGCTGGGTGAATCCTTGGCGAAGGCCTTGGCGATCAATCCGTTCTTGTCGCCCTGAACGTCGTCGAAGACCCACGTGAACACGTTGCCGGCGGCATCAAAGATGCTGTCCTTGCCGGTGACGAAGAACTGGCGCTGCTCGTCCGGATCGGTCGGCTTGAAGGTGCCGGGCTGGGCGCTGCGCACGGTCCATTTGCGCAGGCCCTGGTAGAGCTTGCCCTTGCCGACCTTGCTGCCGGTCCAGTTGGCATCCTGCGCGGCGATGTGATAGGCCAGCGCCAGCGCCTGGCTTTCGGTGATCAAGGCGTAGCCGGCGCGATGGCAGGCGGCCTTGGCTTCGGTAAAGCTGACATTCACCCAGGGCGTACCTTCGGCGGTGACGGCGGCCTTGCCGGTTTTGTCTTTTGTGCAGACGTATCGACCGACGCGGAAGGCCGGCACGACGAGGCCGCCGGGCAGAGTGGTTTCGGGAATGGTGACGAATTGATCGGACATGGATTTCCCCTTGAGTGGTTTAGCGTTTGGCGAGCACCCAGGCGCAGTGCCAGGTGCGGTTGAGCTGGGTGTAGCCCTTGAGAGCGAGCATCAGGCGGCGCATGGGATGGGCTCCACGGCGGCTCGCGTCGGCGACTTGACCTTGACAGCGATGCGGACCCAGCCCGGTTGCGGCTGCAGCGCGGTGACCAGGTTGCCGTCGCGGTCGAGGTAGAGCTTCTGGTGCTGCGCATGCGCCTCGCGGGCGATGTCGATCAGCCGTGTGTTGTCGATGGCGTCGAGTGCGGGCAGGTTCATGATCCGCTCTGCTTTCCGTCCCTGACGGCATTGACGATCGGCAGCGAGATCTGCAGCGTCTCGACATGCCAGATCAGGGTGGCGATGACCGTCTCCAGCGTCATGCCAGCGCGCAGGGCCTTGGTGGTTTCCTGCGCGACGACAGCGGAGAGGGTGGTGTTGGGTGATCCTGTTACGGGCGGCATGGCGCCTCCTGGTCAGTGAAAATTGGTGAGGTCGGCGACGTACTTGCGCAGGCCTTGAGGGCTGGCTCGCTTACCGAGGCGCGTATCACGCCCATCGGGCAGCTCGCGATAGACGACGTAGTCTGTTTTGCCAGGCTTTACCGGACACTCGACCACCTTGAGGCCGTGGTCCTTGGCGATCTGCTTGGCTTCCTTGAGTTGCTGCAGTGGGCTGTGGCGCGTCATGACGTCCTCCTATGCCGGTCACCGCAAGCGGCGACCGGGGACCAGGGATCAGAGACCGGGTTGGGTGGTGCAGCGGAAGCCGACGTAGTCGTGGCGGTAGCCGGGCCAGTCGCCGCCGAGATGGAACGCGCCGGCACGGGCCCCCGAGCCCCAGCAGCCGCCCCGGACGAGCGCATAGCCGGACCAATCGCTGCCGGCGTTGGGGTACCAGCCCACGCCCTTTTCCATGCTCGGGTGCGGTGGGGTGGTCAGCGATGGCGATGAGGCATCGAAGCGCTTGGCCACCAGGCCCTGCTCGTCGCCCTGCACGTCGTCGAAGATCCACGAATACACGTTGCCGGCGACGTCGCAGATGCG
>Ga0172379_10008896_pt1 | contig 12519 bp, 11 predicted proteins | sample GrowelOW334metaG_FD_119756 | JGI IMG/M metagenome (GOLD analysis project Ga0172379, IMG submission 119756) | Groundwater microbial communities from an aquifer near a municipal landfill in Southern Ontario, Canada - Groundwater well OW334 metaG | ecosystem: Environmental > Aquatic > Deep... | reverse complement strand
TAATTGCCGAAAGCAGTAATTGCCAGAGCGATAATTACTGAAAAGTTTAATTGCCAGGGCGATAATTGTCGAAAGTAATAATTGCTCAAAGCGATAATTATCGAAAAGAATAATTGCCCAAAGCGCTAATTATGGAAAGAAAAATTGCCGGCCGAAGTGGATGATTAAGAGAATAGTCTAAATGCTTTCTTGATAAGGAAGAAATAACCGTTACACGCAAAAGGGATAAAAAATAGATGAAACGCAATTATGAGGATATAGCATTAATTGTTATACGCACTAATTGCCGGTGTTAATAGTTGTCTCGCTATTGTAGTTTGAAAGCTTCGCTCATAAAAAACCGCCCAGGTGCAATACCCCGAGCGGCTTTCAGTGCTAATGAACCACTGTATGGACTATTTTAGTATATATGCGTCCAGCGGCGGAAAGCCGTTGAAATATACCGAGGAATAACTCTGCGTATAAGCGCCGGTCGTGAAAATATAGACTCGTTCGCCGATGCGGGTGCTTTCGGGCATTGTATAGGTCCACTTTTCATAGAGGATATCCATACTGTCGCAGGTGGGGCCCGCGATAATGATCTCTTGCGGCTTGCCCGATCCTTCGAAATAAATAGGATACTTGATCGCCTCGTCGAGTGTTTCTATGAGCCCGCCGAATTTGCCGATATCGAGGAATACCCAAGGATAGCGGTCATGGACTGATTTTTTCGCGATATTTACGATCTCGGCGGCTATCACTCCAGCGTCGCCCGCCATCGAGCGTCCGGGCTCGATGATGATCTCCTCGGGCCAAGCGCCCTTGAAGGCATTGTCGAGGAAACGTTTGATGTCCTCGGCATATTGGGGGAGGGTATCGGTGGGCTCGACGTAGTTGGCGGGGAAACCACCGCCCATATTGATCATTTTGAGGTCGACATGAGCCTCCTCCTTGGCCCAACGCCAGAGTTGGCTTACCTGGGTGAGCGAGGTGGACCATTGGCCGATGTCGCGCTGCTGCGAGCCGGGGTGGAAGGATATGCCATAGGGAACGAGGCCGAAACGGACCGCGGTTTTTATTAGCTGGCGAGCGAGGTCCGGGTGCGATCCGAATTTTTTGGAGAGGGGCCAATCCGCGCCCAGTCCTTCGGTGAGCAGTCTGAAAAAAACCTTAGATCCGGGGGCGGCTCGCGAAAGTTTATCGACATCGGAGAGCGAGTCGGTCACGAAAAGTCGGATGCCCTTTTCGTAAAAGTACGCGATATCCTTTTCTTTTTTTATGGTATTTCCGAAGCTCATGCGATCGGGCGAGACGCCGAGCCTGAGGAGCTGGTCGAGTTCATAGCGGGTCGCGACATCGAAATAGGAGCCTAGATCGCGCAAAAGGGCGACAACCTCGTCATTCGGATTCGCCTTGACCGCGTAATAGATCTTCGCGAAGGGTAACTGACTCCTCAAGGCCTCGAAGTTCGATTTAATAACGTCGAGGTCGATGATCAGACAGGGGGTTTCCTTGTCCTTCGCGAAATTCTTGATCCGCTCGAATCTTTCCGCGCTCATAAAGCGCTCGAGCGGAAACCGATACTGTTCTTCCACTTCGTACCTCTTGGTACTGTGATAGACGCGATCCTATGCAAGGATCGGGACTCCTTTCAAACCATAGATACGCGCTTGCCTTCTTGTCAAGCTTCGAGTATACAAGCTCAATGATTCTATTCTTTCTAAAGAAAGCTTTTTTTGACGGTTGGGACCATCTTTTTCTTTTAGTCGCGCTCAATATCGGCTTTTTGGCTCTAGGCGGCGGCATGATCCTTGTCCCACCGCTCCTCGCGCCCCTTGGTCTTTTCGCGCTCTACGCGGTCTTGGTGTTTTTTATTTTGCTTTTTTCGGTCTATTTTGCCACGGTCGTTTTTTTCATCGACAAGGTGGCCGATTTTGGGAATCCGGGCCCTAAAGACTTTTCTCCCGCTTTGAAGGCGGGTTTGGCACCTGGCTTGCAGGTCGGCGCAGCTCTGGCGGGCGGTTGGTTTTTGCTTTCCGTGGGATTGCCTTTCTACTTTTCTCGCGGCGGGCTCGTAGGCGCTTTCGCGGCCGGGCTTCTTCTGTGGTGCGCTCTCGTGGCAGTGCTCGCTCTTCAGTACTATCTGCCGCTTCGTGCCAGGTTGGGCGGCGGCATCAAAAAAAACGCCAGAAAGTGCATGGTGCTTTTTTTCGACAATCCAGGATTTTCGATTTTTCTCTTTTTCTATAACGCGGGGACCCTCGTGCTTTCGGTGTTTTTTGCCTTTCTCGCGCCGGGCTTTGCCGGGACGGCTTTGGTTCTCGACGACGCGCTCAAGCTTCGCCTGCATAAGTATGATTGGCTAGAAAAGAACCCAAAGGCGAACCGGAAACAGGTGCCTTGGGGTGAGCTTCTCGAAGAAGACAAGGAACTCGTCGGTAAGCGGACCCTGAAGGGAATGATTTTTCCTTGGAAGGAATAGAGGCCGAGGTTCTTCGCCGAAGGCTTGCAACGCCTCATTTGTTCTCGCGCTAGGCCCTTCGGCATCTTTTTTGATATCCGCTATCGCCGCGGAGATCTTCCGACGACGAGTAGGATCGGGCTGAATAGGCTTAGGGACTCGCTCGATTTCTCAGGGAGCCGAAATGCGCAAAAACGATGTTTGCCTTAGGGGCGACGCCGAGCCAGAGAGCAAGCTTCCTTTCGAAAGTTGCGCTCGCGGAGAGATTTTTTGATTGCGTATAACGTTCTCGCTCAACGGATTATTTTGGGGCGAAGGCGCTTTTATGACGCGTTCGCTCGCCATTTCCGGTATCGCGTTTGTCTTGGAAGGATTCGGGCTTAACCGATAATTGTCACGGCATTTGTGCTCGCTTGATAGACCCGACTGGGCTTTATCGGAATACGCGCCGATGAATTCCGCGGAACAGGCCCCCCTGCCTTAGTCGCCCAGCACCGCGAGTATCTCGTTTCGGTCGATGAGATCGTAGCGGCAGCCTTCGACGGCCACGATGCGGCTGGCGATGCGGTTGCCCAGTCGGGCGCAGGTGCTTAGGTCCTTGCCGGCAAGCAAGCCGTAGAGGAAGCCCGCGGCGAAGGAATCGCCGGCGCCGGTCGAATCCACCGGGACTACTTGCTCGCCCGAGGCGTGGGAGAGCCGCCCTTCGGCCAGGACGAGGCAGCCGCCTTTCCCGATTTTCATGACGACGACGGGCGCTAGATTGGCCGCCCGGCCTATGATTTCGGCGTCGGAGCCCGAGCATTCGGTCATCCGCGCGAGTTCTTCGCGGTTGCCGAAAAGCACGTCGACCTTGCCTTTTATCCATTCGCGCAGTTCGGCGTAATAGCGCTCGACGACAAAGGGGTCGGCGAGGTCGAAGCAGACTCGCACCTGAGCGTTTCGCGCTGTCGCGACGGCCAGTTTCAAGGCCTCGAGTTGCGGCTCCGTGTCCCACATATATCCGGTCGCGTAGAAAAATCGGCTATCCTCGAGGATATCGAGCCTGAGATCGTCGGGGCAGAAGTCCCTGCAAGCGCCCAAATAGGTGAACATGGTCCTTTCATGGTCGGGCGTGACGACGATAGCCGAGGCGCCGGTCGATCCGGGCTTGATAGCGAGGGCGGTTTCGATTTCCAGGCTTCGAAGTATAGCTCCATAGCTTTTACCGATCTCGTCCTGGCCTACTCCGCCCGAATAGGCAACGGGCCCGAAGTCAGCTGCATCGGGGCCGAGAAGAAGGGCGAGCGCCCGGGCGGTATTCGCTCCAGACCCTCCCGGTACCACCTTGTGGCCGGAGGATGCCGCTATGACGGCGGCGAATTCCTCGTGGGAGACGAGGCGCATGGAGCCGGGAGGCGCTTTGAAGGCGTCGAGGAAGCTCCCTTGCTCGTGCATTATATAATCCATTAGGGGATTCTCGACGATGTATACCGAACGCATGGATCATCCCTTCCGTTGACCAAAGGCTTCGCATATCCTATTATGTAGATAGGCCTATGTCCATCACCACGAGCCAACAGATATCAAAATGGTATGAACTCTACAAAACCATTGATGTCACCTTCACCCGAGAGATTATTAAAGCCTCGGGGCTCGATCCACGGCACGTCTATTTGAAATGCGTCGGAGAGCAATGGCCCTGCGTTTTGTATTCGACCTCTTTTTCCGGGGCGAAAATTGTCGCCAGCGCCAAGTCCAATCTTTTGGATCGCATAAAAAAGGCAAACAACAGCGTTTCGGTACGCTTTAGCTTCAAGCAAGAGGGTAAAACCGATCCGGTGAGCTTTTTCGTCTCCGGGCGTTCCGTCGGCTTTTCTCCCTACGCTCAGGGCGGCGGCGATCTCCAATTCATGAATGTCGCCTATACCCAACGCCCGCCCGACGACCTCATCGAGATAATGGGCAGACTCCTCGACGCCAACATGAATTCGGCGCGCAGGCGAGAAGAGCGCATCCTCCTCAATCCCGATTCCATGCGTAAAATTGGGATAACCACAAAAGATACTATCATTTTCGTCCAAGGCGTGCCACGGAAATGCATCTTGCGGGACCTGTCATTCTCCGGAGCGAAGGCCATTATCGTGGGGCTCGCCAAATTCCTCGTCGGAAAAGAATGCCTGGTCCGCCTCGAGTTCGACGAACCTCGCGAGTCTCTCGAGGTCAAGGGCTCGATCGTGCGTTATGAGGACGTCGAGGGACGAAAGGACCTGGCCGCCATCGCTATTCATTTCGAGGAAGTCGACGTTCCCCTTTCCTACAAGCTTCATATAAATGAATATTTGAGCCAATTGAAGCCCCACCGCGTCGAAGAAGAACCCGCCCGTCCCGCATCGCCACAGCCGCCTCCACCGGCATTGCAATCGACTCCGGGCGCGTCGCAAAAATAGGGAGGATGAATGGGCAGCACCGCTGAACCCGCTGAGGATGGGACGGGTCAGCTCGTATTCATCGAGCTTCCGGCAGTTTTAATACGAGACATCGGCAATTTTCGTCCCGATCCCGCCATACCGGTACCGGTCGAGACCGGAGGCGATCCCGAACGCTTCGACCCTCGAAGCATTACCTGGGAGGCTATCGTCGCGGGCATGCTGAGGCTACTCGCCTGGGCTCCCGGCCACGAACATGCCGACTACTATCGCTCCTTTATCGTCGCGGTGAAGCCGGGTATTCTCGTCGAGCTTTCCGAAGCGGGAATCGTCAAGGCTAAAAATAAGGATTGGCCCGTCGCCGAAGAGATTTTTCGCGCCCTAGGCGGCCTCTTCCCCGAAGCGCCCGAGCCTATTTTGAACCTCGCCGTACTCTACGAGGATAGGGCGGAATCGCTGCGCGCCGCGGGCAGGGAAGACGCCGCCGACGCCTTTGACAGTCGCGCTCATGACGCGTATTCCCGCCTCCTCGCCATGGAGCCACCCTTCCCCGAGGCTTTTTTCAACGCCGCCTTTTTTCATCTGCGAATTCGCGGCTATGAGCGCGCTCGCAGTCTTTTCGAGACTTATGCCAAAATCGGCGATGACGACGAAAAACGCTCGCGCGCGAAGGAAATCGCGAAAAAACTGAGCCGTCAAGGCTATTTGGACGAGCTTTTCAAGGAAGCCTACGATTTTATACGGCTGGGAAAGGAAGAAGAAGGCCTGGCTAAGGCCCAAGCCTTCCTTGAAAAGAACCCGACGATTTGGAACGCGTGGTTTCTCGTCGGATGGGCTTCGCGGCGGCTTGGCCAATGGGATAAGGGTCTCGAGGCTTTCGAAAAGGCCCTCGAGCTTGGCGCGGAGGGCGCGGATGTCTACAACGAACTCTCCATTTGCCTTCTCGAGCTGGGCCGCGTCGGCGAGGCTCGCGCTAGATTGGAGCGAGCCCTCCGCCTCGAGCCCGAAAACGTGAAAATTATTACCAATTTGGGTGCCGTGGCTCTTCGGCAGGGCAAGAACGCCGAGGCCTCGGGCTTTTTTCGCGCCGCTCTGGAAATCGAGCCCGAGGATCGCGACGCGGCGACCTGGCTCGCATCGATCGAGGGCAGCGAGGGCTAAAGGCGATGAATCGCGTCGCCGCGGCCCTCAAGCGTCGCGCTCTTTCTCTCGCGCGGCGAAAAACGCCGCCCGAGGCCGCGGAGTTTGGCTCTTTGCTCGCGGAAGTTCGCAAGGCTCTCGACCGGGAAAACGTCTTGATTCGGCCCCCGGACAGCGGGGAACGTCCCGGCGGCTTGCTCGAGCTTCCCGATTTGCCTACGGTTCTTTTCCCGGATCTCCACGCGCGGCCCGATTTTCTTAGCGCGACGCTCGCGTGGAAGCCTCCGAAAAGCGCCGCGCGTGGGGCCGGCCTCAACAGAAGCCTTAGGGCCGCTCCCTCCCTCGCCGAGCTTTTGGCGGATGGCGAAGCCACTCTTGTATGCCTGGGCGATGCCTTGCATTCGGAAGGACCGGGCGCTTCCGAACTTTGGGCACGGGCGTATAGCGAATACCGTTCCGCGTGGGCCACGAGTGCTTTTATGGACGCGGAGATGGCTAAGGCATTGTCGGGACTAGAGTTGCTGCTCGAATGCAAGCGCGCTTTCCCCGATGCTTTCCATTTTCTCAAAGGCAATCATGACAATATCGTCTGTGAGGAGGGCCGGGGAGACCATCCCTTTCATAAATACGCCGCCGAAGGCGAGATGGTCCGTTCTTGGTTCGAGTTCGAGTACGGAACGGATCTTCTCGAGTCCTATCGCTCCTTCGAGCTTGCCCTACCCATCGCCGCCCGAGGTACTAACTTTGTGGCAAGCCACGCCGAACCAGCCTTCGCGGTGGATGCCCAGGCCATCCGCGAGTATCGGCAGCGCCCCGATGTCGTGGAAGCCCTGATATGGACGGCCAATGACGAGGCCGCCCCGCAAGCCGTCGAGGCTTCGCTTGAAGCGCTTTTAGGGGATAGGGCTCGGGGAGCGCGATGGTACGCGGGGCACCGGCCGGTCGTCGGAGCCTATGCCCTCAGGGCCGGCGGGCGCTTCGTTCAGTTTCATGCTCCCGGGCGTAGGCGACTCGCTTACCTGCGGCCGGGCATATCGCTTTCCCCGGGGGCTACTATTATCGAACTGCCTTCCTAAAGCCCTCCTATCCCTTGCGCTTCGAGGCTTCCGACAGCTACACTTCCCCCATAATGGCGGAAAGGAAGCGATCTCAGCCTCGTTCCGGCGGTTCCGCCGGCTGTCTCGTGTGGCTCAGCCTCTTTTGCGTAGTCGTTTTGCTTTTTCTTCTCAATCTCAATAAAATTCAGGGCACCCTCGAACGAACCAATTTTACCCAAATAATGAAAACTCAGCGCGCCATCGATTCGAGCGCGGAAAAACCGGTATCTGCCGCTCCCAAGGTGAACGAGCCTTCGACGGAGGCTCCCCAGATTTCGGCGCCGGCCGCCAAGGGCGGAAGCACGCGTGACGGAGGCGCCGTCGATGTCGGCTCCGATACTCATAAGAAGCCTGAATCGCCGCCCTTATCCTATCCCGAGAAGCCCTCGACCGACGCCGGACAGACGGCGAGCCAGAAAGCCTCCGATGCCGGTCCTGCCGCCACGGGCAAGGCCGCGGGCAAGACCGCTGAAAAACCGAGCGCCAAGCCGGCTCCTGCCATTCCGCCCAAGACTCGGGGAGCCACCCTCTGTTTCGTTCGTATCGACGACGACGGCGTAATCGTGCGCCAGGAAGTCAAGCGCGTCGTGCCCGCGACGGATTCTCCCCTCTCGGATGCCCTCGGCGCGCTTCTGCGCGGACCGACGGAGGAGGAGATACGCAAGCGCCTAATCAGCCTCATCCCTTCGGGCACGAGCCTCCTTTCGGTTCAAGTACGAGGCTCGACCGCCTTCCTCAATTTCAACGAAGCCTTCATGTACAACCACTATGGTATCGAGGGCTATGCGGGGCAGCTCAAGCAAGTCGTCTACACCGCCACGGCTTTTTCGACGGTGCAAGATGTCCAAGTTCTTATCGAGGGCGAGCGACACGACTATCTGGGCGGCGAGGGCGTCTATATCGGACGACCCTTGTCGCGCAATAGCTTCTGAGAGATGCGAGATTCTCCGGCGAGGGGAAGCGAACAGGTTTAAAATCCGACGGCGAGGGGCTCTCCCGCGAATCCTTGCGCGCGCCAAGATTTTTCATTCCGCGATGCGTTATTTCGCCGGGCGAAACGGTTTTTCGTCGTCTTGCTTGCCCAGTCCCCAATTCTATGCTACACTTTTTCGCATTATACAATGCACGACCGGTCAAAGGAGGCTCGCCATAAACGCTACACGTTTGCATGATTGGCACGTCGCCGCGGGCGCTAAGATGGCGCCCTTCGCAGGCTACGAAATGCCGATCTCATATCCCACGGGCGCGGTGGAGGAGCACAACATCTGCCGCCGCTCCGTAGGCCTTTTCGATATCGACCACATGGGGCAGCTGCTCGTTTACGGCCCCGGAGCCGACGAATTCGTCTCGAAAACGGTGAGTTCGAAAATCCTCGACATGAAGGATCGCGACGCTCGCTATTCCCTCCTGCTCGACGACAAGGGCTTCGTACTCGACGATCTTTTCGTCTACCGGCTGCCCGGCCGTTGGTGGATAGTCGTCAACGCCTCGGGACGAGAGGCCGACTACGAGTGGTTTTCCAAGCGCGCCCCCGATAGAGTCATCGTCGAGGACAAGTCCGACGCGACCTACATGATAGCCGTCCAGGGCCCTCGCGCCCTCGAATTGCTCGACCGTGTTTCGGACAAGAAAGCCTCCGAGCTCCCCCGCTTCACCTCCGGCGAGCTTAAAATCGCCGGCATCCCCGTACTTTTCGGCCGCACGGGCTATACGGGAGAGGACGGCGGCGAGCTTTTCTTTCCCGCGGACAAGGCCGAGATTCTCTGGAAGCTCCTTCTCGCCGAGGGCGAAAAGTCGGGCATCGAGACGAAGGCCATTGGCCTCGCGGCCCGCGATTCGCTTCGCTTCGAGGCGGGCATGCCCTTGCACGGCCACGAGATCTCTCCCGCGATCACGCCCCTCGAGGCGGGCTTCAAATGGGCCTGCGACTTCGAGAAGGATTTCGTCGGCAAGGCCGCCCTCGAGGCCCAAGCCGCTGCCGGTCTGACTCGCAAGCTGGTCGGCCTCGAAGTGACGGGCGGGGTGCCCCGCGAAGGCTACGAGGTCGTGGACGCCGATTCGGGAACCAGGATCGGAGCCTGCGTGGCCGGCATGTTCTGCCCCACGGTAAAGAAGTACGCGGCCAACGCCTTCCTCGCCCCTGCCTACGCGAAAATCGGGACCAAGGTCGCCGTCGTCATCCATGGAAAGCCCAAGGAGGCCCTCGTCGTGAAGCGGCCCCTCTACCTCCCGGCCTACCGGCGCTAACCGGTTTCGCCCAACGTCAAGCACAAGGAGACCAGCATGAACGTCGACAAAAACGCCCGCTATCGCATCTCCCACGAATATGCCCGGAAAGACGGAGCCAATGTCGTCGCCGGCATCTCGGACCATGCCCAGGATTCCCTGGGCGACATCGTCTTCGTCGAGCTGCCCTCGGTCGGCAAGACCCTGAAGCAGGGCGAAGCCTTCGGCGTCGTCGAGTCCGTCAAGGCGGCCAGCGACCTGTATATGCCCATGTCCGGCACCATCGTCGCGGTCAACGAAAACCTCCAGGGCGATCCCGCCCTCGTGAATAAAGATTGCTACGGTTCCGGCTGGATGATCAAATTTTCCCCGACCAACCCCTCCGAGTGGGACGGCCTCATGGATGCGGCCGCCTACGAGAAAGAAGCGGGTAAGGAGTAAGCCGTGCCCTTCGTCGCCAATTCCGATGCCGACCGCCGCGCGATGCTCGCGCGCATCGGCGCCTCGAGCATGGACGAGCTCTTCTCAGACATACCCGCGAAACGCCGCTTTCCGAAGCTCGACCTTCCGGAGGCCCTCTCCGAGCTCGAGGTCATGCGCGAGCTCGAGTCTATGGCGGCGAAGAACCTCACCGCCTCGACCTGCGCCTGGTTCCTGGGCGCCGGCGCCTACAACCATTTCATCCCTGCGGTGGTGCCGGCTATCGCGTCCCGCGGAGAGTTCCTGACCGCCTACACGCCCTACCAGCCCGAGGTTTCGCAGGGGACGCTCCAGGCCATCTTCGAGTACCAATCGATGGCGGCCAAGCTTTTAGGCATGGAGGTCGTCAACGCCTCCCATTACGACGGAGCCACCGCCCTGGCGGAGGCCCTCCTGATGGCGTACAACGCGGGCGGCGGACGCAGGAAAATTCTCCTGTCGGCCGACCTCCATCCCGAATACAAGGACGTCATCCGCACCTACTTCGAGGCTTTCGACGCGCAGCTCGTCGAGTACTCGGGCGAACCGGCGATGGCCGGGGCCGACGCGTCGACCGCCTGCGTCGTCGTCGCCTATCCCGAATTCTCGGGGGAGATCCGCGATTTGAGAGCCGGAGCGGACGCGGCGCACGCGGCGGGAGCCCTTTTCGTGGTTCACGCGGACCCGATCATGTGCGGCCTCTTGAAGAGCCCCGGCGAGCTGGGCGCCGATATCGTCACGGCGGAAGGCCAGAGCCTCGGCAATTCGATGAACTTCGGCGGGCCCTACCTGGGCATGATGGGCGCCGTCTCCAAGCTCGTGCGCAAGATGCCCGGCCGAATCGTAGGCGAGGCGAAAGACGCGCAGGGTCGCAAGGGCTACGTCCTTACCCTGTCGGCGCGCGAGCAGCACATTCGCCGCGAGAAGGCCGTTTCCAACATCTGCTCGAACCAGGGCCTCGTGATGCTCCAGACCTGCGTCTATCTCGCGACGATGGGCAAGGGCGGACTCAATGCCGTCGCCGAGCTTTGCTGGAACAAGGCCCATTACGCGGCATCGCGCATTGCGTCGATTCCCGGTTTCAGGGTCGAGACGAAGGCCTTCTTCAAGGAATTCACCGTATTCACGCCCATTCCCGCCGCGGAGCTGGCGGCCAAACTGTCCCGCCGCTGCGTCGTGCCGGGCTTGCCCCTTTCCCGCTATTATCCTGAAAGGACGCACGAGCTTCTCGTCTGCGTCACCGAGATGTGCACCAAGGGCCAGATCGAGCTCCTCGTCGATTCCCTCACGGAGGCCGCGAAATGAACCTGAAGCCCGAGCCTCTCGTCTACGAGCTTTCCTCCCCGGGTCGCCTGGCCGCGGCTCTGCCGGTGTGCGATGTCCCGAAAACGCCCGTGCCCGCCTCACTCGCGCGGACCGAACTCGAGCTGCCCGAGCTCGACGAGCTCTCCGTCGTGCGGCATTTCACGCGGCTTTCGCAGAAGAATTACTCGATCGACACTCATTTTTACCCCCTCGGTTCCTGCACGATGAAGTACAACCCGAAGGTCAACGAGCAAGCAGCCGGCCTTTCCGGCTGGAGGAACACGCACCCCCTCATCGGCGACGAATTCAGCCAGGGCGCCCTGGAGCTTGTGTACAAGCTCCAGGAAAGCCTTCGCGAGATAGGCGGTTTCGCGGCCGCGAGCCTGCAACCCGCCGCGGGCGCCCACGGCGAACTCGCCGGCGTCTTCATCATGCGGGCCTATCATCTTTCGCGAGGCGACACGAAGCGCAGCAAGATCCTCATACCCGATTCGGCGCATGGCACGAACCCCGCGACCTGCACCATGGCCGGTCTTACGACTCAAGCCCTCGCCTCGGACGCGGACGGGAAAGTCGATATCGCCGCGCTCAAGGCCGCGTTGGGCGACGACGTGGCCGGCATAATGATCACGAATCCCAACACCCTCGGCCTCTTCGACCCGAACATCGAGGAGATCGGCCGCCTGGTGCATGAGGCCGGCGGCCTCGTCTACGGCGACGGCGCGAACATGAACGCGCTGACCGGGGTCTTCAAGCCCGGCGAGGCGGGAATCGACGTTATGCACTTCAACCTGCATAAGACCTTTTCGACGCCCCACGGCGGCGGAGGCCCGGGCGCCGGTTTCGTCGGCGTCTGCGAGCGATTGTCCGAATTCCTGCCCGGTCCCATCGTCGCGAAGAGGAACGGGAAATACGCCCTCGAGATGCCCAAGCGCTCGGTGGGACGCATGAAGTCCTTCTATGGCAATTTCGGCGTGCTCGTGCGGGCTTATACCTATGTGCTCATGCTCGGAGCCTCCGGTTTACGGAGGCTCGCCGAGAACGCCGTGCTCAACGCGAACTACCTCAAGGCCCTCGTCGAGAAGACCTATAAGGTGAAGTACCCGCGCCGCTGCATGCACGAGTTCGTCGCGATGGGCGATCTCGCCGAGGGCATCCACACCCTCGACGTGGCGAAGCGCCTCATCGACTACGGTTTCCACCCGCCGACAATCTATTTCCCCCTCATCGTGAGCGAGGCGCTCATGATCGAGCCCACGGAGACGGAGGACAAGGAAACCCTCGACGAGTTCGCGGAGGTTCTTCTCAAGATCGCGGAAGAGGCGAGGGCGAATCCCGAACTCCTCCACGCGGCTCCTACGAGCACCCCGATCGGCCGTCTGGACGAAGTCGGTGCGGCGCGCAATCCAGTGCTGTGCTACCGCGGATAAAAAAGAGCGCCGCGACG
>Ga0172379_10008895_pt1 | contig 12519 bp, 11 predicted proteins | sample GrowelOW334metaG_FD_119756 | JGI IMG/M metagenome (GOLD analysis project Ga0172379, IMG submission 119756) | Groundwater microbial communities from an aquifer near a municipal landfill in Southern Ontario, Canada - Groundwater well OW334 metaG | ecosystem: Environmental > Aquatic > Deep... | reverse complement strand
GAAAAGCTCACGAACGAGGTAAGCGCACCCGTGGCCGGTGTCCTGCGCAGGATCCTGCTCGCCGCCGGTGAAAGCGCCCCCTGCGGCGCCCCCATCGGTATCCTCGCCGCCGCCACCGAAGACATATCCTCCCTCTTAGGCGGAACCCCTGGAAGCGGGGCTTCGCCGGCAAGCCCGAGTGCAGCCAAGCCTGGAAGCGCTTCTTCCGCAGACACCGCCTCAGCAACCGCATCCGGCTCGCGGGGTCAGACCCCAGCGAAAAACGGTCCCGTCCGGATAACCGTGCCTACCGGTCCAAGGCCCATCACCCCCAAGGCTGTCCGCCTAGCGGAGGAACTGGGCGTTGATTGGTCCCATGTGGCAGGCTCCGGCCGTCTAGGCATGATCACCCGCGAGGATGTCCGATCGGCAGCGGCCGGCGGCCTCGCAAAAAGCAGCCCCACGGTAGCATCCACATCAGGCAAGGCAAGTTCCACGATGGCAGACGCAGCCAGCGCGGCAAGAAGCGCCGCACCGGTTGGCGGCCAGCTCAGCGGCGCGCGGCGCGTTATCGCGTCCCGCATGATGGAAAGCCTGCAGCAGACAGCCCAGGCGTCCATCTGGATGGATGCTGACGTAACGGAACTCATGAACCTGTACCGCGCCCTTCGCAAGGACTGGCAGTCCCAGGGCGTCCGCCTCAGCGTTACGGCCCTCATCGTCAAAGCCCTCGCTCCGGCGCTCAGGGACCATCCGGTGTGCAGGTCCCGCATTGCGGCGGACGGCACCATACAGGTAGCCCAGAACATCGACATCGCGGTGGCGGTGGACGCGCCCTCGGGCCTGCTCGTGCCGGTACTGCGCGGGGTGGACAGGAAACCCGTCCGGCAGTTGGCCCTGGAGCTTACCGAGCTTTCGGAACGCGCCAGGATTGGCGCCCTAGGTCCCGACGAAATGGCGGGTCATACCATGACAGTGTCCAACCTGGGCATGTACGGCGTCACCTACCTGTGCCCCGTGCTCAACCTGCCGGAAAGCGTCATCCTCGGTGTGGGTGCCTCCGAGTTGCGCCCAGTCTACCGGGACGGCGGCCTATTCCCCCGTGAGATCCTGCCCCTCAGCCTAACCTTCGACCACCGCCTGGTCGACGGAGGTCCGGCGGCCGCCTTCCTACGCGACGTATGCCGCGCCTTATCGCCTGCACTCATCGAGGAAGGTCGCTCATGATCAGCCTGAACAAACGCGTCATGCCCCTGGTCCGGCGCCTGATCGACGACGCCGAAGCACTCGGTTGCCGCTACTTCCAGCTGGAAAACGGCGCCCACGTCATCGACATGGGCATAGGAGTTCCCGGCGGCTGGGAAGCGGCGAAACTTTTTACCCGCATAGACATCGCCGATCTGGGCAGTGTCGAACTCAAGGATTTCCCCCTGGACGACAAACTGAGTGTACCCGGGGTCGAAGTCTTCATAGACAAGGTTGAGTTGGCCTGCCTGCTCAGCCAGATTGCCGGTCTGAGCGTGGGAGGCGGAGAATTCGCCGCCATCGGTAGCGGCCCCGCCCGTGCCCTTGCTGCCAATGCCAAAGACTCGAAGGACCATTGCTTCGACCACAGCACCTACCGCGATTCCGGCGCCCCTGCAGTTTTGGGCATACAGATGACCAAACTGCCCGACGCTACCCTGGCCGCCGATTGCGCGCGCCGTTGCGGCGTCAAACCGGGTGAACTCTACCTGCTCGTCCACCCCAGCGCCTCGGTCGTCGGCGCCGTGCAGGTCTCTGCCCGCATCATCGAACAGACCATCAACAAGATGATGCGCGTCGGCTTCGACCTTTCCCGGATAGTCTCGGCCCGGGGCTATTGCGCGGTCTCACCCCTCAGCTACGACGAGCTGGAAGCCATGGGCCGCATCAACGACTGCCTCCTGTACGGCGGCGCTTCCTTCTTTGAGGTCCGCTGCGAGGACGCCGAAATCGAAAGCGTCATCGGCAAAATCGTCACCGAAAGCTCCCGCGATTACGGCAGGCTCTTCAAGGACCTCTTCATCGAGGCCGACAAGGATTTCTACAAAATGGATCTGGACATCCATTCCCCCGCCCAGGTCCAGATCTACAACGTAAAAACCGGCCACGTCTTTACGGCCGGTGCGATACGGAAGGACCTGCTCAAGAAAAGCTTTTTCGGGTTGGACTAAGAATAGTATTGAAGTGGGTTAAACGAACCTTGTTGAGCCTCCATCCAGCGGGGACGCCCCTGTTGGATGGATGTTTCATATTCTTTCCAGCTTTCTGTCTTTCCCGCCCTTTTATTGACCGGCCTCGCATCCGCTAGTATCATGAAGCTATGGATAACAAGGCACTGAAACCGGATGCTGATCATTTCACCTATGGTGATTATGCCAAATGGCCGGAAAACGAGCGGTGGGAGCTTGCGAACGGGGCCGCCTACGCCATGAGCCCCGCGCCCGGTTGGTTCCACCAGGAACTCGTAGGCGAGTTGTACACCTTTTTTAAAATCTGGCTCAAGGGAAAACCCTGCAGGGCCTTCGTCTCGCCGGTCGACGTTTTCATTCCGGCTCCTGGGCAAAAACTGGACGATATCAATTCCGTGGATACCGTACTGCAACCCGACGCCGGCATTGTATGCGATCCATCCAAGATCACTCCTCGGGGAATCTGGGGTGCCCCGGATCTGGTGCTCGAGGTCCTGAGCCCATCTACCGTGCTCCGGGACATGAACCAGAAAAGGCCCTTCTACGAAAAAGCCGGAGTGCGGGAATACTGGTTATTCGACAGCCATGCCGAATATGCCATCATTTTTCAACTTATGGAAAACGGAAGTTTCGATCAGGGCATTACGTACAAGGAAGACGACCTGGTTCCCAGCACCATTTTCCCGGGCTTGTCGGTGTCCCTGCAAGAACTCCGACAACTCGTAAACAGCTGATCCTCAGGCGCGTCCTTGAGGTATTGGCGTCGGGCTGGCCGCTTTTTATCCCTTTATAATCCTTGTGCCGTTCTTTCCCGCCAGCGCGTCGGAAAGGTGCGCCGGGTCGGTGATGATGCCCACGTTCCCGCTGGACTCCACGAAATCGATCATGGCCTCGATCTTGGGCAGCATGCTGCCGGGAGCGAAATGACCCTGCTTCGCCAGCTCCCTCAACTCCTTGGTGTTCACCGATTCAAGGCTCTTCTGGTCCGGCTTGCCATAATTGACGCACACTTTCTCGACGGCGGTGGAGATTATCATCAGGTCGGCGCCTATCAGCTTGGCAAGAAGTGTTGCCGCATAATCCTTGTCGATCACCGCTTCCAGGGGTTTCAGACCTTCCGCCGTTTCCATTACCGGGATGCCGCCACCGCCCGCCGCGATCACGGTTACGTTGGCCGCGATCAGGGCCTTGATGGACTCGAGCTCCACGATGCTGCGGGGTTTGGGGGAAGGTACCACGCGCCGGTATCCACGGCCTGCGTCCTCTACCACGCTCCAACCTTCCCCGGTCCTGTGTTTTTCCGCCTCTTCCTTGGTCATGAAGGAACCGATGGGCTTGGTGGGGTTCCTGAAGGACGGATCGTCCTTATCTACGACCACCTGCGTCACGATGGTGGAGACGGGCTTGGTCAGTCCCAGCTTGCGGAATTCGTTGTACATGCCCATCTGCAGGTTGTAGCCGATGGCACCCTGGGTATCGGCGACACAGCTGTCCAGCGGAACCGGGTGCAAAACGCTCAAGGCCAATTCGGCCCTGCGCAGGATGAAGCCCACCTGGGGTCCGTTACCATGGACAATGACCACCCGGTGCCCGTCCCGCACCAGTTTGACGATGTGGGCCGATGTTTTCTGCGCGGCGGCGTACTGGGCTGCGATGGTGATTTTCTTGGGATCCTCGATGAGCGAGTTCCCCCCGATTGCGATGACGATAAGTTTACTGTCCGGCATGGTTCCTCCTGTTTGCGTTCAAAAAAACGCCCTATTTTCACAAGCTATATACACAATCTACGATTTTTTCAGCTTTGAAAGTATGAATTCCGGGGTCAGCGGAATCCTGTCCAGCTGCACGCCTCCCAGGGCATGGCTGGTCGCGTTAACCACCGCGCCGGCTATGCCGTCGGTGGCGCATTCACCGATGCTCTTGGCGCCGAAGGGACCGGCGCTTTCCGGGTCCTCCACGGTAAGGATGCGGATCTGGGGCATATCAGCAGCCTTGAACATCCGGTAATTCTTGAGGTTCGGGTTGGTCAGCTTGCCCGTCTCGGGGTCGGTAACCATCTGCTCGCTCAGGGCGTAGCCCAGGCCCATGTGCATGCCTCCATGAACCTGCCCCTCGAACAGCAGCGGGTTTATCACCTTGCCGGAATTGTGCACCGACATAAGATTCAGGGGCCTCACCACGCCGGTCTCGGTATCCACCTCGACCTCGCAGAAAACCGCCACGTAGCTGTCCACCGAATCCTCGGATTCGAAGGTCCGGGTGGCTATGAGTTCCCTCTGGCTACCGTGCTTGCCACTTTGGGCGGAACCGATTACATCCGTGAAGGAGACCCGCTTGTCCGGGTTCTCGCGGTCTACCACCCAACCCTTTTCCGGCTCCAGCCTTCCCGCCGGTACTTCCAGAATGAGGGCCGCCTCGGCCAGCAGTTGGTCCCGCAGTTCCGTGGCCGCCAGGATGGTCGCGTTCCCGCCTATGTACGTTGTCCGCGAGGCCTGGGCACCCAGGTCCAGGGGGGTAACGTCGGTGTCCGCCTCGATCACCTCGATTTCCAGCGGGGGTATGGTGAGTATCTCGGCGGCTATCTGCGCGAGTATCGTGCGCGAACCCGTTCCCAGATCGTGGGTGCCCGTAAGCAGGGTTGCGGACCCGTCGTTGTTCAGCCGGATGGTAACCGTCGTCAGGTCCTGGTACACCGGGTACCAGCCATTTCCGTGGACGGCCACATCCATGCCCACCCCGCGGCGCAGCCTGCCGCCTTGCGTGGCCAAGGCCGCCGCGCGCCTCTCCTTCCAGCCGAATTCAGCGACGCCCTTCCTGATGCACTCGGCAACCAGCGCGTTGTGCATGTCATTCCCCATGCAGTTTTTCTGGTGGGGCTGCACCACGTTCATCAGCCGGAAATCCACCGGGTCAATTCCCAGTTCCCGGGCCATCCTGTCCGTATGGGTCTCGCGGGTCACCATGATCTGCGGGCAGCCGTAACCGCGCATGGCCCCGGCCGATGGTGTATTCGAATAGTACGATGCTCCCGAGTAGAACATCTTTTCGGCCTGGTACAGGATGAACATCTTGCCCGACTGGGCACCCACCGTATTCGGCCCCGAACCCGCGTAGGCTCCCGTATTCAGGCTGGACCTCAGGTGCTGGCCTATCAGCTTGCCGTCCTTCCGCACCCCGCTGGTGATGGTCAGGATTCCCTCGTGGCGGCTGCGGGATGACGAAAAGGTTTCCCGCCGGTCCAGCCTCAGTTTGACCGGCCTGAAGGTGCGCATGGACAGCACCGCGACCACCGGCTCGTGCATGATTTCCAGCTTCCCGCCAAAGGCACCACCGCACACGGTCTTGATCACCCGGATGCGGCTCTGCGGCAGGTCAAGCGCGGTTGATAACACGTCGCGGAAACAAAACACGTTCTGGCTGCTGGTCCACACCGTAAGCTTGCCATTCCGCGTGTAGTGGGCGATGTGGCACACCGGCTCCATGTACCCGTGGTGCACCCGGGAGGTCCTGAAGGTGTCCGTGAACACCCGGTCCGCCCCGTTTATCGCCGCCAGCACCTCGGCTTCGTCAGCGTTTCCGTACGCCAGCCTGCCGCCGCATACGTTCGTCCCGTCCACGCCGTGGGGGTTGGCCTGGGGGCTCGTCGCCTCCACTGCCGCTTCCAGGGTGGTCACCGCCGGCAGCAACTCGTACTCCACTTCTATCAGCCTGACCGCCGCCGCCGCGATCGCGGCATCGTCGGCGGCCACCGCGGCCACCCGGTCCCCCACGAAGCGCACGGTGTCGTCAAAGATGTATTCCGTCTTGGGCATGTCGAACACGCTGGTGTCCAGGTAAAAGCGGGCGGCGCTGTTGTAGATGATATGCGGCGTGTTGAAGTAGTGGGCCACCGCACGTACCCCCGGCAACGCCTCGGCCTTGCTGGCATCTATACTTTTTATGCGCGCATGGGCATGGGGCGAAAGCAACATCTTGGCGTGCAGCATGCCCGGCATCCGCAGGTCGTCAATGTACTGGATCTCCCCGGCGGCCTTCATTTCGGACTCCCGGTTGGGTATGCCCTTTCCCACCCAGGTAAAGCCCCGTTCCGCCGCACCCTTCTCGAAAAGCTTCGCCTGCTCATAGCCGGCGCTGTGTTCATGGCCCGCTTTCTTAGCCACGGGAAGCCTCCTTGCCTGTCTGGGCTTCCTTGCCGGCCAAAGCCGCGGCGCCGTTACGCACTTCCGCCATGCGGACAGCCGCGAGCTTCACGGCCTCCACTATCTTTACGTAACCGGTACACCGGCACAGGTTGTTGGAAAAGGCCTCGCGTATTTCCGTCTCGGTGGGCGCAGGGTTCGCCGCCAAAAGGGCGGTGGCGCTTATTATCATGCCCGGCGTGCAGAACCCGCACTGGATGGCCCCACACTCGACAAAGGAGCGTTGCAGTATGTTCAGCTTGCCGCCTTCCTGCAGACCCTCGATGGTGACAATCGAACAAGCGTCGACGTTCTTGATCGGAATGGTACACGAATTTCGCGGCTTGCCATCCACCAGTACCTTGCACGCCCCGCAGTCATTCGTCCCGCAACCGTACTTGGTCCCCATCAGACCCAGCACCTCGCGGAGCACGTGCAGCAGGGTCCACCCCCTCTCCGCCCGCACCGAAGCCGGCACGCCGTTGACCGTAAAATTCACCATCTGAACCTGTTCTTCCATCCCGGCAGCTCCCCATAAAGAGGTATATACAAGTTCCATTTTATGCGAGCTTTGCCCATCCGTCAAGCTCAGCCAGACTGGGTAACACGCGGGGTTGTAAAGAAGGATGGCAGGGAAAAACGTTCCCTCACTCGGGTCTTAAGCCTGTATAGCGGCGCCATGGATGGCGCCCTGATTAGCGGTTTGCAGAATCACTCAGTGATTCTGCGACGGCATGGATGCCGCGGGGGCGGCGTTCCCGCCCTTCCCCCTGAAAGGGTTCAGGATGGTAATGCCTTCGTATTCGGCCCCATCCTGCAAATCTTCCGAATACAAGCGTGTCGCCCGGGCAAACCCGGCGCAAGCGAGAATTTGCGCATCCCGATAAGACAACCTGTGTTTATCCTGAATGCGCAGGGCTTCCAGCACTGTCGCCGCATCTACTGCCTGCACCTTGAAAGACATAAATAAAGCCATCTGCTCTCGGGCGATTTCCGTGTCCAGTGGAATCTTGATTTTCCTGGTAACTGTCACCCAGAACTCCGCAAGTACCTGGGCAGAAATACAGCCGGTTCCGGAGCGTATCGCCTCGAATATCAGGGAGCGTGCACATTTCCGTTTTTCCGGGTAGGCGTTGTCATTCGCGTACACAAGTACATTCGTGTCAAAAAAGACGGGTTCATCGCTCATACAATTCATCCAGGGTCCAGTGCCTGCCACCAGAAGAAGCCCTGCTCCTTTCAAAAAGCCGGTCAAGTTCTGTTGCCAGGAATTCACGCTTGCTTTCTTCCCGTCTGGACAAATCGGTGAGGAACGAACGGAACAGTTCCGAAATGGTAGCGTCCTGGTCTATGGCAATTTTCCGCGCCTTCTTCAGCAGCGCTTCATCCAAACTCATCGTGACATTGGGCATGGGATATTCCTTACATAATAAGTATAATACATAATAAGTATAGCACATACCATTCAATATCAATTTCAACAAGTTTCGTTCCCCTTCATTCAGCTTGCCCGCCATCCTCCGGCGCGTCATACTACAATCATGACCTCCAAAGAACGCGTCCTTGCGGCGCTGAACCATGAAGAAGCCGATCGGGTGCCGCTTATGCTTGGCGGTACGAATGCCTCGGGCATAAAAATGAAACCCTACAGGGGTCTCAAGCGCCTGCTGGGGGTTTCGGTTCCGGATCGCTATATCTACGATTGGCCGGAACTGGGGACGGCGTTACCGGATGAGGAAGTACTGGTACGGTTGGGGTCCGATGTGCGCGCCGTTCTCGACGCCTATCCGGAATCGGTGCTCGCCCGGGTCAAGGGCCGGGATCCCCATGCGCCGTTCATAGACGACTGGGGCACCGGCCAGAAAGAAATAGAGGACGGCCGCTGGTACCCCGGCATCCATCCCATGGCGGATGCCACGTCCTTGGACGAAATCGAAAGATACCCCTGGCCCGATATGGACGATCCCACAAGGGTAGCCCATGTCCGGGGGGAGGCCAGCAGACTGGCGCAAAAGAACGAGTACGCGGTGCTGGGTTGCCCTTGGCTGCTATTCCCCTTCGAACGCGCCCAGGCGATGCAGGGTCTGGACCGTTTCCTGGAGAACATGCTGGTGGAACCCGAATTCGCCCAGGCCCTGCTCTGGAAAATCGAAGGCCTCTGCGAGCGGCTGATGGGTCATTTCCTGGAGCAGGCTGGCGACAAGCTGGATATCATCAAGATCGGGGACGACCTGGGTACCCAGGAGAGCCTAATGGTCTCTCCTGATACCTATCGCGAAATACTGAAACCCGTACACGCGGCACTCATCGCCTTCATCAAGAAACGCACCAAGGCAAAAATATTCTTCCATTCCGACGGCGACGTATACGACCTTATCCCGGACCTCATCGAAATCGGCGTGGATATCCTGCACCCCATCCAATCCGGAGCGGGCCGGATGTCGGACTTGCGCAGGTTAAAGCAAACCTACGGCGCCAACATCGCATTCTGCGGCGCCCTGGATACACAACGCATCCTGCCGCTGGGCAACCCAGCCCAAGTGCGTGCTGAAGTCAGACGGGTATGTTCCCTTCTGGGTCCGGGGGGTGGTTTCATGCTGGGCGCGGTACATACCATCATGGACGAGGTTCCGGCAGAAAATATCCTTGCCATGTCGGATGCCCTCAAGGAATTCGGTACGTACCCATTGCCCGGCTGAACTCTAATACTGTCAGGCCTTTTTGGGCCCGAACAACGTTTTCGTCTCCTCGTCACTCACTTTCCCGGCCAGGCTCACCACAATCATGAGCAAGGCGGATACGGGCAGGGAGATGACAATGGGATCCACCTGGGAAAGTATGGAGCTTCCCGCCAAGGTTGGCACTCCGAACAATGCCTTGCTGAGTCCGAGGGGCACCGCTTCCTTGGCATGCATGAACACCAGCCAGAAGGCGCTTACCGCCAGGCCTCCAAGGAAGCTTGTGATGGCTCCGGCGCGGGTGGCGCGTTTCCAGTACAGGGCGCTGAAATAGGCCGGCAAGAAGGCCGCGGCGCAGATACCAAAAAATATTGCCGTACCGGTGGCTACTATGGCGGAGCCGGTCTCAAAGAATTTCGGCAAACCCCATGCCAGGAACGTGCTTACCAGTATGCCCGCGATCATGGCCAGGCGGGTCACGGCGGTGGCATTCTTCGCATGCACCTTGAAGCCTACTTCAAGGAAATCCCGGCCGAACGAGGTGCCCATAGCATGGAATTGCGACGACAGCGTGGACATGGCCGCAGAGAGCAGCGTTATCATGAATACAGCCGAGAACCAGGACGGCATCGCGGTGGTTATGAATAACGGGATTATGTTCTCCACCTTGCCGCCTGCTGACGCGATCGCTATTTTACCGAACGCAGGATTCTGGAAGAACCAGGCGTTCGATAGGGCACCGACAACGAAGGCAACTCCGGTCATCATCAGGATAAAGACGCCGCCAACCAATACCGCACGGTTCAGCTCGCGGTCGCTGCGTACGGTCATGAAACGCACCGCAAGCTGGGGTTGGGCAAGGACGCCTATTCCCACGCCGAGCACGATGGTGGACACGAGTTGCCACCAGTACACGCTACCTGCGGCGGGCATGGCGGTCCAGCCTTGATGGCCAAGTTTTTTCATGCTTTCGGGTACTTGCGCTGCAATCGAACTCAGGGCTTCGTGGGCCTTGATGACTCCCCCGAATTTCGCATAGGCCGCCACAAGCAGTATGCCCATGCCGATGAACATGAGCGCACCCTGGAAGGCATCCGCGTACATGACGCCTTTCAGCCCCCCCATGATTACATATAGCGCCACCACCGATACGAAAAAGATCAGCGCCACATCATAGGAAATCTGGAAACTTTGGGCGACGAATTGAGCCCCGCCTATCACCACCGAACCGGCGTACAGGGGCATCGCGACAAATACCAATAACCCGCTGGCCGCCTGCAGGAAACGGGAACCATAACGCTTGCTCAATATTTCCGGGAAAGTATGGGCTTCCAGGGCATGGCCAAGCCTTCTGGTTCGTTTGCCAAACACGACGAAGGCAATGAAGATGCCCACGAAGATATTCAGGAAGGTTAGCCAGAGAAGGCCCATTCCGTACACGGCCGCTGCTCCGCCAAAACCGACGATCGCAGAGGTGGAAATGAAGGTGGCACCGTAGGAGATGGCCATGACAAGCGGATGGGTTTTCCTTCCGGCCACAAGGTAATCGGCGGCATTCTTGGTGCGCTTGAATCCAAGGTAACTGAGATACGCCGTAACCGCTAAAAACAGTATGATGGTGATTCCGGTCAGCATTACGTTCATTCAGGGGCTCCCATTTCCGGATCTTTCTTTTCCCATGCGGCTTCCTCGGCGATTTCCACCCGTTCCTCAGCCTCATCCGGTTTATTCCAGTTCCATATCCCGTACACGACGCACAACACGGCGGACAGGATCGTAAGGATGTAGGCCGCAGCCACACCAATACCGCTCAATCCAAGCATGCTTTTCCCCTTTGGATATAAATGCCGTCCGAAAGGACGGAAAGGATAAATTCCCAATCCGCGATATACGCGGATGAAATCTTTTCAGATGGTAGGTCCGCGCCATCCTCGTACCGCTCGAGTTCGGCGATAAAATCGTTCCGCGTCTTTATCAGCATCCAGCGCAGGAGGTCCAGGACGCGGTCGGGTCCGAAGCGGAGGCCGGAAAAATCGGCGTCCCCGAACAGGTCAAGGAAGCGCTTGCCGAAAATGGCTTCGGCCCGGGACTTGGCATCGGGATCGTCGATCCGGGCAATCGAGGCCAGCAAACGGACCACCGAAGGATTCTTCAGATAAAAGGAGAGGGCCGATGCGGACGCCGCGCGAAAGCGTTCCAGCAAATCCGATGGAACGGCACCCTTCATGCGAAGGCTGGAGCCTATATGGTCGTACAGGGATCCGTACGCAAGTTCGACTATATGCAGGAAAAGGTCCTCTTTCGAACTTATGTATTCGTAGAGGCCGCCTTTTGAGATGCCGCTTTTCCGGATAATGCGGTCTGTAGATCCCCGCTCGTACCCATATCGACCAAACTCCTCAAGGGCGGCTGCCTCTATGCGTCTCCGTTTGTCTTCGTCCAGATGGTAGAAGGTTTCTTTCATTTCCTGTTTTCTCCATCCGGATTTGACAATGCCGACCAACAGGTCGTAAGTAATAGCATATACACCGACCAGCAAGTCGGTTATTTGTCAGAATAAAATGCTTTCTGAAAACCGTCAACCATTATTTTCGAATGCCATAAAATAATGAAGGCGATTGACAGCGCTCCGATTATACGGTGATACTTGCACGGACAAAACCTTACCTTTCAGTCAGGGAAATGTCCCAAGGAGGCTACTTTTCATGAAGAAATTATTCCCCGCAATCGGTCTTTCCGCGCTCGCCCTCGTACTCATCCTGGGTGCATGCGCGCCAAAACAACGTTTCGTCACCATTGCTACCGGTGGAACCGCCGGTACTTATTTCCCCTTGGGCGGCGCCCTCGCCGAAATCTGGAACAAGAACATCAAGGGCATGAATGCCAACGCCACCTCCACAGGCGCCTCCGCCGCGAACATCGCCATGCTCAAAGATGCGAAAGTTGACGTCATCTTCGTGCAGAACGACGCCGCCTACTATGCGCTTACCGATACCGAGGCCTATGCCGGCAAGGGTATGAAAGACATCAAGGGTCTCGCGTCGCTGTATGATGAAACCTGCCAGCTTGTGGCGCTTGAATCCTCCGGAATCAAGACCATCGCCGACCTCAAGGGCAAGCGCGTCTCCGTAGGCGCGGCGGGATCGGGTGTCGAGCTCAACGCCCGCCAGATTCTGGAAGCGGCCGGACTCAGCTACGACGATATCAAGGTGCAATACCTTTCCTTCGCCGAATCCGCCTCCAACCTGAAAGACGGCAACATTGATGCGGCCTTCAATACCGCCGGGGCCCCCACCGCCGCCATCCAGGACCTTTCGGCCTCCAAGAAAATCATCCTCGTCGCTGTCGAGGGCGATGTGGCCGCCAAACTCATGGCCAAATGGAGCTTCTATACCCCCACTGTCATCCCGGCCAACACCTACCAGAATGTCGCCGCCGATGTAATGACCGTTTCTGTCAAATCCATGCTAG
>Ga0172379_10008894_pt1 | contig 12520 bp, 9 predicted proteins | sample GrowelOW334metaG_FD_119756 | JGI IMG/M metagenome (GOLD analysis project Ga0172379, IMG submission 119756) | Groundwater microbial communities from an aquifer near a municipal landfill in Southern Ontario, Canada - Groundwater well OW334 metaG | ecosystem: Environmental > Aquatic > Deep... | reverse complement strand
AGTCCTCCGGGAACAATGGTTAGTTGATTCTGGCGCTGTTTCATAAATTTTGAGAAAAAGGGTGATGGTTATGAATAACAATATTCCTGAATTCAGGATTCCAAGTCTTGAGAAGAAACCCGAGAAACCGAAGAAAGGGTTTCTTCCCTGGCTGTTCGGCGGGGGGAAAACAGGCGCGTCAGTGGGGCTGGCCGGATCCTCAATGAGCGGCGGCGGTGGATTTCTTGCCACCTTGCTTGCTTCAAAAACCGCGCTTTTGGTTTCACTCTCGCTTTCCGCGGGGCTTCTGGCTCTTGGCGGAACATACATGTTAACCAGCATGTCCGCTTCAAGCAAGGCGCCTTCTCTCAATACCTTCGCCGGCGGCGCCAGTTATTCGTCCAATCCCAATTCAAACTATGATGTCCGGGAAAACCAGGGCCGCTCCGATTCTCTTAAAATGTTCGCCGAGAAAAACGCGGGGCAGTTTGGTTCCGCCGCCAGCGTGTCGAAAGCGGGCACGGGCGATGCCAAGGACCAGGTGAGCCAGGAGGATCTGGACAAGGCGGCTGACGAGGCGATGGCCAAAAAAAGTTCTGACAGCGCACCCGATGCAGTTGCTCCGGCTAAACTTAGCCAGCTGATGGGTGCGGCCGGGTTCTCGGACAGCGGCTCCGGCGGCGGTTCCGGCGGGGCGATGCCGACTATTCAGAATAACGGGATTGCGAGTAGTTTCGGAGGCCCTTTAAGCGGCGGGATTAATTCGAACGGCATAATGGCCTCTTTCAAAAAGCCGGATTTCCATTCGGCATCCGGGCTGGGACAGGCAAGGGTTGCGAGAAACACAGGCGGTTCCATCAAACGTGATTTTTCTTCAAAAAAGGCTATCGGGCAGGCTAAAGGAATAGGCGCTTCCATGGGTACCGCCCGGACAAGCGTTGACGAAGATTCCAGCCGCACTTCCATTGAAGATGCCTGGGAAGGTAGCAGAACCTCCGGTTCCGTTATGCCCGTGGTAGATGATGGCGCGGCTGTGGGATCCGGCGGTTCCGGCAGTTCCGGCGGTTCTTCTTCCGGCAGCGGGACGTCGGCTACGGCCAGTACCACAACGGCTACCACCGATTCCGATGATACCACCACTCCGGAATCATCCGAGGGTGAGGCTGACAGTCCGTGGGGTATGATCGCGGCTTTGGCGAGTATACTTTTAATAATTGCCAATATTGTCATTATTGTATTGTCAATTCTGGCCATGATCCGCAATTCCAATCCGCTTGCGGCGATAATCCTTACTCCTATTACAAAAATATTGCTTATTGCGGCGATAGTTATTGCTTCACTTGTGATGATACTCGGCATAGCCATGATGGCTATGGGCCAGATGTCTCAGGGGTTGACTATGATGCTGGCAGCCGGTCTTACGATTGCGGCGGCTGTCGTGGCGTTTGCTGTCGGTGTCGCGGGCGCGCTTATTGCCGGTGTTCTTGCCGCTCTGTCTACGGTTGTTTGCGTGATAGGCGCCATGATGGGCGGTTCCTGATAATTTCTAATTTGGAAAATGGCAGGTGGTTCTTATGCACGAAAATCAGAACAATGATTTGCCGGAATTGAAAATTCCGAAGTTCGAAAAGAAACAACGCAAGGACCGTAAAGGTTTTCTGCCGTGGCTTATTGGCGGCGGAAAAACCACCGCGGGTGTAGGCGGCGGCCTGACCGCCGCCGGCGGCGGGGCGACAAGTCTTTTCGCGGGCAAACTCGGCACCCTGATAGTTACCGCGGCGTTAACGGCTGTAACGGTGGGCGGCGGCGTAAGCATATATAAATTCACCGAAAAATCGAAGGCGCTTCAGCAACCGGCGTCCGGTCTTTTGGGCAGCTACAATAATAACTATTACGGCAACTCCGGCAACGGCAGCGGTTATGTGCCGGCGATGGACAGGGTGGCTGGAAGTTCCAAATCGTCTATAGAAATGTTTTCCGAGCGGAATAAAGGCGCCCTTCTGGATGCGGCAGATCTTTCCCGAAGCAAGGAAGTAAAGATCAACAGCGATAAGCTGGAAAATGAGGCTTTGCCTTCCCAAGGGAAAAATCCGAGCAATAAGCCTCCCGGCGTGTCGGCTCCCAACATAGAGATTCCCAAACTCCAAGATACCATGGGCGGTTCTCCGTTCAGCAATATCTCCAATTCCGGCGGCCAGGGGCTTGGCGGTTTTGGCGGTTCCGGCGGGCTGAAAAACACGGCTGCCATTAAGCCGCCGAATATGAATTTTATCGGCGCCGGCATGGGCAGCGCTCTGAATACGGGCAAAACCGGCAAGGTGGCGAATAAGCGGTTCGGTTATCAGGAAGAGGTTAAGCGCGACAAGGTGAGTTCGAACAGCGCACTTGGCCAGGCCAAAGGCATAAGATCTTCGCTCTCTAAGATGGACACTTCCAGAAACGATTCCGTGCGCGGCGGGGTTGAAGACGCCTGGGAAGGACGCACCGGGGACGGAAACGTTGAAGAGGTGCCCGGCGCGGCGGGAACGGGAGCCGGAGCGGGTAGCACGGGATCCGGCGGAGGCGGCAGCGGCGGGGTCGTTACGGGTGTGCAGGGCCTTGATGACGCGACCACAACGTTTTCCACTACGGAAACTTCCGATGAAGCCACCACGCCCGAATCATCCGAGGGCGGAGAGGACAGCCCTTGGTCAGCTTTGACGATAATGGCAATGGTGCTTTTGGTGTTGGCAATAATATCCATTATTCTGCTGGGTATTGCTGTTATGATTAGGGAAGCGTTGCGCGGTATCCCGATTATCGGGCCCATTTTGGCGGAGGCCTGGGATGGCGCAGTTTGCATTCCCCTGCTGATATTGACTCTGATTCTGGGCATAATGACCGCCATTATCGGTGCCATTGTGGCTATGACCAGCGATCAGGCTACCATTGGCGCGGGCATAGGCATAGCAGGGGTATTGATCGCCATTTTCGCGGCCTTGGCGTATGTGTGCGGGCCGATTGGTTTCACGCTGGCTATTGTAGGCGCCGCGCTTGCCGCTGGTGTTGCGCTTATAAGCGCGTTTTTAGGTTAATGTTTTTTTGAAAGCGGATTTCTGCCTGACTGTATCATGCGAGTAACAGTTCCGGGGGTTAGAGGGCTGACTGATTATTCGTGAACAGAGATCGGTTTATCCGGGGCAGTACCGTCCCTTCTCCGGATAAACCAAAGTTTAGGGAGGCCGTTTTTCGGCCTCCCTTCTTATTTGGGTGCTTGAGTTTACCGGTTTTAAGAATGTCCTAAATGAGGTATTATAATAGACGGAGCTAACGGTGACACGAAACGGATTCATATTTTTTCTGGCCGGAACCAAAACGCGCAAAACAGTTTCCTTGGTGATTTTGCTTGCGGCGGCGTCCGTGCTGGCTTCCGCGCCGCTGTGGCTGGCGTATGACTGGGTGAAAAACAGGGTTTTCCCCGCCCAGAAACGTGAAAGTTTCCAACAATCCGATTACGTAAAAATAGAAAAGCTTCCGTCCGGTGATAATTTGCGCGGGATAGATCCATCCGCTTTGGTTTCCGGAGGCAAAGAATTATTTGAGGCCAGGGTTCCGGTTTCTGCCGCTAAAAATGACGATGCTTCGCCTAATTCCAGGCAGATTCCGCCGGTGCCTCTTACCAGCGGCCCGGGCCGTGCCGGCGGGGAAGGTTTTGCGGATTTTTTCGGAGAGGAAAAAGCCGACGCCGGTCCTTATCCCGGTAATCTGGAACCGGGCGCGGTGTCGCCCGTGCCAAGCCGGCTTGCCGACACCGCCGGAGACAAAATGCTGACAAATTCCGCGCGTTCCGGGGCGGGGGATTTGTTCTCTGAAAAACAGATCAACGCCTTTGTGTCGGACGCCGGCAATCCTAATAAAAGCAATCCTGTTTTTCAGACCGTTGACCAGCTTACCGACGCTTACACCACGGGCGCCAAAGCATCGGATACGCAGGATTTCCAGAAAGCCGCCTATTACGCAGGCCTGGTGTTTGACAGTGCCATGCCGGACAGCGAGCGAGTGAATCCCGTTTCCGTCATAACGCCAGTGCCGGTTGACAATCTGGATAAACTCGGCGCGGTCCGCTATCGCGATATGTCGGAACAGCTAAAGGCTCAGCAGGCGTGTTCGGCGGCGCACATGTACAATAGCGCGTTCATGGATAAAATTGACCATGATATGAACATTATTTCCAATCTTTTGGGAAAACAGCCTTCCGGCTGCTGTGATGAACGGGTTTACAGCTGGAACGCCGGGGTGCTTCGCTTGAAGGAACTTAGCATACGCCGGGACGAAATCGCCAGGATTCTCACATCCGCGTGCGGGCAGAATTATATGTCCGGACAAAGCGCCAGATATGACGCTATGCTTCTGCCTCGGCCCGATTCGTATTCCTGCTTTGTGCTGACCGGGTTTGCGCTTTTTTGCGCCGTTTCAGGCGCCGCGCTTGCGGTTATGGCGGCGGTTAACATTCTGGCTCCAGGCTGGGCGGCGGCAGGGTTTGCGGTTATGGCTGGCGGAATTTTTCTTATCGGCGGGAATGTGGTTTCAACGGTTAAAGTGTCAAACACCAGTTTGGTCCGCGGTGTGCGCGCCGAGGCCGAGTCAAAACTTCAAAAGGTTCTGGGTATAGCGGCTCCGGCGGCTAATGCCGCGCCGGAGCAAAGCGCCGGAACGGAACAAATTCAAAATATCGCTCCGACGGAAGGAAAGCCTGAAATAGGTCCTTAGGCCTAGACGCTAATAGGTCTACAGTCCCTTGTCCACCGGGGCTGAACCAGGTAAACTGTAGGATAGATGGAGTAGGATTTGCTGTTAGCTGATGTTACATAAACAAGTCGCGCATGATATATGAGGTCTGCATAGTTGCATGCCCTGCATATATCTTAAGGTGTTTGCGAGCTCTGTCTGGAAATTTATTATAATTTCGCCGGAGAACTGCGTGTATAACGCGCGGAGGCCATATGAAACGGAAACTTAAAACCACGGAACAAAATCTTCCCCCCATAAGCTTGGTGGGCACGTCTGACGGCAATATGCTGAAAGTCAGCGGCGCGAAAGAACAGAAACCAAGCCGCAAAACCGACTCGATTTTAGCCCGCATGCCTAAAGTCAAAAGCACTTCAGCCGTATCAGGCAGGTCCGGTTTCGGAGGCCTGGGCGGGTTGATAGGGCGGGTTCAGAAATTTACGTCCAAAGAGATGGCTCTCGCTGCGGGCGCCATCGGTTCGCTGATGCTTTTGCCCGTGGGGCTGCACTATATGTCCGCGCCTCCTCAGGAAGGCAGCGGTTCCGCTAAACCTGGTTTTTACGCCAACAAGACAGGTTCTTCCGGCGAGCTTTTCGAGCCGGGCCTTAACGGATTTGCTCCGGGCGGAACCGGAGCCGAAGGCGATATGGTCACGCCGCTGAGCGTGCGCGATCCGCTGTCGCTTATTATCGGCGCGGGCGACAAGGATCCGGAAGTTGAAGCGGCCTCGGCCAGTGTCGCTCCCGCTCCGAAAAATGATTTTCGTGACGCGGTGGCAAGCGCGGCTCCTATGGCCGCCAGAGCCGTGGGAGAAGCCATGACTCCGGCGATAGTTCCCAGAATGATGGGCAGCATTCGCGGCCTTGACAGTGTAAGCGGCGGAGGAAGCGGCATAAGCGGACAGGCCAAAGGCCAGATTTTAAGTTCCGCGCAGAAAGGGCCGGGCCAGGGTGTTTCCAGCGATATGGTAAACCCCATAGCCATGAAAGGATATAAAGGCGTTTCCACGCGCGGCGACAAGGTCAGCAGCAACGGCGCTTATGAAGCGCTCAAGGCGAAAGCTGGCAGCATCGGCGATAATATGAATTTGGGCAGTGCCGTCCGTTCCCTTGACAAAGCCGCAAAGGATTCCGATTTTGGGGTTCCCACCAACTCATTGGCGTTCGGTGGTTTGGGTTCAAACGCGGGCCAGGCCGTAAAAGGCGGAGCTGGTAATTCCATGCAGGGAAAAAGCAATATAAACCGCAAGAATTCGCTTGAAGAGGAACTGCGCATAGCTCGCGCCAAAGCGGAACAGGAAAACGAACTGGCTTGGAAAAAATTCTGGAAAGTGGAACTGCCTATGGGCCTTGTCAAAACCGGGGTTGAGGCTGTTACCAAGCCTGTAGGGAGCGCCATAAGCGCCAGTGTCGGAAACATGTTTGGCGGCGGCGGAGCCAGCGACATGGCATATTGTGTTAAGGACGGGGTTTTCTGCCCTATTGATCTGGATAAGACCGGGCATGGTATCTCCCGCGCCGATAACGGTTATTGGAAGTACGTTGAGCAATGCAAGGACAAGGGCGGCACAATCTCCGAAGATAAAGATCCCGGCAGCAGTTCCGGGCCGAAGCCTGACGCACCTTCGCAGTCTCCCGCCGGCGGAAATGTTGATGCCGTTTTAAGCGGTGCTTCCACGGACAGGAATTTGCTTACTGGTTCCATTTCAAAATGCCGCGACGCGATAAGTGCGATGACCGGGGCGGGTAAGGTTCCGGAGTCCTGCACGGAATTGGTGACTTATGCGAAGAAGGTGAACACGAAATATTCCGAGCTTTTCAGCGGACAGCAGAATCTCCCCCGCAATATCAGCATGATCGAGGAAATGAAAAATTCCTTTGACAAGGACTTGACGAATCTTCAGGCGGATTTTGATTCCATCAACGTTGCGGCGCCGAAAGATGAAGCCGCCTCCATGAACGCTAAGGTCGCGGAACTTAACCGTCAGTGCGCTGCCTCAAAAACGAATTGCTCCTTCGAGTCTCTTGACACGGAAAAGGTTTCGGAAGCGGAACTGCTGCAGAAAGCTATCCGCGAAACTTTGAAACAGGAAAAGGAAAACCTCAGCGGAATGGTCGTAGCCAACGGCATTAGTTACACCAAAAAGTATAACAATGACGGTAAGAAAATGTCCACGGATGCGGCAGGCAAGATAACGGAGATTGCCAGCGCTTTTCAATCCGGCAATCCCGGAACCATGTCCGCGGGTGTAAATGCTTTTGAAACTGACCTGTTAGGTGTTCTCGCTCCGGCTGACACCAAAACAAAAAATGACACCACTCTTTCCGGCCTTGTGAACAAGACCAACGGTCTCGAGGCGGATAAAAAGAGGGTGGATGATTTGACGGCTACCGATTATCCCTCGAATATGTGCCGGACCGGAGAATTGCAGGCTTTCAGTTCCAAGTTCGCCGACCCGAACAAGGAAAATACTAGCACCTATCTGCAGACACTGTTTCGGATGACCGGGCAGGAAAAGAGCCAAATTAAGTCTGCTACAAATGACTTGCGCAACAAGGTTGCCGACCAGGCGGCGCTGAACGCCGAGTTTAAGCGGACGATGGATAGCAAGATTACGATGCTTTCCAAGGGCGCGAACACGGACGACGTCGGCGTTGGCAAAACGCCGGACACAAAGGCGAAAGTTGCCGGCAAATAACGAAAAGTTTTAATGGATGAAAAGCCGGGCGGCACTAGCCGTCCGGCTTTTTCTATTCTGCCTGTTTCTGTTGCGCGAGATATTTTCTATCATATATAGAGTTTATTGCAATAATTATGCGGAAACTGTTTTTGCTTTTTTTAATCCCCGCCGTTTTCCCCGCCTTAGTTTTCGCGGGCGCGTCTCCTTCGGCCCAATTCCCCGGCACGCAGACGATGTGGGACAGGATAATGATACAGCAGTCCTACAGGAATTTGCGCAAGGGCATGGAGTTTATGCAGAGGGGCCAGTATCAGAACGCTTCGCGCGAATTCGGCAAAGCGGCTGTTGAAAATCCCCACGAACCGTGGCCGCACGTTATGCTGGGCTCCGCGCTTTACTGGCTGGGCCAGGTTGACCAGGCGATGACGGAATATGACGAGGCGCTCAAAATAGACTCCAAAAACGCGCAGGCGCACCAGCTTATGGGTATAGCGCACGCTTGGAAGGGCGACGCGCAGTCAGCCTTAAAATCATTCCTCGCGGCGGCAACTTACGAGCCCAACCGCTCAGATGTGCACATGGACATCGGTTCCATTTATGAATCGCTGGGCCGCTTCAGCGACGCGCTGGACAGTTTCAGAAGGGCCGTTCTGCTGGAGCCCAATCACCCTCTTTACCGATATCAGCTGGGTCTTTTGCAGACAAGGCTGGGCATGGAAGACGACGCCATGCAGTCTTTCCGCGCGGCGATAAGCCTTTATCCCGATTACGAGGACGCCATGCTTGAGCTTGCCGCTCTCCACGAGCGGAACAAGGAATTCAAGGACGCGCTCAGCCTTTACCGGCGCGCCGTTAAAATAAAACCGCGCGATTCCGTAGCCAGGTTCCGCTACGCCAAAGCGCTGGCGGAAAACGGCAAAAGTGCTGATACAAAGGATGTCCTTGAGCAGGCGTTCAGCCTTATGCCGAACAGCAAGGAAGACGGCATCGCGCTTTCACTCGCCTATTCAGGCAGCAAGAGCGGAGACGGGAAACAGAACACACTCGAATCCGGCGCGGGCGCGAATTCCGCGCAAAACGAGCGGAAAAACGAGAGCGAGCAGAAAAAAAGCAGCCCTGTGGACTCGCTGAAAAAGAATCTGGAACGCATTCCGTTAAACCAGGAAGTGAACGTGCAGGCGGAAATAGTGTATCTTCCCAAGGCCCCGCTTAAGCTGGTTAAAGCGGACAAAACAGAAAAGCGTTCCTCGCTCGGCCAGGCTTTGAAGGACAGCATGGACGAAAAACCCGCCGCCATGTCCATTAAGCGGCAGTATGCGATTCCGGCTTCCGATCCGCAGACGCGGCGCAAAATGATAGATTCCGTTTTATCGGAGCTTAAACAGTCGCTTGCCGAAGTGCCGGCCGACGGCAACATGCGCATGGCGCTTAATATAGACGCGGGCAAACCCGGCTCCGCTTCCGGCGGCGCGGGCGGTTCCGATCAGGGCGCGGCGGGGACTGCTTCCGGTCCCGGCAGGAACCAGAACAGAAACGCAAAAGTCACCTATAATCCGCGCGTGGTCGGCAACGACATGGGGCTTTGGGTTATGGGTTCCTCGTGGCTTGAGCTGGTTAGCGAAGCTGTTTCGGAAATTGACAAGGAACTGCCTAAATCCAGGGACGCACAGCTCTGGATTACCGCCGGACTGGGGCACGTTATTCTGGGCGAATCCGACGCGGCGGTGGAGAAATTTTCCCGCGCCGCCGAACTAGGCGGCGGCACGAACGCGTTTTTGGGCAAGGCGGTGGCTTACATTGAAATGGGCGATGAGGAAGCCGCGATAGCAGCCTGCAAAGCCGCTTTGAAAACCGATCCGGAAAACGAGATCGCCACGCAAAATCTTAAATGGCTGACCAGCCCTTCAACGGTGGATTAATGCCGAAATACAGCCAGAATTTTCTTATCAGCCACGCCGCGGTGAACAAAATCACGCAGGCCTGCGCGAAACATCAGGATTGCGCCCGTACGATAGAAATAGGGCCGGGCAAGGGTTTCCTTACCCGCGCGCTCATTGAAGGGCGTGAGGGCAAATTAACGCTGGTGGAGATAGATCCTGAGATGGTCGCGCATTTAAACGGCAAATTCCCGGCGCCCCGTCCTTTTGAAATAATAAATCAGGATTTTCTTGAACTGGACTTGGATAAGGCGTTTCCGGAACCGGGGAATATTCTCCTTGTCAGCAACCTGCCGTATGCCACGGGCACGGCGATTCTTCAGAAAATTCTCGCCTGGCCCAGGTTTAAAGCGGCGGTTCTGATGTTTCAAAAAGAGGTGGCCGACCGGATTGTCTCCCCTCCGGGCGAAAGGGAATACGGCATTTTAAGCCTGAGCGCCCAGAGCCGCGCCTCGGTCCGCCGGGTGGCGTTTGTGCCGCGGAAAATGTTCTGCCCTCCGCCAAAGGTGGATTCGGCGGTGGTGGAATTCGTGAAACTGGAAAAGCAGTTTTTTAAAAACGCGGACGAAGAAGCTGTGTTTTTCAAAACGATAAAAGCCGCGTTTTCCCAGAAGCGGAAAACTATTTTAAATTCTCTTTCTAATACGCTGGATTTAAACAAACCTTCCGTTCAGACGGTATTGGAAGGCGCGGGCATTGATCCATCCGCGCGTCCCGAAACGGTTTCTCTTGAGCAATATTTATCTTTAAGTGCAGCTTTACATAGCAGCTAGCTTTGCGTGTTTCAAAAATAGAACGGGGCGCCGGTAAACTGCCGGCGCCCCGTTCTTTCAATAATGCGCGGCATTACATGCCTGAGAGTTTTTCGATGCATGCGTCCAGTTTATATGATTCTTCTTCAGTAAGCGGCGCGTTATCCTTTTCCAATTTCTCGATTATTTTTACTTCTATTTCTTTGCGGATGGCTGATTTATTGGGCTGGTTTTTCATGTCTTCCAAGATGCTTTTTTGGCCTGCTTGTATCAGGCCTGCCCAATAGCGGCTTTCCAATTCTACGCAGTAATCTACGGATAGTCTATCTATCAGTTCGGTGTCTTTTCTTGCCGGAGAGAGAAGATTTTTTATCTGCTCCAAACTGTTGTCGTATTGTTCCATTTCCGCGTTCGTAAGTCGGCGGCTTGTTTTGGCGTCCAGAATTTTTTTCAACTTAGAAAAGAACAATTTTTTTGTTTCCGGTGTCATTATCCAATCTTTTGAATCAGTTTTCAATTGTTTGTAGTTAATGTCTTTCAGGTCCGTTATGCGCCATGCCCAATACATTGTGTCTATATCGATATTTCTTCTTTCTATCTTATCTATCTGCGGTAATATGTCCGTCAACACAGGTGTTTTCTTTTTTTCCACTGCGGATGTTTTCGTGGAGTCTGTCTGTTTTGACACCAAGACATTTTCGACAGCGGAAACCAGCGGAACCATTAACATTAATACGGTTAGTGTAATAATTACTTTTTTCATAATGGACACCTCTAGCTTAAGTTATGGGAATTGTGGGAAAGTATCACATTTTTTCTACGGACGCGGCCGGTTTGGGAAACGGTAATAGGCCAGCCAGTCCGTTGGTGTTTCGTTAATACGGAGCATCGCTTCTGCGCCAGTTGATGGGAAATTATAATAAGCGTAACAGTTTGCGGGCCGCAAATAGCGGGTTGACTTATGAATCGGATGCCAAAGCATCACAAGCGCGGCAATGCCAAGCGGTACGGTTGCGGCCAAGATTTTGTAACTGAACGGATAAGCTTTTGTTTCTGCGCAGTTTTGCCTGGTTAATTTCTGAAATATGCGGTTTTTTATTTTGTCTTTAGGATCAAAATCCGCATTTAGGAACAAAGAGACAATTCGCTCGTTGTGCCGTGTGTCGGAGGGATTGGAGTTTGCGGCTTCAGCCGCAAACTTTTTGAGTTCTTGGGATTCTTTACATGTTTTCATCAGTCCTCCCGAATGTCTGTCTTAGTTTCGCCATAGCCCGGCAAAGAGTTGTGCCGACGTTGCTTTCGCCCAATCCGGTCAGCTTTGCTATTTCCCTGTTGTTCAGTTCAGAATAAAATTTCAAAGTCACCAACTCACGCTCCCTTGTGTTAAGAACTTCCAGCGCAGATTTCAATTTTAAAATGTCCTCTTCCGCAACCAACGCGTCTAATACCGTTGTTTCCGTTGAGGCTATGTCGCTGTCAAAAATATCCAGTGGGAAAAAGGTGCGCAAAACCGCCATTCTCAGATGATAGTTTGTTTCATTGCGTGCAATTCCGAACAGCCACTGGGCTATATTCCCGCGTGCGGAATCGTATTGCGCGGATTTTTTGTACGCGTTTTTAAATACCTGCATCGCAATGTCTTCGGCTGCGCAGACGGAATTGACGCGGCAACGAATATACGCGTAAATTCGGTCAAAATACTCCTCATAAATTTGGGGAAAATCCATTGTCGCTCTCCACAATATACTATGCGACAAACAGTAAAAGTATCACAATCAATGCACTGATTTATTTTCGCGCAAGAATTTGCGTTTTCAACGCCGCATATTTTTGGTGAGCCATTTCGACTGGGATAATGCGGCAGGAGTCCCAGTCGCCGGAGTTTATATTGTCGCACAGTCCGGTTAAAGGCCGCCAGCAGCGCCAGCTGTAGCCGGAGTGAAAGCCCAGAAACGGCACGTCCATCGCCGCGGCGATATGCATGGTGGCGGTGGCGTTGACGATCATGATGTCAAAACGGGTCATAAGCGCGGCCCACACCGCAGGATTCATGGCTTTTATAAGGGTTATTCTGCCCGCCGGGAGGCTTTTCAGCATTTTTATTACATGCGCGTCTTCGCCCGGGCCGGAGAAATAGAAAACACGGACGTCCGGCTCAGCTAAAAGCAGTTTCGTCAGCGCGATGAAATTATCTTCAGGCCAGCGGTGTTCTCTTTTTCTGAAATTGCCGGGGTGCACGCAGACATTGAAAGATGTTGTCGTTATATCAAACTCGCGCGCTTTTTCGTCCGCTTTTGTTCGGGCCTGCGGGGCCGGCGCGAGCCGCATCTGGTTGCCGCAGTCAAAGCCGAAGTGACCGGCAAGCAGGCGGTAGCGGTCTGAAAAGTGGGCTTTATCGTCCGGT
>Ga0172379_10008893_pt1 | contig 12520 bp, 9 predicted proteins | sample GrowelOW334metaG_FD_119756 | JGI IMG/M metagenome (GOLD analysis project Ga0172379, IMG submission 119756) | Groundwater microbial communities from an aquifer near a municipal landfill in Southern Ontario, Canada - Groundwater well OW334 metaG | ecosystem: Environmental > Aquatic > Deep... | reverse complement strand
TTAGTGTTGATGCCGGAATAAAGATTTACGGAAACTGGAGCCGTGCGTTTGATCAGAAATCATTAGCAATCTATTTACGCGGAAGCTACGGATTTAATAAAATGAAGTATCAATTCTACCCTGGGAAAAAGACTGAAAATTTTGAAAATGTTGTTTTGCGTAACGGAGGAAATGATTTTACTTATACCCTGCTTCGCGATCGATATATGAGTAGAATGTTTGAAAATTTAGACATTGGTGTTCAGGCTACCCGCTTCTGTGTCGTTTATTTGAATAATGAGTATTGGGGAATTCATACGTTTAGAGAAAAATTAAACGAAGAATTCCTTTCAAATACTTATGGAGTTGACCCGGCAAATGTCGACATTGTGGATTTGGCTACAGAGATCGGGTACCGCTCGAATGAGCATTTTTCAACGTTATATGACTTTATCTCTCAAAAAGATATCAGTGCTAAAGTAAATTACGATTTTGTTCAATCTCAAATGGAGGTTGAGAATTATAAGAATTATCAGATAGCGGAAATTTATGCGAACAATACCGATTGGCCCGGTAACAATATGAAAGTTTGGCGTGAAAGAACTGAAACCGGGAAGTGGAAATGGCTTACCTATGATCTCGATTATTGCGTAGGATTAGCTGAATATATTTTCCCGCAACAAGATTACAAATTCAACACGCTTGCCTTTGCAACCGCGACAAATGGGCCGGCTTGGCCGAATCCCCCGTGGTCAACTCTTATGCTGTGCAAGTTTTTAACCAATAATGATTTCAAGAATGATTTTATTACATCTTTTGCGCATTTGCTGAATACAACTTTTTCACCGGATTCTGCCTCTCTCTTGTTAAATCAAGTGCATGATGAAATTGCACCGGAAATAAATCGCCATACTACAAAGTGGAAGAACACGATGCAGAATAGCTGGGAAACAAATATTTCCCGCATCCGTACTTTTGTACAATTACGCGATACCTATATGCGCGCATTTATTATTTCGAAATTTCAATTAGGCGGTCTCGCAAACTTAACGTTAACGGTAAACGATACTTTGGGTGGCAGCGTTGCGTTGCAATCTTATCCAATAGATAAAGCTTCTTTTAAGGGAAAATATTTTAAAAACACTCCGATAACTTTAACTGCAAAACCAAAACCAGGTTTTGTTTTTGCGGGTTGGAAGGGAATTTCCACTAATCCGGAAATAAATGTTACCTTAACCGGCGATTCGGTAGTGCAAGCAATTTTCGTTAAAGACGCTGCTGAAAATCAGAACATCGTGATCAACGAGATCAATTATAAATCCTCTTCATCTTTCGATTGCGGCGATTGGATTGAACTCTACAACAGCGGGAAAGAAAATGTAATTCTGAAAAATTGGAAATTAAAAGATGATGATGATTCACATGAATTTCTTTTACCGGAAATTTCTTTAGAGCCGGATGCATATTTAATTCTGGCAAACGACAGCATAAAATTCCGAACCATCTTTCCAAATGTTATAAATATGATTGGTAATTTTTCTTTCGGTCTTTCTTCAACAGCAGAAACCGTCCGCCTATATAATGAAAATGGAACGTTGATTGATTCCGTTGGTTACACTTCATCATCGCCATGGGCTTTAGAACCAAACGGAACTGGAGCAACGCTTGCGTTGATAAATCCGGCTCTTGATAACACGCTTGCGGAAAATTGGAAAGCTTCGTTTAATCTTGGAACGCCTGGTGGAATAAATGATGTATTCGTAAAAGTTGAAAATGAAAACAATCAACCGAAGACATTTGAGCTATTTCAAAACTATCCTAATCCGTTTAATCCAAGCACAGTTATTAGTTATCAGTTGTCGGTTTTCAGTAAAGTTAGTTTAAAAGTATTTGATATTCTTGGAACCGAAGTTGCAACTTTAGTGAATGAAGAAAAACCTGCGGGGAGTTATAATTACGAATTAGGAATTAGGAATTACGAATTGTCAAGCGGAGTCTATTTTTATCAACTACGCTCCTCCTTCAGCGGAGGCAGTTTTTTGCAAACGAAGAAGATGATAATTTTAAAATAAGAATTACAAAATTTAATAGAATGAAAAACATAACTAGTTTAGTAAGTCCGGAATAAACATGAAGAAAAAAATTGAGCGAAAAGTAATTGTTGGCATTCTCCTTTTTTGTGTAGTGGTGCTTTTGCTTTTAGTTAGCGGAATAAAAGTTCCGCATTCGTTAGGCATTTTTGCTGAGGTACACCCGCAGCAAAAATGGCAGATCGTAAAGGGAACCGACGGGCAACTAACTTCTACTCTGATGGATTATGAAACCGGATTTTCAAATGCATTCGGAGTTACGCAATTCCAGCGGGGCGAATCAATGATTTTTTCTTTTGCTGAATCGATGAAAAACAAAAAAGAAATAAAAGCTGGTGATTCAATTGGCGTTATTCGCTCCAGCGATGTTGAAGAAAATATTGTTCGTCTTGAAGGGGGACTAACCGTTGCCAAAGCGGAACTTGCTGCAAATAAAACCGGGGAAAAACCGCCGCTCATCACCGAAGCAAAAAATCGTTTGGAATTTGCAAAAGCAAAACTTGGACAGAAAAAAAATACATTTCAACGTAACGAACAATTGTACAAAAAAGGCTTTCTTCCGGCAGAACAGTACGAAACAGATTTGTGGGAAATTAAACAGCTTGAAATTGAAATATCTATTTATCAATCGCAGCTTGAAGCAATAACCAGCGGCTTAAAACCCGAAACGTTAAAATTAGTTGAATCAAAAATAACGGCATTAACCAACGAACTTGACGTGTTAAAAAGACGTTCGAAAAATTTTGTTGTGATCTCGCCGATAAACGGAATTGTAAACCGTTCGTTTTCTTCCGATACCATTTTGTCAATAATTAATCTTGACCAGGTGGTAATGAATGTGCCGTTAAAAATTGCATATATGAATGCGTTGATGGAAGGAGAATCAGTTTCCGTAAAGTTTGAGAACCATGCTGAAGATTTTAAAGCGAAGCTTCTTTCACTTTCAAAGGAAGTGAAAATGTTGAACGGCGAACAAGTGATCATAGCCGCAATTTTGATTAACAATTCCGGAAAACAGCTTTTGCCTGGAATGATAACTCAAGGGACTATCCGGCTTGGATCAATTTCAATTTGGAATTACTTAACAAGCTATATTCTAAATTAAACGATGACGAGTAAATTAGAATATAAATATTTAGCGCCGATAAACTTGTTGCCCAAAATTCGCACGGAAGTTTTGATTTATATGAATTATGATCCGTACGCCGAAATCCGTCCCAACAAAGATTATTGTGTGCGGAGTATCTACTTAGATACGGCTGATCTTCTTTGCTATCAGGAAAAGTATGAAGGTTATAAAATAAGAAACAAATATAGACTCCGGGTTTATAATGAATGGGAAGAAGAAAGCCTGGTTTTTTTAGAGATCAAACGAAAAAACGAAAATTTTATTTTTAAAGACCGGGCAAGACTTTATCTTAAAGATTTGCCTTCTCTTCTGCAAACAAAAAATGCCGAAGACTATTTGCTCCGGCGAACAAACGGGATCAGCGAACTTGAAGAAGCAAACAAATTTCTTTTTCACTATTATTCCAAACGGCTTTTTCCATCATGTTTGGTAATTTACGAGCGTGAAGCATTTATGGGAAAATACGGGTATGATTTACGGATTACTTTTGATAAAAATTTACGCGGATCGATAAAGCCAACATTCGATGATTTTTATAACGAGCAAAATTTAAAAGTCGCCTTCCCGGATTTTTTCATCCTGGAAATTAAATTTCATCAAACATTCCCTGCATGGATTCCGCGGATGATAACCAAAAATAATTTGCAAAGAATTTCCGTTTCTAAATACACGAATTGCATTGATATCAATAAAAGACAAATGCGCTTTAACCCGATGTTAGCTATCTAAAGGAAAAAACTATGTTAGAAAATCTCCAATCAATAAATGTTTTTGCGCCGACCATTTCGGAAATCGTCATCAACATTTTGGTCAGTCTGCTTTGCAGTTTTTTCATCACGTTTATTTACCGGATTAGTTATAAAGGTCCCGGTTATTCCGATAGTTTTGTCAATTCAATAATCTTTCTTTCGCTTATCACCTCATTGGTGATAATGGTGATCGGGAATAATTTAGCACGCGCGTTTGGCTTGGTAGGCGCAATGTCAATCATTCGTTTTCGCACGGCAATAAAGGAGACGCTTGATATCGTCTATATTTTTTTCGGCTTGGCGATCGGGATGGCTGCGGGAGTCGGGTATCATCGTTTGGCAATTGTCGGTTCTCTTTTTATCGGCACAATCCTTTTTCTTTTTTCAAAAACAAATTTGTTTACTCTCCGGAAGGAACAATATTTACTCCAGTTTTCATTTTTCTTAGATGAAAAAAAAACCGGCGAATGTATTTCTGTTTTGGAAAATTTCTGCAGCCGTTTTGACATTATTAATATCAAAACCACGGAAGAAACATCTTTGGCGGAATATTCCTATTATGTTTCTTTTAAAAAGAAAAGCAGCGCAAACCGATTTGTAGAAGAATTGAGAAACGTTAGCGGTGTTAAGAATATTAATCTCTTCTTCGATGAAGAAAAAGTATAGTGTGTGGAATGAAATTAAATCGATTAACGTTAGCTTATTTTGTAGGGATCATTCCGCTTACCCTATTTGGATGCGGCGGAGATCTCGGCAGTTCGGCAAGTCAATTGCATCTCATAGGAACATATAAACTTTCTTTCGGCGAACCTTCGGGAATCGCTTACAATGAAGCGGAAAATGTTTTTTGGATCGTCAGCGGCGGGGACCAAAAAATTTATAAAACCGATTCTACCGGAACAATCTTAAAAACATTAAATTATACCGGGGAGGATTTGGAAGGAATCGCTCTCGATACTTCGACTAAATCGCTTTGGATTGTTGAAGAAAGAAAAAGAGAACTTGTGCAAATTGATTTAGACGGCAATGTTTTGCGAAGCGAATATATTCCTTTGTCCGGACCATTGAACAGTGGGCTGGAAGGCGTCGCGCAAGATGAGCAAGGAACAATTTTTCTTTTAAATGAAAAAGAGCCCGGAAGATTTATAGAGCTGAATTCCGACTTAACTATAAAAACACAAAGAGAAATTTATTTTGCAAAAGATTTCTCCGATATGGTCTATTCACCAAAAGAGAGCAGCTTTTTTATTCTCAGCGATGAAAGCAGCGCCCTTTACAAATGGAGTAAAGACAAAGGCGTTCTGCAAAAGTTTGATTTGCCTCTGTATAAGTTTGAAGGTATTGCCGTTAATGCTGCCGCTGATAAATTTTTTTTAGTTAACGATGAAACGAACGAATTGTGGATTTATTCGCTCAAGTAAATTCTTCAAATGAGAGGCGGCTGCTCATAAATGTTCCGGTTTCTTTTCTTATTTTTCAACCACAAAAATGATTAAATAGAATAAAGGGAAAAATAGTTTGACACTCTTAAATAAAATTGAAAACAAAACAGCGGTAGTCGGCATCATCGGATTGGGATACGTTGGTTTACCTTTGGCGCTTGAATTTGCAAAAAAAAGATTTCGTGTTGTCGGCTTTGATCTTGATGAAAGAAAATCGAAATTTATTGCCGAAGGTAAATCATACATAAAACATATTGCTTCGGAAAGAATAAATGAAGTTGTTTCTGCCGGAAAATTTTCAGCTACAACAGATTTTTCTCAGCTCCCGCAAGTTGATGCAATAATTATTTGTGTTCCAACTCCTTTGGATGAGCACCGCGAACCGGATATGAGTTTCATCGTCAATTCGGCTAAAACGATCGCGCAATATTTTAGAAAAGGACAACTCGTTGTACTTGAATCATCAACCTATCCTGGAACCACCGAAGAAATTCTTCTTCCCTTACTTGAAAATTCACAAGCGGGAAAAGAAAAATTAATCGTCGGTGAAGATTTTTATTTAGCTTTTTCGCCGGAAAGAGAAGACCCGAATAATCCAAATTTTTCTACTGCAACCATTCCAAAAGTTATCGGCGGAATGACTCCAAATTGTTTAAAGATAACGCAGGCTTTATACAATCAAGTAATTGTAAAAACTGTTGCTGTCTCATCTCCAAAAGCCGCCGAAGCAACAAAATTGTTGGAGAACATTTATCGCTCGGTCAATATCGCTTTAGTGAATGAATTGAAGTTAGTGTTTGATAGAATGGGCATCGATGTCTGGGAAGTAATTGAAGCGGCAAAAACAAAACCGTTCGGGTTTCATGCGTTTTATCCCGGTCCCGGTCTCGGCGGGCACTGCATCCCGATTGATCCTTTTTACTTAACATGGAAAGCGAGAGAGTTCGACATCAACACAAAGTTTATTGAATTAGCCGGCGAAATAAATACCTTAATGCCGTATTACGTTATTGAAAAAACAGCAGATGCATTGAACAAACAAAAAAAATCGCTTAACGGATCGAAGGTGTTAATTCTCGGCGCATCATATAAAAAAGATATTGACGATATGCGCGAATCGCCTTCGCTGAAGTTAATTGAAATTTTAAGAGAGCGCGGCTGTATTGTTGATTATAACGATCCTTATGTGCCGAAACTGCCGAAGACACGAAAATATGAATATGATATGGAATCGGTTCCGCTGACAAAAGAAAATATCCAAACATATGATGTGTTGCTGCTCAGCACCGATCATTCAAATTATGATTATCAATTGATAGCTGATAACGCGCAGCTTATTGTTGATACACGAAATGCGTTTGGTAAAAACGGAATTGTAAACGAAAAGATTGTAAAAGCTTAAGCAAAAAAATCATTCAATTTCCAAACAGAAGATGGGTTTTGTGTTTAACTCGGTTTTCACAAATCCCATTTTCTGTAAATACGAATCATGTTTTGCATTGCCGGGATTGCTGTAAAGTTTTTTAATCTTCTTTTTGCTGAAAATATTTTGATAAACGTATTTGCCGATCTTCAAATCTCTATAACCGGGAATGACAAAATCAAGTTCTACAAAAAGACTTTCATCACTATTCTTTTTAGCGCAAATTAATCCTGCCGGAATTGAATTTCTCAGGATGAAAAAAACAATGGAGTCGTCATTTCCTTTAAATGAAAAAGTCGGCATATACTTTTTTATTTCACGTTCATGAAAATTTAAAAAGTAGTGGAGATATTCCGAGTCGTGCATCACTTCCAAAACTTTGAAATATTCTTTCGCTTTGAAAATATCATACAAGTAATAAATATCGACGACGCAGATGAAACCGTTCACGATAGCCACCGGCAAAGCGCCGATGAGCAGTCCGTAAACCGTAAAAATAATTGCACCGGCTAAATTGATAATTCTAAGTTTTACAATTCCGCTCATCATAAGCGAAACAGCCACCAGAACAGAAGCCGCGTAACCGATAAATTCTGTAGTTTGGATATTTTTCTCCTAAACAAGTTGAATTGAAAAGAATGGCAAATGACTATTGACCAATGACTAACTACCGCTCAAAATCTTTTTATAATACTCTTCATACTGCGGAATGATGATCGACTTATCAAACTTTTCAACCGCGCGTGCCCGTGCATTTGTGGAAAAAGTATGATACTTCTTTTCGTTGGTCAAAAGTTCAATTGCATATTTTGCCATCCGTTCAACATCACCGAACTCTGCGATGTAACCGGTTTCGTTGTGGGACATTAATTCCGGCAAACCGCCAACGCTTGAACTGATAACGGGCAAACCGCAAGACATCGCTTCAAGAGCCGCCAAACCAAAGCTCTCCGATTGTGAAGGTATTAAAAATAAATCTCCGCAATTAAGAATCTCCGCCAAGCCATCCTGCTTGCCGAGGAAAATAACTTTATCGCACAAATCAAGCTCACGGCATAACCGCTCGCATTCGGAACGATCGGGTCCATCGCCAATTAACACAAGTTTGCACGGGATTTCTTTTGCAACGATATTCAAAATTTTAAGAGTATCCGATACTCTTTTCACGGGTCTAAAGTTTGAAGTGTGAATTAATATTTTTTCACCGTTTGGCGCCAAATGTTTTTTTAATTGTCCAGGTGGTTGAGGAGAAAATATTTTTGTATCAACGAAATTTGGAATCACGCAAATATCTTTTTCGATTTTATAATTTGTTATTGTTTGTCCTTTTAAATTTCTTGAGACAGCGGTTACTCCATCGCTTTGCTCGATGCTGAATTTTACGAGATGAGAAAAGGAGGGTTCCAATCCCACCAACGAAATATCCGTACCGTGCAGCGTGGTAATAATTTTAATATCACTTTTCTCTTTGATAATTTGTTTTGCCAGGTAAGCGCTCGTGGCATGAGGAATTGCGTAATGAACGTGAAATAAATCGAGATTTTCGTACCGAGCAACTTCAACCATTTTACTTGCAAGTGCAAGCGTGTACAACGAAAATTCAAACAATGGATAGTTGCTTGTTTCTACTTCGTGAAAAAAAATATTTTCAACAAAATGCGTTAAGCGAAACGGGAGTGCATACGAAACAAAATGCACTTCGTGACCTTTTAATGCGAGTTCTTTGCCGAGTTCCGTAGCAATAACTCCGCTGCCGCCGTATGTTGGGTAGCAAGTAATTCCAATTTTCATAGTAAATCCGTTTGTCGATTTGAGAAAGTAATTATGACCAAAACTAAAAGAAAATTAATTATTATTTTTATTTTAAACTATGGTAATTTCAATTGAATGAAGTTTTCGTAAAAATTTGTTGCTTTATCTCTTCGTTTCCAAAATTATCCGTTTATTTTTAAATTATTTTATAAAACATGAGCCTGTTAAATAAATTTCTCGCTTTTAATGCGGGAACAAAAAAGAAAATATTCCGCCGCGAGGTTGAAACGGCATTACGTTATGGAAAGCAAATAAAACTGCCGTCACTTCCCTCGTATAATCAACAACAACTGCAGGTGTTAAAAGATTCCTTTCCCTTTCCAGTCCTTTCCTCTGCAAGCGAAAAAGAGTTAATAAAGAAATTTTCAAAGGAAGAAGGAAGCGATGCAACTATTTTAGTTGAAGCAGAAAAAGTTCTCCAGCACCGGGTTACCTTTTTCGGTGTTGAAGAAAAAATGTTGGGTGAAAAAGTTCGATGGGATTACGATTATCTTTCTTCGTTTGCTTTTCCAAACGAACCGTATTGGAATATTTCTGTTGAAGATTTTCCCAAAGGAGTTGACGTGCAAACCGCTTGGGAATTGGGAAGAATGCACCAGCTCTCTACACTCGGCGCCGCATATCTTATAACAAGTGACGAAAAATATTCTGAAAAGTATTTTTCACTTGTTGATGATTTCATCTTATCTACTGCAAACTTTACCGGCGTGCAGTGGGCAAATCCATCCGAAGCGGCAATTCGTTTAATCAATATAATTTTTGGATTCGGTTTTTTTCTTGAATCCCCTTTACTAAACGAGCAGCGTTTTCTTCGCATCCAGGAAACCGTTTTGCTTCACTCGCTTTTTCTAGAGCATACTATTGAATATTCAGAAGTTCGCGATCACCGTTACGTTCTTGTTCATCTTGGGCTTTTGTGCGCGAGCATGTTCATTCAAAACAAAGCTTACGCGGAAAGACTTTTCCATTTTTCTGCTTCTCAATTTGAACAGGAGATCCGCCGGCAAGTATTTGAAGACGGAGTAAGTTTTGAGCAGTCGGTTCAACTTCATCCGTTAAACACAGAATTGTTTTTGCTCGCAAAATATTTCTTGGAACGAAAAGGGAAAAAAGTTTCGGATGAATACAACCGGCGTTTGCATGAAATGTTATTTGTGCTAAACCAGTACAAAAGATCAACTTCGCAAAATGAAAAAAATAATTCTCTCCCAAACATTGGCGATGCCTTCACTTCGCCAATTATAGATTTTTCATCATCTGATCAATCGAGATATATCGATGAATTGCTTTCCGTCGGTGCATATCTTTTTAATGATGAAAAATTAAAATTACCTGAAGCGGCTGGGTCAACATATTTGCTTTTTCTTTTTGGAGCAGAAGCAACAAGAAGTTTTCAATCTATGAAAAGCAATGCGGAACGATCATCATCGTTTGGATTAACCAAAGGCGGACATTATCTCTTTCGCACGAAAGAAACAGATATGTTTATTCGCGCTTCAGAAATAGGTAAATCCGGTTCCGGCGCTCCGGGACACAATGATACGTTCACCTTCGAGCTGCTTTATAAAAACAAATTATTTTTTGTTGATTCGGGAACGTATTCTTTTTATGCTGATAAAGATTTGCGTAATAAACTTCGTTCGGTTTTTTCGCACAACACTTTTTCGATAGATAATACGCAGCTTGCTGATTTTAACGGACTTTTTAATATTAAAGAAGATTTAACAAAACCGAAGATCATTGAATGGCAAACGGATAATGAAGAAGATATTCTGGTTGCGCAGCATTTTGCGTACGTCCGGCTTTCCGATCCTGTAATCTGCAAAAGAGGATTTTATTTTCTTAAAGAGAAAAAGAAAATTAAAATTAAAGATGAATTTCTGGGCGGGAAGAAACACAAAATCGTTTCTCATTTGCATTTGCACCATGAAGTTGAAATTGAAAAAATAGAACCGAACAAATATCTGCTGAAAAATGGTGAAGCAAAATTACAGATTTGCTTCCACAGTTCAAGTGAAAATTTTGAAACGTATTTGCAGGATTCGGTTTACTCGCCGGGTTACAGAGTTTTGCACCATGCGAAAAAAATTCACACCGTGTTGCATGAAATTCTCCCCACATTTTACATTATAGAAATTGATTTGTTATGAAAATACTCATCATCGGGCACACGGTGGAAGACCATATTGTATTTCACGGCGAAGAACAAGAAGTAAAGCCTGGCGGGATTTTTTATTCCGCTTCCGGATTTCATTTTCTTAAAGATGCCGAAGATGAAATTTATCTTTGCACTTCAATTCAAAAAGATAATTATGAATTGTTCGCATTTGTGTATGACCAATTTAAGCATGATTATTTTTCTTATGTCGATAAAATTCCAAAAATTCATTTAAATGTTTTTGAAAAGAAAGAACGGCACGAACGTTACGAAAATATAACCGACAAGCTTACCGTTCCGTTTGAAGCGCTCAACAAATTTGATGGAATTTTTATCAACATGATCACCGGTTTTGATATCAACGTTGAAGATTTACAGCAGATCAGGAAAAATTATAACGGACCGATCTACCTTGATATTCATTCACTTGCACGCGGTATTGATGATAATTACCGAAGAGATTTCCGCAAGATTCCCGAAGTTAAGAAATGGATTTCTTCCGTTGATATTGTACAAGCAAACGACCATGAACTTTTTACGCTAAGTGAAAAAATATCGGAGAAAGAAATTGCGGAAGAACTTTTGCAGTGCGGAGCAAAAATAATTCTTGTTACAAAAAGCGCACACGGCGCTTCAGTTTATACAATGAAAAATGGAGAAGTTTTTTCGCTTTCAGTTCCGAGAATTCAAATTGAAACGAAAAATAAAGTCGGCTGCGGAGATGTTTTTGGCGCGGCTTTCTTTTCTTCTTATATTAAAGATAAAAATATGGAAAAGGCTTTTACCCTTGCAAATATTGCCGGCGGATGTATTGCTTCTTATTCTGAAATAAAAAAAATGAAAGATTTACGACACGATGTTCTCTCAAGATTTTCTTAAAAAAAGAGTTTTAATTTTTGGCGCTAACGGAATGCTCGGGCAGCGGACAATTCACCTTTTTGCGCAAACCGGGAATTATGAAATTCTTGCTTCATCAAGCGAGCCCGAACCGTTTTTCCCCGGTATCGATTACAAACAAGTTGATTTTACTCAACGCGATGAAGTAAAAAATATTATTCTCAACTTTTATCCTGATGTAATAATTAATACCGCCGCATACACCAATGTTGACAAAGCCGAAACCGACCGCGAACTTTGTTGGAAAGTAAACGTAAAGGGATTAGAGTTTATCACTGAAGCTGCGCGCGTTGTTGATTGCCATATTATTCATATTTCTACCGATTATGTTTTTGACGGGACGAAAGGTCCTTACAGCGAAATTGATACGCCGAATCCGTTTGGTTATTATGCACGTACAAAACTTGCAAGCGAAAACGCATTAAAAATCGGTGGAACGCCGTTTACTATTTTACGCACAAATGTTTTATATGGAATCATCAAAACCGGGCGCGCCGATTTTGTCCGCTGGGTTGTTGATTCAATTAGAAACAATAAACCGATCCGCATTGTTACCGATCAAATAAATAATGCTACTTTTTTAGATGATCTGGCTTTCGCTATTCACAAAGTAATCGAAAAGAAGAAATTCGGTCTTTACCACATTGGTGGAAGAGAATTTCTCTCGCGCTATGATTTCACTCTTCGTATTGCTGATTATTTCAATTTAGATAAATCGCTCATCACGCCGATCATTACCAAAGAATTGAACCAACCGGCTCCACGCCCGCTAAAATCGGGACTGATAACGATCAAAGCCGAATCGGAATTTGGATTTAAACCGCATAGTATTGAAGAATCA
>Ga0172379_10008892_pt1 | contig 12520 bp, 14 predicted proteins | sample GrowelOW334metaG_FD_119756 | JGI IMG/M metagenome (GOLD analysis project Ga0172379, IMG submission 119756) | Groundwater microbial communities from an aquifer near a municipal landfill in Southern Ontario, Canada - Groundwater well OW334 metaG | ecosystem: Environmental > Aquatic > Deep... | reverse complement strand
TCGCTTGAACCACAAAAAATCATATGACACACGGAAAAAAGTATCGCGCAGTAGCTGAAAAGCTAGATCGAGAAAAAAGCTATTCTTTGGAAGAGGCAATGCAGCTCGTGCGAGATAATAAGATTGCTAAATTTGACGAATCAGTTGAGGTGCATATCAAAACCGGAATTGATCCAAAGAAAACTGATCAGCAGATCCGCAGTGCGGTTTCTTTGCCACACGGCACAGGCAAAAATAAGCGCGTAGCCGTGATTACTTCGACAAGCATTGATGATGCCAAGAAATCTGGCGCAGAAATTGTGGGTGGGGAAGAGCTGATTGAAAGAATCAAAAGCGGAAAAATCTTTTCTGAGGATGGTGGTTTTGATGTTTTGGTAGCAACGCCTGAGATGATGCCAAAGTTGGCAGTTGTGGCAAAAATCCTGGGACCCAAAGGGCTTATGCCAAATCCAAAGACCGAAACAGTGACGACCAAGATCAAAGAAACGGTGGATGCGCTCAAAAAAGGTCGCGCGGCCTATAAGACGGATAACTCTGGCAACATCCATCAAGTAGTGGGAAAACTTTCTTTTACTGACGAAAAACTTTTGGAGAATATCAAAGCTTTTCTGGATAGCGTTGAGAAGATGAAGCCTGTTAGTCTCAAAGGAAAATTAGTGAAAAATATTTCTCTCTGTTCAACTATGGGTGTGGGTTTCAAAATTACAGTCTAAATTAGTCTATACAAAAATCTTTCAGTTTAGCACTGAAAGTTTTTGTTTTTCAAAGCATAACCAAAAGCGGACTGTCCGCTAGCCAGCGGACAGTCCGCGACAAGAAAAATATGAAAAGAAAATTAATTATTGGTCTTATCGGTGAAAAAGGAGCGGGCAAGGGAACCGTCGCAGAATACCTTTTGGAAAAATATGGCGCGGTGCATTTTGGAACTTCCAAGATTTTGCGTCGGACGCTGGAAGATCTGCATTTGCCGGTGACGCGAGACAATCTTGTGAAATTAGCCCTAGTGCTCAAGGAAGGCTATGGACCATCGGTGATTATTGATTCTTTGATCCAAGATATGGAAAAGAGCAGTGCGGATCTCATCATTGCTGACGGCATCAGAATGCATGGAGATGTGGAACCATTTCAAAAAAAATATCAGGATAATTTTTATCTTGTCTATGTGACAGCTAACTTGAAGTTGCGCTATGAGCGGACCAAGGCGCGCAAAGAAAAAGATGGAGAGGAGAATGCGACACTGGAACAATTTCTTGAAGAAGAAGGAAAGCTGACAGAAATTTCCATTCATGAAATCGGACGAGGAGCCCAGTTTAAAATGAACAACAATGGCACATCTGAAGAATTGAAAAAACAGACTGATGAGATGATGGAAAAGCTTTTGAAATAGATTCCACTGAGCCTAAAAAACAAAAAAAGCCTAAAACGAGCCATTCCGGCTTTTTTGTTTGACAAGAAGTGTATTTAGTGCTATACTATTAGGTCAGTATTTTTTTTGAAAAATTGAGTATTTCCCAACTGTTTTTCAGGGTTTCGTGCGTAAGGTTGAAAGCAAAAACACCCTCCTTAGTTTTTGCGAGTAGGTCAAACGTATTTTTTCGGGATAATTCCCAAAGAGATACAACTCTTACGTGCGAAACTTTGAAAAACAAAGCTTAAGCAATAGCTTCTTCTAATTTTTCAAGAATAGAGGATTCAATCAGAGAGATTTTTTTCAATTCTTCCGGCTCTAATTCTTCCAGGACAAAGTCAATAAATTTCATTCGGGCTGTCGTACTATCAATTATTTCTGGCCTAATTCCTATTCGCAAACGAGCGAATTTTTTTGTATTTAGATTGTCGATAATATTTTGCACCCCCTTGTGTCCGGCGGAAGTTGAGTCGGTGGAGAATTTGAATTTTCCAATAGTAATATCAATGTCGTCATGAATAACTAACAAATCTTCAAGTTCAGTTTTGTAAAAAGCCATAATTTTTTTTACTGTTTCGCCGGACAGATTCATGAATTTTTGTGGTTTGACGAGAATTATCTTTTTACCGCCTATTCTGCCTTGTGATATTTCGGCGTCAAATCCCTTTTCTAGTTTAAAATCAGAAAGTGACCATTTTTTATGCAAGTTATCGAGAAAAATAAAGCCAATATTATGTCGTGTATTTTCGTATTTCTGACCCGGATTTCCCAATCCAATAATTAGTTTCATAAAATTGCTTTAAATTATTGCAAGTTCTGAGCTTGTTAATTTAGTTAGATTTATCTTGCATTTTCAAATAGTCTTGGTCGTCTTGCGCTTTTTTGAAATCTTCGATTGAATCTTCAGGCATATTATATTTATTGATTAAATCTTTGCCAATAACAAGGACGATATCCGGCGACTGTTTTTCAGTTATTTTTTTATAATTATCAGGCAAGGCGTAGGAAACATCGGCAGGAAGGCGGGTGGCGATTTCATCAAGGGTAAAGGGTTTTATTCCGGAATTAGTATCATACAGGATCGTTGTGTCTTCTGGGTCTTTGCGCGGATCATTTATGATCGTGACATTTCTATAGACCAGGTTTTCGCTCAACAGTTTTTGAATTTTATTGACAATACCATTATCTCCGCTTTTATTAATAAGCGCAACCATGGCATTTTCCCGAGTAATCTCCTCTCGACGCCTTTTTAATTTGTTAAGATCGAAGATATTTTGGGCTAAATCTTGGATTTCGCTAAAATTACCCACGCGAGGGATTAGAATAAAGGCTGGCGTATCGCCATGAAAAACATGAGAAACTTTGAGAAGGCTGTCTTTGTTCCAAGCGTCAACCGTTGCGTTGATGACATTATCCAGGTCTAATTTTTTGCTTAGTTCAAAAAAGTTTTCCAATTCTCGCGAAGTGACGTTGGTTTTGACATTTTCTCCTAACGCGTCAAAAAGATAGTTAACCGAGCGGACATTAAACAAGGTACTGGTTGAAAATAGCTTATTTTTTGTTGCTTGGAGTATTTGCTGTTGTCTTTTTGCTCGGCCGAAATCTCCCAATGGGTCATCATGGCGTTCGCGCGCGTACTTAAGGGCTAAGTCCCCATTAAGCTTTTGAAAGCCCTTTTTGAGATCAAAAGTTTCGTAACTATAATTCGGACCGGGGTAGCGAGCGTCGTAGATATCTCTTTCATTGATAATATTGACCCCACCAATCGCATCGATCACTTTTCTGAAACCATCAAAATTTAGTATAGCGTAGTAATGAAGGTCTTGGGAAGTAATCTCGCCTATGGTTTTAAGGAGTGGTTCAAGTGCCTCACTTTCATTTTTTGTACTATTAAGTCCTGATTGATAAATCGCGTTAATTTTTGTTTGCCAGTCGGAGTCCGGAACGGTGACATAGAGATCGCGCGGAAGAGAAAGAAAAGCCACCTGATTTGTTTTGAGATTAAGACTGGCAAGCATAATTGTGTCAGTTAGGTTTTGCCCGGGCTTACCACGTCCCGCGACTCCCAAAAGCAAGATATTTATTCTCTCATTGGCAGTATTTTTTAGTTCCGAAGGGTTGTTTTTGGCGATTTGAGCGACAGAGAAGATTGTGTCAAGTAGGTTTTCCCGTTTTTGCTCCAATCTCTCAGAATTGATTTTATTACTAAAGGAGTTTAATTTGTGCAAAAAAAAAGCTCCGTAAGCAATTGCGCCAAGTAAGACCAATATAATTAACCAAAGAATTAGTTTTAGGAGTCTTTTTTTTAGGGGCATTCTTTTTTTAAAAAAATAACTGGAGACTTCTTAAGCATAGCCTGAAAATCAGTTGCCGTCAAATCATGGCTTCTTAGAGGGAATAATAGCTCTTGCCAAGGAGAGAATTTTCTGCTATGCTTAAAAATGTTCGAGGTTATAATAACCTATTTTATGCAAGATAACGAATTAAAAAACGAAGCCATTTCCAATACGCGTAAATCTCCAAAAGAGGATTATGTCGGAGTGGGCGGTTTTGTGTTGGAAATAATTAAAATTATCTTTCTCGCTTTCGTGATTATTGTCCCAATCCGGGTTTTTTTGTTTCAGCCTTTTTTTGTTCAGGGGGCCAGTATGGAGCCAAATTTTGAAAATGGTCAATATCTGATTATCAATGAGCTTGGCTTCAAAAAAACAACGGTTGGGGTTAGTAATATTAACTTTTTTTCCGTGGGTGCTTTTCGGGATATTCCAAGACAAAAAGTGGTTGTTTTTCGTTACCCGAAAGATCAGAGCAAATTTTTTATTAAAAGAATTATTGGTCTTCCGGGAGAGAGAATTGAGGTGAAAAATGGCAGCTATCGCATTTTTAATAAAGAAAATCCGGATGGTTTTTCTCCCGATGAAAGTGCCTATTTAGCCAAAGGCGTGAAAACAAATGGAGATTTGGTTATGACGCTTAAGGATAATGAATATTTTGTGATGGGTGACAATCGACCATTTAGCTCTGATTCTCGAGTTTGGGGGGCTGTTCCAGACGATGATATTATTGGTGAGGTGCTCCTGCGTGCTTGGCCGCTTAATGAAATTTCTGTGTTTTAATTTTTTATTTCCAATTCTCATATGCCTAAAGTTAAAAAGAATGAAAGTAAGGAGAAAGGGACGGTGAAGAAAATTTCCAAAAAACCAAGAATGGAAAAATCGAAAGATGAGCCATTGGTTTTGCAAACTTTGCGCGGAATGAGAGATATTTTGCCGGAAGATCAGGCCTATTGGGAGCAAGCGCGGAGAGTGGCAGAAAGACTGGCTCGTGATTATGGCTTTTCTCGGATTGATGTGCCACTTTTGGAATTTGCTAATCTTTTCACCAGGAATATTGGCAGTGGAACGGATATCGTGGAAAAAGAAATGTATTCTTTTATTACTCGCGGTGGTGACAAAGTCGCGCTCCGCCCAGAAATGACAGCGGGAATTTGTCGTAGCTTTATTCAACATGGGATGCATACACTGGCAAAACCGGTAAAACTTTTTTCGATAGGTCCGGTGTATCGCTATGATCGTCCGCAAGAAGGGCGTTATCGTGAGCACCATCAGGCTAATTTTGACGCGTTTGGTGAGGATGACCCGATCCTGGATGCGCAGATGATTCAGATGGCGCATCGTTTAGCGCATTGCTTGGGATTAAAGGCAATTCAAATTCAAGTTAATTCAATTGGTTGTGAAGTTTGCAAGAAAGATTATAACAGCTTGCTTGTAAATTATCTAGAATCAAAAAAAACCAAGCTTTGCCAGGATTGCAAAAGAAGACTAGAGATTAATCCGCTTCGTATTTTGGATTGTAAGGAAGACAAGTGTTCTCAAGTTGCGGCGACTGCGCCACAAGCTGTGGATCATCTTTGTGAAAGTTGTCGCCTGCATTTCAAGACGCTTTTGGAATATCTGGATGAATTGGATTTGCCCTACACAATCAATCCGCGCTTGGTGCGTGGTTTGGATTATTATACCAAGACAGTATTTGAAATTTGGTCCGGCTCTGAAGAAGGAAAAAAAGCTTCCTTGGGGGGCGGAGGACGTTATGATAAATTAGTGAAAATTATGGGCGGGGAGGATACGCCGGCGATTGGTTTTGCCATTGGTCTCGAGCGGATGATTGCGGAGATGAAGCGAGTGCAGGCTAAGTCCTATAAACCGATGAAGCCAAGAGTTTTTTTGGCGCAATTAGGAAATCTTGCCAAGAAAAAAAGTTTGCGTCTATTTTCTGAGCTGGAAAAAAATGGCATACTGACAGCAGAAAGCTTTGGCCGAGGAAGCTTAAAATCACAACTAAAAATTGCCAATCGGCTGGGTGTGGAGCTGACTTTGATTTTGGGTCAAAAAGAGACACTGGACGGCACAGTCATTATTAAAAATATGACAACCGGAGTGCAAGAAACGGTTAGTTTGGAAAAATTGGTAGATATTATTAAGAAAAAATTAAAAACGGATAATGTGGTTGTCTATCACAATCACGAGGAATCGATTATATAATAAAAATTAATTTAGTATAAATCCTCCTTCGTTCCGAGATTACTCGGAACTACGGCGTGACGAGCTCGTTAGTCTATTTTTTCATAGTTTGTTGTGAAAAAAAGCCTGGTGCTTGTACTAGGATTGAAATGTTATTATGGAATGTATATTTTGTAAAATTGTGAATAAAGAAATTCCCGCGGTGGTCGTCTATGAGGATGAGGATATCTTGGCTTTTAATGATGTGCGTCCATTGGCACCTGTGCATGTTTTGATCATTCCCAAAAGACATATTGAGAGTATGAATGACCTAACAGAGAAAGATACCGAGCTGATCGGCAAGATGGTGCTTGTAGCCAAGAAAATCGCTATTGACTTTGACATTTCTCCAAAAGGGTATAAACTACTAACTCGGGTCGGGGAGTGGGGCGGACAAGAGGTGGCGCATTTGCATATGCATCTTCTCGGGGGAGTAAGGCTCTATGAAAACATTCGTCCGTGGGAGGATATGTAATTTAGACACAAAAAAATAGCCTCCTCTCCCTTAGGGAGAGCCTGCCTGCCGGTAGGCAGGGATGTCCGAAGGACAGGTGAGGGAGGGGTCGTTGTTAGTCACAAGAAATATTGAACGTTGCTTCCCTCATCCCCGCCACGGCGGGGCCACCTTCTCCCTAATGGAGAAGAGGATATAAACAAAAATTTATTTATTATGTAACCCGAGTGGTTAAATTTAGAAGGGAGGTTTTTTATGATCGAAGTAAAAAGAAAAGAACGCGAGACGCCGGAAAGTCTCATTAGACGTTTCAGCCGACGCATTCAGCAGAGCGGAGTTTTGATGCGCGCCCGAAAAGTGCGTTTTCGCCAAGACGAAAAAAGCAAAAGCGAAATGCGCGCCGGTGCGATGTATAAGGTTAAGGTTCGTAAAGTTGTGAACAAGCTCAAAAAAATGGGTAAATTTGACGATCAAAACTTCAAAAACGTCAAAAAGAAATTGATTAAATAAATATGATACGAATGATGCGAATTTTATGCTAATCCGCAAATAGGCGAATAGCGCTAGAGACAGATTTGCATATTAGTAGCATTCGCATTCATTCGGGTATTTGTATTATGCTAAAAAAACAAATCCTAGAGGACCTCAAAACTGCGATGAAAGCCGGTGATACGGTAAAAAGAGATACGCTTCGGATGCTTGACTCGATGGTCAAAAACGTCGAGATTGAAAAGCAAAAACGCGAAACCGGACTTTCTGACGAGGAAGTGCTGGAAGTAATTGGCAAAGCCGTGAAGCAAAGAAAAGATGCTTCCGCGCAATATCTGGCTGGTGGACGCGCTGATCTCGTGGAAAAAGAGAATCAAGAAATTGCAATTCTGGCTGTCTATTTGCCAGCACAACTCGATGAATCGGTTGTGCGTGAAACTGTAAAAGCAGTGATTGCGCAGGTCGGCGCAACTTCGATGGCTGACATCGGCAAAGTGATGGGGCCAGCGATGGGAAAACTGAAAGGCCAAGCCGATGGTAATCTGGTGAAAAGGATTGTTGAGGAAGAATTGGGGAAATAGAATATCAGAATTATTGTAGTATACAAAAAACTCCCTTTCGGGAGTTTTTTGCCATATTTGTGCCTCGGGAGAGAGTCGAACTCTCATGGGATTACTCCCGCACGATTTTGAGTCGTGTACGTATACCAATTCCGCCACCGAGGCTTATTTTCACTATTTGGAATTATTCAAAACTTGTAGTATAATTTCATTATACAGAGATTATTCGTATGTTCCCGCCGTGGCGGGATTCGCAGAGCGAATAACTACTTATTGATTATGGCAAAGATTATTTCATTAGTCAACCAAAAGGGCGGAGTGGGCAAAACTACCTCGGCCATTAACCTTGCGACCTATTTGGCGTCGGCAGGGAAGTTCGTGCTGCTTGTTGACCTTGATCCGCAAGGTAATGCTTCGTCGGGCTTAGGCTTTGATATTCGCACAATTAGCAAAAGTCTCTATCACTCCATGATTTTGGGTGAACATCCCTCAAAGATTATTATGCGCACCGAAACGCTGGGACACGATCTCATTCCATCCTCGCAAGATTTGGCGGGAGCGGGAATTGAGCTGGTGCACATGGATAATCGTGAGTTTCGGCTCTATAATGTTCTACGCGAAATCCGCACAAACTACGACTACATCATTATTGATTCTCCGCCAAGCTTGGGACTACTCACGATCAATGGTCTTGTGGCGAGTGATGAAATTATCATTCCCGTGCAAACGGAATATTTTGCTCTGGAAGGACTTAGTCAGCTTTTGAACACCATTACGCTGGTGCGGGAAAATTTACAGCCAAATTTGAAGATTATGGGGGCACTGCTTACGATGTATGACAAAAGAAATCGCCTGGCACGCCAAGTGGTGAAAGAAGTGCAAGACCATTTTCCTGGGCATGTTTTTGACAGTGTCATTCCTCGTAGTGTGCGCCTAGCGGAAGCGCCTGGTTTTGGAAAATCAATTCTGGGCTTTGATTCTTTTTCGCGTGGTGCACGGTCGTATAAAAATTTCGCCAGGGAAGTGATTGGCTTAGAGAAAAAAGATACTAAAAAGTTTTCGGTGTAAAAATAAAATCCTCCTCGCCCTTAGGGAGAGGATGTCCCGACGTTACGTCGGGGCAGGTGAGGGAAAAGGGCTATGCGGTATAACTAATCCAAGTTAAATTAGTTTTTATGTATTATTAAGCGCTCTCCCTTATCCCCGCCGCGGCGGGGGCACCTTCTCCCTAAGGGCGAAGGGGAAATAAATTTAAGTTTTAGTAAAAATAAAAAATATGGCTCAGAACTATGGATTAGGACGAGGACTTTCATCGCTCATCCCACAAAGAAAACCAACTAGCACTAATGCTGATGAGGCGGAGAAAAAAATAACCAAACCGGAAGCGGATTTTAATTATTTCGGATCTCGTGGAGAAAAATTGGACGGTGACGGAGTTCGACTCCGGAGCTCCGGAGTCGAACTCCGTAGTGATGTTGCCACGCCAAAACTGCTAGAAGACAATGAAGTCGAAATTGTCAAAATTTCTCCCAATCCGCATCAACCGCGCTTTCATTTTGACGAGACAAAGTTGCAAGAACTGTCCAATTCGATCAAGGAACATGGCATCATTCAGCCAATCGTGGTTAGTCGTAATGGCGATAAGTTTGAAATTATCGCTGGTGAGAGGCGTTTTCAGGCCGCAAAATTAGCGGGACTACTCAAGGTGCCGGTCATCGTGCGTGATGTAACCGAACAGCAAAAACTGGAACTGGCGATTATTGAAAACATTCAAAGACATGATTTGAATCCGGTGGAAGAAGCAAAGTCATATCAAAAGTTAATAGATGATTTCGATTTGAGCCAAGAAGAAGCCGCATTGAAATTGGGTAAAAGTCGCAGCACGGTGGCGAATAAGCTTAGGATTTTAACTCTTCCGGTGGAAATTCAAAAGGCCCTGATGGAAAACAAAATCACTGAAGGTCATGCTAAGGCAATTTTGGCGATTGAAAATTCCGAAAAACAAAAAGCGCTATTCGATTTAATCTTGAAAAGTGGTCTCACCGTTCGCCAAACAGAAAACAAAACCAAAGAAGTTTCTGTGCGCACTCATAAACGTCTGGTGAGTGTTGACCCGGAACAAAAAGCCCTGGAAGATAATCTTTCTCAAGCCCTAAACACTAAAGTAAAACTGCAAAAATCCGGCACAGGCGGAAAAATTGTGATTGAATTTTATTCCGAAGAAGAATTGAGAAATATCGCTGAGAATATTGAACGGATTGGGAGATAAAATTTACAAACTATGTCAAAAATAAAAGTATTAATTGAAGGCTACGCGAAAGAAGTCAATGGCGATGAGTATGCATCTTCGTCAGTTACGCTTATTTGTGATCATAATCTCAACATTCTTGTGGATACCGGGATGAATCGTGAGCTATTGATTGATTCTTTGAAAAAAGAAGAACTTGCGCCAGCGGATATTAATTATATAGTGCTTACGCATACGCATCTCGATCATTGTCTTTTAGTGGGTATTTTTGAAAATGCTAAAATATTAGATGATAGTTTAATATACTCTTTTGACGGAAAAATAGTAGAGCATGAAAAAAAAATACCTGGCACGGACATTGAAATTATTTCTACCCCTGGTCATGATCAGTTTCACTGTGCCGTTTTGGTGGATACTGACGAATTTGGAAAAGTCGCGATTTCTGCCGATTTATTCTGGTGGGCTGATAGCAAAGAGCAAAAGATAGATACGGAGAATTTATTGAATCTTGATGATCCGTATCTTAAGGATAAAAAAGCTTTGTATAAAAGTAGAAAAAAAGTACTTGATATCGCAGATTATATTATACCTGGACACGGAAAAGCTTTCCCTGTTGGTTCAGGTCTCCCGACCTGAACCATTAAGTTCTAATCAACTAAATATAAATTTCCAGTCCGAATTGTGCATTTTACTTTTGCGAAAGCTGGGTAAGAAATAAACAGGTTCAAGTCAGAGACTTGAACCAACAATGAATGACCTAATAAGTATATAAGAGAATAATTTTACAACAACCCCTCTTTCTTCAAATACTTCTTAATCTGGCTCTTAGCCAGTGAAGTGCGAACAAACCTTAGCCAGTCGCGGCTGGGGTTTTTTTGGTCGCGTGTGGTGAGGATTTCAATCACTTCGCCATTTTTAATTTTGTAATCTAGTGTGACCATCTTGCCATTAGCTTTTGCACCATTAGCGCGGTTGCCGACTTCGCCGTGGATGCGATAGGCGAAATCAATTGGCGTGGCGTCTTCTGGCAGATCGATAATATCACCCATAGGAGTGAAAGCAAAAATATGATTTTTGAAAAAATCAATCTTGAGTCCTTCCATAAATTCAGCGTCATCTTTTCCCAGTTCGTTTTGCCATTCGCGCAGTTGATTGACCCAAGCCAAGTCTTCTTCGGGCACGGCGTGCTTACTCTTGAGAAAGAAATTTTTCATTTTCCTTTTTCTTTCCGAATAGATCCAATGCGAGGCGATGCCATATTCAGCTTCATCGTCCATTTTCTTGGTGCGAATTTGTACTTCGAGAAAAATGCCTTCCGGGCCGAAAATTGTCGTGTGAATTGATTGGTAGCCGTTGGGTTTAGGAAGTGAGATATAATCCTTGATCCGACCAACGAGCGGGCGATATTTTTTATGTACGATTCCCAGCGTTTCATAGCAATTCGCCAATTCTGGAACAATAATGCGAATGCCGATCAAATCATAGACCTTGCTGATATCCATATCATGACGTTTCAGTTTTTGAAAAAGACTATGGAGATGCTTAGTTCGGCCAAAGATTTCAAGTACGTTAATCCCTTCTTTAGTTAGCTCCTTTTTTAGTTCGGAAACCATCTTATCAATGTATTTTTTTCTTTGTCCATATTGATGCAAAGCAACTTTTTCTGTCGAGGTGAAATTTTTAGGATCAAGATATTTGAAAGCCAGATCTTCCAGGCGAACCTTAATTTCTCCAATTCCCAATCGATTAGCAATGGGAACAAAAACCTCCATTGTTTCTAGCGCGATGCGTTGTTGCTTATCGGCCGGGAGATATTCCAGTGTTTCCATGTTGTGCAGGCGATCGGCCAGCTTAATCAGAACGACACGGATATCCGATGCCATAGCGAGAAACATTTTGCGTAAATTTTCCAAATAGATATCTTCTTTCGTTCCACGCAATTTTATTTTTCCCAATTTAGTGACGCCATCCACCATAGCAGCAATTTCTTTGCCGAATTTTTGTTCTAATTCTTTTAGTGTGACAGACGTATCTTCCGGAACATCGTGCAACAGTCCGGCAGCGATTGTTTTGGATCCGAGGCCGATTCTGGCGAGATTAAGCGCGGTATGTAGCGGGTGTTGAATATAGGCGTCTTTGCCTGATTTGCGACGTTGCCCCAAGTGGGCTTTTTCCGCCACGGCATAGGCGCCACGAATCAAGGCTTCTTTTTTGAATTCCAAATTAAATTTAACATTTTTTAGGACATCTTCAATGGTAATTTTTTCTTCGATAGACATAATAGAAAAATTAAAATGTAAATCTCAAAATGCAAAATAATAATTTAAAATGTGAAAAATTTATTCTTTGGTTCCTCCTCGCCCTCCGGGAGAGCCTGCCTGCCGGTAGGCAGGGATGTCCCGACGTAACGTCGGGACAGGTGAGGGCAAGGGCTATAAATTAAGAATAATCTAAGCTAATTTAGTTCTTGCTTGATATAAAGCCCTTTCCCTCATCCCCGCCGTGGCGGGGCCACCTTCTCCCGAGGGGCGAAGGGGATATGTCGGACTATTTCTCAAAATTACATTCTTTGCTCGAACATTTAGCTTTGCCTTTGGCGGCGAAAACCAGAAGGGAATTACAGTTAGGGCAGACTTCGCCAGTTGGCTTGTTCCAGAGGGAGAAATCACAAGCGGGGTAGGTGCTGCAGCCAAAAAAAGCACGGCCTTTTTTTGATTTGCGCTCGACGATATCGCCAATTTTGCATTTAGGGCATTTAACGCCAGTCTTGTTTTCGATCCGTTTGATATTTTTGCATGTTGG
>Ga0172379_10008891_pt1 | contig 12521 bp, 13 predicted proteins | sample GrowelOW334metaG_FD_119756 | JGI IMG/M metagenome (GOLD analysis project Ga0172379, IMG submission 119756) | Groundwater microbial communities from an aquifer near a municipal landfill in Southern Ontario, Canada - Groundwater well OW334 metaG | ecosystem: Environmental > Aquatic > Deep... | reverse complement strand
CGAAAGCCTGTAGAGATGGAGATAAAGTTATGTTCATTGAAGCCAAAAAGTTCTTAGAAACCATGGATAGTTTACCGTCATGGATGGGTTTCGGAGGTAAAGATAGGCAAATAGAAGCTAGCCGAAAGAAGGAATTTGAATGTTTGAAAGAAGAAGCAAAAATAATAATTGGAATACGCTCTATAATGTTATTTTCTGTAAGTATAATTTTTCTTTTTCTTCAAATCTTCATTATTAGTTTTATAATTCTATTAGAAAAAAAGAATTATTCATTGATAGTTGTAGCGATTTGTCTTTCTTTAATTTCGTTTGTATTCCTTTTTTTTGTTATAACTGTTCAAAAATCAGTAAAGATAAAACTTGATCAATTTCAGGGAATGATCTATGACGATGTAATTTTTCTCCTAGGTTCACCATGGCTCAAAAGTGATTGGTTAACTCTCTCACAACAGGAGGCTGAAAATCATTTCATGAAGTGTCTGCGATTTATGGCAGCCGACGTAAAACGTCTAGAGTTCAAGATTTCGAACTATCCAAACTCACCCGAGATCTCTGAGGACGAAGAAAATCTCGAAGGACTCCGTGAGGCACTATCTCAACATTTGGTTATTTTGAGGCAATTCAAGCTAGTGAGTGTAGAGAAGTCTGAACTTTTTGGAAAGAAACAGAAATAGTTTCGAGACTGTGTGCTAAATGTACACAGTCTTTTGTTTTATTTTGTTTGATATAATGAATATATGTCGCCGATTTTGATTAGAAAAGCCACTGGAAAAGAAGAAGTTTTTGATTCGGCAAAACTTGTTATGTCTCTCGTAAAGGCCGGTGCGAGTCGCGAACAGGCTGAAAAAGTTCTTTTGCATATTCAAAGCGAACTTATTGACGGTATGACGACCGCTGATATTTATCGTCACGCTTTTGATGTCTTGCGTCACAGTGCTAGACCAGTTGCTTTGCGGTATTCTATGAAGCGGGCGATTTTAGATTTGGGTCCGGCTGGTTTTCCTTTCGAAAAATTTGTCGCGGAAATTTTCCGAGCCGAAGGCTACGAAGCATTGACTGACCAAATGGTGCAAGGACACTGTGTCGAACATGAAATGGATGTTGTTGCTTGGAAGGGAAAAGAATTGGTCATGATTGAAGCAAAATTTCACAATGAGCCGGGGATTAAATCCGATTTAAAGGTCGCTCTCTATGTAAAAGCTCGATTTGACGATTTACGAGATAGGGAATATGAATATGGTGGAAAAAAAAGGAAAATCACTTTATTTCAATTAATAACAAATACAAAGTTTACTGATCATGCTATTCAATATGCCGAATGTCAGGGCCTGTCTCTCATTGGTTGGAATTATCCACGTAAAGGCAATCTAGAACAATTAATAGATGAAGCTCGATTACATCCTCTGACATCTCTCACAACTTTGTCACAAAAAGAAAAGAAGGCTCTATTAGACGCAGGTCTAGTTTTGTGTAAACACGTCCGAGATCATCAATATGATTTACCGAACTATGGCGTAGAAAAAGCCAGAATAAAACAAATTTTAGAGGAAGTTGATTCTCTATGCGGATAATATAAAAAACAATGGCTGAATATGTAAAAAAATTGCAGATTAGGAGTAGTGATTGGAATTATGGTGGTTTAAAGTGGAAACTTTCTAGATCAAAACTGGATTTATTTTTTGAGTGTCCACGTTGTTTTTATTTGGACAACAAATTGGGTGTCGGTAGACCAAAAGGTCCTTCTTTTACTTTAAACATCGCTGTTGATGCTCTACTAAAAAAAGAGTTTGATATTCATAGAGCAGATAAAACTTCTCATCCATTGATGAAAAAATATGGAGTTGATGCAATACCTTTTTCTCATAAAAATTTGAATGATTGGAGAGAAAATTTTGTTGGTATTCAGTATGTTCATTCAAAAACGGGGATGACTATTTCCGGTGCTATCGATGATGTCTGGGTAAATCCAAAAGGTGAATTGATTATCGTGGATTACAAAGCTACTGCAAAAGAGGGAAAAATTGAAACTCTTTCTGATTCTGGTTGGGACAAACAGTACAAGAGACAAATGGAAGTGTATCAATGGTTGTTTCGTAGACTTGGATTTGATGTTTCCGATACCGGTTATTTTGTTTATGTAAACGGTCGCAAGGACAAAGAAGCTTTTGATGGCAAATTAGAATTTGATATTACACTCATACCACATAGAGGTGATGACTCTTGGGTTGAAGATTCAATAATAAAAGCAAAAAAATGTTTGGATTCAGATGATTTACCAAAAGAAAGCCCAACATGTGAATTTTGTGCATATAGAAAGTTTCTAAAAGAAGTTCAGAAACCCTTTGATGCAGGTGGTAAGAAAAAATAAAAATTTATACTAGTCTCATGAAAAATGATGATTTGAAAACAGTTGAATTAAGGAAAATCAAAGATGAGATTTTATCTCTAGAGGAATCACCGCTGTACAAATATAGAATTGAAAATAAGTATTTTCCGGTAATAGGTGAGGGGAGTCATGATTCACATATAATGTTTGTCGGTGAAGCTCCTGGTGAAAATGAAGCCAAAACCGCTAGGCCTTTTTGCGGCCGGTCTGGCAAGTTGTTGGACGAATTGTTACTTTCGATAGGTATGGATCGCAAATCGGTTTATGTGACAAATCTAGTAAAAGACCGGCCGCAGGACAACCGCGATCCATCAGACGAAGAAATAACTCTTTATGGTGCTTTTTTAGAACGTCAAATAGATATTCTTCAACCGAAAATTATTGCTACTCTAGGTAGACATTCTATGAAATATATTTTCGAGAAATACGGTTTAGGCTCTGTTCTCGAAACTGTATCGAAAATTCATGGTCGTGAATTTATAGGGCAAGCTAGTTATGGTCCAGTGACGGTCGTGGCCCTATATCATCCTGCGGTCGCTCTATACAACGGCTCTATGAAACCAGTTCTCATGACAGACTTTAAAATTCTCGAAAAATACAAATAAGATGAAAACTTCTTGGAATCTGGGACTTCTCTATAAAGATCATAATGATCCAGCTATTTCGGCTGATGTAAAAATGATAGAAAAGGCATACTCATCTTTTGAAAAAAAATATAAAAATAAAACAGATTATTTAAAAAATGAAACAAAACTAGCAAAAGCTTTATCTGATTTTGAATTACTTTTTGAAAAATTACCTCTCACAAAACCACTTTCTTATTTTCATTATTTGCAGGATATAAATTCGAATGATTCTTTGGCTAGATCAAAAGCAAATCAGCTCATGGAAAGGTTTGCAAAAAATGATCATAAAATTGTTTTCTTTGAATTAGCTTTGGCCAAAATCCAGCCGAATCTACAGAAAAAATTCTTAAAGAGTAAAAAACTTTCACATTGGAATTATTTTCTCAGTATTTTGTTTAAGAGGGCAAAATATGATTTATCTGAACCGGAGGAAAAAGTTTTGGGTCTCAAATCAATTCCAGCTTATCAACATTGGGTTATAGGTACAGAGAGGCTTTTAGGTCAAGCGACCGTTGAATTTCAAGGGAAAATTTTGCCTTTACCAGAAGCTATGGGAAAAATTGCTGATTTACCACTTTCTCCCAGACGAGAGTTGCATAATCTGGTTGTAAAAAAACTCGAGACATTTTCCGATATAGCAGAAAGTGAAATTAATGCCATAATCACAGACAAAAAAATAAACGATAATTTACGCGGTTTTGAAAAACCTTATGATGCTACTATTCTAAGTTATCAAAATCAGAGAGAGAGTGTTATGGCTCTAGTCGAGTCTGTTACAAAGAAATTCTCTTTAAGTAATAGATTTTACAAATTAAAATCAAAAATTTTAAAACTGCCAAATCTAGAATATTCAGATAGAGCAGTTGGTATAGGAAAAAATGTTAAGGAAATAAAATTTACAGAAGCTGTAGAAATTTTGAAATCCACCTTTGGATTTTTGGACGCTAAATTTCTATCTATATTAAATAATTTTTTGACACACGGACAAGTGGATGTGTATCCAAAAATTGGTAAAACCGGTGGAGCATATTGTTCTGGCAATATGAATGCACCAACGTTTGTTTTACTCAATTACACCAATACGTTTGATCAGGTTATGACTTTTGCCCACGAAATGGGTCATGCTATTCACACAGAACTCTCAAAATCAGAGCCGGCTATATATCGGGAATATACTACTTCAACAGCCGAAGTCGCCAGCACTCTATTTGAGTCTTTTGTTTTTGATGCAATGTTTGAAACTCTCTCAAAAGAGGAAAAAGTTATAGCTCTACACAAAAAAATAAATGATGATGTTAATACTATTTTCCGACAAATTGCTTGTTTTAATTTTGAAAACGAATTGCATACAACTATCCGTGAAAAAGGTGGTATGACAAAAAATGAAATTCGTACTCTCATGAACAAACACATGTCAGCTTATCTCGGTCCGACTGTAAAAATGCGGGAAATAGATGGTAACTTTTTTGTTTCTTGGAGCCACATACGCCGATTCTTTTATGTTTATTCCTACGCTTTTGGCCAACTTATATCAAAATCTCTATATGAAAAATACAAAGAAGACAAAAAATATCTCGCAAAAATAATTCAATTTCTTTCTGCTGGTGGTTCTGACTCTCCGGAAAATATTTTCAAATCAATCGGTATTGATGTGACAAAACCTGACTTTTGGCAAAAAGGACTAGGGAGTATAGAGAAAGATATAGATAAACTGGAAAAATTAACAAAAAACCTGTAAATTAAACCCATGACATCCGCAGAAGTACGTCAGAAATTCTTGGAATTTTTTCAAAATAGAGGACACGCTATTTTACCTAGCGCTTCTCTTGTTCCTGAAAACGATCCTACAGTACTTTTCAATACTGCTGGTATGCAACCTCTAGTGCCATATCTCATGGGTCGACCACATCCGTCTGGTGACAAATTAGCTGATATACAAAAATGCGTTCGAACCGGTGATATTGATGATATTGGTGATAATACGCATCTGACATTTTTTGAAATGATGGGAAATTGGTCTCTAGGCTCATATTTCAAAACTGATGCAATCAAGTGGAGTTATGAACTTTTGACTGATAAAAAATCTGGTTTTGGTTTAGATCCAAAGAGGCTTTATGTCACGGTTTTTTCTGGGGATGAAAACGCCCCTAGAGATGATGAAGCGGCTTCGATCTGGCAATCAGTTGGTCTGCCAAAAAACAGAATTTATTTCAAAGGTGCTCATGCAAATTGGTGGCCGGCGGTAAAAGGCAAAGATACTTGGACTGGTCCAACAGGACCTTGTAGTGAGATGTTTTATGATCTGACAAAAGAAGGTTTAGGTGATCTAACTCCAGAACAACAACAGCAAGCCGAAGACGACCAGAGACTCGTTGAAATTTGGAATGATGTGTTTATGGAATATGAAAAGAAAGATGGTAAAATTCTAGGTAAATTAAAAAAGAAGAATGTCGATACCGGTGCCGGTTTTGAACGTACTTGTGTTGTGCTCCAGGGAAAAACTAATATATTTGAAACGGATCTGTTTGTACCTCTCATGAACGTGGCAAAAAATCTTACAGAAAACATTCGTAAACAGAGAATAATTTCAGATCATATTCGCACAGCAACTTTTATGATTGCTGATGGAATTCTCCCAGCAAATACCGATCAAGGATATGTTTTACGTCGCATAATTCGTCGAATGGTTTTTAATACAGATAAGCAAAGACTAGATCGTGCATCTATAGAAAATCTCGTTTCTGTTTTGGTTAAAGATTTCGGTGGTATATATGAAAATATTTTATCTCAAAAAAATTTGATTATTGATGAGATAGCGAAAGAAGCCGATAAATTTGCAAAAGCTTTAGATCAAGGTTTAAAAGAATTCGAAAAAATAGCGAAAAGTAATATTTCTGCTACTGATGCTTTTATGCTTTTTTCCAGTTATGGCTTTCCTATAGATATGACAGTTGAGCTTGCTAAAACAAAAGGTTTAAAAGTTGACTTGGATGGTTTTCATAATGAATTTAGAAAACATCAAGATCTATCTCGTGCTGGTGCAGAGCATAAATTCAAAGGCGGTCTCGGTGACACATCAGAAATTTCGGTGAAATATCACACAGCGACACATTTATTGCACCAAGCTTTGCGTGAAGTGCTTGGTACCCATGTCTCGCAAAAGGGTTCAAACATCACACCCGAACGTTTGCGTTTTGATTTTACCCACACGACCAAAATGACTGATGAAGAAAAAAAGAGGGTAGAGGAAATTGTAAATAAAAATATAAAAGCCAAAATTCCTGTACATCGTATCGAGTTATCAAAAGCCGAAGCTCTGAAAACTGGAGCATTACATTTCTTTGGTGACAAATACGGTGATGTCGTATCTATTTATTACATTGGCGATTCAATTGATAGCGCGATATCAAAAGAATTCTGTGGTGGTCCACATGTAGAAAATACTGGCACTCTAGGAACTTTCAAAATCCAAAAAGAAGAAGCTGTTTCCGCTGGCGTGAGACGTATCAAGGCTATTCTTGCATAAACTTCCTAACTTTGTTTGATGTATAATATTTGCATGTCCTTCTTTTCTCCAAAGTCTGAATTGGCACTGGTGTTTGATATAGCATCTTCGTCTGTTTCTGCTGCATTGGTCAGATTGGCTTTCGGTGAACATATTCGAGTAATTCATTCATTGAATGAACCTCTAAGTAATCAAAATTCTGTGGATCCGGAAAAATTATTTAACGATATGATTGAAGCTCTAAAAAAAGCTCATGCAGATATAGTGAAACAAGGATCAGTGAAACTTTCTGGTACAGAATTTCGTCATGTGAATGCAAAAAGAATTATTTATTCTTTTACTTCACCTTGGTCTGCAACTCAGACCAAAACCATATCACTCAAAAAAGATAAATCTTTTACTTTTACACGTGCCGTACTAGAAAAACTTATGTCGAGTGAAGAGGAAAAATTTTCTGTTATTGATCGCAGAATAATTCAGACTCGTTTGAATGGTTATGAAGTGAAAGATCCTTTTGGAAAAAACGTCAGAGAAGTAGATATATCATATTTCACTGGAATTGTGCCAAAATCGGTTTTGGAAAAAACTGTTGAGGTTTCTCATGCTATACGCGCTTCAAAATACATAAAATCTTTTACTTTTCCTTTGATTACATACAGTTATATAAAAGATTCTTTTCCTGACGAGCGAGATTTTATACAACTACGTATAGGTGGGGGAATATCTGATGTTGCAATTATAGAAGACGGTTTGATCACAGAGTCTGCTAGTTTTCCTTTGGGATATAAACAAGTAATAGACGGAGCTGCCACTCTATCCGGTATTACGAACGATGAAATAATTTCTTTTTTGAAATTAAAATCAGAAGGTCATGCAGAATTGTCTGTTGTGGAAAAGTTAAATCCAATACTTTCACGTTCTATAGAAAATTTCGTATCTGAATTGCGTAAAGTTTTGGACAAAATGGAAAATGGATCATTTTTACCCCAAAAACTCTTTTTAACTACTGATTTTGATGTACCAGGCTTCTTTGCTCAGGCTTTGGGTGGCAGCTCTATACCACTCGAAGTTTTAATTCTAGACTCACCAATAAATCTGGCGGCTGTATTTGCAGGTAGAGTCTATGAAACAGAGAAAAAGTAGCGTATAATAAACACAAAATATTTTATGCCAAGAAACATACAAGACATAGTGCCAAACGGTGGCCGGTCTATTAGAAACATTCCACTTCCGGCAAACCGCGCCAAAAAAGAAGATTCTCGTCAAATTCCTATAAAGAAAATGAACGAAAAAGTGGAAAAACTCGAACGTAAAATCGAAACGGAAGAAACTCACCTAGAAAAAGAGGTTGCTCATTTGGAAAAAGAAGAGGCTCACATAAAAGCTCTACGCAAAGCTCGTGCGGAGTTCGAAATGTACAATACGCCACGCAAAAAATCTTTCAATAAGAAAAAAATCTGGATAGCTGGTGCTGTTGTTTTGGTTATAGGTCTAGCTGTTATTGTATCTACCGTTTTTCACGGTGCGACTGTTTTTGTATCACCAAAAGTAGTCTCCGCAAATGTCGCTGGTGATTATAGTGCAAAGAAGACAGCCGGTTCGGGAGAATTGGCTTTCGATATTCTCGCGATCAAACAAACTGGTACCGAAGTTGTCAAAGCTTCTGGAGAAGAAAACGTAAACAAGAAAGCTTCTGGTACTATCGTTATATACAACAACTATAATTCTGCTAGTCAGAGATTAATAAAAAATACTAGATTTGAAACGCCGGAGGGTCTCATATATCGCATTAATGATTCTGTCACTGTACCAGGAAAGTCAGGTACCAAACCCGGTAGTATAGAAGCTACAGTTACGGCTGATGAGGCGGGTGAGAAATATAATGTTGGACTCAAAGATTTTACTATTCCTGGTTTCAAGGGAGATCCTAGATATGGTGCTTTTTATGCTAGATCAAAAACAGAATTAACTGGTGGTTTTTCTGGAGTGAGAAAGGTTGTTGCTGACAAGGATCGTAAAAAGGCCGAAGATAACATTCGTGAGAAAATTAAAACTTTTCTAACAGAAGAAATTAAAAAGAATGTTAATTCTGAAAAAGTTTTATTTGATAAAGCTTTCACCATAGACTATGTGTCCATGCCAGAAGAATCATTGGCTGGATCTGATGTTTTGGTAAAAGTAGAGGGGACTTTGACCGCAGCTGTATTTGATCGCGCTTCTCTCAGTTCTCATTTAGCAACAAAAGCAAAAGTAAAAGGCTACAAAGGCGATGCTGTACTTATAAAAGATCCGGGAAGTATATTTTTTACTCCAAAATCAGATTTTCGTCCGGCCACTAATGCAGTAATTTCGTTTTCTCTATCTGGAACTCCTGCATTTGAATGGGTTTATGATGCTACTCTGTTGGCTACTGCTCTAGCGGGTGTAAATCGTGAAGATGTAATATCTATACTTCAAAAATTTCCAATGATAGAAAAAGCCGATATATCAATTAGACCTTTCTGGCGTGGTTCTTTTCCTGATTCATCTGAGAGAATAACAATAAAAAAAGCTGACTAGGTTGACCTTTTTGCCTATTTAGCATATTCTATAAGCCGTTACTACATGAAGGAACAAAAACCAAACGTAAATGGCACAGTAATCGAAGCTTTGCCTAATACTTTTTTTCGAGTAAAACTCGAAGATGGTAATGAAATACTGACTTATCTCGCTGGAAAAATGAGGATGAATCGTATACGTGTACTCATAGGCGATAAAGTCAAAATCGAACTTGAACCCTACGGTGGTAAAGGTAGGATTATTCAGAGAATGTAGTCGTCAATATATTCGACAAAACAAAACCATGAGAGTCAAATCATCAGTAAAAAAGAAGTGTGCAAACTGCTCCGTAGTCCGAAGAAAGGGCTATGTATACATAGTTTGTAAGTCTAATCCCCGTCACAAGCAGAGACAGGGATAAAACAGTTTACAGGATAAATATTCTGTGCTAGGATTTCAATTCAAGTTTTTAATCAAATACAACACATTCCATGCGTATACTCGGTATAACTCTTCCTGACGAAAAGCGAATAGAGATCGCCTTGACGGCCTTGTATGGTGTAGGACGTTCGCGGGCAAAGAAAATTTTGGCAGAAGCACGTGTCAGTATTGATAAAAAAGCCAAGGAAATTACGGCTGATGAAGAAAACGCAATAAAAAAAGTAATGGAAACCTTTAAATTTGAAGGAGATCTAAAACGTGAGATCGCCGGAAATATAAAACGTCTAAAAGATATAAAAGCCTATAGAGGTGTCAGACATCAGAGAAGTTTACCGGTTAATGGTCAGAGGACAAAGACTAATTCGAGAACTCGCAGAGGAAATACTAGAAAGACTATGGGAACCGGACGTAAGATAGCAGAAAAGAAATAAAATAACATGGGAAAAAACAAAATTGTAGAAGAAAAAAAAGACGAGAAGAAAGCGGTAGAAACAAAGACCGTAAAAGCTCCAAAGAAAAAAGTGGAGGCAGGTATTCTCTATGTTCAATCTACATACAACAACACCATGTGTCTACTTACAGATACAAAAGGTAATGCTTTAGCTGCTTCTAGCGCTGGAGCACTTGGTTTCAAGGGTGCAAAGAAAGGCACTCCTTTTGCTGCTGCAAAAGCAGGAGAAGTTTTGGCCACAAAAGGTCAAGCTATGGGACTAAAAGAAGTCTCGGTAGTAATAAAAGGTGTCGGATCTGGTCGAGAATCAGTTGTGAGAAGTTTTATAACAAAGGGTGTTGGTATTACTTCGGTAAAAGATGTCACACCGGTACCTCATAATGGTCCTCGTCCAAAGAAGCCGCGACGTGTATAAAATATTATTCTTTTTGTTTTTATGATCAACAAACCAAAGTACAAAATAGCTCGTCGTCTGGGTGCTCACATTTTTGAGAAAACTCAGACTCCGAAATTTGCCTTACGTGCTGAACGCAAAGGTGGAAAAGGTCCATATCGTCCAAAAGGTGATTACGCGACTGCTATGTTAGAAAAACAAAAAGTTCGTTATACATACGGTATTCTCGAGAGACAATTTAAAAAATACGTAAAAGAATCAGTAGCAAAGAGAGGAATAAACACAGTTCAAGCTTTATTTGAACGCCTAGAAATGAGATTAGATAATGTTGTTTATCGTTTAGGTATTGCTCCTACACGTTTGGCAGCTCGTCAGATGGTTTGTCATGGTCATATTACTGTAAACGGTAATCGCACAAATGTTCCTTCATATATAGTTTCTGCTGGAGATCTAGTTTCTGTACGTCTAGGTAGTTTCAAGAAACCTATTTTCAAGGATTATGATGAAAAAATGAAAAAAGTCAGTATACCAGCATGGATTTCCTATGATGCTGAGAAAAAATTAGCAAAGTTGGTTTCTGTACCAAAGTGGAATCCGGTGGAACACCTTTTCAACTTGGGGCAAGTGATCGAATTTTATAGCAGATAATTTTTAATAAAAAAATATGTCTAACACACAAATTGTGGTGCCTTCAAAGCCAAAAATAGTTCTAGAGAAAGACTTTTTAGGAGTCTATGAAATCGATGGTCTCTATCCAGGTTATGGTCATACTTTGGGAAATAGCTTGCGTAGAATTATTCTTTCCTCACTACCAGGTACAGCTGTTACTCATGTAAAAATTGCTGGCACAAGCCATGAATTTTCTACAATAGCTGGTGTCAAAGAAGATGTAATAACCCTCATGCTCAATTTGAAGCGTTTGCGTATCAAAATGACCACAGATGAGCCGCAGGTTTTGTCGATCAAAGCAAAGGGAATTAAAAACATTACTGCTGGAGATATACAAGCTCCTGGCCAGGTTGAAATTCTCAATCCTGAATTACAGGTTGCTAGTATGACAGAAAAGAATGCTGAGCTTGATATAGAAATGACCGTAGCTCGTGGTTTGGGATATGTTTCAAAAGATGTTTTACAAAAAGAGCGTGTTGATATTGGCACTATAGCTCTCGATGCTACTTTCACACCTATTAGACGTGTAAATTACGAAGTAGAAAATATGCGTATTGGCGATAGAACTGATTTTAACAGACTTAAAATTACTATTGAAACTGATGGTACTATCACTCCTCACGAAGCTCTAGAAAAATCGATCACAACCATGATTAATCAGTTAAAAGCTATCGTTGGTTTCAAAGAAGAAGAGGTTGTAGAAGTGAAGTCAGAAGAAAAATCTGATAGTACATCTACCGCTCCAAAGAAAGAATTAGATACAGAATTTTTGAAAACTCGTATAGAAACACTGGGTCTATCTCAGAGAACATCAAACGCTCTAGCTAACGCCAATATACGCACAGTCGGTGGTTTGGTCAGAAAGAAAGAGTCAGATGTTGAGAACGTTGAAGGTCTAGGTCCAAAAGGTATTCAGGAAATAAAGAAGGCGTTGTCAGAATTTGGCATAACTTTCAAATAATGTTAGTCTAGCTTTCCATAAGACACATGAGACATCACGATAAATTTAAAACATTAGGTAGGGAAAAAGGACAGAGAACAGCTCTAGTTCGTTCTCTCGTGCGCTCATTAATTCTTCATGAAGGTATAATTACTACTGAAACTCGTGCAAAAGAATTGCGTAAATACATAGAACCCCTAGTAACCAAAGGAAAGCAAAATACCATAGCAAATCATCGTTTAATTAGTTCAAAAATAGGCGATGCAAAAGCAACCAAAAAATTGATAGAAGTAATATCAAAAAATCATACAAAAAGATCTGGTGGATATACTCGTGTAATTAAATTACCTTTACGCAAATCTGATGGGGCAAAAATGGCACGTATAGAATTCGTAAAATAATATAAATTTACATGAGAACAATACACACCATAGACGCAGAAGGAAAGAAAATTGGACGCATTGCTAGCGCAGCGGCCAAGATACTTGCGGGTAAAACTTCTGTTTCATATGCTCCGAATGTTGTAGCAGATGTCGAGGTTCGTATTATAAACGCATCAAAAGCCGATGTT
>Ga0172379_10008890_pt1 | contig 12522 bp, 10 predicted proteins | sample GrowelOW334metaG_FD_119756 | JGI IMG/M metagenome (GOLD analysis project Ga0172379, IMG submission 119756) | Groundwater microbial communities from an aquifer near a municipal landfill in Southern Ontario, Canada - Groundwater well OW334 metaG | ecosystem: Environmental > Aquatic > Deep... | reverse complement strand
TCCTCTCATTCGCTGTGCCCGCCGGCAGGTCGAAAAATGCGTTCCCGGAAACGTGAAGGCCGACTGACGGCGAGGTTGTGCCGATACCGAGACGGCTGTTCGTGTTGTCCCAGTATAGATTGGCATTTGAGGAAATCGTGCTCGCCGTGTCCCAGAAAGCCACACGCGTGGCAGTGCCTGTGCCCGTCACCATATTTGTGTGCGAGTGGTTACCGGCCGCCACTTGCGCCGCGCCGGTTCCGATCTTGGTTTCCGCCGAAAGATCGGCATAGGCTGAGTAATAACCGGTCCCCAGCGTTCCGGCGTTTATGTTGTCGGCGTTCTGATAATATGACCCGTGCTGCCCGTCCAGATAATCGGCGTTCAGGCTGCTTACAACATAAGTGGAATCCACGGTGAATGGCGCTGATGAACCGGTTGTGCCGCCGTTGAATGCCGGGATGCCCGACACGGTTTCACTTTGTGAAAGGTTGAAGTACTGTGTGTGCGGATCGCCGGTTGTCAGATTCATCAGGCTGTTGTGGTCTATAGAACCGAGGTTCGGAGCGATGGTTATCGTATTTGCCGTGTCGTCGGGCGTGATTGTAATGCCGGTTCCGCCTATCAGATCTATGTCGCCGCCGTCGTTCGTCACTCCGTCAACGCTGCTGACGACATTCACCAGAAAATCAGCCGCCGTCAGCGTGTTATCCTGCACTTTCGCGCTGTTGACAGCGCTGTCAGCCAGCTTTCCGTTCGTGATGCTTAAAAGAGGAACTGTCAGCGCATAAGTTACCGCTGTCAGACGCTGCCGGGGCGAGTATGCCGTTCCGGCGACTGTGATTTGAAGCCAGCAATCCTGATTGAAGTTTATGCTCGACAGCGCAACCGTGTCTCCAAGTTCAACGCTGAACAGTCCGTTTGTCAACGTAACGCTGCCATGTGTCTCCGGTCCCCATACCGAACTTCCAGCCGCCACATCGTCAAATATCTGAAACTCTATGCTGTATGTTGAATTTGCAACAGGAACGCCATTGGCATCGACTATCCGGCCTTGGTAATTTAATCGCTGCGCCACATCGCTTTTCGCGCTATTCCCGATAAGCAAAGCAACAATTATTGCGCCTATGATTATTAGTAATTTATGGGACGCATTTGTTGTCATCATTTGTTCCTTCCCATATAATTAATATATTAACATCAATTAGCGTACCATATTGACAACTTCATATAAATTTTTCTCAATTTTGCGCAATTAATTCTAAATTTAACTTTTGTTGGCATTTCATTTCAGCAGAATTTCGAATGCATATTTTTGCAGATTATGCTGCTTTTTGCATACAGCGGAAACGCAAATGTTTTGAATGTTTTTGGAGTTTCGCCAAATATCGTCGCTGCCGATGGTTATGTGTCGCCCTGAATCCAGCCGTTTTCAAGGCCAAGTTCGTCAACAATTTCAACAACTTCTCGATACTCATCAATTGTGATTTTGCGCGCCATTTTGGGGATTTGCAAAGCTTTATGCGCGGGAAAATATTGTGACATGACGCTGATGAAGGTGTGGGGCGAGATTTCCCGGGCGATGAATTCGAGCGACTTGCGGCTGCCGGCCATGCCGCCGGGGAGCGCAAGATGGCGAATCAACAAACCTCGCGAAGCTATTCCGCCCTCTTCTATTTCAAGATTCCCAACCTGCCGATGCATCTCTTTAATCGCCTCGCATGAACGCCTGAAGTAGTCCGGCGCCTTCGAAAGCATGATCGCCGGTCCTTCCTCGCTGTATTTGATATCGGGCATGTAGATATCGACGATTCCGTCGAGCAGCCGGATGGCGTCGAGACTTTCGTAACCGCCGCAATTATAAACGATCGGAATGCGCAGCCCGGCGCAGGCCGCGATGTCCAACGCTTCGACAATCTGCGGCATGTAGTGAGTCGGCGTCACGAAGTTGATATTGTGGCATCCGCGATTCTGAAGCGAGAGCATCATTTCCGCCATTCGCTCGGGCGTCACGGTCGTTCCGTTTCCGAGGTGGCTGATCGGGTAATTCTGGCAAAAGATGCACTTCAGATTGCAATGAGTGAGGAAAATCGTGCCGCTGCCGTTGTCGCCTGAGATGGGCGGCTCCTCGCCGGCGTGAGCGTTATGACTTGATACGCGCGCTTCAGCGCCTGCGCCGCAGACGCCCTTCTCGCCCGCAAGCCTGTTCACCGCGCAATTTCGCGGGCACAGCGAGCATGCCAAAAGCATCTCCTTCGCGCTCGCCGCGCGCCGCGCAAGCTCGCCGCTCTCATGCAGTTTTATGTACGACGCTTCTCTCATCTCAATTTTTCCGCCCGGAATATTATAGCTTCAGCCGTGAATTTTATGAAAAATTTCCACTTATTCTTGCAACAGGCGCCCCGTTTCGGGATAATCATTTTATACTGAAATACGATTAATCGGAGGCTGGAACCATGGACGCGACTGAAGCGATACAAGGCTGGCGGAGCATACGGCGCTTTAAGGAAGACTCTGTGCCGGAGACGGCTCTTGAGAAAGTGCTCGATGCGGGCCGAAGGGCGCCGTCATGGGAAAATGTGCAGCCGTGGCATTTTATTGTTGTGGAAGACGCTGCGTTGAAGCAGAAATTCGTGGCGCTTTCGAAGGGGCAGAAGTTCGTCGCTTCCGCGCCGTCGGTGATAGCCGTCTGCGGCGACGTGAGCGCATGGGACAAGCCGAAAAACCGCGAGGCGCTGATGGAACTGATCGAGAAAGGCGTCATGAGGGCGACCGCGGAGATTGTTGATAATTTCATCCTGAAAGACCCGGTTTACTGCGTGGCCGAGAACGGACCTTCGGTTATCCTCGCGCGGACGTTCGAACAACTCGGCATCGCCTACGGATTCATGTGCGTCGAGGCTGTCAATCAGGGACTCGGCATGTGCATTGTCGGCGCTTTCGGAAACGAAGTGACCGGCGCCCTTAATGAGCTTTACGAGGAAATCCGCGCGGAACTCGCTCTGCCCGAAAGAATGTATCTGCTTGCTTTGTTGCCGATAGGCATTCCGGCGGAGGCGCCGGATGAGCGGCCGCGCAAGTCGCTGGATAAAATCGCATCGCGCGGCAAGTACGGAGTTCCTTTCGCGGCAAAATAAGAATTGTCGCGGCCAAACGCCGCGCTAAAACACTCGGAGGCATTCATGAAGTTGACGGGCGGAGAAATAATTGTCGAATCCCTGATCAAACATAAAGTTCCTTACGCTATTGGGATACCGGGGCACGGCTGCCTGCCGGTGGCCGACGCATTCATCGGACGCGAGAAAAAGATAAAGGTTTTGCAGGCGAAGCAGGAGATGTGCGCCGTGCACATGGCGGACGGATACTACCGGGCGACGGGGCGGCCGCTGATGGTGTTCACATCCATCGGCCCGGGCGCCATCAACACGGCTATCGGCGCGGCGACGGCGTTCGCGGATTCAACGCCCGTTCTGATCGTCACCGGAAACGCGCACGTCCACATGCGCGGCCACGGACTTCTGCAGGAGATCGAGCGCTCGCACGACGCGAATTTTCCGCGCGTTCTCGAACCTGTCGTCAAACGCTACTGGAAGGTGGACAGCGCAGGCCAGTTGCCGACGATCATGGCGCGCGCGTTCAACATAATGATGACCGGACGGCGCGGACCTGTCCTTATAGACGTTCCGATGGACGTCGGCGCGGCTACGGTCGACGTAGAGATTCCCGATCCGGACAAGCGAAGCGCAGCCGGCATTCCTATGCCGGACCCGGCGGAGATCGAAAAAGCGGTCAAGCTGCTCGCAGGCGCGAAACGGCCTGTCATCCTCGCCGGCGGCGGTGTGCATTCCGCAGGCGCTTACAAAGAACTCCTCGCTCTCGCAGAAGCTACTGGCGCGGCTGTCGTCACAACCATGCAGGGCAAAGGCGCGTTCCCGGAGAGCCACCCGCTCTACGCATGGCACACCGGCTCGAAAGGCACCACCGTCGGCTTGAAGATGACTTCGACCGCCGACGTCCTGCTCTCCGTCGGCTGCCGCTTCGCCGATGAAACCGCCTGCAGCTACAAACACGGCGCAGCCTTCGCCATACCGCCGACGAAACTTATTCATGTCGATCTCGACCCCTCGGAAATAGGAAAAAATTATCCGGTCGAAGTGGGCATCATCGCCGACGCAAAACCCACACTCGCGGAACTGACGAAGCAAATCAAAAAGAAAATCAAAAAATCCGACTTCACACGCTCCGCTTATTACAAGGAACTGCAGGCTGAAAAAGCGAAGTGGCAAAGACACACTGACAGGCTGGCCGGGATGAAACTTAACCCGCCGACGATCTCACGAGTTCTGCGCGAAATCAGGAACGTCGCCGCCGGCGACGCGTTTATTGTGACATCGTCCGGAAATGCGCAGGCGCAGTTGCTTCAGGAGTTCCCGTTTCCCGAACCGGGGACATGCATCACTACGGGCGGCTTCTCAACGATGGGATTCGCGCTGCCGGCTGCGATCGGCGTCAAGCTTGCGCATCCGAAGCGGCAGGTTGTCGGAATCGTTGGCGACGGCGATTTCCAGATGACTATGCAGGAACTGACGACAGCGGTCGAACTCGGAGTCAACATCGTAATGGTCGTAATGGACAACGCCTGCTGGATGGCGATACGGGACTTGCAGATGGACGCGTTCGGCCCCAGCCGCGCGATCGCCACCGATTTTCTGTTGCCGAACGGCAAGCCTCATTTTGTCGATTTCAAAAAGATCGCGGAGGCCATGGGCTGCTACGCGGAACAGACGTCAAAGCATGAAGAGATCGGGCCCGCCCTCGCCCGCTGCCTGAAAGCCGGCAGGCCGGCGCTGCTCGACATCAAAATTCACCGGGACCACCCGCTCAGCGGAAGCCCGGCGGTCGGTTGGTGGGATGTCCCGAAGCCGGGATACCTCAAAAAACAGCGCGCTCAATACGAAAAGGACATCAAAAAAGAAAAACTGTAATATATTTTGCTGTTATATCTTTAATTTATACAGCTCCATGTCGGGCTAAAGACGGATCAAACGGGTGATAAATGAAAAACGCAGCATTTGCAAAATGTGTGTTCGCCGGCGCTCTGGTCGCATTGATCATCTCATTCGCGCCGCTTGTTTTCGCGCAGGATACCGGAAATGAAATAGCGGTGAAAAAACGAAATGCGAAAAAAGTTTTCGCGCCCGAGGATGCGGTCGAGAGGACATATGACGACACGCTGCGAATCTATCTCGACAGCCCGCAAACAACCTACAAACCCGGCAACGCGCCTCAGATAATTGTTTATCTCAAGAACGAATCGAATAAGACGCGTTTTTTCAAGCGGGTTTGGTCGCCGTCGGGCGCCGACGGATCGACTTTCCGGATTTTCATGGACGGCGTCGAGTCGTGGGGCTCGGGGATTTTCAAGAGAGAGGCGGTTATTCCTGAATCCCCGGACCCGAAAAACGCGCTGCGCCTCGATCCCGGGCAGCGCGCCCCTATTCTCCAGATCACATTCACTCGCCTCGTGGAAGGCGAACACTCGATCACAGCGGAATACGACGCCAATTACACTATAACCGAAAAGCAACAGAGGAACTGGTGGAACGGGTTGGCGCGTTCGAACGCGGTGTCCCTCAAAGTGAAACGCGCCCTGCCCCGGAAAGAAGTCGGCGCTGCGCTCGAATCGGTCATCAACGCGATCAACAAGGATCTGCTCGCGCTAAAACCGCAGTACAATGATATATCCGGCTACGTGGCCGGCTCGCTGACGCGGCCGAAAGGCGCCTTCTACGGGGCTCCGGTTATTGATTATCGCAGGCCCCGTCCGTCAAAATTTAAAATCAACGTCTACTTTAACGCGACTGATTTCGAGCCGAATTCCTTGGCGACGCTCAACGACGGATACCCGTTTCTCGACGTAGCGCTCATCGCCCACATAGATGTCGGCGCCAATTCGCAATTGCGCGCTGACATCATCAATATCGTAAGAAAGCGAGGACGCGCGCTGAACGTCGTGACTCGGAAGCTCGAAAAGAGCCTCACGGTCGAGGTCGTGCCGTTCGAGACCAACATTGAAGCGCAGTTCAACAGGGCGCCGAATGTCATTCTCGGAACTGTTATTTCGGCGGAAGTCGAAAAGGAAAAGCAGTACGACTATCAGTTGAAAAAATGGATTCTCACCGTAAGGGTAAACGAAGTTTACCGGGGAAAAGTCGAGGGGAAAACAATAAAAGTTAAATGCGGGACGCTTAACGTTGTCTTTAACACCGAGAAGGTAAAGGGCAATCAATTCATTATGATGCTGCTCGACAAGCAGGCGTGGCAAAACGAGTACAATGTCGTCGGCGCGCAAACGCCGCGCGACAATTTGATAAAGTGGCTGAAGGACAAATATTCAGGCAAATAAGAACACAGCCCGCCGCGGACACGAGCGCCTCCGCGCGCGGCCGGAGCGTAATTAATGGACTTTCAAAAAGCTATCGAACGTAATTTCGTATGGAAAACAGAATACGGCGCCGGGCCGGAGTTTCTTTTCGGACTCATCAAGAAACGGGAGCTTCAGCGGCAGCGGTACCGTCTGGACGGAACACGGGACGAAGATGTCGTTCACGAGCGCGAACTCGACCTCGGGCCGCTGAACGTAGTTCACCGCAGCAAGAACTCCAACATGCTCAGCGGCGATGATTACAAAATCGCCGTGACTCTGTTCAAGCTTTTCACGATATCCAACGACAAGGAACTTCTCGTGATGCTGAAAGCCGGCCCGAGCCTTGGCGTCGCGAAGACGCTGCTCGGAATGACGCCGGCCGCTCTGCCGGCGAACATTGTCGACCTGAATTGCGCCGCGCGCGCCGGGTTCCGGCTCAATCTATCGCGTTTTCTCCGGGACTTGAGAAAGGAAGAAACGCCCGATTGCGATTGCGAAACGGACACGCAGGAAGAGGATGATCTGGACCTCGACTGATTCCATCTATCGCTTTCCCGATCAAGTCGACGCGCGCCTGAGAAATATTTCTAATTAATGACTCTTAATTGTCATATTTGCTATAGTTGATAAAAGAACGGCGGGATGATAAAATGCGTGACATGAAAAATGGGAAAGAGCAGCTAAATGATCGCGTTATAGTCGCGCTTGATTTGCCGGGTTACGACGCCGCCGAGGCGATGGTCGAAAAGCTCGGCGATTTAGTGTCATTCTACAAAGTCGGTTTCGAGCTGTATATTCGCGACGGCGAGCGCGTTCTTGAGCTTTTGAGAAGCGCCGGCAAAAGCGCATTTCTCGACCTGAAGCTGCACGACATCCCGAACACGGTGAACCGCGCGGTCGGTTCGATCGCCACTAAGGGCGCGTCGCTGACGACGCTCCACACAGCGGGCGGCTACGACATGATGCGCGCGGCGCGCGACGCCGCCGACGCCGCGGGAGATGCTGCGGGCGGCCTGCGCCTCATCGGAGTGACTGTTCTGACAAGCATCAACGAGGAAACGCTCCGAAACGACATGCTGATTGAAAGCTCCATCCCCAAGCTGGTCGTCCATCTCGCAGGGGTCGCCAAACGCGCGGGCCTTCACGGCGTCGTCGCTTCAGCGCTCGAACTGGCGCTGCTGCGCGAACACTTCGGCGACGATTTTCTTGTTGTCACGCCGGGCGTGCGGCCGGCGGGCGATGATGTCGGAGACCAGAAGCGCATCGTTACGCCGAAAGAAGCGTTCGACCGCGGCGCGAGTTACATCGTGGTCGGGCGGCCAATCACCGCCGCGGCCGATCCAGCCGCAGCCGCAAAAAGAATTCAAGACGAAATCGCCTGACAGGCGACAAATTAAATTAGACTAAAGCCGAAAGCAAAAAGCTTCGGCCGCTTTAAGAGGAACAATGACGGAATCGCACGACCTGGCTACTAACCACTATAACCTGGGAATTTCGTACGAGCGGAATAACGACGTTGAAAACGCGGTCCGCGAATTCGAGGAAGCGCTCAAGGCGAATCCCGCCTTCCCGTATCCGTACAAAGCGCTCGCAGAGATATATTTCAAAAAAGGGATGCTGGACGATTCACTGCGCTATCTGGACAAGGCCCTGAACCTCGATCCGGACTGGATAGAAGCGCTCGGCCTCGCGTCCGACGTGCATTTTGAGCGCGGCGAAACTGTCAGGGCGATCCCGCTCCTGGAAAAAGCGATGCAGGGCGACCCGTCGAATCCGCATTACAACGCGCAGATGGGGCGCATGCTTATCGCCGAGGGCCGCTACACTGAAGCGATCGACCTGCTTAATAACGCGCTCAACTCGGACCCGGAAAACCTTCGCTTTCATTTCAATCTCGGCGTGGCTTACGGCAAGCGCGCGATGGCCGACATCGACAGCTCGATCGAGCACTGGCGCAACGCCGAGCGGCTGAAACCGGACGACCCGAGGATTCACCGCAATGTGGGCATCGCATACTTCTCACGCGGGCTGCTGCCCGAAGCCGCCACATCGTTCAGAAAAGCTCTAAAGCTCAATCCGGAAGACGACGCTGCGGCGCGCTTCCTAAAATTCTCTGAAAGCATACAAGACCGTGGATAAAGTCAGCTACAATTCGCCAGCTAAAATAAACATCTTCCTCGATATCAAAGGAAAGCGCGACGACGGCTATCACGAAATATTCACGTGGATGCAGGCCGTGGACCTTTGCGATAAAATTACAATCTCAAAGTCCGCTCAGGATTACTCTACGCTCCGAAGCCGCGACACCGGAATACCGTTCGGCAAGAGGAACCTCTGCATAAAAGCGTTTGAAACTGTTCGCGACAACACGGACATGAAGAAAACGGACACGGTGGAGATCTCTCTCGAAAAGGTGATTCCGCTCGGCTCGGGACTCGGCGGCGGAAGCAGCAACGCGGCATCCGTGATCAATGGCTTGGACGAGATTTTCGAACTGCAACTGAGCCGCGAGAAGAAAATCGAACTTGCGGCGATGGTCGGAAGCGACGTTCCGTTTTTCCTGCTCAGCGGCGGCGCTCTCGCTCACGGACGCGGCGAACTTCTGGAACCCCTGCCCGCGCTGCCCGCTCCCCTCTGGCTCGTCATCGCTAAACCGGATTTTTCAGTCTCCACCGGCGAAGCCTACAAATGGGTCAAGAATCACAAGGGCGGAAAAATTATCGCGCGCGAACAAATCGCGGCTCGCCTTGAAGCGGGCGACATCTCTTTCATTCTCGACAACCTTTACAACGCGTTCGAACCGATCATTTCAGAGAAATATCCGTTGCTTTCAAGCATTAAACAACAAATGCTCGAAGCCGGCTGCCTCAAAGCGCAAATGACCGGCAGCGGCTCCGGCATGTTCGGAATCTGCGCCGACGAAGCCTCCGCGCGCTCCGCCGCGGAGAAGCTCGAACCTTCGAACGACCTCGCTTTCGTCGCCGCCTGCAAGACTCTCTAAGGCATTGGCCGCGAAGTCGCGTAAAATCAAAACAGCGTTTTCAGCGCTCTCAGCGCTTTCAGCGTCAGAATGAATTGATGAAGAACACTATCGAAAAATCAAAGAAAAAACTGATTGTGTTAGGGTCCACCGGATCGGTGGGCGCGGCAGCGCTCGACACCGCCGCCGGGATGCCGGACATCGTTGAAATCGTAGGCCTTGCGGCTTACGGCAACCTGCGCGATCTCGAAAAACAGATCGAGCGATTCGCGCCAAAGCTCGTGTGCGTGGCTGATGCGAAGACGGCAAAACGTTTCAGGCCTGCCGCCCGCGCCGCCGGGTTCAAGCTTTACGAGGGCGATTCAGGGCTCGCGGCTCTCGCAGCCGCCGACGGAGCCGACACTGTCTTCAACGCAATCGTCGGCGTTGCCGGACTCAAGCCGACACTCGCCGCCCTCGAAGCCGGGCGCTCTGTCCTGATGGCAAATAAAGAGAGCATCGTCGCCGGCGGCGATCTGATTAACAAGACCGCAAAGAATAACCGCGCCCGCCTTATACCCGTCGACAGCGAGCATTCCGCGATCTTCCAGTGCCTTCAAGGTCGCCGCCGCCCGGAAATCAAGCGCGTCATTCTCACAGCTTCCGGCGGCCCTTTCCTTCGCTCAAAAAACTTAAAGTCGCCGTCTCCAGAACAGGCGCTCGCGCATCCACGCTGGCTCATGGGCCCGAAAGTGTCAGTCGACTCCGCGACGCTTATGAACAAAGGCCTTGAGATGATCGAAGCGTCGCGACTGTTCTCGCTTCGGCCCGACCAGGTCACTCTCGTTATCCATCCGGAAAGCGTCGTCCACTCGCTCGTCGAACTTTCAGACGGCTCGATGATCGCTCAGCTCGCAGCGCCGGACATGAAAATTCCGATCGCGTATTCGCTCTCATATCCCAACCGCCGGCATTCAGCCTTCACCGCGCCGCTCTCTCTTTCTGAAATCGGCCGGTTGACATTCGAGGAACCGGACATGAAGCGTTTCCCATGCCTCTCGCTCGCTCTTTCCGCTCTTTCGCGCGGAGGACTCGCGCCTGCCGTTCTAAACGCCGCCGATGAAGCGGCTGTCGCCGCCTTCCTTGCCCGCAGACTGGATTTCGCGGGCATCCACGCCGTCATCGCCGCGACTCTCGAACAACTTGATGATACTCTTGACGGCGACGCGACTGTTCTTGAAAACATTCTTATTGCTGACGCCTCCGCAAGGAGAACCACAGCAAAATTCGTAAAACAACGAGGGAATTAACAACTGATGGCCACGCTCTCAAATAAAACAAAAACACGCATCTTCTTCTGGTCCGTTGTAATGTGCGTTGTTCTTTCCGGCGCTCTTGCGGTTATGATCAAGCTTTACCTCAACGGATCGAAACCGCCGATGTCAACCGCATCGACACGACTTCCGATCCCGCTTTCCGGCGTAAAACTGGACCGCGAAACAAATAAACTTTTCTCAACATCCGGGAGTTACCGGTTCGATTACACAATCAATCCGAAGCTGCAATCGCTCGCGGAAGGCCTTTTGCAGAAATACGATCCGCTTGTCGGCGCTATCGTCGGCATCGACCCGAAAACCGGGGCCGCGCGCGTCATCGCCGTTTACTCGAGAAAACGCGCCGGATATCTGAAGGAACACCCATACGATTCTTTTCTCGACCCAATCGCGCGAAGCAGCGTTTATCCCATGGCATCGATCGCGAAAATAGTGACATCTGCGGCGGCGATACATGCCGGACTCTTCGAACCTGACAGCGCGTTCGAATGCAACGGCCGCGCGGTGACCGACGGCGGAACCGTCGTCGATGCGGTCGGCGAAATGCACGGAACGATAACGATGGGCGAAGCGCTTTCCAAATCGTGCAACTCAACGTTCGCAAAGATCGCGCTCAAGGTGGGCCGCGAGAGGCTGCTCGACATGTTCGGCCGCTTCGGATTCAACGCGCAGATCGACTTCGACCTTCCGTTGCTGGAAAGCAAGGCGGCTTTCCCAGACGCGGATTACTCGCTCGCCCGCGCCGGTTCGGGCTGGGAAGGCGCCTGGATGTCCCCCGTTCATGCCGCGATGATCGCCGCCGCTATTCGCAACGGTGGAGAGATGCCGCGCGCATATGTCGTGGAGTCCGCCTCCCGCGACGGTAAAATATTTTATAGAGCGCGCCCCTCGATAGTGGCCCGGCCGGTTTCGCGCGCTGAAGCCGAAAAGATAGGCTCAATGTTCTACGGCACGGTAAACGTTCAGGGAGGAACCGCTTACAAGGGATTCTACAAAGGCGGCGCCTATCAGGCCGGAAACATCAAGGTGGTCGGCAAAACCGGTTCGCTTAACGGCAACAGCGACAACGAGAGTTACACGTGGTTCGTCGGATACGTCGAACAGGGCGATCCGGGCATCGCGTTCGCTACCATGATATTAAACGACGGCAACTGGACTATTAAAGCCGCGTCATTCAGTGGACTGTTTTTTAAAACAATTGCTAACGAAAATCGCTAAAATGACGACCAGACAGAAGGCCCTCGCAACTATCGGGCTTGCGGCCCTGATCATTAGCGTGTGCGCTTTCGTATTCATTGGGCCGGGCCGCGGGCCGGACGGAAAGCGGATTATGCGCTTCGCCGTCAACGCCGAAGACTGCCTCGACGCATCTATTTCCCTTTATGAACACGGAAATTGGGAAACCGCCGAAGCGCTCCGCCACATATGCGAGGCGTCAGACTCCAGGAAAGATCAGTTTGCAGAACGCTTCGATAATGTCGCAAAAGCGCGCGCGCGGTTCAACAGTTTCATGGACGGCTGGAGTTTGCCGTTCCCTGCTCCCGACGGAACTTCCAAGGCGGTGATTTCACCGGAGGAAGCCGCGGGCCGCATCAGTCGCGCCGACCAGTTGATCGACGAGTTCCCGGACGACGAAGTCGCAGAACTCGCCGCATTCAGCAAAGCCACGCTGCTTTTCTATCTCGGCCGCTACGACGATTGCTCCCGGCTGCTCGAAGACAAACCGATCCGCGCGACTCTCCCGGAATACGCCGGGCTTCTTCGCGTCATGGCGCTCGTCAAAAGCGGCGCTCTTAATGACGCCGAAAAAGCGGCGGACTCTT
>Ga0172379_10008889_pt1 | contig 12523 bp, 10 predicted proteins | sample GrowelOW334metaG_FD_119756 | JGI IMG/M metagenome (GOLD analysis project Ga0172379, IMG submission 119756) | Groundwater microbial communities from an aquifer near a municipal landfill in Southern Ontario, Canada - Groundwater well OW334 metaG | ecosystem: Environmental > Aquatic > Deep... | reverse complement strand
GGATCACCTTGCCGCTCCCGAATGACTGCCGCTGGATGGCAGAGGATCTTTTAAGGAGTGGCAGGTTGGCTTTGTTACTGTATCCTGAAAGCAGCGGTTCATCTGCAAAAACGGCAAGGTTTTCATACACATCCGGACCGGGTTTATAGAACGTTGTTCCTTCTTTAAATACAGCGAGATTTGCATCATGATATCCATACGCGATGGGGTGAGTGGTGTCCAGTTCAGCCAGGAAAATAGAGCCCGGAATGGACCGGCCGGCCATATCTTCGTTTTTTTTACCATAAGGCCTTAACTCCGGCGTATCCGGTGCATCAGACTTCGCTTTTTCGACCGGAGTCAGCTTGGCAAAACCGTTCCTGGACAGGAAGGAACATCCTGATCCGATACCAATCAGGGTGCCCCCTTTGCGGGTCCACTCCTTCAGTTTTTCCAATCCGGATTCATCGAGATCATAGGATCCGGTGAGAATAATGGTATTATAAGCATTGAGATTCATCGAAGGATATTTGGCGATATCAGCAATGGTCAACGGGATGATAAAACGGCTGTCGAGGAGATGCCATATTTCACCGGTAACGCCGCTATTACCGGAATTTGAAAAAGTGAGAACCTTTGGAAGGATCAGATCAGTGAATTTTCCGCTCCCTATGTCAGGTCCGTCAGGAGTGTAACCGGTTGGTGTTGAATACATCACCAGTCCATCCTTGTTAACCAGCTGGGTCAGTGTGAAAAAAAGGTCTACTCCTGAAACAGGCTGATTCTGAACCTGAACCAGTAAAGTTCCCGGTTGGAAATTCACCCTTTTCTTACCAAAGTCAATCATAAAGGAGGTCGTGGCGATTTTGACATGGATTCCCTGGTTTAACAGTTGGTACAAGGATTTATGAATCAGATAGGGATCGCAGGGTATCAGGTACCCAACAGGACTTTCGGTTCCGACCACCGTTCCGGAGACGTCAGGAAGCGTTTGAACCCAATTGGAACCTATTGCAGCCAGGTTTTTTGAATCTACCGGTTCATAAGGAATTCCCATGGCAAGGGGCAGTGTCCAGGAACTTACATCATAAAAAGTACTGTCGGAAAATTTCGTGACCGTTTCAAAAAGAGAGGTGATCAGACGGTACTGGACCTGGCCTGCAGGTACAAACCAGGCGCTGGAAGGGTTGAAACGGGTCCCGTTTATTTCCACCGGCCGGTCAATCTGAACAACCTTGATCTGATGACGGGATAAGATGTCCAGCATCATGCGGGATTTGTATGTTTCATATCTGTCGCCAAAGATATATCCCTTGATTGCCGAGTTTTCCCCTTCTTTTAAAGCAGTCTTGTTAAAGTCAGCCATATAATACTGCAGCTCCTTCTTCAGATCGAAAGCGGCAGCCAGTGTTGATAGGGTTACGGTAACCTGGTTCCGTATGGTAAAAGGGAAGGTAAGAGGGCCATTGATGGTTTGGCGGAGATGACCGCGACTGCTGGCCTGCTCAAAGAGTATCCCGATTGAGCCATGAATATCCGGGTAGGATGATCCTTTACCCACATAAAAGTCATCAAAAGATTCCTCGGTAAAATACAATGAACCAATCTGATCCAATGCTTTTGCATGATAGCTGCCAATTTTCTGGGTCAACGCAAAGTTGCCGGATGGTACCAGTGGATTTGATCTTGTTCGCACACCGGGCTGGAAGAAGAAAGTTGAATTCGAGCCCATTTCATGGTGGTCGGTCACAATGTTGGGCTTCCAGAAATGAAACTGAGCCACCAATGCCTGGGTCTCCGGATGCTGAAGAAGCAACCAGTCGCGGTTCAGGTCAAACCAGTAATGATTGGACCTGCCGCCCGGCCAGGGTTCCTGAAATTCAAATGAATTGGGATCAGGATTATTGTTCAGGCTCTTCCTGCTGTTTACAAAGGAAGCAAAACGGTTCAGCCCGTCCGGGTTCAGGCAAGGATCAAGAAGAATGACAGTCTGACCCAGCATTTGAACGATATTGTCATTTTCACAGGCTGCCAGATAATAAGCTATAAGCGGCACCGCGTTGGCTCCGCTCGGCTCATTCCCATGGATACTGTATCCCAGCCATACTACCAGGGGATCGCGTCCTTTTATTGAGGATTGCGTCAGTGGATCCTGTGCTGCGAGATGATCCCTGCGAAGTTTGTCAAGATCAAGTTGGTTGTCAGGAGAGGTGATAATTAATTGGATAAGAGGTTGTTTTTCATAGGTTTCCCCGATTTTTACAATACTGACCCGGTCTGAAGCCTGATCGAGAACTTCAAGGTACCGCAACAATTTGTCCCAGGTAAGATGATATTCACCGGTTTTGAAACCCAGCACAGATTCCGGTGTGGGTATCGAGGGATTATACCGGGCAGTTCCGGGCAGGTAGTATTCAATTCCGGGTTGAGCCGTTGCCATGGTGAGGCAGGATAGACAAATAAAAACAAGGAGAATATTTCTCATTTCAGTTATAGATTTGAATTTTGAAATTAGGGTTTCCAAATTTAAGAACCAAGAAGTTTTTATCTGATGATTTTTCAGGTACTCCTTAACGATTACCTAACAATGGAAATAACTTATTAGATTTAGGCCGCTCGAATTTTTATTAAAAATCCCTGTATGATTAATCGTGAGTTGCTGTATCCCAATAGTATAGCGATAATTGGAGCTTCTAATGACGCCCGAAAGCCCGGGGGAAAATTGTTAAAGAACATCCTGGATCATGGATATGGTGGTAAATTGTTTGTTGTCAACCCAAAAGGATCAGATATTCAAGGAGTTGTATCTTATTCTGATTTAGAAGCTTTGCCTCAGACCGATTTAGCAATTCTGGCCGTTCCTGCCTTTATGTGCCCGGAAATAGTCAGAACACTCGCCAACAAAAAACAAACACGCGCTTTTATTATTATATCTGCCGGATTTTCTGAAGAAAATGCCGCAGGGGCAGACCTGGAGAAAGAAATTGTTGAGATTTTAAATGAGACCGGCAGTTGTCTGATTGGGCCCAACTGCATTGGTGTTATCACTACTACCTATGCAGGCTGTTTTACTTTGCCGGTTCCGAAATTAGACTCCCGGGGGGTTGACTTTATCTCGGGTTCGGGTGCAACCGCTGTATATCTTATGGAATCGGCCATTCCAAATGGCCTGACTTTTTCAAGTGTATTTAGTGTTGGTAATTCGGCCCAGATCGGGGTTGAAGATATTGTTGAATACCTTGATGAGAATTTTAATCCGGAAACATCCAGCCGGGTGAAGTTGCTGTATATGGAAAGTGTTCAGAAACCGGCCAAGCTGCTGAAACATGCTTCTTCTCTCATACGCAAGGGATGCAGGATTGCAGCGATAAAGGCAGGATTTTCGGAGGCAGGAAGCCGTGCGGCATCCTCGCATACAGGAGCATTGGCCAGTCCGGATACCGCTGTAGATGCCCTGTTTAAAAAAGCGGGCATTGTGCGCTGTTACAGCCGATCTGAACTCGCTTTGATGGGAGAGCTTTTTATGCACAAAAAGCTGGCAGGCGACAGACTCGCTATAATTACGCATGCCGGTGGACCCGCAGTAATGCTGACTGATACCCTGTCAGTGGGAGGACTTGAAGTTCCCCGGATTTCAGGGAGGGCCGCCGAACAATTACTGACTAAACTTCACCCGGGTTCAACAATTGCCAACCCCATTGACCTGCTGGCAACGGGCACGGCCGAACACCTGGATGCTGCTATCGAATTTGTGGATAAAGAACTGGACTATATTGATGGCATGTGCATCATTTTTGGAAGTCCAGGACTCTCTTCGATGGATTCAATTTATAGTCTGATCGACGAAAAAATGAAAACCTGCCGCAAGCCGGTTTATCCTATCCTGCCTTCCATCATCAATGCCCGTGAAGAGATTGATCTGTTCTTATCGAAAGGACGAATAAACTTTCCGGATGAAGTTCTCTTTGGTCAGGCACTGGCTAAATCGCGCCTGACCCCTGAGCCGGCTGAAATGGAGGCTGGGAACCCGGTCGAAGTAAACCGTCAGATCAGGAAACTGATAGACCGGTTTACCGATGGCTATCTTGCCCCCGGTCAGGTCCAGGAATTGCTGGATGTCTCGGGAATCATAAGAATTGAGGAAAAGGTCGTCAATACGGTCGAGGAAGCTGTAAGTTCAGCACTTTCCCTTGGATTTCCTGTGGTGATGAAGGTCGTGGGGCCCATCCATAAAACAGATGTCGGTGGTGTTCTGCTTAATTTGCGCAATCATGTTGATGTCGAAGAAGCCTTCGATAAACTCATGTCCATCGAGAGTGCCACGGGTGTACTTCTGCAACCCATGCTCAAGGGACGTGAACTATTTGTGGGTGCAAAGCGCGAGAATCCATTCGGACATTTAATCATGATCGGTCTGGGGGGGATTTTTATTGAGGTTTTGAAGGATGTTCAGTCGGGACTGGTGCCTTTATCCAGGACTGAAATTACGTACATGATACAAGACCTGAAAAGTAAAAAGCTTTTAGACGGTGTTCGTGGACAACAGTCGGTTGACGTCAAGAAGTGGATTGACCTGATCATCAATGTTTCACGATTGGTGGAATCGGCTCCTGAAATAGCGGAGATGGATCTAAATCCGGTCATGGGACTGGCCGATAAAGTGGTGGCTGTAGATGCAAGGATCAGAATCGAAAAGTCACATTGAAATTTATATTTTTGTACAAATTACTTTAAGCGATGAATAAGATTGCAATTCTCTATGGTCCGACAGGTGGAAACACTGAAAAGGCTGCTCAAATGGTCGCAAAAGCCTTTGGTGAAGGCAAGGCCGACCTTATTCCTGTAAAAGATCTGCATGAAGGCGATATTGACGGTTATTCCGCGATAGTCTTTGGCGGTCCAACTGTCGGGACACATACCTGGACGGATGTCAATCAGAAAAACGACTGGGATCTCTTTCTGACCAAACTATATAAAATGAATCTGCATGGAAAAAAGTGTGCGGTATTTGGTCTTGGCGATCAGGTCAGTTACTCATTTAAATTCGTTGATGATATCGCCAGCATTGCTGATGAAGCCATACAGGCCGGTGCTGAACTGGTCGGTCTGGTGGATCCCGCAGGTTATACCTTTGATGAGTCAAAAGCATTCAGGAATGGTAAATTTCTGGGATTGCCCCTTGATGAGGATAATGAACCAGAATTGACGCAAGAACGTATAAACCATTGGGTTGAACTTCTAAAAACTGAGTTTTAAGGTACCGGATCAATTAAAAACGGTGACTTCGGTTGCCGTTTTTTGTTTAAACAAGATGAAAATAATCAGGCCGACCTATCTGATTAATCCGGAAACCTGCAAGGGTAATATCCGGAACATGGCTGTCAAGGCAGCGCAGTCCGGTGTTATTTTCCGGCCTCATTTCAAAACACATCAATCGCTGGTGATCGGCCGGTGGTTCCGTGAAGCCGGAGTGAGCAGGATTACAGTATCTTCCTTGACCGCTGCAGAATTTTTTGCACAGGACGGCTGGGACGACATCACGGTTGCCTTCCCGGTGAACCTTCCGGAAATCGATCTTATGAACCGGCTGGCCGGGAAGATCAGGCTTGGGCTTTTGGTGGAGCACCCCCCGGTTGTCAAGACGTTGGCAACTCGGCTGGAATCTCCGGTAGATGTTTATATAAAGATTGATACCGGATATCACCGGACCGGATTGACATTGGATGAAATGCCTGATATTACTGAGCTGGCTTCTATAATCCGGGAGAGTCCCATGATGAGGCTAACCGGTTTGCTCACCCATGCCGGACACACTTATCATGCCTCCGGACCGGATGAAATTGTCAGGATTTATCATTCTGCAGTTCAGATCTTAAACATTGTCAGGGAAAAGTTAGGAGAACAGGGCAGGGAACTGGTTTTATCTTACGGAGATACCCCTTCTTGCGCCACTCTTGCATCATTCCCCGGAATTGATGAAATCAGGCCCGGTTGTTTTGTTTTTTATGATCTCATGCAGCTGTTCGCCGGAGTATGCCGGCCCGAGCAAATTGGTGGAATAGTTGTCTGCCCGGTTGTAGCCGTTCATGAGTCCAGGAATCAGGCCGTGTTATACGGAGGGGCAATCCATTTTTCAAAAGAATCTCTGTCGACCGACCATGGCCCTATTTATGGTCAACTGGTTGAGATGTCCAATTACCGGTGGCATCGTCCGGTCTCTGAATCCTTCATGGTATCATTATCGCAGGAACACGGAATACTGGAAGCACCCCCGGAAGTGATCAGAAATTTGCAGCCTGGTGCGTTGGTTGGAATCATTCCCGTACATTCTTGCCTGACAGCTAATTTGATACGGGGATACCGGTTTCCCGACGGTGAAAAGGCTGATTACTTTTCTGGAATTTGATTATATTTCCCTTGTTGGATTAATAAAAATTGTAACTTGCTCGATGGTACAAAACACTCCAATTGACAGCAAAATTGTCAGTGAACAAATTGCACTGTCCAACCTGCCCGATCTGGGTTATGCCTCGATCCGCGAGATCGTCAGGCTGGTAAATAAGATCGAACAACTTACAGGAGAAAAGTATATCAGAATGGAAATGGGTGTTCCTGGACTGGAACCCCCTGAGATTGGTATTGAAGCCGAGATCATTGCTTTGCATAAGGGGGTGGCATCAAAATATCCTATGATCGAGGGGGTTCCTGAATTGAAAAGGGAAACCCAGCGTTTTGCAAAATTATTCCTGAATATTGATGTTAAGGAGGAGGCCTGCATACCGTGTGTAGGTTCCATGCAAGGGGCGATGGCTGCTTTCATGGTAGCCAACCGCTCCGATAGGAACAAGCTGGGAACGCTTTTTATCGATCCTGGATTTCCGGTTCAAAAGCAGCAATGCCGGGTGCTGGGACATGATTATGAGTCATTCGATGTATATGATTACCGGGGAGAGAAACTGGGACCGAAACTGGAATCCTATCTGTCGTCCGGAAAGATTTCCACCTTACTCTATTCAAATCCGAATAACCCTTCATGGATCTGTTTTAACCAGGATGAACTCAGGACCATTGGCACACTTGCAGATAAATACGATGTTATTGTCATCGAGGATTTGGCCTATTTCGGTATGGATTTCCGGAAGGATTATTCCCATCCCGGACAGGAACCCTATCAGCCCACAGTGGCCAATTACTGTAAGCACTGGCTTTTGCTGATTTCCAGTTCAAAAGCTTTTTCATTTGCCGGCGAACGTGTCGGATCCATGATAATCAGTGATCAGCTCTATAATCGTGTTTACCCTGATCTTAAACGGTATTATACTTCCGACCAGTTTGGATACTCCATGATTTATGGCGCCCTGTATGCTTTGTCTTCAGGCGTGTGTCATTCCGCACAATACGGTCTGGCTGCAATGATGAAGGCGGCTAATGACGGAGAGTTTAACTTCGTACAAATTGTTCAGGAGTATGGAAGAAGGGCACATGAATTGAAAAAAATCTTTCTCGACAATGGTTTCCGTATTGTTTATGATACCGATATCGACCAACCAATTGCAGATGGGTTTTATTTTACACTTTCCCATGACGGGATGACCGGATCCCAGTTGCTCGAGAGGCTGCTCTATTACGGGATCAGCGCCATTTCGCTGATAATATGCGGCAGCACCAGAACTGAAGGACTAAGGGCCTGTGTTTCCCAGATTCATCCCTCCCTATATCCGGTGCTGGAATCAAGGCTTAAGCAATTTCACAATGATTTATCGAAATAAAATAAATAGTTATGGCAAAAATGAAAGGGGCGATAGTCGTCGACATAGAGAAATGCAAAGGATGTGAGGTTTGCAGAGTAGCTTGTCCAAACGAGGTCATCGCTATGGCTCAGGAGGTTAACCATAAAGGTTACCACTATGCGTATCAGGAGAACCAGGAGGCTTGCGTCGGATGCGCCAACTGTGCTGTTGTTTGTCCTGACGGGGTAATAACCGTGTATAAAGTAAAATTATCCGATTAACTATAAAACTGCTGGATGATGAAGGAATTAAAACTGATGAAAGGCAACGAGGCTGCGGCTGAAGGTGCTATTCGTGCCGGGACCGATGGTTATTTTGGTTATCCCATCACACCCCAGTCGGAGGTGATGGAATATCTTATGTCGGAACAACCTGAGAAACGCACTGGAATGGTTGTTTTACAGGCGGAGAGCGAACTCGCTGCGATAAATATGGTGTACGGTGCTGCCAGCACCGGGAAAAGGGCCATGACCAGCTCTTCCAGTCCGGGTATCAGTCTGATGCAGGAAGGAATCTCCTATCTTGCCGGGGCAGAACTACCCTGCCTGATCATGAATGTGGCCAGGGGAGGCCCGGGTTTGGGTACCATCCAACCTTCACAGGCTGATTACTTTCAGTCGACCAAGGGCGGAGGACATGGTGATTACCGGTTAATCGTCCTGGCCCCTTCATCGGTTCAGGAAATGTTTGATTTCCCTTTCCTGGGTTACGATCTGGCATTTAAATACAGAAACCCTGTTCTGATACTTTCCGATGGTCTGATCGGACAAATGATGGAAAAGGTTGAGCTTTGTGAGCAATTGCCCAGAACCACCTATTTCGACAGGAGTTGGACACTTACCGGCAAACCCGATGGCCAGGAGAGAAACATTGTGACCTCCCTGGATCTGGATGCCTCGAGACAGGAAGTCCATAACCAGCATCTTCAGGAAAAGTACAGCGCGTGCGAAGCAGCTGAGGTCAGATATGAACTGCTCAATACTGAAGGTGCAGAATATCTGTTTGTTGCGTATGGTTCATCAGCAAGAATATGTCAGAAAGCCATTCAACTCGGACGCGAAGAAGGTTTGAAAATAGGCTTGCTCAGGCCAATTACTTTATGGCCCTTCCCGGCAAAACCGGTGGCTGAACTGGCTCCAAAAATGAAAGGTATCTTATGTGTTGAGCAGAGTGCAGGTCAAATGATAGAAGATGTCAGGCTTTCTGCCGGCTGTGGTGTTCATATCGAACATTTCGGACGGATGGGTGGCATGATTCCGACCCCGGAGGAAGTACTGGTGAATTTAAAGAAACTACTTATTAAGTGATAGATATGGATATAAAAGATATCATTAAACCGGAAAATCTGGTTTATCAAAAAACTGCCCTTATGACCGATAAACCCCTGAGCTACTGTCCCGGGTGCGGTCATGGAACTGCTCATCGCATTCTTATGGAAGTCATCGAGGAGATGGGTATTCAATCAGAAACAATTGGTGTGGCACCTGTGGGCTGTTCAGTGCTGGCATACGATTTCATGAATGTTGACATGGTTGGAGCCTCGCATGGCCGCGCTCCTGCAGTGGCTACCGGGATCAAGCGCTGCTGGCCGGATAAATTTGTCTATACCTATCAGGGAGACGGTGACCTGGCCGCTATCGGAACCGCTGAAACCATCCATGCATTCAACAGGGGTGAAAACATTACCGTCATCTTTATTAATAATGGTATTTACGGGATGACCGGCGGTCAGATGGCACCTACCACACTTAAAGGAATGAAAACTTCAACCAGTCCCTATGGACGTGACCTGGAAACAATGGGCAATCCTATTAAAATGAGCGATTTAGTTGCTCAGCTACCCGGAACATACTATGTGAGCCGTCAATCCGTTCATTCACCCAGGAATGTGAGGAGGGCTAAAAAAGCCATCCGCGCCGCTTTCGAGTGTCAGAAAGAAAAGAAGGGAACTTCACTGGTTGAGATTGTCTCCAACTGCAATTCAGGATGGAAGCTGGAGCCTGTTGCAGCCAATGACTGGATGGTGGAGAATATGTTCCCGTTCTATCCGCTCGGAGATATTAAAGTTGATGGTAAACTGGTTAATAATCAATAAACTAAAAGAAATGACAGAAGAGATTATAATAGCCGGTTTTGGCGGTCAGGGTGTACTCTCCATGGGTAAGATTCTGGCTTATTCAGCCATCATGCAAAATCAGGAAGTAAGCTGGTTCCCATCCTACGGACCGGAAATGAGAGGCGGGACGGCTAACGTAACCGTCATTCTGAGTGATGAAAGGATCAGTTCCCCCATTCTTCATTTCTATGATACAGCAATCCTGCTCAACCAGCAGTCGTTGGACAAATTTGAAAATTCTGTAAAACCCGGCGGAGTCCTGCTTTTCGACAGCAATGGTCTGACTAGACTACCTGAACGCACTGATATTCAGATTTTTCGTGTTGATGCAGCTGACGCATCAGCTAAGATGGAATCAACCAAAGCCTTTAATATGGTTGTCCTCGGCGGCTACCTGAAAATCAAGCCGATTGTTAAGATTGAAAATGTTTACAAAGGACTTGAAAAATCCATTCCTGCCAGGTACAGTCACCTGCTCGAACTCAACAAGAAGGCAATTGCTGTAGGACAGGAGATCGTGGAGAAGGTTAGGGGTTAGAGGTTAGAGGTTAGTCGGCAAACGCATTCTTCTTATGCTGCATGTGCAGGTAGCGGTTTAACAGGCCGGGAAAAAACCGGTCGAGGTAAATACCTAAAATTTCTTTGCCTCCATAAATGAGTTCACGTTTATTGGTATAAACCGCCTTGATCATTTTCGATGCCATGACCGACGGCTCAATGCCTTTTTGCTGGTTCTGACTCATTTTATTGAATTTTTCACCGGTCGGGGTGATGGCGTTTACCGAAACCTGAGTATGGATATAGCCCGGACAGACTACGGTGATATTGATACCGTAATCGGATACCTCCTGGCGAATAGAATCAAAAAAACCATGCAAAGCATGTTTAGCGGCGGAATAGGCAGAGCGCAATGGTGTGCCGATTTTACCTACAACACTTGAGGTGACTACAATATGTCCGCTTTTTTGCTTCATCATGACTGGTAAAACAGTTTTGGTCAAACCAATCACGCTGAAATAATCGAGGTCCATGACCTTACGGTCGATCTCAAGGGGAGATTCAACGGCCAATGCCCTGCTGCTGATGCCGGCATTGTTAAACAGTACATCGATTTGTCCAAAACGCGCCATAACCTGATCCGTCATGGATTGAAACTGATCGAACCGGTACAGGTCGGCAGGCAGAATGAGAAAGGCTTTTTCAGACAAGCCTGCCAGCGCTGCAACACGCCTGAGTTCTTCTTCGCGGCGGGCAGTTAATACAAGGTTGGCACCCTCCCGGGCACAAGCAAGGGCCAGCGCTTCACCGATCCCTGATGATGCACCAGTTATCCAGACTGTTTTGTTTTTTAGGGTTTTCATAGGTTTTCCTCCTCAACTAAAATACTAATTCATTTTAAGTAATCGCTGAACCTGTCAGTTTTCAAAGCGCGTTCGTATATTTGCCGGCGGAAAAATACACACAATGACTGAGAAAAGAATTACCGGAATTCAGCAGATTGGCATCGGCGTAAAGAACCTCCATGAAGCTTGGAGGTGGTATAAGAAAGTATTCGGGATGGATATCCGCGTTTTTGAGGATGATGCAGTGGCTGCACTCATGCTGCCCTATACCGGCGGGGAGCCGAGAAAGAGGCATGCAGCGCTTGCCGTGAATATTCAGGGTGGCGGGGGATTTGAAATCTGGCAGTATAAAGGCAGGATACCAGAACCGGCAACATTCCAAATTCAGGCCGGTGACCTGGGGATCTTTGCCGCCAAGGTAAAATCGAAAAATATCCGGAACAGTTTTAATGAACTTTCTCAGGCTGGTATTACGATTCCGGGTGGAGTGGTTATGGCTCCAAACGGAAAGGAGCACTTTTTCGTGGTTGATCCCTACCATAATATTTTTGATATTGTGGAGGGAAACAGCTGGTTTCATGAAGATAAGAAACATGGCGGCGGTACCTATGGCGCCATCATCGGGGTATCGGATATAGATCAGGCGTTGAAAATTTATTCCGGAATCCTTGGTTACGACAAGGTCGAATATGACCAAACCGGGGTGTTTAGCGACTTGGCCGGCATTCCGGGCGGATCCGGGAAATTCAGACGTATCCTACTGACAACCAGTGTAAAGCGCACAGGAGGTTTTAGCCGGCTCTTTGGTGAAAGCACGATCGAACTGATCCAATCACTCGATAGGAAAGCGGTCAGAATATTTAAGGACCGGCTTTGGGGAGACCTGGGGTTCATTCACCTTTGTTTTGATATTCAGGGAATGAAGGACCTCAAAAGGGAATGCACGGAAAAAGGATTTCCATTTACCGTGGACAGTGAAGTCAAGGAGGGCGAATCCTTTGACATGGGCGAGGCGGCCGGGCATTTCAGCTATATCGAAGATCCGGATGGAACCTTGCTGGAATTTGTTGAAACACATAGGGTCCCCATTCTGAAAAAACTGGGAATATCCATCGATCTGACCAAAAGGGATCCGTTGAAAAACCTGCCCGACTGGTTGATCAAGGGGTTGAGGTTTAATAGGTTCAAGGGATAACAAAGAGGGGGGTAGAGGTTAATTGGTTAGAGGTTAGCGGTTAATGGTTAGCGGTTATTGGTAGAAATGCATTTCTTCGAGGTATTGCCAGGTGTGGTCG
>Ga0172379_10008888_pt1 | contig 12524 bp, 10 predicted proteins | sample GrowelOW334metaG_FD_119756 | JGI IMG/M metagenome (GOLD analysis project Ga0172379, IMG submission 119756) | Groundwater microbial communities from an aquifer near a municipal landfill in Southern Ontario, Canada - Groundwater well OW334 metaG | ecosystem: Environmental > Aquatic > Deep... | reverse complement strand
GGTCGAGTGTTCGAATCACTCCGGGTCCATTCATAATCCCTAATAATTTTCACGGACCCATAGTCTAGCGGCTATGACGTCTCCTTCACAGGGAGAAGGTCGCCAGTTCGAATCTGGCTGGGTCCACTATTTATTATAACTTAAATTTAATATCCTAAGAATTAGTTTAAAAAAATAAAAAAAAGAAAAAAATCAGGCGGATTCTGTTTCGTTCTCTTCGTCTTCTGATTCTTCCTCATCTTCTACTTCAGTTTCATCTTCTGAGTCTTCGTCTTCAGAATCCTCTGCCTCGTTTTCCTCTGCTTCAGTCTCCACATCTTCAGCTTCTGTCGCTTCTGCAAGCTCTTCTGTTGCATCTGCGTCCTTCAGCTTCTGGAATATCTGCTTCAGGACTTCATTTGCATCATTCAAAGCCTGCTTTGACTCTTCCATCAAAGTTTTTGCTTCTTCTGATTTTGCAGATTTTTCCTCTTCAGTGAGCTCTTTTGTTTTTATTTCAAAAAGCAATGCATGCGCTGACTTGAATTTTGTTTTTGCAAGCTCAAGTTTTGCCTTGAAATCAGTCACAAGCGGCTCAACAGCAGAAGTGTCTTTTCCGTTCTCAGCCATTCTTTCCATTACTCTTTCAAGCTTTGCAGAAAGATGCTCTGCCTTTACAACAACGCCTGCCATTCTTGCGTTTGTTGCATATTCAATATAGGCATTTATCTTGTGCTTCATTTCCTTCCATGCATCAGCAAGTTTCTTGCCTGCCTCGACAATGGCTTCCTTTGTTTCCGCGCTTTCAATTTCTGCTTTTATTGCAGTGAATTTTGCAATCTGCTCGTCAAAGAAAGTATTTGCAGCCGCTTCCTCTTCTTCGCTGACGTATTCGCTTGATGCTATTTTCTCCTTTCCTTTTTCAAGCGAGTTTATTATCATGTCAGCCTGATTTGCTAGCTTTTCTTTCGCAGATGCCCTCAGTTCTTCTTTTGCTTTTGCGCATTCTTCGCTGTCAGGGGCTGTCTTGCAAACCTTTGAAGTCTTTGCCTGTTCAAGCCTTACTTTTGCCTTGTCGAGTCCAGCCATTGCTTCCCCATATTTTTCTTTGGCTTTTGCAAAATTTTCCTGTGCTTTTTCAATCTTGCTTTTGTCAAGCATTCTTGCCTTGAATTCTTTTGCTCTTTCAAACTGGCCAAGCACTTCATCATCCCTTAGCTCTTTCAGTTTTTGGATTCTTTCTCCTCTCTTTTCTTCAAATTCCTTGAGCTTTTCCCTGAATTTTGGTGCGAGCGCTGCAATGTTATCTAATCTGTTTTCAAATTTTGCATTGCAGTCTTCTTCAGAAATGTTATTCTCAACGCATTTTTCAACAAGCTCTGCAACTCTTGCCTGGTGCTTTTCAAGCAAAGCATCCTTTGCTTCAATAAGCCTTTGCCTGTTTTCAAGTACCCTGTCTCTTGCAGGCGCGTCTGTAGTACTGTCATCTGTTGTATCTTCAGTGTCCTTAGCAAATGCCATGGGCACCATACTGACAACAAACAATGCCAGCACAAATATTGCCAATAGTTTCTTCATTTTATTTTCCTCCGATGTTTTTTTATTTTTTAAATATTCATGCAGTAATTCAAATATAACTCAACTGCATATCAATTCAATAGTAAATTTTGTTTAAATAGATACTTTCAATTGCTTGGAATCAAAGCTTGATAATTAGGTTTAACACTTTACAAAGCTTTATGCGGCTTATTATAATGAAATGGCGTTCATTTCAAGCTCTTTTCATGAAAATGCGCATATTTCTGTATAATCCTACTCTTTTGCCACAAATAAGAATATTTTTAAACAAGAAAGCCGCTTATACTGCTATGGGGAAAAAACTATTGCTTGTTGCCTTGCTATTGCTCTGCATGAATCTTGCATATGCGGCTGAGCTTAAAGGCACTATATATAATTCACAGCTTGAGCTGCAGAAAGATGCTATTATTGAAATAAACACAGAGCCAAGGCAGTCAATTGTTTCAAAGGACGGAACTTACCTGTTCAATGTGCCTTCAGGGGAATACACTCTTTTTGCAAAGCATATGAGCGGGCAGGAGATTGACATGTCTGCAGAGGAAAAGATTTCAGTGTCAGCAGATGGCTCTTACACCATGGATTTAATTTTGTTTGACTCGCTTGAAGAAGCTGAGACAATTGATGTTGACATAACAAATGAGCTTGACGAGCAAAGCAATGCAGGAACTTATCTTGCTGTTTCACTTTTAATATTTCTTGTTGCAGGAGCTTTGGCCGGAATAATATTTTTGAAAAAGAAAACAGCGCATTTCCAAAAAGAGATTGAGAAAGAGCTTGCAGGCAAAAAAAATATTGATGAAGGGCTTGAGAAGATAGTGAAAATAATAAAATCAGAGGGCGGAAGGACAACCCAGCTTGAAATAAGAAAGCACATTCCTCTTTCAGAGGCAAAGATAAGCCTGATGATTGCAGAGCTTGAAGATAAGGGCATTGTAAGGAAAATAAAAAAAGGAAGAGGAAATATTATTCTCTTAAACAAATAATTATTTCTTCTTCAGCAAATCCGCAATTGTGAATCCTTCGTCATCATCAGATGCCTGTTTTTTTGTTTCAGTTTCTTCTGATTCCATCGAGACTTCGTCTCGGGGTGCCGAAAATCTCGGATTTTCGAGCACCTCAACAATGCTGATTCCAAGAAATTTTTCAAGCTTCTCAGCTGTTGAGATTGCCGGAGACATGTGCCCTGACTCAATTCTCTGGATTACAGATGCTTTCTCGGCAATTGCTTTTGCAAGCTGCTCCTGAGTAAGCCCTTTTTCCTCTCTTGCATTCTTAATTTTATCCCCTGCGCTTTTGCCTATGAACTGTTCTGATTCATTGCCTTTCTCCTGCTGCAATTGTTTCTGCAATGCTTTCTTCTGAAAAGAAGATGTTGCAGAAGATTGCCCCAGAATTCTCTCGCCGAATTTTGAGCAGTTGGCGCATACATTCATTTCGCAGCCCTCAATCCTGTACCTGTTGAGGTCCGTGTCTTTTCCGCAGATTTCACAATGTGCCATTGAGCACCCCCTTCAATAAAAAGAATTATGCTTTAGCCTTATTTAAAGATTATTGGACTGCAGAAGATGCCTTTTTTGCGTGTTTCCCTCTAAAAACACCGAAAAGTTTATAAAGAGAGCCGACAACTCTTTTATAAACATTATTGTAGTGCAACCTATATATTAGAAAATACCTATATTGGGATGCACCCATCAGCTTCAAGCCATAGGAGGAAAATATGAGCTCATCCATAAAACAATGCCCTGAGTGCCATTCTGTGAATCTTACCATAAATCAGGAAAAAGGCGAAGTTATCTGCAGGAACTGCGGATTGGTTATCGAAGACAGGCTTATTGATTTCGGCCAGGAGTGGAGGGAATTCGACCACGACCAGGCTTCAAAGAGAAGAAGGACAGGCGCCCCGATGACATACACAAAGTATGACAGGGGTCTTGGAACAGATGTCGGGCAGAAAGGCGATATTTACAAGCTCGGCATGAAAGGAAAGAATAAATTCTTCAGATTAAGAAAATGGCAGTACAGAATCAGCACTGCAATTGAGAGAAATCTTAAATTAGCATTAGCTGAATTGAAAAGAGTTGCATCTTTCTTAAAACTTCCAAAATCAGTTGAGGAAGAATCAGCGAGAATATACACTCTTGCAGTCCAGAGGGGATTGGTAAGGGGAAGAAGCATGGAATCGGTTGTTGCAGGGGCTTTGTACGCAGCTTGCAGAAGGCATGAAGTTCCAAGAACTCTTGATGAATTGGAAGAGGCATCAGGAATTGACAAGAAGGAAATCGGAAGAACCTACAGGTTTGTCACAAGGGAATTGGGAATAAGAATCCTGCCAAGCAATCCAGTTGATTACATACCCAGGTTTGCATCTGCATTAAAATTATCAGCAGAGACGCAGAGCAAGGCTGTTGAATTGCTGGAAATGGCGCAGCAGTCTGAATTGACTTCAGGAAGAGGGCCTACAGGAATAGCAGCCGCTTCATTATATGTTGCTGCTCTTTTGAACAATGAGAAAAGAACGCAAAGGGAAGTAGCAGATATTGCAGGCGTCACTGAAGTCACAATCAGGAACAGGTACAAAGAGCTTTTGAAAAAGCTGAACTTTGACAAAACAGTCAGAAAGAAGCTTGATTCTTTGTCAAGATAAATAATTTTTATTATTTTTTCCTTTTGTTATTAATTATTTTATCTTTATTGGTTCTCCATTTTATATTTATTAGTTTTCAATTATTTTCATTATCAATTTTTATTATTTTTGCATTATTTCCCATTATCAATTCCTTCTCGGAAAGTTTATATATAGTATATTCTTCTCTAATTGCATGTTTAAGAGAGGGCAGATTACAATATTTATCATTCTGGGAATTGTGATTATAATTGCTGTTATTTTCGGCGTTGTGATGCGAAAGGAAATAGTGAAAGCAGTAAGCAGCTCAGAAGACAAGGAAGCCATCTCATTCTCAGAGCAGTCAGCGGAAGTCAAGAAGCACGTCGAGGGATGTCTGGAACAATCATTAAATGACGCAGTATTTAATTCAAATATAGGCTCTTCTCCGAGTATAACCTCTTTTGATGATTATTATGCGCAAATAGCTATACTTGTAAAGGACAAAGCTGAAGAATGTATTAATTTTAACCAGTTCAAGCCTTTAATAATCACAAGAGATCAGGAGATGGCATTAACTGTTTATGGAGATACAAATGTTCCGCCTACAAAAATAGTTGCTGAAGCAAAATTTAAAGTTGATATAAGCAAGGAGCCTGACCAATCGTCTTACAGCGAGTTTATCGTTACTTTGCCGCTAAAAGGAGGGATAACTACATCACAATGAAAAAATTAATTTCTGCGGTATTAATTCTGGGGATAGTTCTTGTTACTTTGGTTTATGGCGTGGATGATGTAGATGGTGCTGTTGGGCTTAGCGAGACTTATACGGCTACAGTGATTACTAGCTGTTCTGCAATGGGTTTTCATCATTGTGACATTATAATAGGTAATTTGATTTACAAAATAGACTTAAAAGAAGGCCGGTCTGCTTTAGGAGAGTGGATAACATTCCCCTCTAATTTTCCTACTGCAGGAATATCGGTTTACAATAGAGAACAGATATCCTGTGTTGATCCAAATATGATTGCTGTTGCAAAATATAATGAGGAAGCTGGTGTATGGGTACTTTTGCCTGCTGAAGATAGGCAGCCTCCAATGGAAGAAACAACTCAAATAGGTGCATATAAAATAAAAGCGCCGATAAGGGAACCAGGCATTTATGCTGTTGTTAAAAAAGATCCCTCTGTTTTTGGTGAGCTTGTTGAAACTGAATGGTGTGTGAGCCGCGAATGCGGGCAGTATGAAGCATATGATGTTATTGGTTCAAGTGGAAAAATCAACAAAGGAGAGCAGGCTACATTCTCGTTTTGTAAAATGCTTACAGGTTGCAAGCCAAGTGAAGGATTAGGACAATGCAGCAGGCAATGTGAGCAGGGAGCAGATCCAAATTGTCCTGCAGTTTGCACAAAAGATGAAGACTGTTGCTTTCCAAGCTCAGATGGTGTGTGTGACGGCGACTGTTGGAAAAGAGGTCTTGACGGCAATGAAATAATTGGCGCTCCAGATGCAGGGCAGGCAGTAATAGACAGCACAGATCCTGATTGCATTATAGGTGATGGGGCGGAGAAATATATGTCTTATACTGTAGAAGATGAAGAAAAACCAGAAGAAGCCTCATTTACCGTAACACGCCCTGCTTGGGATTTAATGTTTAAAGAATTTGAAAAACCTATTTTGGCAGAAGGAAAAATAAAATTGGAAATAGATGAAGGCAAAGGAATATGGATAACAAATTTTACTTATACTGACTTATGGGGTAATGAAAAAATGCTTTTTCCTCTTCGTCCCTCAGTAAGGGGAATTGATTGGGGAACAAGACTATATTTAGCTTTACAACCTTATTTATTGTATCAGCATTTTGATGTTGTGGAAGGCGATAAAGTCCAGTTTGATTTGCCGCCGACAGGAATTCGTAAAATCTCTTTTTATGCCAAGACTCGAACTGATGATGACAATGTAAACTTTAAAATAATATTGACAACTCATGCAAGCGGCGCGGATGATGATAAAGATAATTCTACAAATTACGAGGATTGCAATGATATAAATCCAAAAATCTATCCAGGCGCACCTGAAAAATGCAATAAGATAGATGATAATTGCAATTCATATAATATTTATAACCATACACCTTCATCTGGAATAGCCATTAGTCCATATGATGATTCTGAATTGTATGATTCATATAGGTGGGGCTATTCTGACAGGTTAACTGAAGGGTGTGATGGCAGTTCAAGATGTAATATTCGTATGCCTTGTGACGGTTATATACAATTTAGCTCAATTGATGATTCTTCGTATTTTGAGATTTGGAAAAGAGGAATGGAACTTTGTGATTGCACAAATGATGACAGCTCTTTAATGAAAACTTGCAAGCAGGATAATTCTGTTTCCTGTGATGCAGAAGGAGCTAATGGCATATGGAACAGCTATCAAGCTGTTTTTGGCTATGGTAATGATGGGATGTACAATTATGAATTTTATGCAGATAGTGGTGATGGAATAGGCTGTGCTTTAGGGGCTCATGCTTCTTGCGAGGTAGGTGCTTTTCCTTCGACTTCAGAGCTAAATACATTTGGAGGCCATGCTCATTCTATTGGTGGTGATCAGTGGTTGAATGCTTATAATAGATTTGGCACTAAAATCTTAAATCAAGAATATTGCTATACACTATGCGAACAACCTGTTGATTCTGGAGATATTACTAAAATGAATAGTAGGGAAAACAGAATAGAACTTAATGAAAGTGAAATGTTATGGGCGACCACTTTTGGCTGTGATGGTACAACTGACAGTTCTTTATCTTATTATTGTGATGGAGGTTACGCTGATGTTAGTGGTGATTTTGGTAATATCCGCTTTTCTATTTTCTGCTACAATAAATACAACATGCAGGACCCTGAAGGCACGCCTGCAAATGAAAGAAGATGGATTGATGAAGGATTGGAACCAGGTTCATGCGAGATAAAAGACAAAAAAACAGTTCATGTTTGTAAAACAAGCAGATTTGACATGACCTTAAGTGAGTGCGCAGATGGGGAATACTGCCAGTTTGATACTGAAACAGATACAGGAGAATGCCCTTATACAATACCTGAAACAGATGGATATGGTCCGAAGCCATTTTATACTTATATTTGCAGGGAAGAAGATATAGGAAAAGACGAGCCTTGCTATTTATTCTATTCGAAATCAGATGGATTTAATGTTTGCGCTGAAACAGAAAATTGCAACCAGCTTGACGCTTCCGGAACATTCCAGAATGTAGATATGGACTGCGATGGTGATAAGCCGTTTAAGGAAGATGCCGAAGAAAAGGCGCTGCCTGACCAGCCTCTTGATATTGATTGTGTAGGACAAACTCTTCATGGTGTATGCAAGCCTGAAACAAAGGAATGGTTTGATTCTTCCGCAGGAACCCCGCCTGGAACAGGAGCATGGAAAACAGAAGGATACTGCCAGGTATGCGGTGACAGGGATTCAACCTGCACAAAGAGCTGCGAAGCAGGGCAGAAGTCATGCGACGGCGGCTGTTTGCAGGATACATGCGACATAGCTGCAGGAAAATGGTGCAGTGCAGGCTCATGGACAGATGCTGGATATTGTGGTAAGTGTGGGACAATTGATGAGGACTGCTCATCAGTAACCTGTGCCTCAGCAGCATGCGATATTGTTTCTAATCATACATGCTATTCTTCACGTTGGGGAGATACTAGAGGCGGTGTTGCTTATTGCGATACGCCTTGCAAGGCAAAGGACGCTTCTTGCGCAGCAACGTGTGAAGCAGGTGCCTGTGATACTTATTTGAATGCTTACTGTAAGGCAGACAGTGCATGGAGCGCAAATAATGCTGCAAATTACTGCGCAGAATGCGGAGCAGTGGATGCTGACTGCGGAACAGGAACCTGTGTTGACAGGCATTGTGATATAGATGCAAAGAAAGTCTGTGATGGCGGATTATGGAAAGACAGCCTGACTGATTATTGCGATAAATGCGATTCTGTTGATGAAGTAACCTGCCTGCCTTCGTGCCTGGCTCCTGAAGAATGGACTGACACTGAAACAAACTGCACAGACGGAATTGATAATGACTGCAGTGGCGGCGCAGACTGCATGGACGATGTTTGCAAAACATTGGATGTTTGCTTAAATGCCTGTCCTTCTTTTGGTGTTACAACAGGCTGCGGAAATAATCTGGGAATATGTACCGAGGGCAGCCATACCTGCGGCATGGACGGAAGATGGAGCGAATGTATTCTTCCGCCGGGCGGAAGACTTGCTGAGACAGAAATATGCAACGGCGAATGGGATGATGACTGCGATGGTACAATTGATGAAGGATGCGAATGCGCAACAGGACAATCAAGAGTATGCGGGCAGGACAGCGGCTCTTGCAGAGCCGGCGTCCAAAGATGCGTTGACGGAAAATGGGACTATTGCTATAAAAGCTCAAGAGCAAGCCCGACAACTGAAATATGCGATACTTTTGACAATGACTGCGACGGCGAGATAGATGAAGCTTGCCCGTGCGATGAAAGCTCAAACCAGACTTGCGGCGGAACACCGGGCACTATCTGCAAGGCAGGATTAAGAACTTGCAATGATGGCTTATGGGGCGTATGCGCTGGAGAAACAAAGCCTCTTACTGAAAATTCAAACACCCCGGGTACATGCACTGACAGCATTGACAATGACTGCGACGGGAAAATAGATGCTGCTGACGATACATGCTCTGTAACTCCATTGGACCAGCTTACTCCTTCATGCAATGACGTAAAGAAAAATCAGCATGAAACAGGAACTGACTGCGGCGGCGAATGCCCTCCATGCTCAACACCCGGTCCGGCAACATGCAATAACAAGAAAATGGACGGAGATGAAGAAGGAAGAGACTGCGGCGGTTCATGCTCAATATCATGTGATGAACAGTTAAGGTCAAGAACAGCGCCTTCAGAAGAAGATATAGCAGACGATACAATCTCAGAGCCTGTATGCGGCGATGCTTACTGCGATGATGGTGAAACAGACTCATGCCCTGACGACTGCGCAACCACAACTACATCCTCATTAAGCGGATTCCTGATACCTGGAATAATAATCCTTGTAATCCTTGGGGGGGCTTTTGCAGCTTACAAGACAGGATTGATTAAATTAAAAGGAAAGCAGCAAACCAAGCAGTCTTTCCCGACGCCAAAAGGAATGCAGTCATCATCCCAGCAATCAGCAAAACCATCAGTATCTTCAGGGGCTTTCAAGACAGCTCCCAAAATAGCTCAAAGAAAGGAAATAAAATCTAAAGAAGAGCTTGAACTGGAAAAATCCTTTAAGGAAGAGTCAGAGCTTTTGAAGAAGTAAAGTTTATAAAATGCATTTCTTTCCCTTTATTAGCTTATTCAGGTGAAATATCTATGGGAATGAAAACAAAGCCTCCAAAGGCAGAAGGAAAGTCAAGAAAGAAGCTTTATGTAGGCTTTTTAGGATTCATGATTATTGCAATAATGGTGGGAAGCGCATTAGTATTTTGGAATGATGAAGAGAATGCAGAAGGCTCTTACGACTACAAGGGATTGAAGTTTGCAAATACTGACGCAGGCTGGGTGGCTTACAAGGCAGACAACACCCAGGTTTGGATTATGACTAATCCTGCAGAGCTTGCGAACATGACTGTTCCATATGTGAATACTGCAATGCTAAGGACATACAGCAAATTATATGTGACATACAATCCAAAAGAGCGAGTAAAGGTTGCATTGAACCAGTTCTTCAAGAATATACCTGTTCCGCAATTAGTGGTTCCTGCTTGCACTGTTGACATCGATGAATGCAAGGATTCTCCAATAAAGAACTGCACAGACGCGGGAAACGGCGTTGGAGTTCTTTTATTCAAGGAAGCAAATGAGACAAGTGTAACTTTTAATAACGACTGCCTTGTAATACAGGGCAAAGAGCTTACAAAAATTGTTGACAAGATTATTTTGGAGTCTTTATGACAGAGCACAAGCACGAAGACGAATCAAGAGACGATTCACTTGACAGCAGAAAGATGACTATCCTTCTTCTCTGCCTTATTGGCGCACTGATTGTATTTGCAGCAATTGTTTACATAAACCAGAGAACAGGATTCCTGTCAACAAGCGATTTGGCTTATTACCAGTATTCCAACGGAGAAGACAGCTTTAATGTGAGGAAAATGATAAGGGATAATTATGTGGGCTGGCAGACAGAGATGTACATCAAGGATTTCAGGTATCTTCTTGAGCTTTACAATGATCCTGCAAGCCTCGAAAGTATCGAAATAAACAGGACTGCTAAAAACAAGATTCTTGATGACAAGTGGGTGTTCATAACCTGGGCTCCTGTGCCTGAATTCAAGCAGATGACTGTTTTTATTTACCAGGATTTGAAAAAAGTAATTGCAGAGCCTGACATATTCAATATTTCAGTGGCGTTTGCGCAGACAAGCGAATATAAGAATTATACTGTGGTGGACTGCAAGGATTCAACTGAAAAAGCCAGCGTCATATTGCTAAAGATCGGAGAGCCCACAAGCATTTCCACTGAGGGAAACTGCATTATTTTGCAGGGAAAGGATGAAACAGAGATTATGAAAGCAGCTGACAGGCTTATTTATTTATTGCTCGGCGTCATGAGGTAGAATGGTGCGAGTAGAGCGAAGTGCCATCTCGAATGGAGTAAGACGGAATGAGAACATGGCGGAGCATTATTTCTCAAAAAGCCAGACATCTGAATTAAAAATAACTGAATTTAAAACTCATATCCGCGGCTTTGACATAACTCTTAAGCTTGGCTCAGGCACTTTTTCAGCAAAGAAAGTTGATGCAGGCTCAAGGCTGCTTGCGGAAACAATGAGAATACACAAGCATGATGCCGTGCTTGACTTAGGCTGCGGCACAGGCATTGTTGGCATAATTGCCTCAAAAATGACTAATAATAAGGTTATAATGACTGATGTCAATGAAAGAGCTTGCATGCTTGCAAAAGAAAATACAAAAGGCATTCAGAATGCAGAAGTAAGGTGCGGCAGCATGTATGAGCCTGTAAAATCAGACAAATTTGATGCAATAATCCTTAATCCGCCTCATACAGCCGGCAAGGATGTCTGCATTAAGATGATTGAGCAGGCATTTGATTTCCTCAATAAGGGCGGCTCATTGCAGATTGTGGCAAGGCATAACAAAGGCGGTGAGACTCTTTCAGAGCATATGAAAGAGGTTTTCGGGAATATGCAGGACATAGCCAAGAAAGGCGGCTATAGGGTGTATATGTCTGTCAGGGAATAATTATATGTATAACTGCCGAGTTATACATAAGATAACTGCGGCATCTATTTTAGTATATATTCCGGAGCAGTTATCTATATAAAGCATATGTTTCTCCTTTATTGCATGAAAGCAGCCTCCAGGGGTTTGCTTTATACAATTAAGCTACGTCTGCCGCGATGGCACAATCTGGTACTGCGCCAGCCTTGAGAGCTGGTTCCCGAAAGGGTATCCCGGTTCAAATCCGGGCCGCGGCGTAGAGAGCTATGCGAACGAAGCCAAGGCGCGGCACAAAAATCTATAGAAGATTTTTAGCAGCCGGGCCGCGGCATAGTTTTCTTTTTAATTTAAAATGTTTAAAAAATAATACTAAAAATAAGCAGCATATTAAAAACAATGAAAAAATAATAAAAAAAAGAACTTACTCTTCGTCTTTCTTGTGGTGCTCTTCTGTCTTGCCTTTTGCCTTGATTGCCCTTGCATAAAGGAGCGCAGCAAGGAGAATAACAGCAATTGCTATTGCCCAATAAGTCTTTGAGTAATCCTTTTGTTCCTTGACAACACCCTGTGTTTCAGGAGCGCCTGTAATTTCGGGCAATGCTTGGTCAGCATTCATTTCTTCAACATATTGTGTGCTTGCAACGATGAGTGATACTTTCCCCTCATTAATTTCATAGATATCCAATAAGACATCATCAGTGCCATCTTGGTTTAAATCGACTCTTACAACATTATCAAGCCCGAAAAAAGGTATTGCCTGTGCCATGCTGGCATTTTCATTTGTGAAAGGATATACATTAAGCTTGATTGATTTATCACTTGTTGCAATCTCTTTTAGCCTTAAGCCATGCGTTCCGCCTATTAAATTAAACTCAACCATATCACCTTCATCCAGAACGATACCTTGCATTGGCTTTTCTTTGGAGAATTCTTCAAGTGTATAAGCATTAGCGGCAAATGCAAAAGGCATTAGCGCCAATACCGCGGCTATTAAGCTGATTAATATTAGTTTTTTCATGGAACTTTAAAACAGGGGCAAATTTATAAACCTTTTGCATTAATTAGGTGCTATGCTAAGCATT
>Ga0172379_10008887_pt1 | contig 12525 bp, 9 predicted proteins | sample GrowelOW334metaG_FD_119756 | JGI IMG/M metagenome (GOLD analysis project Ga0172379, IMG submission 119756) | Groundwater microbial communities from an aquifer near a municipal landfill in Southern Ontario, Canada - Groundwater well OW334 metaG | ecosystem: Environmental > Aquatic > Deep... | reverse complement strand
TTCTCCGAAGAGAAAACCCTTTTCAACCTTTCCCAAAAATGGATGAATGAAAGAGTAGGTACCATCCGCACGAAAGGTCGCTGGGAAATATTTGACCAGTTTATCTGCTCATCCAACCTTCTCAACAGAAGTGGGTTACAAATTTCTCAAAAGGGAACTGTTATCTGCACCGAAGATTTATTAATGGAGGAGGATAAAAGGTATTTGGGGAAAAAACCTTTCCGCACCTATCTTGGACCGGTTTATCACGGGGGGATTAGTGATCATCTGCCTATCTCAACAGTAATCCAAGGAGGAAGTAAATAGAGTGACTAAAGTTTAAGGAATGAAACATCAATGTTCTGAAGCTACAAGTACTTTAGTTCACTCTAGTCACTTTAGTTCACTTTGGTCACTCTAGTTAATTTTAACTTTTAATTAACAACTCCATTTTAAACTCTTAGACTTCGATGGTGTCAAAATCTACAAACAACAGTAATTGACACATGCGAAAATTAATTTTACCTATATTTGTTTTCATAACCTTTTTTGCGGCGAACGGACAAACGCCATCTCCCTTTCCCTCTATTCCCGAAAAATCTCCTGTTAGCTCTTCCAATCCAGCGGCAAAAAATTTGACTGTTAGGGGGAAAGTCATAGAAGCGGAATCTTCCACCCCAATGGGATATGCCAATGTTGCGATTTTTTCAGCCGCCGACTCAACAGTTGCCGGAGGCATTATGACAGCCGACAATGGATCCTTTGAGATTAAAAACCTTCTACCCGGGAAGTATTACCTGAGTGTAAAATTCATCGGTTATGCAAAAAAGACCATTCCTATTCAGATTACAGCGGCCAAACAGGTTACAGATGTGGGATTGATTAAACTACAAACTACGGATCAAAAAATCGATGAAGTAGAAGTAGTTGCCGAGAAGCAACGTGTCGAATTCAAAATTGACAGAAGAGTCGTCAATGTGAGTCAAAACATAGTATCAACAGGTGGTACAGCCGTCGAAGTTTTGGAAAATACCCCTTCTGTTCAGACCGATTTTGAAGGCAACGTTACCTTGCGGGGAAGTTCAAATTTTACTGTTCTGATTGATGGCAGACCAAGTGTGGTAAAGGGCAGCGATGCTTTAAGACAGTTGCCTGCAGCTGGCATCGATAAAATTGAGATCATTACCAATCCATCTGCCAAATACGATCCGGATGGTGATTCAGGCATTATCAATGTGGTGATGAAACGGAATCAAAAGGGCTCATTCAGCGGCCTGGTAAACCTGACAGCCGGATTGAAAGACAAATATCGCGGTGATGCCAATTTTACACTTAGAACGAAGAAGTGGGATTTCACGCTTGGTGCTGACTTCTCCGACATGACAAATCTGGGTACACGAAATATGCTGCAAAAATTGACCAGCGGTGATACCATAACAACCAGACAAACACTGGCTGACGGAACGAATTATCACAAAGGGCATAACATCAAAGGCGGCATCGATTATATTTTAAGTCCGTCGACTACGATTGGAATCGTAGGGACCGTGGGAACCATGAGCCATGGTGATGCCAATCTGGGTCATCAAATTACTTCATACAACCTGGCTATACCATCCACCTATCTCTATCAGGACAACAGTTCAACGAGGGGGGGTAAATATTGGAGTGGCAACGTGAATTTTATCCACAAATTCGACAATAAGGGTCAGGAGCTTCAGGGATTGTTCTATTTCTCAGGCGAAAACGGAGATGACGTCACCAATCAAGTCAATTACAACACAGATGCCAGTTATAACCCTATTGACCTGAATCCTTATAAATACAGGTCCAACGAAAGTCCCGTCGAGCATGAATACAGGGCAAAGCTGGATTATGTCTTACCCATCAACGAAAAGGATAAACTGGAAGCTGGCTATCAGGGAAGGATGGAGAAAAACAAGGAGAATTTTATTTTTGAAGAGTATGATTACCCCTCCGACAGCTGGATAAACAATCCAAAATACAGCAGTCTTGTTGACTTTTCCCAGGACATCCATGCACTTTATGGAACTTTTTCACATACCAACAATAGTTTCTCTTATCAGCTTGGACTGAGAACGGAGTATACCAATAGAAATCTGAACAGCCAAAGAGCCCATAAAAATTACTCATTAACTCGTTTCGACTTCTTTCCAACCATCCATTTGTCGCAGAAATTTGCCAAGGAGTTTGAATTACAGGGGAGTTACTCCAGGAGACTAAACAGGCCAGGAGGATTTATGCTTGAGCCATTCCCCTCATTTATGGATCCTTACAACATCCGCATTGGTAATCCGGATTTGACACCGGAATACACGGGATCCTATGAACTTACTTTTCTTAAACATATCAATGCCTCCTTTGTATCACTGGAGGGGTACTATCGTCATACACAGGATTTAATGACCCGCATTCAGACCCTCGGAACAGACGGCATCATGTACCATACCATGGCAAATATGAACAACGATTATTCACTCGGAAGTGAGTTGATGATCAACTATGAAATCAAACCGGGAATGCGCCTTGTTGCCAGTGGAACCCTTTACAATTACTGGTTGAAGGGGGAAATAAATGGTCTAAATGTGGATCAGCAGAGTACCAACTTTGACGGAAAACTGAATTTCGATATGAAGCTTACCAATACGACCCGCATGCAGTTGATGGGTGTCTACCGCGGACCAACTGTTTCGGCCCAGGGGAGCAGGGATGGTATGTATTTTGCCAATGCTTCCATTAAACAGGATATGCTCAAGAACCGTCTGTCTGCCACGCTGCAGATACAGGATATTTTCGGAACGATGAAATTCAGCGGCTCATCTTATGGCCCGAATTTCGAAAATCAATTCAAATTCAAACGTGAATCACAGATTGTTCAACTCACTTTGAGTTACAAAATAAATAATTTCAGTTCAAAACCAGGTAAAGAGGGCCCTGATTCCTCAGGCAATGAGGGCGGAGGAATGGGCGAGTTTTAGTAATCAATTTTTGTTTCATTAGATTCAGGGGCCATTCCATTGCGGGATGGCCCCATTTTTATATTTTCGATTTTTTACCTTGGTCTAACGTTATTTATTATTTATATTTACAGCTACGTTACTATTTTTTTAAACTAAATAAATTTATTCTGATGAAGGAGACAAACAAAGTATCTAGAAGGGGCTTTTTAGGAACCGGTGCCGCAGCTGCTGCTGCTATCACAGTTCTCCCATCCAACACAATCGCTGGTCTGGGACACCAGGCCCCCAGTGACAAGCTAAATATTGCAGCTGTTGGTATTGGAGGCATGGGACACGGAAATTTAAGAAACCTGAAATCTGAAAACATCGTTGGTTTATGTGATGTTGACTGGGCATATGCTGACAATTGTTTCAAGGATTTTCCCAACGCAAAAAAGTACAAGGACTGGAGAGTAATGTACGACGAACTGGGTAAATCTATTGACGGCGTTTTGGTTGCTACAGCCGACCATACCCATGCTATTATCGCTTCTCATGCCATCACAATGGGGAAAAGCGTTTATGTACAAAAACCGCTGACCCACACCGTTTACGAATCAAGATTATTAACCAAATTGGCTGATAAATACCAGGTTGCTTCGCAAATGGGCAACCAGGGTTCATCAGGCGAAGGTGTTAACCTGACCACCGAATGGATAGCCAATGGCGAAATCGGTGAAGTAACCAAGGTTGAAGCATTTACTGACAGACCTATCTGGCCTCAGGGAATAAGTACTCCGGTACAGGGACAATGGGTTCCGGAAACCTTGGATTGGGATTTATTTACAGGTCCTGCCAAAATGCGTCCGTACAATGCAATATACCACCCATGGAACTGGCGTGGCTGGTGGGCTTACGGTACTGGTGCTCTGGGAGATATGGCATGCCATATCCTGCATCCGGTGTTTACTGGCCTTCAGCTTGGTTATCCGATTAAAGCGCAGGGTAACTCTACCTTACTATTACAGGATTCTGCTCCTACTGCGCAGAGTGTAAAACTGACCTTCCCTGCAAGACCTACTGCCAAGCACGCGAAAGTCAAACTACCACAAGTTGAAGTCTATTGGTTTGACGGAGGTATCAAACCGATGCTTCCTGAACATTGGCCAGCTGGAAAAGAACCAAACGATGCGGGTGGTTGTGTCTTTTTCCATGGAACCAAAGGAATTTTGGTTTGCGGATGTTATGGCGTTAATCCATGGATTTTACGTCCTGACGGAAAAGTTGAAAAACCCGAGAATGCACCAAAATTCCGTCGCCGGGTTGCACCACTTTCCCATGAAATGGACTGGGTTCGTGCCGCCAAGGAATCGCCTGCAGCCAGGGTTAAGACAGCATCCGATTTCAGTATGGCCGGGCCATTCAACGAAATGGTTGTCATGGGTGTTTTGGCTGTCCGCCTTCAGACACTTAACAAAGAGTTGGAATGGGATGGTCCTAACATGAAATTTACCAACATTACTGCTGATGATAAAATCAAAATTGTGATTGAAGATAAATTCAGTATCCATGACGGACATCCAACATTCAACAAGACTTATACTAATCCTGTTCCCGCTGCCGATTTTGCTGCAGAATTGATCAAGCATACCTACCGTGCGCCTTGGTCTTTACCTGATATGCCGGCTTAATAAGTCTAAATAAAAAAAAGCCCGTCGCAATTCTTGCAACGGGTTTTTTTCATTTAGACCCAGTATTCTCACCAATTTTAGTTAACAAAATCTAAACAATCCTTAAACTATTTAATACTGTCTATCTTTGAACCCGAATATACATAAATATACGCTATTTTCCCCGATCTTTGTGCAGATATATTACTTTTGTCGCTCAATTTAGTCGGGGACCTATTCATATTCATGAAGAAATTAGATTTTGATTTTGTAGTGATCGGCAGCGGATTGGCCGGACTTATGGCCGCTTTTCATGCTTCTGCCCATGGATCGGTTGCCCTCATCTCCAAATCAGAGCTGGATGTGAGTAATTCATATCATGCTCAGGGTGGCATTGCGGCAGCCATAGGTGCAGATGACGATCCCATTTACCATTTCAACGACACCCTAACGGCAGGGCGTGGTCTGTGCGATCACGATGCAGTCACCATACTCGTCGAAGAGGGCCTTGTCCAGGTTCGCAACATGATAGCCATGGGCCTGGAATTCGACAAAGAACCCGATGGAGAGTTGTTGCTTGGACTCGAGGGAGGACATTCCCATCGTCGAATACTTCATGCAGACGGGGATGCTACAGGGAAAATAATGACGGGTTTCATGCTTAAAAAAATCCGATCAATTAAACAGATTACACCTTTTGAATACACCACTGCTGTAAAAATTATCACGGAAAACGGTATCTGCTCCGGCATTCAGACGATGGATTATATGACCGGGGAAAATGCAATCTTCAACAGCAAAGCCACTATACTGGCTACAGGAGGCTTATCCCGGATCTACGCACGATCTACCAATCCGCATACCGCCACCGGCGATGGATTTGCCCTTGCTTGGCAAGCTGGAGCAAGGCTGGCTGACATGGAATTCATACAATTTCATCCTACAGCTCTCTCAATGGATGGAGAGGATGCCTATCTCATCAGTGAAGCTGTTCGTGGAGAAGGGGCTCATTTGATAGATTGTTTGGGCGAGCGGTTTATGCTTAAGCTTCATCCTATGGCCGAGCTTGCCCCGCGTGATGTGGTTGCTTCTGCAATTTTTAAACGGATGCAGGAGACCGGATCAACGGTATTCCTGTGTCTGAAACATCTGAAAGCTTCGTTTCTAAGAGAACGGTTTCACTCCATTGATGCCAAACTGAAAAGCGTAGGCATTGACCTAACCAGCGATCTGATACCCATCTCGCCCGCTGCTCACTACACCGTTGGAGGTGTAAGAACGGATGTGTGGGGACAGACCAATATCAGCGGACTCTTTGCCTGCGGAGAGGTAGCATCTACCGGAGTGATGGGCGCCAACAGGCTGGCAAGTAATTCGTTGCTTGAATGCCTTGTCTATGGCAAAAGAATTGTAGAAAAAGCGAAAGATTTGCCAAAGCCTGCTGGAAAGCTTCTTCCTGTCATACCGATTGAACTCCATCAGGAGACGGATTTAACCTATTTGATTATCAAAAATGAGTTGTCCCAATTGATGAGCAACAAGGTTGGAATAGTTCGTAACCGTGATGAGATGGCTGATGCCCTGAAGAGGATCAATGAAATTATTCAGCACTATCCTGACGACCAAACTGATTACAACGGGAAAAAAATACATGAACTTGCCACAATCTGCAGCCTTATCTGCATCTCGGCCATGGAAAGGGAGGAAAGTCGCGGTGGTCATGTGAGGTCGGATTTTCCGGATGAATCGAATGACCTTGTGCATCATATTATCCAGGAGAAGGGGAAGAAAATTAGTACAGAAAAGGTCAGAAACAATATATGATCATGTACAAATCAAAATTTCAGTACCTTGAATTAATTATAGAGCAAGCTTTAAACGAAGATATCGGTATAGGCGACATCACCACCAATGCATTGATCCCTGAGACAATGGTACGAACAGCTACCATGGTTACTAAAGCCAAAGGAATCATTGCCGGAATGGAAGTCGCTGAGGCTGTTTTCAAACACCTATCACCACAAATCGTTTGGAAGCCATTTGTCAGGGACGGAGATGCTGTCGAAAAGGGAACCCTTCTCGTTGAGATGAGTGGTTCATTTAGGGCCTTGTTGACAGGCGAACGTCTTGCCCTCAACTTCCTGCAAAGAATGAGTGGGATTGCTACAATGACACGTCTTTTTGTGGAGCAGGTAGCTGATTATAAGATTAAAATTCTGGATACAAGAAAGACTGTACCGGGATTGCGTTTGCTGGATAAATTTGCGGTAAAGGCCGGTGGTGGTGAAAATCACAGAATCGGGCTTTACGACATGGTTCTGATCAAAGACAACCATATCAAGGTTGCCGGTGGAATAAAAAACGCGGTAGAACAAATCAGAAAAGAGATACCCGCAGGAATGAAAATAGAGGTCGAAACGACCACATTGGACGAGGTGCAGCAGGCATTGGAGATGAATGCCGACATCATCATGCTCGACAACATGACGAACGAAATGATGAGAATATGCGTGGAGACCATCAACCACCGTGCAAAGGTGGAGGCCTCCGGAAACATGAACCTGGAAAGAGTAAGGGAAGTCGCGGCAACTGGAGTGGATTACATCTCCATCGGTGCATTGACTCACTCTGTTACGGCACTGGATATCAGCATGAATATTAAGAACAATTGATTTTGAATTTAGTAGTCGATATTGGAAACAGCAGAACCAAGTTGGCCATCTTTTTGAAAAAGAAGTTGGTTGATTTCCGAACAGTAGACAAACTCACGATCATCCAGCTGGCAGAGATCAAAAAGGCCTATCCGGATATTGATAGAGCCATCCTCTCTTCTGTTTCAATAGCAGATCCACAAGTTGTAGGCTATTTAAAATCGGAGTTTTTCTATTTTCTGGAACTTAATTATCTGACACCGGTTCCGATCAAAAACCAATACAAGACACCACATACCCTTGGATTGGATAGACTGGCGGCAGCCATTGGTGCCTGCGAATTATTCCCTGGGAAAGATCTGGTGGTGATTGACGCAGGAACTGCCATCACATTCGATCTGATCGAAAAAAACGGGACCTTTAAGGGAGGCAATATATCACCCGGATTGCGAAGCAGGTTTCGTGCTTTGCATGAATTTACAAAGAAATTACCACTGCTCGAAGAAACCGAAGAATATCCGGTAATAGGTCAGACGACAGAAGAGGCCATCCGTGCAGGAGTCATCAATGGTATGGTTTTCGAGATAGATGGTACGATAGATTTATTCAGGGAAAACCGGCCCGGCTTACAACCACTCCTGACAGGCGGAGATGCTCAATTCTTTGAAAGAAGATTAAAAAATGCCATATTTGTAAAATTTGAAATCACACTCATAGGTTTAAACCGAATTCTAGAATATAATGTTGAAAAGCAATAAATTGAAACTTCTCGCAATCGCCTTCATTCTGATCGTTCCGACAGTAACGTTTGGACAAAACAGCAGCAGTACGAGTTCTCCATACTCCCGATTTGGATTCGGAACCATGAGCGGTAGTAGTTTTGGTAAAGGTGATGCCATGGGTGGGATCGGTATCGGAACACGAAACAGCTTCCAGATCAATACAGCCAATCCTGCCTCCTATACCTCGATTGATTCGCTGACTTTCCTGATGCAGTTTGGAATAGACTCCAAATTTACCTATTCCCAGACCGCGACCTCCAACAATACAAGAAACAATGTCAATTTCAACCACCTTACTTTTGCCATGCCGTATACCAGATGGTGGGCTGGTTCATTCGGTATAATGCCATATGCATCAAAAGGATACAGCATTATTTCTTCGGAAGGAACTGCTGACCTGATGGTAAACTCCTCTTTTACAGGATCAGGTACTTTGACAAAATTTTACATTGGCAACGCCATCAAACTAGGGAAGAATCTATCTTTGGGTGTGAACACCTGGTTTTTGTTCGGGAAGATTATCGACAACACCTACATTTATTCGCCGAACGATTCTTATACGTATGACTATCTGAAAGATAATAGTTTGAGTGCCCATGGATTTGGCATTTCAAGTGGCCTGCAATACCAGGTAGTAACAAAAAACAACAACAGTTTCACCTTTGGCGCCACTTTTGATCCCAAAATTAACATTAACTCAAATTACATTATCCATGAGGAGCGGGCTCTCTTCCGGGGATCTTCCACCCTCGCCGAAATTGTAGATACGATACAGCATGTCGTGTCTAGCAACAAGGGGCTACAGCTGCCTATGTCCTATGGAGCAGGTTTCTCCTACTCCATTAAAACCAAAATCACATTTGGAGCAGATGCCTTGTTTCAGCAATGGAAAGGTTGCGAGTTTCTGGGTCAGCCAGCTACCTATTTGTCAAACAGCAGTAAATATTCGGCCGGTTTCGAATATACACCCAACCTCTACTCCATACGTAGTTACTGGGAAAGAGTTCAGTATCGCCTGGGTGGTTTCATAGAAAATTCCTATCTGACCCTTAACGGATCGCAGATTAAAGGAGTTGCTGCGACCTTTGGAATAGGCTTACCCATGGGCCGGTCGAGGTCTACCCTGAATATTTCGGGTGAAATAGGACAGTTGGGCACAACACAGAACAATTTGATCAAGGAAACATACGGTAAAATAACGGTACACTTCCTGCTGCATGACCGATGGTTCTTCAAAACAAAATTTGACTAGATCACAACCGATCCTTCTATGATACTTTTGTTAAGACGATTTCAGTTATTTGCCTTGTGCTTTACCTTTGGAATTCTGAGTAGCAATGCAAGTCCCAGGGTATTAAAGGGAACCGTATATCATAACGGAAAACCTGCTTCCGGCGTTCTGGTGACTGTGCACAAATCCAGGGCCACTTACTTTACCAGTTTCGATGGCAAATATGAGTTGAAGGCTGATACCAAATCTCAGTGGATTAAATTTACCTTTAACGATCAGTCGACAAAACTGGATATCGACCCAAATGGCAGTGACTACATTGATTGCGATCTCTCAGCCAAGAAAAAGTTAGCGGTTCCTGCCGGGATCGTCAAAACAAATTCACAAGAAAAAATAGAATAATATTACCGGGGAATAAAGGACATTTGTACTAAAAGTCAGAAGTCTAAAATAAAAAATGAGTAGTAAAAACTTGAATGATGAGCGGGAGAAAGGCAGTCAAACATTTGGCAGCCTAATCATTGGTTTGTTTGTTATTCTGATGATTTCAGCCTGTCAAACAAAAGTATCCACTGATATTCCGGCAGAGTTATTAAACGACACAAAAATGGAAGATATGGAGGCCACAAATTTTGAGACTTTCTATTCAGATTCAGGAGTCGTGAAATACCATTTACAAGCCCCAAAACTACTGGTTTACGATGATCCCAAAAACCGCTACAATGATTTTCCGGATGGCTTTATCATGCAGCGGTACGATCTTAACAGGAAGATCATATCCCAAATGTCGGGCAATCATGGGAAGTATTTTGTAAATGAAAAAAGATGGGAGGCCAGTGGAAATGTCGTCCTTGTTAACAGTGAAGGAGATACCCTGAGATCTGAAGAGCTAAAATATAACCAGGCGGAAGAGCTGATTTATTCCGATCAATTTGTCAGTATAAAAAAAGGAGATCAGACAATTTTCGGAAACGGAGGCTTTAAATCAGACACGCAAATGACGAAATGGTCTTTCATTAATACAACAGGGCAACTTTATATGAAAGAAGGAGAATAATACTGAACCATAGCCATGAACGAGCTAACAATCATCTTGATCACAATGTTAGCCTCCGCATTTTTCTCGGGGATGGAGATTGCTTTTTTCTCTTCCGACAAACTCCGGCTTGAACTCGACAAAGGGAAACACCATCTGACTGGAAAAATTGTCTCCATTTTTTACCGGAACCCAGGACAATACATTGCTACACTATTAGTTGGCAACAACATCGCCCTGGTTGTTTACAGTTTGGCTTTCGCTAACCTTATGCATCCTTTTATTTCGGGTATGGTTGTCAACGAATCCGTGAACCTTTTCATTCAAACCACTATCTCCACGATGCTGATTCTTATTGTGGGTGATTTTCTGCCCAAAGCGATTTTCAGAATCAATCCGAATATGGCTTTGAACTTTCTTTCAATCCCAGTGGCTCTGTTCTATCTTATTTTCTATCCGATTACAAAATTTGCCATAGGTCTTTCTAAAATAGTTCTGAAATTTATTTTCAAAGTAAAAATCGAACAAAAAAATGAGAGCCGGTTTTTTGGCCGGATCGATCTGAACAATCTCTTTGGAAGGATGGATGGTGTTAGTTTGGCCCCCAGCCACAATATTGACAGCGAGATCAAGCTCTTTCAAAACGCCCTGGACTTCTCCAAATTGAAGATTAGAGAGTGTATGATACCCCGTACCGAAATGGTAATGCTTGAGTTAAACGAGGAGATGGGGATACTCAGGCAAAAATTCGTTGAGACTGGATTTTCTAAAATTATGATTTTCGAGGGTTCCTCCGATAACATAATCGGCTATGTTCATTCGTCCGATCTCTTTCACAACCCAGCTGATATTCAGGGCTGTCTGCGTAAAATATCTTTCGTCCCTGAGACCATGGAAGCCAACAAACTCCTGAGCATTTTGCTGCGCGACCACAGAAGTACCGCCATAGTGGTGGATGAATTTGGAGGGACAGCAGGGATGGTAACTACAGAAGATATTTTAGAGGAAATATTCGGAGAGATTGAAGATGAGCATGATATACCAGAATTGGTAGGAAAGAAACTTAACGAAAATCATTTCGTCTTCTCCGGACGAACACCTATCTCCTCCCTAAACGAAAATTATGGATTGAGAATTGAAGAAGATGAGCAGTACGAAACGCTTGCAGGGTATATTTTGTTTCATCATTCAAGCTTTCCAAAAATCAACTCAGTCCTGATTATTGAGAGTTACGAATTCAAGATTTTGAGGAGTACCAAAACCAGAATAGAACTGGTAGAGATGAAAAAAATCAGTAATTTGTAAAATTGAGCGTTTTGTTCAGTTTTAAAATCCTAAAATTACTATATTCGTACGCTCAAAAAACAGGATAAAAGATTTATCAGTTAAGTAAATAAATAACCAGAAAACGGATGGCTACATTAGAGAAAATCAGAAACCGTGCAGGGATAGGAATCACCATTTTTATTGGATTGGCACTTGCAGCATTTGTTCTTGGAGATGCTGTAAAATCAGGCAGTTCAATCATGCGCGGCAATCAACAGGAGATTGCGAAGATTGCCGGTAAAAGCGTCGATTACAAGGAGTTTCAAAAGAAAGTTGACGATCTCTCAGATATTTACAAGATGAACTCAGGATCCACTTCCCTGGATCAAAAAACGACGGAACAGATCAGGGAACAGACCTGGATGTCGCTGGTACGTAACATTACCATGAAAGATATCTATGAAAATCTCGGTATTGCCGTTACTCCCAATGAACTTTTCGAACTTGTCCAGGGTGATAATCCTCATGCGATCATTCAAAGTCTTTTCCGTGACCAAAAAACTGGCCTAGTTAACCGCGCGGCCCTCATCCAATTTTTGAAATACCAACAGACCAACACCAGTGGTCCGGAACACAATTATTGGCTTTTTGTTGAAAACCAGATTCTTGAGGAGCGTAGCTTCACCAAATACAACAATCTGATCTCCAAAGGCATCTATACGACCAACGATGAAGCTAAATTTAACCTGGATGGCAAAAACAAAAAGGTAAACATCGAATTTGTGGGAAAACCATACAGCTCGGTATCTGACAGCTCAATCAGTGTATCTTCAGCCGAATTGGAAACTTATTACGCAGCCCACAAGGAAAAATTCAAGCAGGAAGCCAGCCGCGAAATTGAATATGTTCTTTTTCCTGTCGTTGCCTCCAAGGGAGATGAAGACAAGGTT